>Ga0233434_1000851_pt1 | contig 32788 bp, 30 predicted proteins | sample SI_122_August201_4_FD_182738 | JGI IMG/M metagenome (GOLD analysis project Ga0233434, IMG submission 182738) | Seawater microbial communities from Saanich Inlet, British Columbia, Canada - SI_122_August2016_120_MG | ecosystem: Environmental > Aquatic > Marine > Inlet | place: Canada: British...
GGTTCATCCACGGCTGTCACTTAGTGCTGACTGGCTGCGCCGCGAACCAGCCCTCTTTACTTCCTCTATCCTCAGCGTCTTTGCCGCGGAGGGTTTCGACGAGGTCACACTGCGGGCACGCTACCAGGTTCACGACAAACTATCTGTAGGTGCCCACGTGGCAGCCGTCACCTATGACACGGATGACAGCCAGCGACTTGGCGTGTCAGCCAGTTTTGGCCGTCATCTGACCCTCGGCTATAGTCGTTCACAAGGGTATGCCGGTGGTAGTGATGGCCTTAGTGGCTCGCTGCTGTATTCGCTGTCCGACAAGCTCATGTTGCGTGGTCAGTTGGGCATTGCGTCGTATGAACGGGTCGCGGACGATCGTGAAGATCTACTCAGCGGCGTCGCCGCCGCCACCTATCGCGCCAGCCGCCAACTGAGTATTGACGCTCAGCTTCAGGCCATGCGCAATCCAGCCTATGATGCAGATCTGCGACTGTTGCTGCGCGCGTCGTGGAGATTCCGCTCGTGATGGCTCAGCGCTCCCTGGTTGCTCTCTGCTGGACGCTGACGACACTGGCCGCCCTGCAGTGGTCGACCGTTTCAGCCCAACCTTCCTTTCCGCATCAGTACCACGTGGAGGAAGAGGGGCTTGAGTGTGCCGATTGTCATGCGGACGTTGAATCCTCGCAGATGGCAAGCGACCATCTGCTACCAGGCCCCACACTCTGCCTCGATTGTCACGATGAGGGTGATGTGCGCCTCGACTATCCTGTCGCCGAAAGGGCAACCTTCTTCAACCACATGCTGCACACGCAGCAGTTGGAGATGGAGTGCGAAACCTGCCATACGGGTCTGCTGAGTGAGACGATCCGAACAACAGGTTATCTGCCCATGATGGATGACTGCATGTCTTGTCACAATGGTGGGGCGGCGCCACGTGACTGCGAGAGTTGTCATGTCGATGACCGTCGCCTGCTCATGCCGGCAACCCATACGGCAGACTGGACGACGACACACGGACCGGACGCGCAATTTGCCGACAACTCCTGTGTACCCTGCCATGCAGTCACAGACTGCGAAGACTGCCATGCAGGTGGCCAGTTGAACGAGCTCGCCGACATCGGCGCCGCGCGACAATCACCTTTCGCGCCGCTCCTCGACGGCAGTGCTGTGAATGCCGTCAACGCAGTGCATGGTTTGAATTTTCGCTTCCTCCACGGCATCGAGGCCCGTGCGAAGTCGACCGATTGCCTGACGTGCCACGAAATCGACGGCGGTGATTTCTGCGCCGAGTGTCACAATCCGGCAGATGATGAGGGGATCCGTCCCGTGTGGCATGGTGGCGCAGATTGGGGGGCATTGGCTGGGGCGGTAGGATCCGGCGGTGGTCGCCATGCGCAGATGGCCCGACGAGATATCGAGAATTGTGCTGTGTGCCATGACGCGCGCGGTGATGATCCGACCTGTCTCCAGTGTCACATGGATCGCATTCCGGGCGTCGGCAACGATCCGAGCACACACAGCCGAGACTTCGCCGATGAGATCGGTGACGGTGACTTCCACGACGACAACACGGCGATCTGTTATTCGTGCCACACGCCGGCTGCCAGTGGTGTCGACTTCTGTGGGTATTGTCATGGCAGCTTGTAAGCGGATGACAAGTCGATACCTGTTGCATGCAGCCATTGCCAGTCTATGCCTGTATTGGACTGGATGTGCAGAGTTGACCGACGATCCGCTTCAACCCAGTGGCCCCGCTGCCCGCGCTCATCCAGAGGGTTGGATCATCGGTTCCAGTGACGAACACCACGCCAAAGCGATTGCTGCAGCCGGTTGGGATCTGGTTGAATGCCAGACGTGCCACGGGGTCGACTACAGTGGGGGTATCACAGCCAGTTCTTGCTACACCTGTCACGACCAGGGACCCGAGGATTGTGATGTGTGTCATGGTGGCGGTGGACAGATTCATCCGCCGGAAGATCTCAGTGGCAGCTCCGATCCTGCTTCACGAGGTGTCGGTGCCCACATGGCTCACCTGTCGACACAGGCGACAACGCCCCTGGAGTGCGATGATTGCCATCAGATACCAGCTGGCTTCGCTGATCCAGCCCACATCGACGGGGATGGCAGAGCAGAGGTGATCTTTGGCGAGCGCGCGCTGACAGGCGGCGCCATGCCCATCTACGATGTCGATATGGCGTCCTGCGCAAACACGTATTGCCATTCAGGTGGCCGTTTCGGCCTGAATCCGACTGTTACCTGGAATAATCCGGAGGCCAATGAGGGTGCTTGTGGTACCTGCCATGCACTGGCACCGGGGCCGGAGACGGCGCACGTGCAGGTCAATGCGACCTCCTGCGCCATCTGCCATGCATCGATGATCGATGCGGACGACAACTTCATCGATGCCAGCCTGCACATGAACGGCGAACCTGATTTGTAATCAGGCGCCCGACCACAAAGAAAGGCCGCACTGCATATTGCAGTGCGGCCTTTTTTATTGACCGAGACAGCCTTGTCTCGGCGATGATGGTCTGCTCGTCGGAACCTGTTCGTTGATCGCCTATTCCGCTGCCCGGGCAGGATTTGGATGATTCACCTTTGCCCACATCTCGTCAAAATCAAATCCGGTGAAGGTCGGGCTCTTGTCGTTGTGGCACGTAAGGCACAGCTGCTCATCAGGAATCGTCAAACCTGCAGCGATGGAGGCATCGTGATCCTTCATCACCTTGCGTGATTTGTAGTCGCTTCCAGCACCATGGCAGGTTTCGCACTGGACGCCGTGCTCCACAAGGAAACCCTCCTTGCCCTTCCGTGGTGTGGCGATCTCGGCCGCTGCTGGCTGCGTCACATGGCATTGGAGGCATTCGGCTGCCTTCTGGGGGTCTTCGATTCCACGCTCCGTAGCGATCGTCTGGGCCTTCTCAGTTGCCAGCGTAGCAAATGCTTGGGCATGTCTTGATTCCTGCCACTGCTTCAGCTGATCCCCGGTCTTGGCTTTCTTGTGGCACATGCCACAGGCCTGGACACCTATATACTGGTGCGTGACAGCCTCTTCGGCCTCTTCCGCGGCGACCCCGGGGTTCGCCTGGAATGCGATCAAGGTGAGACTCAGGACAGCGAAGATGGAAGCGAGCGTTTTCACCGGTTCCTCCGTGGTTTTTTTTGTCATCATGTCATATAGGGTGAAGCAAACTCAGGGCCAACGCCAGCTATATTTCAGGCCGATGGTGTTACGGATTCCACAACAAGCCAACCGCCATTCGACGTGTCGATTTCGTCGAAAACTGCCCCATGGCAGACGGTCCCTGCAACAATTCTACAGCCAGACGCAGTGGCCGTCCTTCAACCTGAGGCAACCAGATCCCGAGTTGCCCCGTCACACGAGCGCCGCGCCTGGACCCCTCTTCCAATTCGACGTCCACGGCGCCATAGGGTTTCCACCGTTCACCCCCAGATGGATCAATCTCCAGCCCCGCGCGAACTCTACGCACGACCTTCTCTTCCGGATGCGAATTAAGAGACCACAGGGTGCCCACGTAGACACCGGCCCCCCATCGCTCCAACCACCCTCTCGAAGGCCGCAGGTATGCGGTGAGATCGATACCATCACGAGAGAAATTGAGGGCCTCGGTTCCGAAGCGTTGCTGGTACTCGTCGCCGAGGTGGCTACTCGTGTGATAGTAGCGAAACCGCAGCCAATGACCATTGTGCCACCACACGACAGGGACACCGAAGACCCAGTCCGTGTTGACCAGTTCACGTGTTACCACGGCGAAGGAGAAGCGGGCAAAGGTGGCGCCCTCAAGGCCGATCACCAGAGGATTGAGCAAGTCTCCTCCGAGGCGCACCACAGCTGCCGTCACCGAAACGGCGACCTCTCCCGCAGGGCCTGGCCCATAGGCTGCCGGATTTGGATTTGCGTACACAAGTTGGCTCTTGGTGACAGCCTCCCTGGGCGCTGCCAACAATGCGGGCACTGTTTCGCGGGGCGGAAACAGCCTTGGCGACGCGCACACCGCCGGCGTCATCGCGGTAGCGAGGACGAGACTCATCAGAGATATCCACAGACGCATTCAGCAGAATCGCTTTCGTCGTCGCTTCTTCAAGAACAAGAAGAGGGGGCCAGCCACCAGGCCGACCCCCTCTTGGATTGAGACGCGGAAGTGCGACTTCCGTGCTCCGTGATGTGCCTCTGGCTACTGCAGCGCTGTCAGACCGGCGTCCAACAGAGCCCGCGTGTAGGCAGGATTGTGGACACCAAGACTCTTGTCTTCGTGCGCGATGTAGATCCAGTTCCACAGTGCCTGTGCAGTCGCTTCCGGATAATCGCCGACAACGGGGTGATCACCCGTTTCGTCGAGGGCACCGGCTGCGATCAGGAGCGCCCCAAGCGTGTCGAGCTTCTCCTGAATCTCGGTCTGCGTACCGTTAATATCGAAATCTTCTGTACCAGAGTGACAGGTCTGGCAGGCATCGGTGCTCGGCAGGAACGTGTGGTCCTGGCCTTCACCGAGGTGGCAGGAGACGCATGTATTGGCGATGCCGGAATAGTGCAGCATCGGACTGCCATCCTGACCAGCGCCGCCGAGACCGACCAACATGGAGCTCTGTGGACCATGGTGTGGTCCCCAGTGCGTGCTGGTAACGGAGATCACACCGTCCACAGCGTCGGCGATCGCACGACGCGGCTGATGGCAGTTTGTGCACAGATTGCCCTTACCGCCTTCAAACGTCGTGCCCAACGCGAACAGTTCGACGGCATCTGTCGTCGTCAAGGCCCAGTCTGCCTCCGTGCCGGTCACATGGATCTCGTGGCACGTGCGACAATCCTGACGGACGGACGATGGGTTAGCGACACCATAGGTATCGACCGTCTCGCCCGCTTCGAGCATGTCTTTGAAGGAAGCACCAGAGTGACATGCAGCGCAGCTACCTCTTCCACCAGCGTAGAGAAAGGCACCACCATTGCCATGAACCGATTGCTCCCAGTCCGCCAGCTTGCCGGTGATTAAATTCGTCGAATTGTGGCACTGCGTGCAGGTGAGTTCGGCCAACTCGCCATCAACACCATCTGCACCATCTGCTCCGGCTGCTCCGGCTGGGCCTGCGGGTCCTGCAGGACCTGCGACTCCACTTACGCCAGCGGTGCCTGCCGTGCCACTTGGACCTGCCGGACCTTCCTTGCCCTCGCATCCCATCATCGTGAAGGCTGCGAGCACAAGTAGACCCATCAGACAGGTTGTGAGTCTCGACTTGCCCATGGTGTCCCCTCCTTTGTGATGTCCCAACGTCTTCATCTACTGCCTCTCTTCCTTCCGGGGCCCCTGCCCCATCCTGGAGCATGTGCCCCGAGGAAGTGTGAATCTGTTCCGTTCATATCTCGTAGTCGATCAAGCAAAAATTGTGCTAAAAGCATCAGAATGGCCCCATGTGTCGAACGATTGTCTCCTTCTTGTTGCTGTTCAACAACTTACGACCATTTCTCATATGCGCAACCGACTGGTTCGTCGCATGATGGCAAGGAGTACGAGGACCTAAAGCTGCGTCATCGATGCCCCACCCTGCTACCCATGTCTCACCTGGCGACGTCGACAGCCCATATGCGAGACATGAAGCGTCATCCTGCCGACAATTGACCATGATGGCGTCGGATCTCAGCGGCGATTCTGTGCGTGAGACGTTCGGCAGCCTCATCGACAGGATGCGACAGACCACCACTGGGCACGCGCTGCGCGACTTCAACACCGAAGAGCGTCAACTGCTCAGGCAGTGCATCCAGAGCCCGGGTCAGTTCAATGGCACGGCGCAACTGAGCTGAGCGTCCTGGATCCAATCCGTATCTCTCGGGTATCAGACCCGTGTGTCCGTCCAATCGAAGAATCGATCCTGGCGGACCACCGCCACGCATGGCGTCGATGACGTACACGATCTCGTATCCACTCCACAGTTCGGCAAGATTCGGTGCCATCCGATCGTGGCAGCAGGCGACAACTCCGGGCAATTCCAGGGGGCCGAGTCGGCGCACAATTTCGCAACCGATGGAGTCATCACCATTGTTGGCGCCATCCACGCCGATGACCAGCACGTCACAGTCCGGATTTGTCATTCGTCCCCGTTTCCCATTTCCCTCCAGCGACTCACTATGGGTTTCGGCAGGCAAGACACGTGCCAGACTCAGACGGATTCGTCGCGATCTTCGAGTTCACAAGGATGCTCGTGACGCCAGACGTAAATCGTCCTGGAGACCAGGACGGCATAGACGCTCGACTTGGGATCAATCGTGCCAGTTGGCAGTCGGCAGGATGGCGTAGATGTCCCATCCTTGGCGCATTGGGACGAGGACCGCCCACTTACACAGGTTGAAATCTCGCATCACCTCGACCGGTACCAGACACAGGTCACTGTTGCGATTGTTCGCCCGCGCGCGCACTTTGCAGCCATGCTCAGTCTTGCCGACATCCAGCGCGCCCGGGAGCAGATTGCCGACGCCATCTATTTATCCCCACTGGCCCGCTCTGAATCACTCAGCCAGCGAACTGGCAACACGGTCTTTCTGAAGCTTGAGAATCTGCAGATGACGGGCTCCTTCAAGGAGCGCGGCGCGCAGTATCGTATGCAGGCCCTCAGTGGGGTTGAGCGGCAGGCGGGCATCATTGCCTCCTCTGCCGGCAACCATGCTCAAGCCGTAGCATATGTAGCTCAGCAACTCGGTATCCGCGCAACGATTGTGATGCCGGTGCACGCGCCATTGACGAAACTCGTCAACACCCGCGGCTACGGGGCCGAGGTCATCCTCGCAGGAGAGACCTATGCCGATGCCTACGCCGTCGCCTGCGAGCACCAAAGCGAATCAGGGCAGGTCTTCGTCCATCCCTTTGATCATCAGATGGTCATGGCCGGCCAGGGCACGATCGGCCTCGAACTACTGGAACAACAGCCCGACCTCGACGCGATCATTGCACCTGTCGGTGGTGGGGGCCTGATCGGCGGTATCGCCGTCGCCATCAAGGAGCAGGCGCCTCAGATCGAGGTGATTGGTGTGGAAGCGGAGAATTTTGCGTCCGCCAGTCGCTCACTCAGTGCCGGACAGGTGACGGCGGATGCAGGCATCGGCAGTCTCGCCGATGGGATTGCCGTCAAGCAGATCGGCGAAACGACCTTTCCTGTACTCCAGCGCTACGTGGACCGGATGGTCACCGTCTCCGAAGATCAGATAGCCGGAGCAATTCTCGCCTTGGTCGAGAGCGAGAAAACCGTGGCAGAAGGGGCGGGCGCCGTGTCCCTGGCGGCACTACTGGATGGAGCCGCCGGCCTGCAGGGCAAGCGTGTTGCCGTCCTCGTCAGTGGTGGCAACATCGATGTCAATCTGTTGTCGCAGATCATCGAGCGGGGTCTGACTCGTGACGGTCGTCGTATCAGACTCGCCGTACAGGTACCCGATCGCCCAGGCAGCCTGGCCCAACTCACGAGCATTGTTGCAGAGGTGGGTGCGAACGTCTTGGAAGTCATCCATGAGCGCGCCTTTGCTGCCGGCCCCGTGGGGACCACCATGGTACGGCTCACATTGGAAACTCGCGGTCAGACACACGTCGCTGAAGTGACCCGGAGACTCGACAGCGAGGGATTCTCTGTCAGGTACTCAGGTCGTAGCGCCGCCGATCCATCTTGAATCGCAGCGATTCGCCCTCGACATGCCGACGTAGATTGTCGAGGCAAATATGGTGCATGGGTTCGAAGGCATCCGCCGCATCGTATGTCTTGGGAAATGGCTGCGAAAGACTGTGAGCCGTCAGGATCAGATTCGGCCAGCTTCGCGCCGGATGGTCTGCGGGGAGTTCCTCGGGTGGCCGCAGAACATCGAGACCGGCGCGCAGACGTCCCGTTTCCAGTTCGGCAAACAGGGCTTCCTGATCGACAATCGCACCGCGGCCCGTATTGATGAGCATGCCGCCCTCTGGCAGACGCGCCAACAGCTGTGCCGTCACCGTCCCTTCCGTCTCCGGCGAGAGACCGGCGTGAATAGCGACGGTGTGACTCAGGTCAAAGAGCGTCTCCAGATCAGGGACCCGCTCACATCCTTCTGGCACGGCATCGATATATGGATCGAAGACACGCAGCGTCGGACCAAAAGGACGCACCATGTCGATAAAACATCTGCCAATAAAACCACACCCGTAAATGCCCAGATCGAGGCGATTCAACATCCCCGCACGAAAGTCATCGGTCGGTCGCCAGTCGCCCACTGCGATCCGCTGCATCCGCGGTCGCAGACTCTTCAGCGACGCCAGCAGCAACGTCACCGCTCCCTCCGCAACAGCACGGGCCTGGGCGTCCCCCCAGTTGGTGACGGGGATGGATGATTCGATCAGGTCAACGGGAATCGTCTGACGTAGAGCCCCTGTAAGGTGGCAGATGTAGGTCAGGTCCCCCGGATCTCTCGCCAAAGATGCGGGTACTGAACGCGCTCCCCAGCTGGTGACGAGAACCTCACAGTCGCGGATCAGCTGCGCCGCGTCGTCGTCAGAGAGACTGTCACCATCCTCGACGAGCTGCAGGTCGCCAACCGCAGCGATGGCAGCGCGAAAGGCACCTGTCCAGGCACGTGGATCCGCCTTGTTCTGGGCCAGATGGAGAAGTCTCGGACGATGGCTCATGCCGGTGTTCTTGTAGGAATCGTCTCACCCTCGGGACGCGGGGTGTGCGGCCAATGCCCTGTGGGATCACTGCCACGGCAGGTGATGGCACGACGATTCCAGTCATTGTGGGCATGCACATCCGGTGGCACAAAGCGCATGGTCAACCCGCAACGCCGGCGCCGCGACAGATTGGGTTGTGACCCGTGCAGCAGGAGATCAGTATGCAACGAGATCTGCCCTGCCTTCATCGTCAGGGCGACGGGGTCGTCGCCGTACCGGGTCGCATCGATGACGGTCTGATTCAATACGTTGTTCTCCGCCGCATCACTGTCATCAAAGTCGATCTGTCCGTGCAAATGGGATCCGGGTATGACCGTCATGGCGCCATTTTCCTCATCCGCATCGTCAATGGCGAGCCATACGGTCACCGTCTTGCTGGGTGACAGGGGCCAATACGATGCATCCTGGTGCCAACTGACGCGGCGCGAGTCGCCAGGCATCTTACAGAAGAAATGTGCCCCCCAGCAGATCAGGTTGCTGCCAAGCAGATCTTGCACGTAGTCAAGAATTCGTGGCTCCACGATCATGTCGTACATGCCGGCACATTGAGCCTGCCAACCGTTGATTGAATAGGCGTCCCAACCAGCCGCTGTGGCCTGCGCCATCAAGTCATCGAAATAGACACGATTCGCCCTCACCTCTTCCGACGTGTACACGTCGAGGGGAAAGATGTAGCCGCGTTGGTTGTATTGGTCGATCTGAGCAGGCGACAGGTGCTGCGGTGTGTCGCAGACGCTGGGTACGAACGTCAGATCACGGTTGAGGTCTGGATGTGCATCACGTGGGGTCATGGACATGAATAACACGCGTCTGCCAGATCTCGACAACTAGCCGCCTTGATCGGCGACCTCTCCAGGGCCAGATTTGAGCTCAGTGCCAGATCTGCGCTCAGGGCCCCTGCGGCGCACTCCTGTTCATCGACTCGACCTCGGACGGCAACCTCGCGTCGTCCTCTTGAAAGATGCACCCACATGACCTGGGATCCGATCGAAGCAGACTCCATCGATGCCATCCGCAATCGCGACGCCGATCCATTGCGCACGCTCGCCCGGGGCGACACACCAGCGATCATTCTGCGTGGCGCCTATGGCGCCACGGACTGCGCCGGCCTCGTTGCACGATTTCTCGAGCGCGAGCTCATGCGTGACCCGACATTGCCTGCACAGGAAGGCGATCGCCGACGCATTGATATCGGCACAAGCCTCGGGAATCGCGGCGCTGACCAGGAGGACTTCCTCGAGCACGCCGAAACGACCCGCGCCTTGTTTGGCCATCTCTTCGCGGGATTGGCGGATCCTGTCGAGTTCATCTACGGCGCGCTGCAACAGCTGGCCGGTGATGGACAGCAGGTGCTCACGGCCCGGGAACCGGATGGGCGCGAATACGGCCCAGCGATCTTCCGGATTCATTATGATGGTCACGCATATCCGCCGCACATCGATCACGTGACCCTGCGAGAAAAACGGTTTAACTACGCCGTATCTCGCTTTGAGCATCAATTTGCCGGGATACTATGCGTGCAGAATGCCGTGAGCACCGGTGCCACACAGGGCGTGCTGCATCACTGCCTGTGGACGGAGCAGATTCAGCCACACATTCGCGCCCATACCTTCCATGAATACGCTCAGGAGCAGGGCATCGACCGCTGTCAGGTCGACCTGCAGGCTGGGGATCTCTACTTCTTCAATACGCGACATATACACGAGGTACCGGCTGTCGAAGGTGATGACCCGCGGATCGTACTCGCCATTTTCATCGGCTACAACGAAGGTGACTCTGACATCTTCGTCTGGGCCTGAACTTGCCAGCCGAACTTGCCAGTCTGGGCACTGACTCCTATTTTAAGTGACTGTGCAGTAATCGAGACAGCTGAATCGCGCCCAGCGGGGCGCCCGGGAGTCTAACGAACCATGCCGAATTTCAGTGTCGTCATAAGCGACGACGAGCCGTTTGAGCGAGCCCTCCGTCGATTTTCGTCAAAGACCAAGCGCAATGGTCTGCTGCGAGATCTGAAGCGGAAGCGTTTCTACACCAAGCCATCGGTGCAGAAGAAGCTCGACCTGCAGAAAAGCATTCGCCGCCGCAAGAAGGCGGAGCGTATCGCACGTCTGGCCGAGATGGGTCTGGATCGTCGCGGTCGCAAGCGTCGCTAAATAGACGCTGAGAATTCAGAGGCGATGTCAGGATCTGGTCCTGACATCGCCTTTTTTTTGGTTCTATTGCGCCGGCCCGAAGCTACTCCGACTGGCCTGACCCGCCGCCATTCTCTGCCCAACGGGCAAGCAATTCGTCGCCAATCAATTGCCGACGCCAGCCTCGGGCGAGGCGATTATCCTCCATCGTGTCCGCCGCTGCCCCATCCCGCAGAAGCTGTTTCACTTCTGACCGTGTCGCCACCAGGGCGGGATCGATGCCCTCAGCCGTACTGCGTTCGCGCAGATGGGCCATCGCCTCCTTCACGCCATCTTCGAAGGTTCGATCATGGCGATCTCGCGGTGGGCCAGTGGGCCACTGATCTTCAGACAACGTGCACCCCGCATCGACGGCGGCGAGAATCGCCTCACCATACAGATCGATCTCCTTCTTCCGAAAGGAGCGCACCTCGGCCAACTCTTCGCTTTTGGCCGGCTGACGCTGTGCCAGAAACAACAGCAGCTTGTCAGAGGCGATACGACCTCGTGGTCGATCGTAGGTGCGAGCTGCCTCCTCGCGCCAGACGGTCAACTCGCGCAGGACGGCCAACTCCCGACCTCGAAGCTTGCCGTAACCTTTCACGCGTCGGAATTCCTCACGCGGGTCGCGCTCTTCGTAGATCTGCGGCGAATTCAGACCGGCCATTTCCTCTTCGAGCCAGGGCAGGTAACCAGCCACTTCAGCGCGACGGCATATCTCGTCACGTGCCTCCACCAGATAACGAACATCGTCTTCCGCATAGCCGATCTGCTTCTGATCGAGAGGACGCTGCAGCCAGTCCGTGCGCGTCTCCGTCTTGTCGAGTTCAATGTCGAACAGTTCGACGAGAAGATCTCTCAGGGAAATGGTCGAAGCGAGGCCAGCAAAACCCGAGGCCAGACGTGAATCAAAGATGTTGTTCGGGGATGCACCTGTGGCGCGTTTGAGGATCGACAGATCCTGGGTCGCATCATGCAGAATCTTCTGGGTCTGCCCGTCTGCCAGCAGTGCGCCCAGATCTCCCATCCCCCCTTCGAGGGCCACAGTATCGACCAGGACGCAGTGTTCCCGATTGAGTCCGAGTTGTACGACGCCAAGAGCCGGAAAAAACGTGCGCTCCCATACCATTTCGGTATCGACCGCTACCTGGCCCGCCGCCTGTGCCGCCTCTACCTGTTCACGTAGAGCGTTTTCGTCGACGATCAATCCTCGTCCTCTCCATCAGGTGTGCCGAATCCGGTTCGGCGTGCAATCAGTTCATAATGCTCAATGCGGCGATGCGCTGAAAAATTCAGCGTCGCCTGCCGCAGACGTTGTGTCAGATCGAGATCGCAACGAGCCACGACAAGTTCGTCCTCCAAGGTAGTCGCCTGCGCCACGATCTGTCCCGTCGGGGCCACAACGCAAGTGCCGCCGATCTGCTCGACACCTTCCTCGATTCCCGCTTTGGCGACGGCGACGACCCATGCAGCATTCTGATAGGCGCCAGCGGCCAGACTTAGGTGATTGTGGAATCCGGCAAGATGATCGGACGATGGATTGGCCGGATTGTGCACAGGCGTGTTGTATCCCATGACAATCAACTCAGCTCCCCGCAGAGCAAGCATGCGATAGCTCTCAGGCCACCGCCGGTCATTGCAAATCATCATGCCCACAACACCACCAAAGGCACGCCACGTGGGAAACCCGAGATCACCGACGCGAAAGTAGAGTTTCTCGAGATTCTGAAATGGCTGTCCCGGCTGATAGCTGTCGTAACCGGGAAGGTGAATCTTCCGATACTTGCCGATGATCCGACCCTCGGCACTAACCAGGATACTACTGTTGTATCGGCGAATCTCCCCGTCTTCCGTCGTCAATTCGGCGAATCCGAGGTGAAAGCCGACACCAAGCCGAGCCGCCTCATCGAAAAGAGGCTGTGTCTGCGGTCCGGGCATCTGCTGCTCGAAGTACGCATCGAGAGCGCCCACATCAGTGATATGCCAGTGAGGGAAAAATGGCACCAGCGCAACTTCGGTGAAAACCACCAGATCGCAGCCAGCTTCTGCCGCCTGCCGCAACATCACAATGAGACGCTCGATCACATCAGCGCGAGAAGCATCGCCTTGGACCGGTCCTTGTTGGGCAGCACCGATCGTGATGGATCGGTTCGAGGGTTGTTCGGACATACAGCTTGTCGCGGTGGTGGGGGGGGACTCTCAGCCTCCCAGACTTGATCGGCTGCGAGATCGACGGGAACAGCGGAAGGCGGTAGTGTGTGCTTGAAGAATAGCCACGACCCGACCGTCTCGCCAGAGGTCACTCCTCATCCTGCGTCGTGTCGCCTTCTCTGGCGCGACGTAGTTGGCCCCTCGCCCAGCGATTCCGCGGGTCGAGTTTGACGGCCTCCTCCAGTGCTGCAATGCCCCCCTCACGATCACCACTTTGCAGCAGGAGGTTGCCGAGTTGAACATGTGTGTCTGCTGATTCTGGATAGTACTCCAGATTCTTGCGCAGCACCCGCAGACCCGCTTCGATCTCAAGATCGGTTGCCATCAACATCAATGTCTGCTCGCCAAAATCGTAGGCGGCGCGACCATAGTATTCTTCCCGCAATTCGCCGTATTTGGCCATCATCGCATCAAGACCCTCCTTCGCCAGTGTCTTCGACAAGACCTGCGCGAGGGTATAAGGCTCTTTCATCCCACGGTGGCAGGTGATGCATTCCACCTTGAGTCCACCGGGACGCGTGAGGAATTCATCGTTGATCTTCTGCGTCATCCGCATCATGTCACGTGCGATTTTCTTGTGCTTGTTCTCATCGGAGGCAAAGTCTGTGCGACGCCCTTCGCGAACGTGACAAAAGGTGCAGCGCACTCCAAGCCCATCCGCCATGGAATTCATCATCGCCTGCAATGTGTCGGGGGCGATATCCGTTGGCACGATCGTCAGATTCTTGAATTCCTCCGGGAACCAGCCCTGGGCGTCAACCGCCTCGGCCAGAGACAGACTCGACACCAGTGTGGCAAGGCAGGCAGACGTCAGGAAAGCACGAAGGCGCTTCAGATGATACATGACAACCTCGCTGTGAGTGCCTCTTGGCGGACACGAATTCTTGGATTCATCTGCTGGCCTCAGGCAGGACCGGACGCCATTGATAGTCAGGTTCGATCTTCTGCCGTCTTAAGATGCCAATGATCTCCCGCCACGTGGCGATCAGACCATTCGACGTGGGTGGCAGATCATGGGCGATTGCCTTGTGCAACTTACCCAATCGATAACACGGCACAGCAGCATACATGTGATGTTCGATGTGGAAGTTCATGTGCCAGTACAGAAAGCGCACAATGGGATTCAGGTAGATCGTGCGACTATTCATGCGAAAGTCAGGCACCTGATCCGTAAGTCCCACATGTTGAGAAGAGTTGCACAGAAGAAAAAGCCAGCCACCATAGAAGGACCCAAAGGTGACAAGTACGATCAGCTGCCACCACCCGACGTAGAGTGCCCCGGCGAAGAGGACGATGTGACCAGCCGTCATGATACGATCCCAGCGAAACAGACGGCGGCGGTCTTCGACACTTTCAAGGGGAAATAGAATCTGATCCCATCCCGGGTTCAGGTGGCCGAAGAAACCCCGTCGGATCGTGCCACGAATTCGCCGGTAAGCCCCTAGCGGATCACAGATCGCTCCACGCAAATAACCACGCAGCGTCATGTAGACGGGAAGAACAACCTCGCCATCCTCTGGTGGATACAGTGTGTATTTGTGGTGTTCCGAGTGACTCGCCCAGAAGTGCACGGGATTGTACCAGCCGAGGAAACTGAGCACGTAGAGGAAGAAGCGATTCAGCCACTGCGTGCGGAACACGGAACTGTGCACCAATTCATGGAAACCGTTGATGATGAAGGCGTAGCACATGCCGTGTAGAAAGAAGGCCGGTGGCCACCAATACCACGCCTGATGCAGCGTCGTCCACCAGGCGAGAGCGCCCGTTGCAGCCAGGACGCCGAGATAGCTGAGAGTTTGGATCCCGCCCAATACATCGCTGCGTCGGTTCAACTGCGCCAACTGCTCACGATCGAGCTTGGTGCGATACCAGCCAATGCGTCGTTTGGGGGCTGCTTCGTCCGTCATTGCTCATCATGTCATGTGAAGGATGTGCCAATCGTCTGGCTCAGCTGAGCTTCTAGCTGAATCTCTGACCCATCTGGAAAATTCCTCGACAGAGTAACCGAAGCATGGTCTCGGCGGTCAAGCGAGGCAGAAGCAAGTCCTTGCTGAGAAGCCTTCGTCGGGCTTCTTTGGCCGCATGAAAATCCTGATCTGTGGTGGTGGAGTCATCGGCGCGTGCACGGCCTACTACCTGGCTCGCAAGGGCGTCGATGTGGTCGTCGTGGAGAGATCCGGCGTCGCCAATGCCGCCTCTGGTAAGTCCGGAGGGTTCCTGGCGCTCGATTGGTGCCGCGAGTCTCCCCTCGATGCCCTCGCCCGACACAGCTTCGGACTCCACGAACAGCTGGCGACCGACCTCGGCCGTGACTTGAATCTGGATTGGGGCTACCGACGTCTCGAAACTCTCAGTGTCGTCAGCAGCAAGCGCCGTGACCTCACTTCGCTGGCAGGCGAGGCGAGACCTGACTGGCTCGGTGCCGACGCACGCGTACACGCCCGCATCGGCACAACACAGACAACGGCACAACTCGACCCGGAACGTTTCACGAAGGCCATGATCGCCGCCGCTATAGACAGTGGCGCCGAAGTTCGACTTGGCACCGTCGAGGGAATCGAGCTTGCTGACGACGGCACTCGGGCAACAGGCGCGATAGTGGACGGTGTCTCGATGCCCGCTGATGCTGTGGTGATTGCTATGGGCCCGTGGTCGATTCTCGCCTGCCGCTGGCTCCCCCTGCCCGGTGTATTCGGCATCAAAGGGCACAGTATCGTCTATCGCTTCGAGCCGGATTCGGCGGCAGCACTGTTCGTTGAGGTCGAGACAGAAGAGGGCGAAGTAGAGAATCCTGAGGTGGTACCTCGCATGGACGGCACGACCTACGTTTGCGGTCTCTCCAGCCAGGCATTGCTGCCCGTTGATCCAGCGACGGTGAGCAGTGACGCGGGAGCCATCGAACAGCTGAAGGAACTCACGGCGAGCTTTTCACCCGCCTTGGCCCAGGCTCCTGTTCTGGCCTCTCAGGCCTGCCATCGTCCAGTGACCGAGGATGACCTGCCTCTCATCGGTGCTGTCGCCGCTGTCGGCGGTGCCTATGTGGCCACCGGCCACGGCGTCTGGGGAATGTTGAATGGCCCCGCCACGGGCCAGGCCATGGCGAACCTCATCGTCGATGGATCAACACCCCACGTCGATCTGACTCCCTTTGATCCTGGGAGAATGCCGCGCTTCGACCCGGATCGCCTCAACCTACGCTGACCCAGTAGCGATATGCTCACTTGTTGAAGGAATCGTCCGGTGTTCCCGTGAAGCAACCCATCACCCAGGGGTAGGAATCGGTCACGTAGTAGGCATACACGCCGTCCGTGCTCATGCCATTGCACGCGTCCAGATCGCCAGATCCTGCGACATATTCGTAGTCGTCCACGAAGGTCCCGTCGTACATGCCCCCCGGATTGACACCTCCTGAGGCGGCGCGAGTGCCACTCTTGAGCTGATAACTTGAAGCCAGCTTGCGTATCGACCCGTCGATGGTCGCGTAGGATCCCCGGATAGGGAATCCATCCGCAGCAAAGCCGATCGTGGGCGACGGCGCCGAATCATCGTCGGCAAAGAGTGCCTGCGGATTGCCGTGGTAGTGATAGGTGCCGTCGGGCTGGGTGTGTGCATTGTGACTGTCCGTGCCGAAGTCGGCTGTTGCTGACATCGGATCAAAACGGAAAGGGGTCCCTGCCTGGAAGCACCCGATCTTGCCATCTCCTACACCAGAACAACCGGCTGCGAGCAGATCCAGCTTCACACCATTGAGGAACACGGCATTGTCGATGCGCAGACTCAGTGCCGTCGGTGATGCGGCAGCCGTCGGCGAGCGCGGCACACGATAGCTCGATGATTGCGCTCGCGGCGCGGTGACGAAGGTTCGATCCCCATCGTTGAAATCGTGATTCGGAATCGCATTGGAGGCGAAGACACAGTGATCGTCGGTGATGGTAATCGCCAGTTCGCCGGTGAAACTCATGCTGCGATTCACGTCTCTCACCATCGACTCATACTCATTCTTGTAGTCCGCACAATCACCACTGGCCTGGGTCAGAATCGCACCGGTCAGATCGATGGTCATCGGTTGGCCATCGTCATCATCGTCGTGGTTGGCCTGCCCGTCGTCGTTGTCAGGTCCGGTCATCGTATCCGAATCCATGTCTGTATCGCCACGGTTGCTATCGGATCCGCAGCCTGCCATAAGGAGAATGACGACCAGCCAGCAGACGGGGTGGATTCGGGTCAATCGCTGCAACATCTGTCTTCGCCTCGGGATTCTTTTGTTTCTGGAATTTGAGTTTCTTGGCTCAAGGACTCGCATTGAGTCATGGTTTCTTACAGGTTATTGTCTTCGGTCAATAACAGCCAGTGACCATTCAGCCCATCATCCTATCCAAGGAGTGCATCGTGAGCGCAAAGGGTACGTCTCGGTATGAAGAGTTGGGAGTGCGTCCCCTCATCAATTGTGTCGGCACGGTGACCAGATTCAGCGGCTCTCTGGCGCTGCCCGAAGTGCGGCAGGCCATGACCCAGGCATCAATGCAGTACGTGATGATCGAAGAGCTGATGGACGCTGTGGGTGCACGCTTGGCGGAGGTGATGCAGTGCGAATGGGGTCTGGTGACCAACGGCTGCGCCGCCGCCCTTGCCCAGGTGACCGCTGCCTGCGTCGCCGGCACCGATCCCGAACTCATGGGCCGACTGCCGTATACGGAAGGCATGAAGAACGAAGTCATCGTGCAGAAGTCACATCGCATGGGTTACGACCGGGCCATCTCGGCAGTCGGCACCAAGCTGATTGAAGTGACGACCCTCGACGAACTCGAGGCGGCCTACACAGAGCGCACGGCGATGCTCTTCATCTTCGGTGACGCGTCAGAGCGCGGCGAGATCACCGTCAAGCAGATGGCTGATAGTGGTCGTGCCCACGGCGTACCGAGCTTCGTGGATGCTGCCGCCGAGCGCCCTGATCTACCGAACTGGTATCTGGCCCAGGGCGTGGACGCCGTCGCCTACAGTGGTGGCAAATGCCTGCGCGGTCCACAGGCATCCGGCATGGTGCTGGGACGCAGGGACTTGCTGGAGGCAGCTTTCGCCAATGGCTGCCCAAATGCCTATATCGGTCGCCCCATGAAGGCGGGCAAGGAAGAGATCATGGGACTGCTCGCCGCCGTAGAGCAATGGGTGGAGCGCGACCACGAGGCCGAGTGGAAAGAGTGGGAGCGCCGCCTGAGCGTGATCACCGACGCCGTGATGGCCTTCGACACTGTCACCACATCCATTCGCACACCAAAACCTTCGAATGTGGCGCCGCACCTGTCGATCACATGGGATGCCGAAAAACTGGGCGTATCGGCACAACAGGTGCGCGAGCAGCTTTCCGCCGGAAATCCGCGCATCGAAGTTCCAGGCGGGCCCGATAGTCTGACGATCAACGCCTACATGATGGAAGACGGCGAAGAGGTCATCGTGGCGCGGCGTCTGACAGAAACGATGTCTGCCCGCTGATCCTCAGGCGCTCCTGAGGCCAGCGCGACAGACATCCCGTTCCGTATATCTGAACGTCGCTACACGCTGCGCATCACTAGTGGTGGTGGTGACCACCGGGGCCGTGGGCGTGGCCGTGCGTCAACTCTTCTTCCGTCGCTTCACGCACTTCGTCTACGGTGACCTCGAAGTGCAGCACTTCGCCAGCGAGAGGATGGTTGCCGTCGACGGTGACTTCATCGTCCGTCACTTCGACGACGACGATGAGCTGGGTTTCCCCTTCTTCTTCGCCAGCCGCTTCGAAACGCATGCCGGGCTCGATCTTGTCTACGCCCTCGAAAGCACTGCGCTCCACGGTCTGTATCATCTCTTCGTTGACGGCGCCGTAGCCTTCTTCTGGCTGGATCGTGACTTTGAGCGAGTCCCCGACCTGCTTACCCGTCAACTCTTTCTCGAGTCCAGGGATGATGTTGTCAGCTCCGTGTAGATAGACAAGCGGTTCGCCATCTTCGGACGAGTCGAGGACCTCTCCCTCGTCGTCTGACAACTTGTACTGAATGGATACGACACATTTCTCGGCGATCTGCACGGCGGGTTCCTTTGTAGTATGGTTTTTCGGAGATTTCCAACCATAGAATCTACGACATCCATCTGAGGCGTCTACTCATGTCGACACCAGTCAACATCCCTGTCGGTGGCACCAGTCTGATAACACTCGACCAGGCACAGGAACAAGCCCGCAAAGCACTCGCCGACGACAGATCTGTCATCGTCGAAATCGCCGGTGGCAACTACCGGCTCGATACGCCGCTGCACTTTGGCGGTGCCGATAGTGGCAGCGAGGCAACCCCCGTTGTCTGGCGAGCTCGCCAGGGAGAGACAGTGCGGCTCTTGGCGGGTGCAATCCTGGACGGATTTCGCCCCGTAGAGGACGAGACGACGCTGCAGCGCCTGCCGGAAAATGCCCGCGGCAAGGTGTGGCAACTCGATCTGGGCAACGCGGGTATCAGCGACTTTGGCGACCCCGTCTCGGGTGGGCTCGAACTCTTCTTCAATGGCGAACCTCTGACCCTCGCGCGCTGGCCAAATGCCGGATTCACACGAAGTGCCGGCCTCGTCGGTGGCCATCCCGTCGATGTGCGCGGCACCAAGGGCGACGAAGACGGCAATATCTACGTCCATGGCACACGATATCTGCGCTGGATGGACGAAGCAGATCCGTGGGTCCATGGCTACTGGTTCTGGGATTGGGCCGATGAACGTCATCGTGTGGCACGCATCGACCCGGAATACGGTGTCCTGGAACTAGAACCACCAGCGCATCGTTATGGCTACCGCAGAGGTCAGTGGTTCTACGCCTACAACCTGCTGTGTGAACTCGACGAACCAGGTGAGTGGTATCTCGATCGCGACACGGGCATCCTCTACTTGTGGCCTCCCGGTGACATGGAAAGCGCCGAGATCGCCGTATCCGTCGGCGCCCAGGCGATGTCCATCGATGGCGCCCGGCACATCCATATTCAGGATCTGAATTTCGAATACACACGTGCCGATGCGATTCAGATTCAGGATGCAGAGAAAATCACTATCGAGGGCTGCACCTTTCGCAATCTCGGTGGCTGGGGTGTCGTCGTTTCGGGGGGTCGTGATGTGCGCATTCGTCATTGTCACATCCACGGCACCGGCAATGGCGGCATCCGACTCGATGGAGGCGATCGCCCGACCCTGCGCCGTGCCGACCACGTCGCCGAAGACAATCACATTCATGACTACGGTCGCGTGAATCGAATGTATCAGCCCGCCATCCAGATCAGCGGTGTCGGTCAGCGCGTCGTGCACAATCACATTCACCATGCCCCACACATGGCGATCCAATTTGCCGGCAATGACCATCTCATCGCCCACAACGACATTCACCACGTCTGTCAGGAATCCAACGACGCCGGCGCCATCTACTCAGGTCGCGACTGGACCTGGCGCGGCACGGTGATCCGCCACAATCTGCTGTGGGAGATCACCGGTTTCGAAGACCGCGGCTGCGTCGGCGTCTATCTCGACGACATGTTGTGTGGCACGCAGATCACGGGCAACCTCTTCTACCGCGTCACGCGGGCAGCGATGATCGGCGGTGGTCGAGATTGCCTGATACAGGACAACCTCTTCGTCGACTGTGAGCCATCCATCCATGTCGACGCCCGCGCGATGAACTGGGCCAGCTATCACGTGGAGACAACGATGCGCGAACGTCTCGAACAGATGCCCGTGACCACGTCACCCTGGGCCGAGCGTTATCCCGAATTGCTGACCATCTGGGAAGAAGAAGCGGCAGCGCCGAGAGGGAATGTCATCCGGCGCAATGTCTGTCAGTCAGGTGTGTGGGATGGCGTGCGTGATGACGCACGAGCCTACGTGGATCTGCGCGAGAATCTTGTCGCCGACGATGTCGGCCTCACCGGAGAAGCGCCACACTTTCGTCTGGCGTCGGACTCCCCCGCTCTCGACAGCGGCTTCGAACTGTGCCCCATCGATCAGGTCGGGCCGCGGCAGCGACTCCGTTAGGCGTCGCCGATCACGGCAAAGACATCGATCGCCACCTGCAGCTCCGACTTCCACAGTGCTTCGACGACGAGCCCCGTCGACGTCGGATTCACACCGTCCAGGTGTTTTCCAAACACGGGATAGACGTCCTTGCGCATCGCCTGGTCGGTGACGAAGGTCGTGATCTTGCAGATGTCCTTCATGCACCCACCTGATTCTTCCAGCAACACCTTGACGTTCTGCATCGCCTGCTCCGCCTGCGCCTCGGCATCACCGGCACCCGTCAGACCACTGCCATCCAGTCGCAGACCACTCTGACCCTGGAGAAACACGAACCGGCCTGCCCGTACGACCTGACTCTGCGGCCACATCACCTCGGCACCCGGCGCTGCGGGCATGCTGATGCGACGATGTGGTTCATCCCCGGGCAATAGGACAAATACGTCGATTTCAAAGTCGAGCTCAGGGCGCGCCAGATCATCGACATCGATGCTGGTGACGACGGGCCGCACATCCGCCAGATGACTCGCCAACACGGCATCGATCTGCGGTCGATGCGACGGATTCGTGAGATACGTCGTGATTTTGCACACGTCGTCAAGACTCGCGCCCGCATCTGCCAATAGCGTGCGTACATTCTGCATCGCCACTTCCACCTGACGCGCCGGATCACCCACACCGTCGAAGTCTCGACCATCCAGACTCATCCCCGTCTGGCCCTGCAGAAAAATGTGATCATTCGCCCGGATGACCCGCGCATTGGGATAGTCGATGGTCGGCATCAGATAGCCGCCCTTGGCGTTGGTCAGGCGAAATCTGTCGTGCCCTGCTGCCCGATCCTTGGGAAGGATCGCCCACGCGTCGATTTCAAAATCGATGTAGGGTTGCGCAAAATCCTTCACCACAAGCCCCGTCGACACAGGGTTCACGTGGTGCAGATGCCGCGCAATCACCGGATACACCAGACCCCGGTCTGCATGACGCTTCGTGTAGTTGTTGACGAGGCAGATGTCTTCGAGACCGCCGCCTGCCTCTTCGAGCAGGATCCGCAGATTTTCCATCGCCTGTTCAGCCTGCGCCGCCGGATCCCCTTCGCCGACAAATCCCTTGTTGTCCAGGGTAAGCCCCGTGGCACCCACGAGAAAGACCTGGTCCGCAGCAACGACGGCTTTGCTTGCGCCAAAGTCCCAGGCGCGGGCGTGGAAACTGTCGCGCGTGTTGCTGAGCCGAATTCGCTCGTGCGTCATCAGTGCGACCACAGACGTTTGTACTTCTCGTCCCCCTCTAACTCCAGCATCTGGTCGTACACCGCCTGCAGCGGCGCCAGCGCCCGAACACCGTCTTCAGCATTGCAACTGGCCGGTCTCGCCTCACGGATGGAAGCGAAGAATTCCTCATTTTGTCGCAGCACACCGGACTGATCTGCATTCTCAGACGATTCGAAGACCGTCTCGCCCGCAAAACGAATGGTATTGCCCGCAATCTCCAGTGTGCCATTCTCGCAGAGAAAGCGGTGACCACCGGCGCCCTGAGCGGCATTGTAGGAGAGACTGATCGTCGCCATCGCTTCATTCTCGTAGCGAATCAGCAGACTCACATCCATCGAGGTGTCATTGATCGCGTGCTTCGGCGCCAATTCACCGTGCACGCGGCGCACAGGCGAGTCCATCGTCCACAAGGAGTAGTCGACCAGATGACAGCCGTGGTGGAAGACGACATCGTCTACCCAACTGCGCTCATACCCGGTCCATCCGACATTTTCGTGGCGATAGGAATAACTGAAGACCTGATGCTGATAGATCTGTCCCGTCGCGCCGGAAGCAATGAACTGCTTCACGAACAATCCCGGCTCCGTGTAGCGCTCGGTGTGGGCCACCATCACATTCCGGCCCACTTCGGTCGCGCGCTCAGCGACCTGCTGTGATGCAGTGAGTGAAAGAGCGATGGGGATTTCAACGAGCACATGTTTGCCCGCATCGAGACTGGCCATCGCCTGCTCGTAGTGTACCTGCGAGGGGGAAGCGATGATGACAGCGTCGAGCTCGTCATCATCGAGGGCGTCCTGCAGAGAATCGGTGGCGCGCTCGAAGCCGTGCTTTGTGGCGAATTCCTGCGCCGGTTCCAGACGACGCCCCATGAGGGTACGCAGGCGGATGCCGTCGATTTTGTTGCAAGCCTGCGCGTGAAACTCGGCGATGCCGCCGTAGCCAACGATGCAGCAGGAGAGATCCTTCATGGTGCCGGCTCAGCCGCTTCGATCTGCCGGAAGGGCTCCGGATTCACGAACTCAGCCACCACTTCACCACCAATCAGATGCTCGGTGATGATGCGCTCCATCTTCTCAACTGTCAGCTGGTGGTACCAGGTCTGATCAGGCCACACCATCGCCGTCGGACCCTTCTCACACACACGCAGACAGTCAGCTTTCGTGCGATGCACACCCGAACGCGGATCGCCATATCCCAGCTCACGCAAACGCTTCTTCAGATAATCCCAAATCTCCGCACCGGAACCATCGGCATGACACTTGGCCTTAGTCGGCGTCGCACAGAGGAAGATGTGCCGTTCGATCGTGTCGTCCGTCTGATTCACTGGTCTAATCTCCGTCAACCTTACGAGACGCGCGTCCACTGCCTGTCGAGAAGCTTGTGAGTGTAGGGCCGGGCATCGCTGCCAGAATAGTCGTCGACAATCTGTCCGGATCCCTCCAGCAGATACTTGTACGTCGTGAGCCCTTCCAGGCCGACGGGACCACGACTGTGCAACCGCCCCGTGCTGATACCGATCTCGGCGCCCAGACCGTAGCGGTAGCCGTCAGCGAATCGCGTCGACGCATTCACGAAGACAGAGGCCGAATCGACGCCCTGGAGAAAACGTGTCGCCGCCGCCTTGTCTTCCGTGACGATCGTATCGGTATGGGCCGAACCAAACCGATTGATGTGATCGATCGCTTCCTCAAGACTGTCGACAATCTTCACGGACAGGACGTAGTCGAGGTATTCCGCACTCCAATCCTCCTCCGTCGCCGCCTCAACCTGCCCATTCACGCCGGGCAGGGCGCGCACACGCTCGTCACCGCGGATCAGCACCTTCGCCTCACCCAGCTCTTTGATCGCACGCTGCAGGAAACCCTCCGCCATGTCGGCATGCACGAGGAGTGTCTCCTCAGTGCAGCACGTCGAGACATCCTGGATCTTCGAATCGATGGCAACGCGTAGCGCCTTGTCGAAGTCGGCGGCGGCATCCACGTACACGTGGCAGACCCCATCCGTGTGGCCTGTGACAGGAATCTTCGTATTCGCCATGACGTAGGCGGCAAAGTCCTTCGAGCCGCGCGGGATGATCAGATCGATGGCGTCGTCCATGCCGAGAATCTCCGTCACATCACCGCGTGTCTCGAGTAGCGTCAGCCAGCCAGCAGGAATCCCCTCGATCCCTTCTGTGGCGCGCACGATGACATCCGCGAGAATGCGATTCGAGTGCGCCGCTTCGCTACCGCCCTTGAGCAGGACCGCATTGCCCGACTTCAGACACAGGGCGGCGATCTGCACCAACGCATCCGGCCGCGACTCGAAGATGACACCGATCACACCGATGGGCACGGTGACACGAAACAGCTCCAGGCCGTCGTCGAGCTCCGTTGCCCGCTGCGTCTGCCACAATGGGTCAGGCTGCGCCGCCACGGACTGCACCATGTCGAGGGCCGTCTCGAACTTGCCTTGGCGCAGATCGAGGCGTGCCACCAGTGGTTCACCGATCTCGCCCTTCGCCGCAAGAGTCGATGCCGCCTCGCAGTCGAGGGTGTTCGCCGCATAAATAGCGTCACGCTCGGCTTCCATCGCCGTCGCAATCGCCGCCAACGCCGCATCACGCACAGATGGATCCGTCGCTGCCAGCTTGCGAGCGGCATCACGAGCGCCCAGGGCACGCGTGCGCAGGTAACTGTCCGCCTGAGCCGTTACCGTACTCATGCAGACCGCGCCTTCAATGCTGCTTCACTTGCCATCGACATCATACGCTGCACCTGACTCATCACTCGTTGTGGTTCTTCGACCTTGCCCTCTGCCAACAACACATAGTCGACGAGGAAGTGGGCCCAATCCTTCAGCTCTGCAGAGTCACGATCGGCCTTCAGAATTTCTCCCATGTTGGCAATCGCCGGATGCTTCGGATTCAATTCCAGCGTGCGCTTCGTCATAGGGAAACTCTCATCAGACATACGCATGAGTCGTTCCATCTGCTGACTGACACCGCCTCTGGGTACCACGAGGGCGCAGGGACTGTCGGTCAGACGATTCGACTCCTTTACCTCACCCACACGATCGGCGAGTTCCGTCTTCAGATAACTCACCAGCTCAATCGTACGCTCACGATCTTCGATCGGTTCGTCCACACCCTCGAGCTTCACCTCCTCGGGAAGTTCGAGATCCTCCGCATCAATGGCGACAAATTCTTTGCTGTCGAACTTCTGCAGCGAATTCACCACCCACTCATCGACGGGATCCGTCAGATACAGGACTTCCAGATCACGCTTGCGGAAAGCTTCCATCAACGGACTCTGCTCGACTTGCTGACGATTTTCACCGGAGACGTAGTAGATCACTTCCTGATCAGACTTGGCCCGATCGATGTAGTCCTGCAAGGAGACCAGACCCTCTGTCTGCGTCGTGCGCGATGGCTTGCTCTCGGCGCTGGTGTCGGCGTCTGCATCTGCACTGGCATCCGCGTCTGCACTGGCGTCCACCTCTGTCGCTGCATCGTCAGAGACCGCAGCGTCTGTGGCCGCAGCGTCAGAGACCGCAGCGTCAGTGGCCGCATCCACAGCGAGCTTGGCAGAGAAACTGGAGTGGAACCGCAGCAACTGGCTCACCTTCTCCTGATTCTCCACATCACGCGCGACACCCTCCTTCAACACAATGCCAAAGGACTCCCAGAAGGTCAGATACTTCTCTGGCTCGTTGTTCGACATCTCTTCGATCTTGTTCAGAATCCGCCGCGTCAATGTCTGCCGAATCTTGGCGATCACCGGATTGTTCTGCAGTGACTCACGCGCCACATTGAGGGGCAGATCGTCACAATCCACCACACCACGAACAAAGCGCAGATACAGTGGCAGCAGGTCGTTGCAGTCGTCCTGAATGAAGACGCGCTTTACATGCAGATTGATCGACACCTTCGGTTCCGGTGCGAAAAGCAACTCCATCGGCGACTGCCGCGGAATGTAGACGACCGCATAGAACTGGATCGGCACATCAACCGCCGTGTGCTCCCAGGCCAGGGGCTCCTGATGATCGCCCGACAGATGCTGATAGAATTCCTGGTATTGCTCTGCCGTGACTTCACTGCGCGGGCGCGTCCACAGCGCTGACGCGGCATTGGCCTGCTTGCCGGCAACCTTAATCGGATAGGAGACATAGTCGGAATGGCGTCGAACGACGGACTCGAGTCGATGCGCATCGAGATATTCCTCACAGTCATTGCGCACGAAGACCTGGATCTGCGTTCCCCGCTCGGCTCTGTCTTTCGTCGTGGAGATCGTGTAGGAGCCATCACCGGTGGATTCCCAGACGACCGCTTCCGAATCCTTGTCGGCGGATCGGGTCGTGACAACGACACGCTCAGCAATCATGAAGACCGAGTAGAAACCAACACCAAACTGACCAATCAGCTTGAGCTTGCTCTCTTCATCCGTCTCTTCGTTGAGGGCCTCGACGAAATCACGCGATCCGGAGCGAGCGATCGTACCGATATTCGTATTCACCTCATCACGGGTCATGCCGACGCCCGTGTCGGTGATCGTCAGCGTCTTCGCCTCTGCATCAACGGCAACCTCGATCTCCAATTCAGCATCGGGATCGACGATATCCTTGTCCGTCAGTGAGCGGAAGCGAATCTTGTCGAGCGCATCGGAGGCATTCGACATCAACTCCCGCAGAAAGACGTCTTTGTCCGTATACAGGGAGTGGATGAGGATCTGCAGTACCTGCTGAACCTCGGTCTGAAACGTTCGTTCTTCTGTCTGTGCTTCTTCGGCGCTGGTGGTCTTCGATTCGCTCATTGTCTCTTTGTCAGTCGATGGGGCTAAATGTCTGTCGGCCTATTGGTTGGCCCGAAAATGTACGAAGCCCCTTCAAGGGTGCAACAGGGCGCCTCAGGATCCGCCGGCCAGTTCCATCCGCAGGAAAGCGGTGAAGGCGAAGAAGAACGCCAGGGCCACCTCCAGGATCAGGATCACGATTGGCACAAGCCCTGCGGCAACACTGTCAGACATCGACAACGGCGTCTGCCGAAAGTGCGGCATGAGCGCACTGTCAAAAGCCTTCTTGGACATGTAGTCGCCGAGAAACGTGACATGGGGCGACTCAGGATCCTGCGCATCGCGGCCACGCACGAACTGGCGCATGGCTTCGCGATGCTGCATCGCCTGTCTGAAAAAATCCTGCCGTCGTGCAACACCCGTGCCAAGCAGGGCTTCTACCGAATACTGGAAGGCATACCCGGGCGACACCAGATTGATCGCTCGTGCTGCCTCATATTGCTGCAACTCACGCGCCAGGGCCGCCGCACCGATGCGCTGCTGTTGATCCTCTACATCCGCCATTTCACGCACGAATCGACGCTCGAGTGCAAAGTTGTCAACGATGCCTCGATCCAGCTCGCGCAAAGAGATCCCATCCTGCTGTAACGCATTTTCGGTCTCATTGCGTAACGCCCACTGCTCGTCATTCCAATCGAAGTCAAAGTCGACGGTCTGCATGCCGTATAGGTAGGCTGTCTGTGGCACAACCACTGTGAGCACCGCCCACGTCAGCATCAGCACGACGAGGGACGTCGCCGAGTTTCGCGTCCATGCAGACACACCAGCTGACAACAACAGAAAGGCGGCGACGTAGAAACTACTGCCGATGAAGAACAGCACGATCGCACGAGCCATGCTGGCATCGAGACGAATGACATCAGTGATCACCAGGATCAAGAGCGACACAGCGGCCCCCAGCACGGCAGCGATCATCAGCATCACCAGCTGGGCCAGGAATCGCCCCGCCAGATACGCGCCGCGGGACAAGGGATTGGCCATCGTCAGTCGCAAGACACCTTGCTCGTGGCTGCCGGAAATCATGTCATAGGCCATCACGACGCACAGAAAGGACAGCACGATCCGCACGATCAGCGTCCAGTCGACGATCTCGAAACGCCGGATCCAGTGGTTCGTCGTGCGCGAGCGACCATACTCCGTCGCCTTGTTCCCGGACTGGAGATTGACCCAATAGGCGTCTGCGAACCAGTTGAATCCACCCTCCGTGATGAACTCCGTGCCAGTCGAACGCGCTGTGAGTCGATACCAGGTGCCCACGGCGTCACCGAGCACGGCCAGTTCACCGATCTGGTCGGCGAGTTCCGAGTCGATGCGTGACGTCTCCGCCACATCCCGATCGATCTTGAGCGAGTAGATCACCCCATTGGCCACGAAGAACGACAGCAGGACGAGAAGACTCACCTGAAAACGCATCGACTTCATCTGCGCCTGGATCTCGTGCAGGAAGACCGTCAGCATGTCGCTCGTCTCATCTTCCCGGATCGTAGGTGAGAAAACGCGTCATCACGAGCAGGACACACACGCCAAAACTCAGCAGCAGCACCACCAGGCCGGGTACCATCTCGGCCATCGAGGCACGTAGATCGCGCTGCAGATTGCCGCTCACTTTCGGCAGGTCTGTCAGATCCAAACCAACGGGAGAAGTCTTGCGACGCTCCTCCTGCTGCTTCATCCACGCCATCCGCTCGCGCATGTAATCGGAGTCGGGCGCCAGCTCTTCAGGTGACAAGGACTCAGGATCTGGGATCAGTGGCTCTTGATGCAACGGGTCGTCGGTGAAAAAGGATCGGTCTCCGAGGACGCCCTTGCCGCGCAGCCATTCGTAGTAGTCGTTGCGCCAGCGACGGGCGTTCTTTGCCAGATAGAGATTGTCCGACAGCGTCGTGCGCGCCAGCCGATAGGACAGCACCTGGTAGGTAACCATCGGTGACAGCACACTCCACTCGTCCACGAGCAGCGCCTCACGTGCGAGCGGCATTTGATTGGCCTCGAGCATCTTGTAGCGTTTGCTCGATGCCTCCAGCCGCTTCTCGAGGGCAAAGCCATTTCTCCGTGCCTGCCACTCGTAGGCGCGCGGATGGTGGTAGCGCATCCTACCCTCCGCCTGCAGCCCCTTGAAGAAGACGTCATCGGGGCGCGGATTCTGCTCCACCCACTTGTCGATGATCTCATTGTACTGTGTCCACAGATCATTGTTCTGCTGCATGAACTCAAACCAGGGAGGTTCGTCCACGCCGTAGCGCGCCAGAGATGGCGCCACATTCAGTACGCCGACGCCGGCAATGAGCCAGAAAAACAGACAGATGATGAGAGAGGTCGCAGAATCACGCGTGAAGGCAGACACAGCAAGACTCAGCGTGAAGACCTGGCCGATGAAGAGGCAGGAAATGACGAAGAGCAACCCAAGACGCAGCCAATCGTCACTCGAGAAGGCGACATCCGGGTTGGCCAGCAAGATCAACAGGGCCACGACAAAGGCCAGTGCCAGGGGAATCCAGATCGACAGCAATCCACCGATCAACTTGCCGAGCACCACCGTACTACGCGGTACCGAGTTGGCCAGCAGCAGTTGTAGAGTACCGCGCTCCCGTTCACCGCAGATCGCGTCGTACCCCAGTACGATGGCCAGGAAAGACAGCAGAATGGCCACAATCGTCGTGAAATCGATGCGCACGAGGGAATGCATCAGATCCGTGTCGGCTGCCGTCACCGCATCGGGGGTCACCCACATCCAATGCATGCCCGCCTGGAACTGCGAGCCAGCGCCATCGGACAGACCACGACTCAGGATCGACAAAGGTTGGGGCGGGATGTAGAGGATCGGCTCCAGTTGATTCCACACCGTCGCCTCGGAGATCTTCTGCTCGTATTTCTGCCGCTCCGACTCGAAGCGATCCCAATTGTGGGAATACTCCAATGAGCCGATGAAGGCAGTCAGCACCGTGAGCAACACGGTGAAAGCCAGCGCCACGGCGAGACGCATGGTGAGCAGATTCGAAAGTAGTTCTTTGCGGATCAAGGTTGCGAGCATGGGCGCCAGCGTAGCAAGTCGAGTGAACCGGGTCAAACGTTTACGCCACAGTGCCGGATCGGTTCGTCAGATCACGCCGTCAGAACCATTGTTCAGATCGTCGTCGACAGAAAACCCCCATCAACACGCAGGTCTGTTCCCGTCACGAAGGCACTCGCTTTCGACGCAAGAAAAACGCAGGCGCCGACCAACTCGTCGGGCTCACCAAAACGCCCCATCGGCGTATGCTCAAGAATCTGTCGACCCCGTTCAGTTGGCGTCCCATCCTCTTGAAACAACAGGCGCCGATTCTGTTCGCCCGGAAAGAACCCCGGCGTGATCGAATTGACGCGCACCTGGGGTGCCCATTCCCGGGCCAGGAATTGCGTGAGACTCAGCACACCCGCTTTGGCTGCCGAGTAGGCGACGACCTTCGACAGAGGGGTATGGGCGCTGATGGAAGCGATATTGACGATGGAGCCGACCACTTCACACAGACCGGGGCCAAAGACCTGGCAGGGCAGCAACACACCTGCTGCCAGATTGAGATCGAAACTCTGCGACCACGAGGCCAGATCGATCTGCTCGAAGGACAGATCCTCCGACACCGTCACCCGTGGATCGTTGCCACCGGCCGCGTTGATGAGCACCGTAGGCTCTCCCAAATCGGTAACGATCCGATCCCTCGCTGCACTGAGCGCATCACGATCCGTCGCATCGCAGGAGACGAAGATCGCCTCGCCCTCTGCGGCGCGTATCGCTCCAACCACGGCATCACCACGTTCCTGATTGCGGCCAACGACGGCAACTCGCGCGGCGGCTGTAGCCAGCCCGCGCGCCATGGCACCACCGAGGACACCCGTGCCACCCACGACGACGGCGACCTGCCCGGTCAGTTGAAAGTCACTGAGTTGAAAGTCGCTCAAGGCACCCCCTCGATTCCATATTGCACAGCCACTGCTCTGGAAAACAGACCGATCAGTCCGCCGAAGACATTCCCCCAGACGATGAGCCAACCCAGATGTTTACGCATAACCTGTTCCATCATGCGTTTGACGATCTCCGGCGTGAGTTCCTCAAGCTTCGTCTCCAGCAACTTGTCGACCTGTCCACGCAGCTTCGCGACATCGAAGGCTTCCTCTCGCATCTTCGTCTCAGCAACCGGTCCCAGCCGCTGGATCAGCCCCCCCATGAACTGCTGAATCAGGGGCTTGAGCATTTCCGTGCCCGCCATGCGCACCATCATACCCATCGGACCCTCTTTGAGTTTCTCGATCTCGAACTCAATAGCCCGACCCGCCTCGTCCGACTCGAGCACCTCCTGGAGCTTCCTCGTCAGCCCCCCACTGCCACCGGTCATACTCTGCCCATGCTCATCGAAGAAGCGCTGTAGATATTCCTCATCGAAGAAATGGGTCATGATCAGATCCTTGACCGTTGCGCGGATCTCCCGGAACCGCGCCGGAATCACACCGGATCCATAAAGGCCAGGCACCCGGTCGAAGAGCATCTTCACGGCGAGCCAGTTGGTGATGCCGCCGGCGAAACCAAAAACACCGACCGCCATGATCCAGGGACCCAGATCAACCAGCCAGGTTGCCATCCCGCCTCCCCCAGCACTCATGACCAGGGTCAGCCCCAGCAAGAGCGTCAGCAGCGACAGCAGATTGCTGACAGACCCCTTGTGCCAGAAAGGCATCGGCTCAAAGGTCTCTGCTACCTCAGTAGACCCCGCCTCACTCATCACTCACCCGCATCCAAGCCTCGATCTGTCGTCGTTTCCTGTGTGTCCTGGTGTCGCTCGATGGCCAGCTGAATCAAACGGTCAATGAGATCTCCATAGGAGACACCACTGGCATCCCACAACTTCGGATACATGCTGATCGGCGTGAACCCGGGCAGTGTGTTGATCTCGTTGATATAGATGACGGATTCGTCCTTCTCGCCCACGAAGAAATCGACCCGTGACAGACCGGCGCCATCGATGGCGACAAAAGCATCCTTCGCCATCTGTTCGAGACGCGCTGTTGTTTCGGGACGCACACGTGCGGGGATCACGAGCTGCGAATTCTCATCGATATACTTCGATTCATAGTCATAAAACTCATTGCCCGGTACGATCTCACCGAGCATCGCCACCTCCGGGTCATCATTGCCGAGCACTGCCGCTTCGATCTCACGACAATCGACGGCGAAGGCCTCAACGATCAGCTTGCGATCATAGCGCGCCGCCTCATCCATCCCCTGCTCTAGCTCGGCACGATCATGCGCCTTCGTGATCCCTACAGAGGAGCCGAGATTGGCAGGCTTAATGAAGACGGGATAATCAAAGGCCACCTCCAGATCGGCAACGATTTCGGCACGAACAGAACGCCAGCGATTGCGCAACACACAGCGATAGTCGACCTGCGGCAAACCAGCATCGCGGAAGACGCGCTTCATCATGTCTTTGTCCATGCCCACTGCCGAGCCCAGCACACCGGAACCGACACAGGCAACACCGGCCAGGGCAAGCAGTCCCTGCACCGTGCCATCCTCGCCGAAGGGACCGTGCAGGATCGGCAGAATCACATCGAGACCGCCACCGATATCATGGGCACGAATG
>Ga0233434_1000854_pt1 | contig 32725 bp, 31 predicted proteins | sample SI_122_August201_4_FD_182738 | JGI IMG/M metagenome (GOLD analysis project Ga0233434, IMG submission 182738) | Seawater microbial communities from Saanich Inlet, British Columbia, Canada - SI_122_August2016_120_MG | ecosystem: Environmental > Aquatic > Marine > Inlet | place: Canada: British...
CTCTTTGCTGACGACGAAGCGAGTGCCGCGGATGACGATGCTGAGGGTGATGATCTTGGCGAGCTCTTCGACGGCGAGGACGAGCCCGTAGAGGATGAGGAAGACGAGATCGATCTTGGCGACATGCTCGAGGGGGAAGAGGAAGCTGAGGAAGAGGTTGGTGAAGCCAATGGCCCGGGGATATCTGCAGACGAGATGAACGTGCTTTTGGAGGAAGACGAGGAAGAGGTTGGCGAAGAGGAAGAAGATGAAGATGAAGAGTCTTCAATCAGTCAGGACGAAATAGACGCTCTATTCGGCTGATCGGCCTGCAGTCACCTTCGCTCACCAGCTCTTGAACACATCGGTGCCTCTTGCGATTATGCAAGGGGCGCCTTTTGTCTATCTCCTTTGCTGATAGGACCTTAGGTCTGCACCAGGCCTTGCCAGTAAAGTGCGCCAAGAGTTAGATTCAGAGGCTGGTTCCAAGCATCCACACCGACAATCGAGACACACCGATGACGACCTATCGATCATGGTTCGAGTGCATCCGCTGTGGCAGCGAGCGGTACGCTCTCAACGAGGTCGTGTATGAATGCAGTTCGTGCGGCGGGTTGCTGGAAGTTCAGCACGATCTGGACGCTCTCGGGGAACGTCCCGCCGAACAGTGGCGGCAGCTGTTCGACCAGCGCTATATGGGCAACACCTGGCCCTACGGAAGTGGCGTCTGGGGCAAGAAAGAGATGGTCTGCCCAACCGTTGACGAAGACAACGTCGTTTCCATGTACGAAGGCGGCAGCAACCTGTTTTGGGCAGAGCGCTTCGGTTCACAGATCGGCCTAGAAGATCTATGGATCAAGCAATGTGGCAACAGCCACACGGGGTCCTTTAAGGATCTCGGCATGACCGTCCTGGTGTCGATGGTCAAGCAAATGCGCGCAGAAGGGAAGCAGATCCCAGCGATTGCCTGCGCCTCCACAGGGGATACCTCGGCCGCACTGGGGGCATATGGTGCCGCCGCAGGGATACCTGTTATCGTCTTTCTGCCCAAAGACAAAATCTCTCTTGCGCAGTTGATACAGCCAATTGCCAATGGCGCCCTGACCTTATCCATCCGCACCGATTTTGATGGGTGCATGAAGCTGGTTCAGGAACTGTGCCGCGAGGAAGACATCTATCTCGCGAATTCGATGAATTCTCTAAGAATCGAAGGCCAGAAGACGGTCGGCATCGAAATGGTGCAGCAATTCGACTGGCACGTGCCAGACTGGATTGTGATTCCTGGTGGAAATCTTGGCAATGTCTCCGCTCTCGGGAAAGGGTTTCTCGAGATGCAGGCGATGGGTATCATCGACCGTCTTCCCGGAATCGTCGTCGCACAGGCGCAACGGGCCAACCCGCTCTATCGAAGCTTTCAGAATGAATTTGAAACCTTCGAACCCATGCTCGCTGGCGACACGCTTGCCAGTGCGATCAGGATCGGTGATCCCGTCAGTTATGAACGCGCAGTACGCGTAATAAAACGCTTTGATGGAGTTGTGGAGCAGGCAAGTGAGCACGAGCTGGCCGATGCATGTGCCAGAGCCGACCGCACGGGACTGTTCAGTTGTCCACACACCGGCGTGGCCCTTGCAGCCTTGCTGAAGCTGATTGATCGGGGAACCATTACGTCGGCACAGAAGGTTGTCGTCATCTCCACCGCACATGGGCTGAAGTTTCCAGAATTCAAAGTGCGCTATCACGAAGATCAATTGCGCGAGAGTCACGAAGTGAATCCAATGCACTCGAACCAACCTGTTGAGGTAGATCCGGACTACGATCAGGTGCGTAGCGCAATTTTCCGCAACCTCGAAGCGGTGCAAGCGTGACGCGCATGAGGCGGGCACAACCAAATGAACAGCAACGATAGACGATGAGTCTGAGCGAAGGCGACAGCGCGATGCACGACAATCAGCGTGGAGACTCCACACAATCGGTTCATGGGGGAGAGCAACGCCAGAAATTTGCCAAGTCGGTGACTGAACCGATTGCCCAAACAGCAACGTATGTCTTCGATTCTCTTAGCGAGTTTGAGGAATACAAGCAGGGCAAACGCTCCCATTTTGAATACGGACGGTATGGTAATCCCACCGTCTCTGCGGCAGAAAGTAAATTGGCCGCTCTCGATCACGCTGAAGCGGCCTTGCTGTTTTCATCAGGAATGAGTGCAATTACCACGGTGATGTTGGCCATGCTGCGCTCAGGGCAGCATATCATCATTATGGAAGATTGCTATCGTCGCACAGTGCAATTCTGTGATCTTCTTGGGAAATTCGGCATCGAAAGCACGCGCGTGCCACCAAGTGATTTGGCTGCCCTCGAACAAGCAGTACGACCCGAGACCCGTCTGCTTCTTGCCGAATCTCCGACCAATCCACATCTGCACGTGGCGGATCTCGAAAAGATCGTACCCTTTGCCAAAGAGCATCGCCTACGAGTCCTCATCGATAGCACCTTCGCCACGCCGGTCAATCAGTGCCCGCTGGATTACGGCGTCGATCTTGTCGTCCACAGCTGCACAAAGTACCTGGGTGGCCACAACGACCTGATGGCCGGGTCTGTCTGTGGAAAAGCTGGAATCGTCTCAGCCATTAAGGAATTTCGCGACGTCGTCGGTACCAACTCTGATCCAAACACGGCATGGCTGTTGATTCGCGGCATTAAGACACTTGCACTACGAATGCAACAACAGAACACGTCGGCACAGACAATCGCTGAGTATCTGGAGGGACATGACAAGGTGCAGCGCGTGTTCTATCCCGGACTCGCCAGTCATCCGGATCACGCAATTGCAAAGGCTCAGATGAAGGGCTATGGCGGCGTCGTCAGCTTTGAGATCGACGGCGACCGAGAGCGAACGCGCCAGTTTGTGGAGGCCCTGCAGATTCCGTATCTGGCGCCCAGTCTTGGTGGTGCGGAAACCCTCGTGTCGCATCCGGCGACAGTTTCCTATTCAGACCTGAGCGAAGAAGATCGGCTTGCGATCGGTATCACGGATCAGCTTGTCCGTTACTCAGTTGGAATCGAAGACTGTACCGACCTGATCGCGGATTTCGACCAGGCTCTTGCAGGCGTGTAAGGCGTTGCCCGCCACACGATGAAGAACTACCTGAAGATCATGACAGGCTCGAGCAATCCCGTGCTGGCGCAAGAGATCTGCGACTACCTCGACTGCTCCCTTGGCCGATTGAGCATCCAGCGTAGTGCCAATGACAATCTGAAGGTGCGCGTCGATGAAAACGTGCGTGAAGATGACGTCTTCGTCATCCAGACGTCCTGCTCACCGGTCAATGATCACTTCATCGAACTACTGCTGATCATCGACGCATTGAAATATGCGTCGGCACGGCGAATCACGGCGGTGTTGCCCTATTATCCGTACGTGCGATCGGACAAAAAGGATGAGCCAAGAATCTCAATCAGTGCGCGGCTCGTAGCCGACCTACTCGAAACGGCAGGTGCACATCGGATTCTGACCATGACCTTACATAGTCCTCAGATCGCTGCTTTCTCGCGAATTCCAGTCGACCAACTGTGGGCGACGAATCTGATTTGCAACCACCTGCGAACTACGAAGGATCTGAATCGGGCCACCGTTGTGGCGCCCGATGTAGGCTCCGCTACAGAAGCAGGGTACTACGCGCGACGCCTTGAGTTGCCCCTGGTGATCATGGACAAGCGGCGCCATGCTGATGACGAGAAAGCAGAAATCACCAATGTGATCGGTGACATTGAGGACCGTGATGCGCTGCTTTTCGATGATGAAGTCCTCACGGGAAGCTCGATGATGGAGGCGGTTCGTATGCTCAAGGAACGCGGCGCCAAACGAATCATGGCTGGATGCACTCATGGCGTATTTTCGGGGGATGCGATTGAGCGCATCGACGCGTCTTCAGTCGAGACCTTTGTACGTACGAATACGATTCCGTTACCTGAAGGGCAGGATTCCACCAAGTTCGAGACCATCTCCGTGGCAAGATTGTTTGGTGACGCGATCAAAGCGATCCATCACGGCGAGTCGGTTAGCCGACTTCTTGACTGAGACCTGAAAGGTTTTGTGACATGGCAGGGAAGTTGGATCTGGCCAAGGAACTGTGGGCCTTCATGCGTGTACGCAAGAAGTGGTGGCTCGGGCCGATTTTCGTCACGCTGTTCCTGCTCGGCAGCCTGATCGTGCTGACTCAGGGCTCTGCAGTGGCACCATTTATCTATGCTTTGTTCTAGGCAGGCGGTATGCCAACGATTCACGTTCGGATCCGGGGTAGAGTACAGGGAGTCGGATTTCGCTACTTCACGCAGCAGCAGGCGACAAGCCTTGGCGTGGGAGGAAACGTGCGCAATCTTGCCGACGGTAGTGTCGAAGTGGAAGCGTCCGGAGAGCGCGTCGCACTGGAGCGTTTCGTATCGGCACTCGAATGCGGCCCGGATACGGGGCGCGTCGACGAATGCAGTATTGATTGGGACGACGGAGGTCTTTCCCACGACACCTTTCGCGTGAGGCCTTAGCGATTACAATGTCAGATCATCTACGTTCCCTCATACGGGATATCCCAGACTTTCCGAAGCCGGGTATACTCTTTCGCGATATCACCACCCTTCTGTCTGACGCCGAAGGCCTCCGCGCGGCGACAGCGGCTCTTGCGGCACCTTTCACTGCACAGAACGTGGACGTCGTCGTAGGCATTGAGGCAAGAGGGTTCATTCTCGGCACTCCGGTTGCGCTTGAACTCGGAGTGGGCTTTGTCCCGGCTCGCAAGGCTGGAAAACTGCCCTTTGACGTAGTCAGCACTTCATATGATCTGGAGTATGGGAGCACGACGATCGAGATGCATCAGGATGCGATTGCGCCAGGGGCGCGCGTTCTGATCGTTGATGACGTGCTCGCAACGGGAGGTACCGCCCGTGCGGTTCGCGATCTGGTCGTGCAACTGCAAGGTAAGATCGTCGGAGTCGCCTTTCTGCTTGAATTGCGAGATCTGGATGGCAGGAAAGGCCTGGAAGGACTGAATATCGCGTCGGTTCTTGATTATTAGATGACCCTTGAGCGCGCTGCGATGCGTGCACGCAAATGATGTAACAGGAGAGATGAGATATGACGGAGCAGTCAAATCGGCACCAGGAACAGGAAGACCCCTTTCTCGAATGGGTTCTGAATGCACTCCAGTTCGTGAAGGATCGATCCCAGCTGTTGATCGGCGGTGTGATCGCCATCATCGCGGCCCTGGTTATCACAGAGTTCGTCCAGGGCCAGCGGCTGACGGCTCGTGATGAAGCGGCGCATCTGCTCTTTCAAGTCATGCTCGCTGATGGCAATGGCCAAATGGATCAGGTCCTGGGTACCGGCCAGCGACTGATCGACGAGTATGCTGGAACTCCCTCCGCCGCACACGGCATGATTCTGCTGGCCAATCGCAATTACGGCGTGGGCCGCTATGATGAGGCAAAACGGCTCTACGAGAGATACATTGCCGAATATGGCGATGTGGAGATGCTCGTTTTCTCCGCTCGGACAGGCATTGCCGCTTGCGCTGAAGCTCAGGGAGATCTGCAGGGCGCCGCAGCGGGATACATTGCCTATGCGGATGAGCACCCGAATGATCGAGCTTCTGCCATTGCATTGATGGATGCAGCCCGCTGCTATCGGCTGCTTGGCGACCCGCAACAGCAACGCAGTTTGCTGGATCGCGTAACCCATGAATTTCCGTCGTCGCCGGTTTCACAACGGGCACGGCAAGAGTTGCAGATGCTCTAATGGCACGAGCCTGATGGACCTGAAAGTCTTCACAGGTAGCAGCAACCGACCTCTTGCTCAAGGCATCTGCGAAGTGCTTGGGCAGGAACCGGGAGCGATGGAGTATGTCCAGTTCAGTAACGAGAATATCAAGGTCAAAATCGAGGAGAATGTTCGGGGCTGCGACGTGTTCTATATCCAGACCTCTTGTCCTCCCGTAAATGACCACCTGATGGAACTGCTCATCGCCTTGGATGCCCTCAAATACGCATCGGCAGGTCGAATTACCGCTGTCTTACCCTACTATCCCTACGGGTTGTCTGACCGCAAGGACGAACCACGAATCTCAGTCGCTGGCCGACTCATGGCTGACCTCGTCACAGAAGCAGGGGCTGATCGCATTCTTACGATGACACTCCACAGCCCGCAAACGATGGGGTTCTGCCGCATTCCGGCAGATCAATTGTCGGGTGTGCCCACGATCTGCGATCATTTTGCTGATCACCTCGATCTTTCGAATGCCGTGGCAGCGGCACCCGATATCAGTCACGCAAAAGTGACAGAGGTCTACGCCAAGCGACTCGGCCTGCCTATCGTTGTGATCGATAATCGCGAGTCCCCGGAAGGTGAAATGCGTGTGCATGGTGTCATTGGCGATATCGATGGCCGCGATGCGATCATCTTTGATGATGAGATCATCACGGGAGCTCGGGCACTGGCAGGAGCCAATGCATTGCTCGCCAATGGTGCGCGCTCCGTCCACATGGGGTGCGTACACGGAACCCTGGCCAACGACGCGCGGCAAAGCATCGCATCGTCTCCCATTGAGAGCCTTGCAGTGACGAACACAATTCCTCAACCACCTGACGCTGAGAAGGTGACGGTATGTTCCGTTGCCGAACATTTCGCTCACGCCATCCAGGCCATCCATCAAGAGACGTCGATCAGCAACCTGTTCACCTGATCGAATACTCCGCTAGAGCATATCCGCATGTCATACTCCGTCTACACAGCGGTGATCGCTGCAAATTCGTATCTGGGGATCGATGATCCAGACATGCGGTTTGTCTACGGGTTGTTTGGTGTCGCCGCAGGGATCTTCCTTCTTCTGGCCCTCGTCAGAGTCGGCGCAAAGTTCAAGGAGAGTAAGCAAGTCGAGCGCTCCTCATGGCGCACCTTTGACAAGCTTGCTAGCGTCAAGGGACTCACCCGCCTCGAGGTGAGAATCCTGACGAATATTGCGCGTCGTGGGAAGACGAAACGCCCCTCGCAACTGCTGGCATCAATTCAGCAATACGACCGGCTTGTCGATAGAGCGGCAGAACGCAACTGGATCGAGGATGACGATCTGTCGCATCTGGAAGCAGCAAGACAGAAATTGCTGCGCACCAATCGTGTGTGGGATGGTCAGGAGCGACGCAATTTTGAACGCGCCAAGTGTACGTTCGAGATCGAGACCACGGTGGTGACAAAAGACGCCATCGACGAAGAATTGAAGACGGCCTATACCGAATCGGACGAGAAATTTCTCGCCGCGCTAAGCAATTTCGTAAGCAGCGAGCGTCGGGAGAGCACCAGAATTCTCGATCTAAGCGCGGGCGGTCTGGGATTACTGGCACAGGATAAGGGGCAATTCAACACAGACGATTATGTGGGCTTTGCCGAGGGAGACGACCGACTTCCGTTCTCCCTGGCATCTCTGTATGGTCGTATTCTGGACGTCGAGAAGATGCAGGAGCAAGGCCAGTCGATCGTCCACATCGCCTTTCTTCCCTACGAGTCGGAATTACGCAAGCAAGTCATCCAGGTGGTTTACGAGGCAGCCGAGTCGTCGGGCGAGGAAGAGCCTGCAACAGCGAAGTCGGCACGCAAGAAGAAGGCAAAGAAGAAGCCACGGCCACCCGCTGACGCTGATCCGACCGCCTGACTATGCGACTTGCCGTTGTTTCCGATATCCATGGAAATCTGGAAGCTCTCGAGGCCGTGCTGCTCGAAATCGACAGGTTGTCCGTTGATGGCGTGGTCGCCCTCGGCGACATCGTCGGTTATGGCCCGGACCCATTGGCATGCATATATCGGATCCGCGAAGCGGAGGCATCGTGTGTGTTGGGAAACCACGATGCGGCGCTGGTGGATGCACGATTCTCGCACGAACTGAATCCTATCGCACGAGACACTCTCTTACGCTCACGTGAGATGGTGACCGACGAAGAGCTTGCCTATCTGCGAACCTTTGCATTTCGACATGTCGAAGCAGATGGCGTCTTTACCCATGCGAACCCAATCGTACCCGAGCAGTGGCAGCATCTTCATCTTTTCGAACACATCAAGTGGTGTCTTGAGGAACTCGAGTGGCATCTGGCATTCGTCGGACACACGCACCATGCGGGAATCTTCTGTAAGACAGACCACCAGGTTGTCGCGCTCACCTCATCTGAATTGGCCGTGGGCCACCACCGCTATCTGATCAATGTCGGTAGCGTTGGTCAGCCGCGAGATGGCGATCCCAGGGCTTGCTTTGCCATATGGGATACGGATGCAGGGCGCGCGGAACTACGCCGCGTCGAGTATCCTGTGCAGCGTACGCAGCGAAAGTTGACCGCCCTCGGCTGGCCGGCGTATGCAGCTGAGCGTCTGGCACGAGGTGAATAGCAGCCAGGAGTACGCAGAGGGGAAGGGACGTGTTCTACGCGTCAGCGGGCAGCACGCGCTTGCCCGGGTGGGGGAGCAGGACACGCGTTGCGAACTACGCGGCAAACTCAAGGCGGGGAGACGTGCCGCTACGTCACCCGTTGTTGCCGGGGACTGGGTCCAGGTCAGCGATGCGGGCGATGGCAAGATGGTCGTGGAGGCGGTTCTTCCCCGAACGTCACGGATTGCCCGCGCCGCCAGTGGTCGCCGCCCTATCGAGCAGATTCTGGCAGCAAATATCGATCGATTTATCGTCGTTGTCGCGATTCGAGAGCCAGCACTGAGCACGGGCTTCATTGATCGCGCCTTGGCGATGGCCATTTCTGGCGGGATTGCTCCTTTGGTCTGCATCAACAAGGTTGACCTGGATCCAGATGAGAGTGCAAGCAAGGTATGTCAATTGTATCGAGATCTTGGATACGAGGTGATCCCGGCAAGTGTCAAGACAGGTGAGGGGATGGACGAACTCGATCGGGTTTTACATTCAGGAGTTTGCGCCTTGGTCGGTCCTTCAGGCGTCGGGAAGTCTTCGATCCTGAACCGCCTGCAGCCAGGACTGAAACTGGCAACGCAGGAACTGATGCGCCAGCACGATCGTGGCCGACATACGACAACGGCGGTACAACTTCATCCATTGCAGGGGGGCGGATTTGTCGTCGATACGCCAGGTCTCAAACAATTGCAGTTGTGCGGGGTTACTGCCAGAGAAGTGATCGAATGTTTCCCCGAATTCGTCGCAGCTACTCCATCTGGGTGCCACTTCCGAGACTGCACTCACCTACACGAGCCAGGCTGCCGAATCCGAGACGCTGTTGAGGACGGCCGGATCACATCATCCCGATACGAGGGATACGGGCGAATCATGGCGGAACTTCAAGGCGAGCAATAGGAGGGGAAGTTGAGCGAAGCAGAGCAGCAGGTCAGCGAGTTGAGTATTGCAGCATTGCTAAAGACCTATGGTCGGCGTCTCGGTTTGCGCATGATTTCCGGAGAGGCCGGACAGGATCGTACCATCAACAGCTCAGATGTTCATCGTCCGGGACTGACGCTGACAGGCTTCGTTGATGTCTTCACCTTCCAATTGGTGCAGATCCTTGGCAATCAGGAAATGGAGTATCTGCGTAGTCTGACGCCGTCACAGCGACGTGATGCGCTAGACATTATCTATCAATTCGACATGCCCTGTGTCATTGTGACGGGGCGTGGGCGGCTGCTGCCAGAGATAAGACAACTCGCCGAGCACTATGGGGTTCCTTTGCTGCGCTCCGAGTATGGGACGACGAAACTGATTCACCTCCTGCACTTTTATCTCGATGATGTGTTTGCTCCCCGTGTCACATTGCACGGGACATTGGTCGACGTTCATGGCGTGGGTCTGTTCGTCACTGGGCGCAGTGCCATCGGCAAGAGTGAGGTGGCCCTCGATCTGGTTGAGCGTGGTCACCGTCTCGTCGCCGATGACACGGTGCTCATCACCCGCCAGTCGCAGGGCATCCTGATGGGGCGTGCCCCAGATGTACTGCAGGACCACATCGAGATTCGCGGGATCGGCATTGTCGACGTGAAGCGTTTGTTTGGTGTGGGGGGGACAAGGAAGCAGAAACGGATTGAGGTGGTTGTTGCTCTCGTAGACTGGGACAAGGAGTATGACTACGAGAGGGTTGGCGATGAAGATCACGTAAAGACAATTCTGGGTGTGGAACTGCAGGAAATCACCGTACCCATTTATGCGGGCAAGAACATCACCGTCATCGCCGAGACGATTGCTTTCAACTATCTGCTTCGCCTCGACGGATATCACGCAGCCCAGCAATTCAATGATCGGCTCATCCGACGTATGCGCAGCGACCGTACCTAGGGAGCCGACGCAGGGCGGGCACCCGATTCAAGGATTTCCGCCACTCGCCGATACAGGGAAGAGACTGCTGTTCGTATTACATAGTGCCAATCGGCCTTGCCGTAGGAGTCCCCTTGCCCAGACCACTTCACCACTACTGCCTTGCGCTGGCCCTGATACTGGCTTGCCTGGCGCCGCCGCAAGCGGTCGCCGCACCCACTGAGGCCCAGCAGCGGGAAGCAGAGCAAGTTCAGCCCACAGTAGAGGGCTATCTGCGTCACCATCTGCTGAAATTGGAGGGGTGGGGAATCAGCGCCCTGATGCGGACTGAGCAGCAAGTAGACCGAGAGCAGAAGCGCCGGGCGAATCTCAGCACGAATGCGATCGAACTGGCCGAGTTGGCCGAAGACGAGGATATGGGGGTTCGTTTCTATGTGGCCGCCAATACGCATTCATCGTTGGGGACGAGACTGGCCCTATCAAGGGATCGGCAGGCCACCGTGCGTAGTGGCGTCGCGATGTCACTCAGGTATGACCCTCTGGCGACGTCGCAGGTCCGTTCGGTCACGGCACAGCTTGCCACTGATCTGGCTCGTGACCCGAACATCCTCGTACGAATGGCACTGATTCAAGAGGGGCTGCTGCCACCGGACACCTATTCGGTCCTGGCGCAGGACCCGGACCGCGTGATCCGCCAGTTGGTGGCAGGGCATCCGAACACTCCCGCATCCACTCTGACCATTCTGACGATGGACGCTGAGGTCCTGGTCAGAACCACTGCATTGCGGCACCGAAATACGGATGCTCGGTTGTTGATCCAGATGGCCACTGCTGGGGGGACTCAGGAGCGCCTGTCTCTATGTGCCAACCCGAATACCCCAGTCAGCGTCCTCGACGCGCTCGCCTTCGACGCCAATCCACTGGTGCGCCGGCAAGCCGCTCAACACCCGAACATGCGTCTGCCAACGTTGCGGCAGTTGTTTGACGATTCCGACATCAGCGTCCTGCAGGCAGTTGCATCGCATCCTCATGCCGATCGAGATCTGTTGATGCAGCTGGCTTTCGATGACCGAGATGCGCAAGTGCGTGTCACAGCGCAGGATCGGCTGGAACCGCTCTTGCGGCGCGAGATTCGTGATGACATCCTTGAACGATGGCAAGCGAACTAACCCACCACGCCACATGAAAAGAAAAACGGGCCCGACTCACCGACTGGTGGTTCGGGCCCGTCTTCGTTCGGCTGGCATGGTTATTCTAGCTATCGGGGCTGCGGGCATGACGCTGCAGGGCGCGCTCCAGATTGTTCACCACCGTGCGCATGCCCTGCACCTTACCCTCTAGTCTCTCGGCCTCTTTCGCGAGCTGGGTTTCCTTCTCCTCAACGACCATCAACTCCTGACGCAGTTCGCTGGTATCCGCATGTTCGCGGTGGACGCGATCCGTCAGCCCACGGAGACGAACGGAGGTCAGATATTTTGTGATGGCAACAACGAGGACGCCAATGAAAACCCAGAAATATCCAGTCACGATCGCCAAGCAAGGGTGAGTTGAGAGAGGAAGGCTATTTGGTCCAGATAGGATCAAACCTCGCAACATGTGAGTGTACGTCAGTCACCAACCAAGATGCAAGCCAAGTGGCATGGCCTGATAGCCAATGGCTGTATGGTTGGGATTGCCCTGCTGTGCATGAGCGCGTATCCTGCTTTGCACGGATCTCGCTCTCCCGACAAGAGGCCTCCTTTTTTTGACCCAGCACAGTTCAGACCCCGAGCGACTTGGTGTGATGATTGTCGGAGATTGTGATCCGATAATACAGATCGCGGCCATTGAGCGGTCACCTCACTTGGCATTGCGGCCTCAAGCTGAGGCAGGGGATCAGATGCGTGACCCAAGCACACATGTAGTCGTTGTGTGCACGGCTCCTGAGGATAGATCTTACTGGATAGAGGCGGGCCTGGCGGCAGGGCATTGGGTTGTGTCGCCCCTACCACAGAAACTTCCAGAATCCACTCTTGTTGAGGGTGCCAGGTTTCGCGTCGATGCACCTCTTGCGTGGTCGGATGTTGATACAGATCTGCAAACACGAGCACGCCACACGCCGAACCTAGCCTATGTTCGCGCAACGATGCAGATCCCGGAGGAATGGGTGCGCGGCGAGGGAATTCTACTCAGATGGGGAACCTGGTTGCCATTGCTACTACAACGATCCCTGGGGCCGATTGACACTCTTCATGCGCGCTCCAGATGTTATCGCCATGATGGGCTCTGGGAAGATCATGTCCTGGCCCATCTGACTTTCGCCAATGGCGTGGAGGGCCACGTCGAGATGGATGCCCTCGGCTCAGAGGCAGAATGGCGCGTCGACTTTCTCGGAGGGGAAACACCGAATTCGTCCGCTGGAGACATTCACCTCGACCGCGCTGCCGATCTGACTGCGCTCTACGACAGTCTGGGGAAAGTCAATCCAGCTGATGCGCTGACGGGTGGTCTGGCGTTGCGTGAAGCAATGTTCCTCGTCCACTGGATACGGCAATCAGCACGCCTCGAGCGCACACTCACTCGCCGTGAGGCGCGGCGCGCATGAGTGACCCAACCACGACCTCTTCAGACCCTGCTATGGCCTCAACGCCAGATGATGGTGACAGCAAGGTTTCGACGGGACGCTTGGCATTGATATTGGGTGCGTCGATCATCGGCCTTCTAGGACTCCTGACGTGGTTAGCTCCATTGGGTGTGCCCGTCGCGTCGGCGGAGTTACAGCGCCTGCTGCAAGCCGAGCAAGTCGTTGCCATTGATGTGGGCACGACGGCTATCGTCGCTTTTCTGGAAGAGTCACAACTGGTGCAGCAGCTGGAAGGGGGGCGCCTGGCTCAGGCCCAGTCGATCAGGATCTATCGCTCTCTTGTAGATGAGGCGCAACTCGACTCGCTCCGCCAAACCGGCATTCCCGTCCGACAACGGTCCAGTACAACCGATGGGGCACTGGGGCCGTACACGTGGATCGTCGTGGTGCTGCTCCTGCTTGCGGCAGGGGGATGGCACCTCGTCGATCAAGCGAGGCGTCATCGCCTTCACGGCAGTCCACGGCAACAAATCGCAGACCTGGAGCGTGAGTTGGAGCAGGGCAAGATCGATCCCGATCGATTCCGCCGCGAAGTCGAGCAACTGTCGACGGAACTGTAGATCCGTGAACGGACGCATCCACAGGCTGTCTGAGAATATGATCCGCAAGATCGCAGCGGGGGAGGTGATCGAGCGACCGGCGAGTGTTGTGAAGGAACTCGTGGAGAATTCTCTGGACGCACAGTCCAAGCGGGTGCATGTGGAAATTGTCGATGGTGGACGCCAGGGGATTCGCGTCAGTGATGATGGGCACGGAATGGGTCCAGAGGATGTGGATGTCTGTGCCGAGCGCCACGCAACGAGCAAAATGCGATCACCGACTGATCTGTTTACCATCGATACCCTCGGATTTCGAGGTGAGGCGCTGGCCAGTATCGGTGCTGTGTCGCGTATGAGTCTCGATACAAGGCCTCCCGATGCCGAGCAAGGCACACAGCTGGTGGTTGAAGGAGGGATTCGCCGAGCCTTTGGTCCTATCGCCCGCGACCTGGGTACAACCATCGAAGTGCGGAATCTGTTCTTCAACACTCCAGCAAGGCGGAAATTTCTACGGCATGTGGAAACCGAAGCTCGTTATGTCACCCAAGGCATCGTCTCCCTCGCCGCAGCCCATCCAGACGTCGCTTTTCATCTAACCCACCAGGATCGATCGTCGATGCAGCTGTTACCCGGCGATCGGGGGCAGCGGGCGGCAGATCTGCTGAATGTGCAAGCAGACAACCTGCTTTGGGTGGACGGGGAAACGGGGGGTGTGCGAGTTCAGGGCCTCATCAGTCCGCCCTCATTCTGCCGGCGAACGAGAAGTAAGCAGTTTGTCGTCGTGCGCCGCCGACCCGTTTCGTCTACGCCGGTTCAGCGAGGCGTCTACGCCGGCTTTGGTGGCCTGCTGCCACACAATCAGCATCCGATCTTTGTCCTGTGGATCGACCTGGATCCTCGACAACTCGATGTCAATGTTCACCCGACAAAGCGCGAGGTCCGCTTTGCCGATGATCGAATCGTACGCGAAGCGGTGGAGACCGCCGTCAGAGACATCCTGCAGATGCCCGAAACGGCAACATACAGCGCCCAAACGCCCTCGGCGACAGACTGGCGCTCTGGAAGCTCTGCAGCGCAGAAAGATGTTGCTGGGGCGCAAAGCAAGCCCCCTAATGGGGATTCGATGACCACTGACGAGCCCCAACAGGTTGCGGATCGACCATGGGAGCCGTCTGCAACCCCGCCCGTCGCCTTTGACGGCCCCGAGGACCTGCAGATCAGCCTGGATCTGGTCGCAGGCGGGGAACTCAGGGCGGAACCTCTCTCGCCAGCAGATGGCGAAAGAGCGCTTGCTCAAGCTCGTCAGAGCGAAAAGTGGTGGCAATTTCACGACAAATACATCCTTCTCCTGGTCGAAGACGGACTCCTCGTCATTGACCAGCACGCGGCTCATGAACGTGTCCGCTTTGAGGAGGTTCTCGACGTCCTGGGACAAGAGCCCGTCAGCTCTCAGAGCCTTCTCATGCCTTTGACCGTTGAAGTAAATCCTGTCGAGTTGGCCGTTTATCGTCAGGCGAGTGACCAATTTGAACGCCTCGGCTTCGATGTTCGGGAATTTGGTCCATCCACTTTGCTCGTGGAAGGATTGCCTCCAGAGCTTCGTAGTTGGTCCAATGGTGATCTGTTCTACGAGCTTCTCAGCACACTCATCGACGAACTCGAACTGCGCTCCGAGGCCCGGGAAGCCCTTGCGGCTACGATGGCTTGCCATTCATCGATCCGTGCGGGCCGTCGCTTAGTCGGTGCGGAAATCGGGTCACTGATTCAGCGTCTCCTGCGTGCCCGCGATCCATTTGCCTGCCCGCACGGACGACCGATCATCATCCGCCTGCCACTGACGGAATTTGACCGGCTCTTTGGCCGCTGATTAACCGCTGAGGTTATCTCCAACTGATCGCCATCGAACAAGGTGCAGCGGATGCCAATAAACACCGATCGCATTTGTTTTGTAAACTAACTTGAATATCCAGGCAGGCATCATTACTCATCGCAGGAGTTTCGTAAACTAACCCGACTCAACCTCCAAGTTCCTGAAACTAACGGGAAGCGATAGAAACCCGCTCTCACGATGGAGAAGACAAGTTTCAATGGCCAGGAGGCGATGATGGTGGATAGTAGATTATTACCACATGATACTATCGATAATACCTGTTATGGATAGTTAAGTATAGAAATAGGATCCGTCTCTATATTGTTGTCCTCTAATTGTTTAAAGCGTAATGAGTGGATTCTCACAGATCACGCTATAGTAGCGTTAACTCCTGGATGTTCTTATGTCATTCTTTGCTGACAATCCAAGAGGTCACCCCTATATTCGTGTCATGGCTTCCTCTTCTGAACATCTGACAGTCTTCCGCCCCGGCCGCAACCTGGCGCAGACCATCCACGAGGACCCGCTTGCTCAATTCCTTTCGGGGCAACTCACAGAGCGGACAAAGAAGGCGTACTATGCGGATCTGTGTGAGTTCTTCAATGGTGACCGGATCGGCCCCGATGACGTACGAGCCGTCAGCTTTGCCGACATCATCGACTACCGAAACACCTTGGCGTCGATGGGACGAAAACGAACAACTATCAATCGAAAGCTCTCGTCCCTGAAAGCATTCTTCAAGATGATGGTCGCCGCTGGCCTTATCGACAAGAATCCAGCCGATTCTTCCCTGGTAAAGGGCTATCGAGTTGACGACACGCTGAGCGGTAAGGCACTACGGAAGAGTGATTTACAGAAGATCCTCGATACAGCGGCGGCAGAGCCTGACGATTTACGCAGCTCACGTGACTTGGCGATTCTCCACCTGCTTACCTTCGCCGGCCTTCGGCGCTCTGAACTTGCTGGCATGAAATGGGCGGATCTCACCCAGGAAGGCGTTTTCCACATCCTCCAGCTTCCAGAGACAAAGTCTGGCGTTGCGCAAGATGTGAAACTGCAACCGATTGTCCTGCAATACCTTCAAGCATATAGAGAAACGCTTGAACGTTATGGTTACCCGTTGACCGGAATCGTCTTTGTCTCTTTGTCGCGCAACGATTCCCATGGTCAGCCGATCACGCCACAATCGATCAATCTGATTGCCAAACGCTATGCACGCCTCGCTGGTATCACACGTTCCGTGACAGCACACATGTTTCGCCACACGTGCTGCACGCTCTCCATTGAGGGCGGCGCCAAACCGCAGCAGGTCCAGGCCCATCTGCGACACAAGGATCTAAAAACCACGATGCTCTACTACGAGAACCGTGAACGACTAACCGACAACGCCTCTGACTATATCCATATCAAGGGCTGAAACGAGCGCCATTGAATCACTGATATAAGTCACATGTTTACATAAACCTTGCGACGCGCCCTACAGACATGCACCATTTTTCTGTACTTTACATAATGCACGCAATGCGCTGACAACACGTGGGATTCCCGATTTCGTTAGCACCCAACAAGCCGGTGCCTCTCAGGCTACGATATTGACGATTTTTCCGGGGACAATGATAAAACGCTTGATCTCGCCTGATTCGGGCAGAAATCTGCTCACATTCTCCAGAGCGAGGACACGCTCGCGCAAGTCTGCCTCGGAGATCTCGGCGGGAACCTCAATGCTGGCGCGTACCTTCCCGTTCACTTGCACTGGCAGGGTCATCGTCTCCTCGGCGACCATCGTTGAATCTGATACGGGCCACTGCTGAGAGCTAAGATCTCCATCGCCAAAACCACATCGAGTCCATAATTCCTCGGCTGTGTGTGGAGCCAGAGGACTCAGCAACAGGACGAGATTACGCGCCACATCTCGTGGGATCCGCTTGTGTTTCACAAGCGAATTGTTCAGCTCAATGAGCCCCGCTATGGCTGTGTTGAACCGCAGGCCTTCGATGTCATCCGTCACACGAATGATCGTCTGATGAAGGGACTTGCCCATGGCGGGCGACACGTCTCCGCCAATCAGGATCTCGCCTTCCTCGCTGACAAAGTTCCTCCATACACGTTGCAGAAAACGCTGCATGCCACGGATTCCCTCCATACTCCAGGGCGCGCTCTGCTCAAGTGGTCCCATGTACATCTCATAGAGACGCAGCGTATCCACGCCATACTCATCCCCCACCTCTTCGGGGGGCAATCCATTCTTGTAGCGCTTCCCCATTTTGCCGCGGAAGCGCTTCAACTCCTCTTTCGTGTCCGCATGTACGGCCTGATCGCCTTCGAAGATGACTTTGCGGATATCAACGTAACTGCCACGGGCATCCGTGAAAGCGTCGGCCGTGATCATGCCTTGATTGAAGAGTTTCTTGAATGGCTCCGGCGAGGATACATCGCCAATATCAAACAATACCTTGTGCCAGAAACGAGCGTACAGCAGGTGCAGAACGGCGTGCTCGGCGCCACCGATGTATAGATCTACAGGCATGAAAAAGCGCTCGGCTTCTGCATCGCAGAAGGCTGTTTCATTGTGCGGATCGATGTAGCGCAGATAATACCAACAGGAACCCGCCCACTGCGGCATGACATTCAATTCACGACGACACTCTGACCCGTCTACATCGACCAGACTCCACTCTTGGTCTGCACGACTCAAGGGTGAGGACACGGGTGTATTGGGATCCTCCGACGTGGTTGGGCGAAAATCGGACATCTCGGGAAGGGTCACGGGCAGGTCCGTCGCCACGGCGTAGCCATCGGGATGCTGGGCCAGGGGGAAGGGTTCACCCCAATAGCGCTGCCGTGAGAAGATCCAATCGCGCAGTCGATAGCTGACGGCAGCGCGTCCCACGCCGGCTGATTCGAGAGCGGTGATGATTTTCTTTTTTGCTTCAGGTGTCGGAAGCCCTGTGATCGCGAAAGGTGAATCGGTCTGAGATGCTGGAGAATTAATGGCGACCCCATCGCCCGTATAACAAGCTTCCTCGACGACCTCAGGTGCCTGAACAACCTCCACGATCTGTAGTCCGTATTTGGTCGCGAAGGCGTGGTCTCGGTCGTCGTGGGCAGGAACAGCCATAATCGCCCCCGTACCATATTCCATGCTGACATAATCGGCGACGAAAACTGGTATGCGATCCCCATTGACGGGATTGCTTGCCCATATACCACTAAATACACCGGTCTTGTCCTGCTCTACGACAGATCGATCGGTCGCCTTCTCGGCACGTGCCTCTTCGGCCTGTCGAACGTAGGTGGCGACGGCGGCGCGGATTCCCAAGGTAGAATCATCACCTTTCCAGCGTGCGTCGGTACCTTCGGGCCAGTGCTCGGGGACGGCGTACGACGCATCATCAGCGCTCACCAGCGGATGCTGCGGCGCGACGACCATGAATGTGGCTCCGAAGAGCGTATCGGGGCGAGTCGTAAACACCAGCAGATCGGATGCAGTCGCTTGCCCATTGGCATCGAGTACACCGAACCGGACTTCGCCACCTTCGCTTCGCCCGATCCAGTTGCGTTGCATCATCTTGGTCGCTTCGGGCCAATCGAGCCGGTATGTTTCGCCGCGACCATCCGGCAGGACCTCGTCATCGAGATCTCCGAGCAGGCGTTCAGCATACGCCGTAATGCGCAGCATCCATTGCTTGAGTGGACGCTGGTAAACGGCAAAATCGCCACGCTCACTTTTGCCGTCGGCGGTCACTTCCTCATTGGCCAACACGGTGCCCAACCCGGGACACCAGTTGACGGTAACCTCCTGCTGATACGCGAGTCGGTAGTTGTTGACTACATGCTGCCGTTCCGGCTCTGTCAGTGCCTGCCACGAGCTGTGATCTGTCTTGCTGCTGAGGTCTTCGAGAACGCGCAGATCCATCGTACTCAGCTCTCGAGCCCCGGCATCGAACTCCGCTACAAGCTCATCGATCGAGCGAGCGCGACCCTTTACATTGCGGCCTGCCTCATCCGACCAGACATGGTCATGATCGAACCAATGGCCGAACAAACGCAGGAAGATCCATTGGGTCCACTCATAGTAGTCGGGTCTCGATGTGGCGATCTCCCGATCCCAGTCGTAAGACATTCCCAGAAACTGTAACTGATCACGATAGCGATCGATGCTCTTTTCTGTTGCCACAGAGGGATGCACATTGTGTTCGACGGCATACTGTTCGGCTGGCAGACCAAAGCTGTCGAAACCCATAGGATGCAGAACATTGAATCCCTGCATTCGCTTGTATCGACTATAGATATCGCTGGCGATGTACCCCTTCGGATGGCCAATATGCAGTCCGTCCCCACTGGGATAGGGAAACATGTCGAGGATATAACACTTCGGCTGCTGTGGATCGAAACCGACCTCCCCCGGCGTGGGTGTCCGGTAGGTCTTGTCAGCCAGCCAACGCTCGCGCCAGTGTCGCTCGATACGTCGATAGTCGTAGTAACCGGGCTTCTCACTGCGCGGAGCCGCCTTCTCAGATCCCTCGGAGTGCGGCGTATCGCCGTGCGTTGACTGCGGATCAGCGTCTGATGTTGATGATGTCATGGATACAGTCTCTGTAGTGTGCGCGGGAAAGGAATTGTTTCACGCACATGCTTCAAACCACATAACCAGGCTACGACACGCTCTATTCCCATACCAAATCCTGCATGCGGCACGGTTCCGTAGCGTCGAAGATCCAAGTACCACTCAAAGGCTTCTTTCGGCAATCCATGTTCGGCAATCTTTCCTTCGAGAATATCCAACTGATCTTCTCGCTGCCCCCCACCGATAATCTCTCCGTAGCCCTCGGGGGCGAGCATATCGACGCACAGAGCCAGACGCGGGTCCTCAGGATCACCCTTCATATAGAAGGCTTTCACCTCGGCAGGATATCGATGGACCAGCAGCGGCGCATCATACTTGGCCGACAGTAGAGTTTCGTCCTCGCCACCCAGGTCAGTTCCCCACTTGATGGAACTACCTTCCGCCTGCAGAATCTCAATGGCCTCATCGTAGCTCAAACGTGGGAAAGGCGCCTTGCCAGCGGCCTCCAGCGGTGCCGTATCGCGCTCTAACAGGCGCAATGACTCGCTGCAGCGCTCGAGCACACGACGCACGATGTATGCGACCATGTCTTCTGCCACTTCCATATCCCCTGCCAAGTCACAGTAGGCCATCTCTGGCTCGATCATCCAAAACTCGGTCAGGTGCCGTCGGGTCTTTGATTTTTCAGCGCGAAATGTTGGCCCCAGACAATATGCCTTACCGAAGGCCATCGCTGCGGCCTCCATGTAGAGTTGGCCACTTTGAGTCAGATACGCTGTATCACCAAAGTAATCGGTCTCAAACAGCGTCGTCGTCCCCTCGCAGGCGGCGGGCGTGAGGATGGGTGCATCCACCAGCATGAAGCCACCCTCCGCCATGAATTCGCGGCAGGCGGAGAGCACCTCGTTACGAACTTGCAGCACAGCATGAGGACGGGTCGAACGCAGCCAGAGATGGCGGTGCTCCATCAGGAAGGCAACACCGTGTTCCTTAGGAGAGATGGGATACTCGCCAGAGGGTGCGCTGTGTAGCTCGACATCCCTTACACCGAGTTCGAAACCCAGAGGAGACCTGTCATCAGCCCGGACCTCTCCGCGCACGATGATCGCCGATTCCTGCGCCAGTTCACCACACAGTGCGAAGGTCTCTTCGGACACTTCGCCCTTGAACGCGACACACTGAATTACACCACTTCCATCCCGCAACTGCAGGAAATGCAGTTTGCCGCTGGAGCGCATGTTGTAGAGCCAACCGCGTAGTTCGACGAAGGCGCCCTCATGGGCCGCAATTTCGCCGACGCGTGTCGGGATGGGGTCTTGCCCCAGTCCTTCATTACTCACTGATGATACCCTCCCGAATCATCATCCGTCACCTTGGGCTGCGAAGACTCTGTTGAACTCAAATGAAAAAGACTACCGGCCGAAGCGCGAACGACGTCGCGTCTCCGAACCGGTAGTCTCTGATCCACACGGGCCTTACAGCCCTGCGTCACTGACTCATGCGGAAACGCTCGATCTTAGCTCTCTGTCGCAGCAAGAAGTGCCTTGCGGCTAAGTCGAATCTTGCCAGAGTTGTCGATCTCGAGAACCTTAACGCGAACAGCTTCACCCTCCGACAACACGTCTTCGACGTCTTTGACGTGTGTGTGATCGATCTCCGATATGTGCAGCAATCCCTCTTTGCCCGGAAGGATTTCGACAAAAGCACCAAATGGCATGATACGCTTCACCTTGCCGTCGTACTCTTTGCCGATCTCTGCATCTGATGTGATCGCTTCAATCATCGCCATAGCCTTGGCTGCGGCCTCGGCCTCAACAGCAGATACGGTGATCGTGCCGTCGTCATCGACGGCAACCTTCGCCCCCGTTGTCTCGATCTCGCGAATCATGCGGCCACCTGGGCCAATGACTGCACCGATCTTGGATGGGTCGATCTTGATGAATTGAATTCGGGGTGCATGCTGCGAAAGCTCGCCACGTGATTCGGGAATGCAGTCCGTCATGACCTTGAGGATCTGCATACGTCCCTGGCGGGCACGCTGCAACGCCTCCTCGAGAATCTCCAGGCTAATTCCTTGAATCTTGTTCTCCATCTGCACAGCTGTAATCCCGGCCTCGGTTCCCGCAACTTTCAGGTCCATGTCACCGAGAAAATCCTCGGCACCCTGAATGTCCGAGAGGATCTCGTAGTTGTCGCCGTCGCTGATCAGACCAATGCCTGAAGCGGTCACCGGTGCCTTAATCGGCACACCGGCATCCATCAGCGCCATCGAACAACCACAAACCGTGGCCATCGAGGTTGAGCCATTGGAAGACTGGATATCGGAGACAAGACGGATCGTATAAGGAAAGGAATCAACCGTCGGAATCACTGGGGCAATCGCAACCTCTGCGAGATGCCCATGACCGATATCGCGGCGACTCGGTCCCCGCGGGAAGGACACTTCGTTCGTGCTATAACTGGGAAAATTGTAGTCGAGATAGAATGACTTGAAGGCTTTGCCTCGCAGGTCATCGACCATCTTCTCGTCCATCTTGTTGCCCAGCGTTGCCACACACAGCGCCTGAGTTTCACCACGCTGGAAAAGCGCCGACCCATGTGAACGGGGAAGAATCTCAACCTCTGCGGACAAATCGCGTACCTGATCGAGTTTGCGCCCATCGATTCGACGCTTCTCCGTCAGAACCATCCGACGCATGTCGTTTTTGATGAGGTTATACATCACCTCGCCAATGTCCTTGCCCGAATCGGGGAACTTCTCAGCCAGTGCCGCCTGAACGTCGGCCTCCACATCATCGAGTAACTGCGCCCGCTCACCCCGATCATCGGTGTGATTGGCCACCGTCACCCGTTCGGCGGCGAAGTCCTCCACCGCTGTCACCAGGGTCGGCTCGATCACCGGTGCCACGTATTCCTGCTTGTCGCGGCCGGCGAGTTTACGCAGTTCATCCTGCAGATCCAGGATGCTCTGCATGTTCTCATGGGCGAATTCGAGTGCTTCCAACAGTGCCGCTTCAGAAATTTCATCCGCGTGGCCCTCAACGGAGCCGATGCTGTCCCGATCACCGGAGATGATCAAATCCATGTCGCTCTCTTCGAGCTGACTATTGGTCGGGTTGACGACAAGATCCCCGTCGACTCGACCGACACGCACGGCGGCAATCGGACCGTCGAAGGGCATGTCGGAAAGAACCAGAGACGCTGACGAACCAACCATACCTAGCACATCGGCATCGTTCTCGCCGTCTGAGGACAGGATCGAGATAAAGACCTGGACCTCGTGACGATATGCCTTGGGGAACATCGGGCGGATCATGTGATCGGTGAGACGTGCTGCAAGTGTCTCTTTTTCACCCATCCGCGTCTCGCGGCGGAAGAAATTCCCGGGGATGCGACCGGCAGCGTAGGCTTTCTCACGGTATTCGACCGTAAGTGGGAGGAAGTCTCGATCTCCCGCCCGCTTCGAGCGGCACGCGGTGACCAGGACGATTGTCTCTCCGTATGTGATCCAGACCGCACCATTGGCCTGGCCGGCGATTTTGCCGGTCTGCATGGAGAGTGTTCTTCCTCCCCACTGAGTTTCGACTGTGTGAGTCATCTTTCTCCGTTGCGCCCTTCTGGCGCCTTCGTTGAGGTACTGCGATATGCGTGTACGTCGTTATATGCAGTGGCGCGATCGAACACACGCACACGCTCGGCACGACGGCCTTTTGCCGTCGGCTCGACTGTACAAATAACACTCAGGCGCCAGACGACTCGCTTCTGAATGACCATCGAGTCGGCTAAGCCTGCATTGCAAACTGGGCAGCTGTCTAGCGGCGCAGCTGCAGATCTTTGATGAGCTCGGCGTACGCTTCCGGGGATTGCTTGTGAAGATAGTTCTGCAATCGACGTCTCTGGCCGATGATCTTCAGCAATCCGCGACGGGTAGCGAAGTCCTTCTGATGCACCCGCAGATGCTCGGTGAGATTGCGGATACGCTCCGAGAGGATGGCGATCTGAACGGCAGCCGACCCTGTGTCAGCTTCTCCGTCGCCATATTTTACGACCAGTTCTTTCGTACGCTCAGTGGTGATCGACAACTTGCTTTCTCCTGTCCTTCTTCTCGCTACTGTGATTGATCTTGTGATCGATCGTCTTCTTCAAAGAAATTTCTTGCTGCGATAATATCTGCTTGGATCTGTGCGGCTAAGGCATCTGCATCAGCGAATGCTCTTTCGCCTCGCAAGCGATGTAACAGGCTCAGCTGAATCTGCGCGCCATACAGGTCACGGTCGAAATCGAGCAGATGTGCTTCCAGCCGCAACTGTGTGCCGGCAAAAGTTGGCCGACGACCCAGATTCACGACGGCCAAGTCTGCCCCGGCCAGACTCACTTTGGCTTCTACATCATTCTCTACATCGAGCAACTTAACCCGAGCGGCATAAACGCCAACCTTGAGATCCACAATGTCTCGCTCTTCGACATCGACATTTGCCGTCGGAAAACCAATCTGCCGCCCGCGACCATCTCCTACTACGACTGGGCCACTCAATTCACGCGGCAGGTTCACCATCAAAGGCGTTGGCTCCGTTAACACGCGCGTGGGATGCAGACATGCGTTCTCCACACGCCCTACTCCCAGCAACCGATCGCCGAGGCATACTGCCACCTCACAGGCTTCTGTCTTACCGGGCAACACCGTATCTGTACGACCAGCCATGCCATCTACAACTCGACCACGCGTAAAATCTCGCGCCTCCTCCACGTCGATACCAACCATAGGCAATCGATCACGCAGAGCTGCCATCGGGTGGAGCCACAACCGCTGCGGATCTGCCTCCGCCAGGGAATGGATCTCCTCCAGTGGAACTGCCACATCAACATCAACTGACCCAATTCTGGTGCGACGCAAAGTCTCGACATAAGCCCCGCAACCAAGGGCCTCGCCAATATCTCGCGCCAAAGCGCGGATATATGTGCCTTTCGAGCAGTCTATGACGACTCGAAGATAGGGCATCTGAAACTCGACAACCTCGAACCGCGACACCGTGACTGTCCGAGCCGGCAAGATAACTTCCTCCTGCCGCCGAGCTCTCTTGTAACTGCGAACGCCATCAACCTTGATCGCCGAATAGGACGGCGGTACTTGCTGAATCACACCCGTCCATTGCGAGACGGCCACCTCGATTGCCTGCAAGGTCACAGGTGGACCTTCCACGATGCTGATCTGGCCCTGTGCATCCGCTGTGTCACTAACTGCCCCAAGTCGGAAAGTCGCCGTGTACTGTTTGTCAGCACCGGTGATCCAATCACTCAACTTGGTCATTCTTCCCACACACACCAACAGCAGACCCGTCGCCAATGGATCAAGTGTGCCGCAATGGCCCACGCGACGCGTCTTTAGTGCTCGCCGAACACGGCCGACGATATCGTGCGATGTCGGCCCCTCGGGTTTGTCGACGGCGATGACTCCTGATGGAGTCTCACCCTCGCCCTCCGTCACTCTGTTGTACCTGTCTCAGCCTCTTCCAATGGTGCAGGAGGACACTCTAAGGCAACACGTTCGAGGAGAGATGTCACGCGAGCTGCCCGCTCTGACGTATCGTCATAGACGACGGCGAACTCCGGGACATGGCGCAAGGTGATGCGCTTGGCGATCTCTCGTCGGATATATCCTAAAGCCTTTTCCAATGCTTCTGTTGCTTCCTGCTTGGCGTCATCGTCGCCGACAACGCTGATATACATTGTCGCCCTTCTCATATCCCGCGTCACCTCGACGTCCATGATGGTGACAAAGCCGATGCGAGGATCACGAAGGCGCGGGACAATGTCCGTCAATTCACGCAGAAGCATCTCACGCACTTTGTCCAATCGATACGAGGCCATATTCAGCGCTCCTCAAGATCTACGGACAGCAATTGCAGTCGTGTTTCCTGCTCGACGAAATTGATCGCCTTCGATATGACCTCGTCCGCGTGGCGTCCATCGTTGCTAACCATCGCCAGGGCAAGCGTGCTTCGCTGCCAAAGATCCTGATGATCAATCTCGGCTACCGAAAGATTAAAGCGCTGATGCAGGCGATCCTTCAAACTGCTGAGTATCTGCCGCTTTTGCTTCAGCGATTGCGCCTCAGGGAAGTGCAACTGCAACTCGCTCACAAGGACCACCATCTCAGGCTATCGCCGAGTCTCAAAGCGACCGCGCCGTCTCCACGATTTCAATCGCTTCAATCAGGTCACCATTCTCAATCGCGTTGAAGCCTTCGAGGGACACGCCACACTCGAAACCCTCCGACACTTCTCGCACATCATCCTTGAAGCGTCGCAAGGATGAAATCGATCCATCCCACACGACCTCCTCGGCGCGACGCAGTCGAACCTTGTGGTTACGCGTGATGTTTCCGCCCTGCACATAACAACCAGCGATACTGCCTGATTTCGATGAACTGAAGACCTCGCGAACTTCGAGTGTGCCGACGACCCGCTCTTCCTGCGTTGGCGTGAGCAAGCCAGAAAGTGCAGCACGAAGCTCTTCAATCACTTCATAGATGATGCTGTATTCGCGAATCTCTACGCCTTCATCGTCGGCGATCTTCCGTGCTGAAGGATCAATCGGCACGTGAAAGGCGATGATGACCGCTCTTGAAGCTGATGCAAGAAGAATATCGGACTCGGTCACGGTACCTACGGAACTGTGGATCACAGCAATGCGGACTTCATCGTGCGTGATGCCGCCCAATTCCTGAGTAATCGCTTCAACCGAACCGTCTACGTCGCCTTTGACAACGACGTTGAGCTCCTGAATTCGTCCTTCCTGAATCTGATACTGCAAATCTCCGAGCGTGACACTACGTCGTCGCGCATCCTGCTCACGCTTGATCTGCTGTCGACTCTGAACAATGTCTTTGGCTTCACGCTCCGTCGCGAACACGACCAACGTGTCACCCGCCTGGGGTACCCCACCCAGCCCAAGCACCTGGACAGGCCGCCCCGGGCCGACGGCGTCGATACGCTTATGATTCTCATCCATCAGCGCACGAACGCGTCCACCATACATACCTGTGACAAAAGGATCCGCGCGGCGTAGAGTTCCCTCTTGAACCAAGACAGTGGCCACCGCTCCTCGACCTTTGTCGAGCTGCGCTTCCACAATCGTTCCGCGAGCCCGACTTTCGGGATAGGCTTTTAGTTCGAGCACATCAGCTTCTAGCATCACGAGCTCCAGAAGCTGGTCGATCCCAGCACCCGTGGTCGCCGAAATCTCTGCGCACGAAACCTTACCGCCCCACTCTTCGATCAACACATCCTGCTCGGACAGTTGTCGTTTGATTTTTTCTGGATCGGCTGTCGGCAAATCACATTTGTTGATGGCTACCACAATCGGCACCTGTGCTGCCTTGGCGTGATTGATCGCCTCAATGGTCTGCGGCATCACGTCGTCGTCTGCGGCAACGATGAGGATCACCAGATCCGTCACTCGAGCCCCACGGGCACGCATAGCTGTGAACGCTGCGTGTCCTGGCGTGTCGAGAAACGTGATAGAGCGATCGCCTTCGAGAGACACGGAATAGGCGCCGATATGCTGGGTAATCCCACCTGATTCCCCATCGACGACATCTGTCTTGCGCAGGTAGTCGAGAAGAGACGTCTTACCATGATCGACATGCCCCATCACCGTCACAACGGGCGGCCGTGGTTGGGGCTCGCCGACATTCTCTTGCTCTTCGATGCCATCATCGAAGCCCGTGTCTCCTGCTTCGGCCTGCTCTAGTGGCCGCAGTTCGAAACCAAACTCGTCGGCCACGGTCACCATCGTGTCCATGTCGAGACGTTGATTGATCGTCACAATAACACCCAGTTGCAGGCAGGTGGTAATCACTTCTGCCGTGCGAGAGTGCATCGCCTCAGCCAGCTCGCTTACGGTGGCGAACTCGTTGATGTGCAGGACCTCTGCTTCTTCGGTTGTGACTTCCTCACCACCGTCGTCTGCACCAGACCTGCCGCTATATTTGCGACGTGTGCGTCCTTCGCTGATTTGCGACAGCGTCTTGCGGACATTGTCCTGCACAGCCTGGGTATCGACACCGGTCTGCTTGCGACCCTTCTTGCGACCACCGCCACGCCATCGACCACTCACATCGCCACCACCTGTCGCCGCAGGAGGCTTGCCTGCCGCCGGAGGCCTGCCTCCACCACTGGCCGGCTTGCCACCACCACCACCGGTTGGGCTAGCAGCTGGAGTGCGCCCCTCAGCAGAGTGCGTTTGGCGTAGTTCCGCGATCATCCCCTCATCGACCTTACCACGCCTGCGACCACGACGACGACTTGCGTCATCATCTGGTGTAGACGGAGTGGCGCCTGGGGCCGGTGTTGCACCCGACTCTGGACGGCGGGGGGCTCGGCTTCGACTGTCGCCCGATGGCCCACTGCCACCACCACTGGCTCCGCCACCGCCACCGCCACTACCGCTGGGGCGGGCGGGACGAGCCTCGGCTTTGCGTTTCGTCTCCTTGTCCTTCTGACGCTGGACTTCCTCAATCGAAGACTTTGTCTCCTCTTCGATCTTCTTACCGATTGCGTCCAGCATCTCAGGCGTGACGACACTCATATGACTCTTCACCTCGTGACCGAGACTCTTGAGCATCGAGATCAGTGCATCACTGGAGAGTTTCTTCTCTTTTGCTACTTGGTAGACCCTACGTTTTTCCAACCGATCGTTCCTCTGTGCAGTGGACAGCTCGTCTATCTAGACGCCAGCTGCTCCATCGTCGTTGCCAGATTCGGACGCAGCGGAGGCCGCGTCTAGGTCGGAGCCATCGTCGGCCTCCGCTGCTCCAGCCTCTTCCACCTGCGTCTGCGTGGATGAAGTCTCTTCGCTCGCATCGGCCGCATCGGCCGACGGTTCATCGTCACCAGACATCTGCTCTCCTGCCACTTCTTCAGCCGCTTCTTCAGCGACCTCAGGGCCGGACTCTGCATCGTCTTGCACCACCGCGGCTTCAGCCTTTGCTGCCTCAGCTTCTGCCTTTGCCTCTGCTGCTGCCGCATCCTGGGCTGCGAGTTCCACCTCTGCTGCTGCCAAGGCGGTGGCGCGCTTTGCTTCTTCTGCTGCGGACTCGGCGGCGCGCTTTGCTTCTTCTGCCGCGGACTCGGCAGCGCGCCTCTGATCAGCGGCGCGCTCCTCGGCCTCTACCTCTTCAATCGTCGCCGGTCGCAGTTGCTCGCCGCTGGCTTCTGCGGCTGCGACGTAGGCGATTGCCTGCTCGCGCAGCTGAGTAGCCTGGCCTTCAAGTCCTGGCACGGTCTCGAGCATGTCAGCTTCAGATTCGGCAATACCTCGCAGAGAGATGAAGCCAGACGTCGCCAAACTCAGGGCGATAAGTTCGCTTACCCCATCCAGGCGACGCAATTCGACTTTGCTCTCTTCGAGCCGCCGCAGACGACGCTGGTATTCGTCTTCGGTAATGATGTCGAGTCCCCAACCAGTCAACTGGACTGCAAGCCGGGAATTCTGTCCTGATTTGCCAATGGCCAGAGACAACTGCTCTTCGTCAACGATGACTTGGGCATGATGACGACGCTCGTCCGTGATCACACGAGTCACCGTCGCCGGACTCAACGCCCGGGAGATGAAAATGTCCGGCTCGTCAATCCAAGGCACAATATCGATGCGTTCGCCGCTAAGTTCGCGAACCACGGCCTGCACGCGGGAGCCTTTGACCCCAACACAGGCGCCCACCGGATCGACGCGCTCGTCATTTGAACTCACCGCGATCTTGGCTCGTTCGCCCGGTTCGCGTGCCACCGCATGGATCTGCACGATGCCTTCGGCGATCTCTGGTACTTCGAGGGCAAACAACTTACGTAGGAACTCCGGATGCGTCCTCGACAACAAGACCTGTGGGCCCCGGACCGACTTGATCACCTCAAATACATATCCGCGAACACTGTCGCCCTGGCGATAGCGTTCGCGTCTGATCTGCTCTTTCAGCGGCACTGCAGCCTCTGCTCGCCCCAGTTGCAGAATGATATCACCGTGACTGATCTGCTGCACCGTCGCGACTTCAATATGACTTATGCGTGAAGCGAATTCTTCATAGATCCGCTCGCGCTCTGCCTCTCTAACCCGCTGGATGAGGATCTGCTTGGCAGTCTGAATGGCATTGCGGCCGAAATCTGCCAGATTGAGCTCTTCGAACACAACAGAGCCCAACTGCGCTTGATGATCGATTTCTTGAGCTGGCTCAAGCTCAATCTCGAGATCAGGCTCATTCACCTCATCGACCACCGTCTTTCGTGCCATGACCGCCATACTACCGGTCTCGGGGTCGATCTGAGCCTCAAAGTTGTCACCATTGCCGTAGCGTTTGCGGGCGGCTGAGACCAAGGCATCAGCCAGTGTCTCAATGACCATGTCCCGATCGACGTTTTTTTCACGTGCGATCTGGCCGAGGGCCTCAATGATGTTCAAGTTCGCGTTCATTGCACTCCTGCAAAAAGACGATTCAGAATTCTACTTCGATCATGGCCTTGGCGATGGCCTGGCGCTCTACAACTGTCTCGGCGCCAGGCTCAACCTCGAGACCTATCTGCCGCTCATCCCATTTGGTGAGACGTCCCAGGGTCGTGCTTCCGTCGCTGAGAACGACCTTCACTTTGCGTCCCTGCGCACGGCGGAAGTCGCCATCCGAAAGTAGGGGTCGATCAAGACCTGGTGAAGTGACCTCGAGCCGGTATCGACCGGGAATCGGATCATCGACGTCCAGCAGGTCGGACAACTCCCGACTTATTCCTTCACACAGTCGTACGGTCACCCCTTTATCACTATGGACGAGGAGGCGAACGGTATGTTGCCCGCGACTGGTGTCGACTTCAGCATCCACCAGTTCCCCTCCATGATCCTCGATGATGGGTCCGGCACATCTCAGCACCCGGTCGCGCAGTCGCGTCGCCTCGCTACTGTGCTCAGATCCCATAGCAATGATTGCCCCGTGCCTGCATGGCACGAACAGAAGAGGAACGTCACATACAGAAAGCGGGCCCTGAACGGAGCCCTTAGAAGACAAAGAAAATAGCGCCTATTAAAGAGTTACGCAAGATCGGATCAGCAAGCACCACAAGACAGATCACCGAAGGCCTTTGGGCGCAACGACTTACGTGAGCAGGCTGACGAGCTCCCGCAATTCGCTCAGGACTTGCTTTCGCAAGGCCTCGATCTTGGCACCAGAGCGGTATTCAGAAGGGGCCGACACCGGTTCGGGGGCAGCCTCTTGAGGTCTGGATTCAGCCTTTACAGCAGCCAACGGGGCGGGGGGCGCTGGCGCGTCGTTCCCGACGGCGCTATCCAGGTTCGAAAGCGCACTGGCATCACCCTGAAGGAGGGCGGCGACATTGTCCGTGGCAGTTCGGATCAGCTCCGGCTCGTTGCGTAGGCGTAACTGAGCGCCTCTCGTCGAGTAGCGCTCTTGGTAGAGTAAGCGATGGATGAGCAGGATAATACCAATGTCGCGCTCACGATAAGCCCGATTCTTGCCCATACGCTTGGGACGAAGGCAGGAAAACTCCTTCTCCCACGCTCGCAACGTGTGGGGCTGGAGTTGGGTCAAGTCGGCGACCTCTCCAATACTGTAGTAGAGCTTGGTCCCCAGGGATCTTTTCACGGGGCTGTCTCCATCAATCGGTTCAATTAGTTGACAACAAGTCGGCGACTCAAGACGACTCGGGGGCCTTCCGAGCGCGATTCGAACGGCTACTACGCCAATGAATTCTGAGTGGTGTCCCTTCGAAGCCGAATTCGAGACGCAATCGATTCTCTACATACCGGTTATATGCGTCTTCGACCAGATCCGGGCGATTGCTGAAGGCGAGAAACGTCGGCGGCGACACGGCACTCTGCGTCATGTATGTCAAACGAACTTCCCGCGCGGTTCCCGCTGGTGATGTACGTCCAATAATTTTCTCGACCCAGCGATTCAGTACTGATGTGGGTATTCGCTCTCGCGCCCGTCCAGCTACCGTGGCCGCCGCTTCCAGAACACGATAGGCGCGACGCCCCGTCAGGGCAGACAAGCACAGGATCGGGTAGTCTCGCAGGAAGGGATATCGGTCGACGATGTTCTGCCGGAAATGCTCTGCCGTCATTTCAGTCGTGTCGACGAGGTCCCACTTGTTGACTGCGATCACCAGAGCGCGGCCCGTCTCGAGCACATGATCCATGATCCGAACGTCTTGAACAGTTACGCCCTCAGAGGCATCGGTCATAGCCACGACGACATCCGCACGCTCTATCGAATGCGAGGCTCTCAGTCCACTGAAGTACTCCACTGAATCGTCGACCTTGGAGCGTCGTCTCATGCCCGCCGTATCGACCAGGAGGAATTCGTTTCCACGCCACGCAAGAGCAACATCGGTCGAGTCACGCGTGGTCCCAGGTTTGTCGTGGACGATCGAGACTCGCACATCGGCCAGGCGATTAATCAGAGTCGACTTCCCCACATTCGGACGACCTGCCAATACGATACGTACCCTTTCGTCCGAGACAGGGGCGGTGGGACGCTCGATACCGGCAAGGCGCTCTACAATTTCATCAAGAAGATCCCCCGTGCGGCGACCATTGCTCGCCGACACGAGAAAAGGATCACCCAGGCCAAGACGGTAAAACTCAGCCGTCTGATAGCGACCACTCTCAGGGTGGTCCACCTTATTCAGGACCAACATGCAAGGGCGGGATCGCCGGCGTAGGAGATTGCCTACATCCGAATCGAGCCCCGTCACGCCTTCACGAGCATCGCATAGCATGACGACCAGATCCGCTTCGTCGAGGGCCTGCTCAGCCTGCGATCGCACTTCCTGCTCGATCGTATCCTGG
>Ga0233434_1000865_pt1 | contig 32413 bp, 34 predicted proteins | sample SI_122_August201_4_FD_182738 | JGI IMG/M metagenome (GOLD analysis project Ga0233434, IMG submission 182738) | Seawater microbial communities from Saanich Inlet, British Columbia, Canada - SI_122_August2016_120_MG | ecosystem: Environmental > Aquatic > Marine > Inlet | place: Canada: British...
CTCCTCATCGCAGGTCGCAACAATTACATCCGAGACTGCACTAGATAGCAAAGCACGTCGCCGCACGTGCTCAATCATGGGAAGCCCATGAAAGGGAAATAGGATTTTTCTGGGAAATCTCACTGACGCAAGGTGTGCGGGAATGACAGCTACAATCTTCATTTTGACCTCATTACTGCGGGAATACTCCGCAATCCACATTGATACATTGTCCTGTCATCGCCGATGCTGCATCAGACGTCAAAAACAAACTCATTGCAGCTATCTCTGCTCCTGTTGGGAGCCGCCCCAGCGCAGCATTAGCCGTTGTAAAATTTTTGATGAAACCTTTTGGATCTCCCTTGGCGGGCGAAAAAGGACTCTTCAAGGCTTCGAGTAAACCATCAGTAGGGACGAGTACAGGGCACAGCGCATTCACGCGAATTCCGCGCGGACCGAGTTCTTTTGCCAGTGCTTGAGTCAACCCATTCATGCCGAACTTGGAGGCGCAATACGCCGAGTTGTTTGAACTTCCTCGTTTCCCGGCAATACTGGAAATATTGATAATGCAACCACCATCTTGCATCGCATTTGATGCGGCTTTGCAACCCCAGAAAGCGCCTTTTAAATTGGTACCAATTAAATCATCAAGAAATTTTTCATTAATTTCCGCTATAGGCCGCCATTCCGAAAAGCCTGCATTATTAATGTAAACATCCAGTGTTCCCGTTTTTTCGATTGCGGCATCCACCAAACGACAATGAGCAGACTCATCACGAACGTCCGTAGCTATAAATCTGACTTGATCACCAAATCGGCTGCCCAACCCATGCTCCTGGCGTGCACACACGACCACAAAATAGCCCGCTTTGACATATGCTTCTGTAATATCAAGGCCGATTCCACGATTTCCTCCCGTAATCACCATCGTTTTTTGCTTCATGCATTTACTCCAAATTCAGCTATATATCTTTGTTGAAGATTTTTCATAACGTTAAATAGTCATGCAGCCAAAACCGCCATCTATAGCAATTTCGGCACCTGTAACAAAACCTGATGCATCTGATGCCAGCCATAGGGTGGCTCCAATTAATTCACTTGGTTCTCCATAGCGTTTCATTGGAGTATGTCCAAGTATAGAAACTTCACGTTCAGGAGTAATAAAGTTTTTCCGGTTCCATTCCGTCGGGAAAAATCCAGGCCGTAAAGCATTTACTCGAACCCCTTTCGCTCCCCACTCCCGCCCCAGATTTTGGGTCAGATTCTTGATGCCTGCCTTAGCAACAGAATAGGTAATTGCCTTAGAGAGCGGTGGGCCTGCGGATGCCGAAGAGAGATTTATGATTGAACCACGACCTCTGTTCACCATGTACTCACCGAAAACCTGACAACCGAGGAAGGTGCCAGTAACCTGTGAGTCCAGAATCGCATACCATTCTTTAAGCGTTAGCTCAAAAAAAGGTGTCGGCCCGTTAATGCCAGCACCATTAACAAGGATATCTACCTGACCAAAGGCCGCAAGAACCTCCTGCAGCGCATCAACGTGATCCTGTTTTTTCCCAACATCAATGGCAACCGATATGACATTTTCAAATCCCGCCTTTTTTAACTCGCCTTCTACAGCCTTCGCTTTTTCAAGTCTTAAGTCCAATACAGCAACCTTGCACCCGGCACGAGCAAAGCCTCTTGCCATTTCACCACAAAGATGACCACCAGCGCCAATCACTACTGCGACCTTGCCTTCCAGAGCAAACAAATCATTGAGATAAGAATTCATAAAAAACTTTTAATTATAGTTTGCGCATTGACTTGATCATACCCTGCATCTTTTCTGACCACTTCCAAAGCACAAACAGATCAGAGCTCAATATTGCATAAGTATATCCAAGATCAAACAAGGCCTGAACACTTTCTTCTGAAGCATCGGTTACTTGGGTGCCGCAACTTTTGCCGAAACGTTCGCACGCCGCAATCACTTTACGCGACGCCTCAATTACCAGAGGATGCGACGTCTGGCCGGGCACACCCAGGGAGCCAGAGATATCATATGGCCCCACCATCACGCCATCAATTTCATCGAAAGAAAGTAATTTATCGATATTCTCTACTGCCTGGATCGACTCAACCTGAATAATGAAACTCGAAGTATCATTCCAGCTTTGGATATAACTGTCGAAATCAAATCCATAAGCCTGTGCCCGGTTAAGGCCATAACTCCGATTCCCTACAGGAGGGTATTTCAGATGCCCAATAATCGCTGCCACATCTTCCGGCGTGCTGACCATCTGCACCAGCAACCCATCTGCGCCTGATTCCAACAATGGTTTGAACCAGTCGTTCGAATGGGAGACGGGGCGAGGTAGGCATGGCACTCCCTCGCTTTGGCAGGCCGCAATGATGCGTTGCGCCTGCTCCACCGTAATAGTGGAATGCTCCATATCAATCGCGATAAAATCAAATCCCGCGCGAGCAAAAGTTTCAGTGATTGAAGGATGCGCATACGACACCCAAGCCGCAAACAGGCGCTCGCGGCGGCGCAGCTTCTTTTTTAATATTGCCCGTTGTTCAAATATGCTGTTCATTATAAATGCTCTATATTGTTCTAATAAAAAGTCACCAGCCGATGACGGTGCGGGGCGTCATATGGCCTATAAAAAGGCGGCCTGATCGTATAGTATTTCTGATGCCAGGGACACAGCTCATCAACCAAAACTCGATCACTGGCTTGCCATGGGTATTCGTTAAATTTGGATACTGTTCCGTCTGGTAGTGTTTTCTCAACTCTGTTACAGCAGTAGAACGTCAAATCTCTCCGAGAAGCAATAACTCGCAGGTCATCGAAATAAGCCGCAGTGACCGGAGGATTCATCTCTTGCATTGATGCAATGTTCAGGGCGAGATCTACCGGACAATTCCGCAACAATTCGTGGTTCGATGCCTGAATTGCAATTACTCGCCCGCCGGCTTCATTGGTTAAAGGTTTTGCAAGTGCTTTGGATAAACTAGCTTCATCAGTAACCAAATCAACTGACGACTCAAAAATATCTGTTCCCATCCATAACTTTAAATACCAGAGATCGACGAGCAGAGTTTTTGTTAAATTGATCATTATGACCTGGCCAGCGGAGCTACTCTCCAACAGCAACGTTGTCATCGTTGCAAAGCCGTCACCAATCACACAACTTATTGTTTTCGGTGTAAGTAAATTGGGTACTCGCTCATGTAAATATGAAAGCGTCAATGCCTGACGAAGCACATCCAGATCACTTGCGCGTTCCTCACAGGTCGCCACTTCCATAGATAATCGGTCGGCATTAAATTTCTGAAACGCTGCCCCCATCCGCCTAAAGGGTCGTTGAAACAGACGATGAAGCAGCAGGCGCAGCCCTCGGTAAGGTTTATCGTAACCCCCGAACCCTCTTAAGCCTTCAAACCCATTACCCAAAAACAGAAATTCTGAGTGGTAATTCTGCCAATGAGAGCTTGAGCCCGAGTCTTCCTTGCTGATTTCAGTAGCTAGAAAATCTATCGCCGTCTGGCCGGAATACATCATGCTTCGATCCCGAGCAATGCCTGAATCGCCGGATGAAGATGCAACAAACCAACAAGGGTTCCCTGCTCATCCACTACAGGCAGATCCCATATCTTCTTTTGGCCCATCAGGCCAATTGCATGCACCAGTTTATCGTTCGGCAGTGTCGTCACGGGTGAACGAATAGCATGCTCAAGAGCATCATCAACTAATAATGCCGAAAATGGTTTTTGTACCTTGAGCAATTTTCGCCTGATATCACCATCTGTAAGTAAGCCAAGAAGTTTATTTTTGTCATCCACGATACAGGCAATGCCCAAATGAGATCGCCCCATTTCTTCGAGCGCTTCTTTCATAATGACTGACTCGCCTATCACCGCTATTTGATCTAACAGCATCATCACTTCACTTACCAACATCTGATTATTATTCTGGATGGACATTGTCTTCTCCATATTTTTCAAGCAACGCTAATCGTGTTTCGTGGACAGCTTTGGCCTGCCCGAGAACGTTTTCTAGATATCGAATATCCAATACTGTATTGGCATCAGACAATGCATTATCTGGATCGTCATGAACCTCCATGAACAAGGCACTGATACCGCAGGCCACTGCTGCCCGGACTAGGTAAGGAATAAACTCGCGCTGCCCACCAGAGATATTGCCCATGGAGGTCGGCAGCTGAATCGAGTGCGTCGCATCAAAACACACCGGATATCCCGTTCTAGCCATTATCGGAAATGAAGTCATGTCATTGACCAACATGTTATAGCCAAAAAATGTGCCTCGATCAGCAAGAAGTATCTGGTGACAACCAGCGGCCTCAAGCTTGCGAACAGAATTCTTCATATTCCATGGGCTCATAAATTGACCTTTTTTCAGATGGACTGGCCTGTTCGTTAATGCTGCCGCTCTCAAAATAGATGTTTGCCTGCACAGATATGCCGGAACCTGCACCAAATCGCAAACTTCACCTGTTTCCTTACCCCACTCCGGCTCAGAGAAATCAGAGACTACAGGTATGCCAAATTCTTCCCTGATATCGGCAAGAATACGCAAACCATGATCGGCTCCAAGACCATGGAAGCTATCAGGTGATGATCGGCAATCCTTGTCATAACAAGATTTATAGATCCATGGAACACCCACGCGTTGACAGATTTTATCGATAGAATCTGCCATTTTGAAAGCATGTTCACGGCTTTCAATTGCGCAAGGCCCCAAAATAAAAGCAAGTGGCAAATTATCGCCCATTCTTACCTTATTGACTGACCCATAACCAACTTCGAGTATTTTTTTAACCATGAAAGACATCCATTTTGTGATTGTTAATACGAAACACGAGAGGCCTCGCCATGACGAGATGGCTTTTTATAATGATTCTTGCAGCTGCAGATTGCTCTATTTTCACTTGAAATATATGTACACCACGGGGCAACATTACCGCCTTATAAATATCCAAAATTTCCCCTGACTGGCTTGACAGTATCTGACAAGACAAATGTTGCACTTTTGAACTTGAATTTACCACACCTATCTCATAAAGTGCCGGCCCTAACAATTCATGCTGCACCCTAAATTCGCGTGGCAAAAAACTCTTCACACCGAGCATCTTCATGCTTTTATCAAGCCATAAAGATATTGCATCCATATTACCATGCACATAAGCGAGAAGAGGTGATCCATTATGGCGATAACTTACATAGCCACGTTCCGTAATAAAGGAGCCCAAGTCAGAGACCACTTTCGGCGTATATGAATGAAATACACAAAATGTTCCAAATGCACACTTTGAATCCAACAAGAATGCCGACAAATCAATAGTTTGACGCTGGTTACAAATTAAATCTATACGCCTTTCAAAAAGAATCTCTCCTTCATTATCAAAAAAGAAGAATGTCACATAACGCTCAGACATTTCCTCATGATCAACAAAAAGGCCAGAAATATCTGTTAACTCAAAGAATGTCTGCCATATATCTGTGTTTCGCCAAACGAACAGATCACTGACAGGAACACCCATTAATTCTGGTATTTTTGTAAGAGGCTGCTTGAAAGTCCAAGGCGCTCTTCTGGCCCTTGCAATAAAGTTTCGCATTAGATGCCTCTAAAAATGTCGCGCCCTCCGCGAAGGCAGGGGTGCTTGATTGAACTGAATTCCCGCCTTCGCAGGAATGGCAAATGGGAAAACAGGCAATCTTTCTTGGATGCTCGCAGAATATGATAATTAAATGTGCCCATTATTGTCCCGTCCTTGAAAACCATATCTTTTTGAGAATTTTTTGCGCAGCCCAACGATTTCCATGTATCACATAGGAAGCTGGTGGATGTGTGTGTTCAAGACTAAGAAAAGTACCATCGGAGGTCTTCGAGAAATACAATGGGATTGCCGACATACCTCTACAGATAATCAAAGGTAAGTCCGTGGAACTAAATCCCAGACCATCCAGTGAAATTATCGTTGCATCATTATTTTTAACATTAAACTTGGTTTTTATAGCTATATTATCAGCATCAAATATTTCAACTTGAGCCACTCTAGCTACAGGGGATTTCTCAATGTTTAAGAAAATAAGAAAATTTTCTATCCCTTGACCAAATTGAATAAATGGGCCAAAAGTTACCATTGAACCTGTTACTGGGAAAGGATCAATTTCACCTTGATAACTAGTAGAAGTATGCTCGGATGACAGCCCAAGGGTTGCTCGCCATCCAGGCACCCCTGTATAAATAGCTTCTAACTGAGGCAAACTGTCACTATGAGTAGGCAGCTTGGAAAGCGTAAGTGACAGCAAAGGTAGAACACCCTGAGGAAGCTCCTTCGGAAGATCATCAAAACCAAAAGTACGAATCCCATTGAATGCTAATTTTCCAACATTTTCTGATCGCCATTTCCCATCTTCAGCCCATGTCACATTGATATACTTCTCTGATGAATCCCTAACCTCCCAGTTATTAGGAGGGAAATTAAACAGGGTCGTCCAACCTTTTGAATCCGGCGCCTTGAGGATTGGGTAAAAGGACATATTCTCTCAGCTCCGATCTAAAGTTGAAAATGTTGAAATTCTATATTGATTTAACCTATTTGGAACCGTAAAGGTCATCTGATTAGAACGACAACTAACCACCTTTTTTTGATTCATCGCAGCATTAATTATTTTCTGGTAAACATATCGCCCAAGAAACGTACTCGGAAGCCAAGACAAGAGTCCAGCAATCAGGCGCTTTACAAGGTTTCTCATCATTAGTTTCATCTTGTAAAAAAAGTGTCGAATGAATACTTACCGGATTAGATTAACCAGTTAATTATTAAATTGCAATTCGAGCGGAAATCCATTCTTCTAACTCCTCAATTCCAGAGAGGATCGGTATACCATGAGCTGCCCGATCGTCACGTTGCAATCGGCCCGTTGGGTCGTAATAGATGGAAGGCTTTCCCATCTCCTTAGCAATTAATGCTGTTGATGTAAATGGCATCGAAATGACAGCTATTGCATGTTCGATAACTTGCCATGCATCAATATCTGCCTCAACCTCAACAAAAGAAGCAAGCCTCTCCAACTCTTTAATGCGATTACGATATAGCGGATGGGCAAGCTTTCCGATTTCACGCTTACGTTTCAAGACTAACTTACAGCCACCCCCTTCCACTGCTTTATAACTATCAGACAAAAACTTACAAACAATCTCCGGTGTGTAATAATCAAAATCAATATTTAGCGTGTAATAGAAAGTATCGCGCACGGGCTGAACATCAAATACTGCGATGGCTCTTGGCGGCAATACAGGTATCTCGGATGCACTGGTACTAAACCAGATCGACCCCACTACTCTAACATTTGCGTTCAAACCTACCGCCCTATATATAAAATCAGCCTGATATTCATCCCATACCAAATAATGAGGCCAATTCATGGCCTTCCAGCCATGGTGTTGAGGATAGCCATCGGGTCGCTTGAAGTTCTCGCAATTGGTTGAATAGAAATAAAGTTGGGGTTCCAAACTTGCTAGTGATTTTAATTAAGGCCCTCTGCAATGATGCTTTAACAGTGACGTCGGAAGCGCAAAACAGGTAACGCTCTGGATATCGAGCTGATAGTGAATCACTGTCTGCCGACGGCCTGACATCCAATCCAATTACGTTGGCGCCACGCTCAAGAAAAATCTTAGCGTATTCCCCTCCCAGTTGCCCAGAACTGCCTGTAATTAGGACAATTTCCTGGCTGACATCAAAAAGAGAATCTGTTGTCATTACTCAAACCCCATTTGAACCACCGTGCCTGGCATTAAAAACAAGATCGCAGATCTCGCGAACAGCCCCAAGCCCACCAGATTTTTCCGTTTGAAAAAGAACATAAGGATCCACTTCGGGGTAGGCATCTGCCACCGCAACAGGCAACCCGACGGACTTGAATGCGGGGATATCGTTGATGTCGTTACCTACGAACATGGTTTGTTCTGGTGCGATTCCGAGCTCAGCGCAGGTTTGGAGTATTGCTGCGGCTTTATCCTCGACACCCTGCTTGCAGGGCATTTTTAATTTATTGGCGCGCACCGTGACCACGGGGTTTTTTTCGGTGGAGATGATTAAGACATGCACCCCAATGCTCTGTAGCCTGAATATCCCCAACCCGTCACTACGCCAGCAGCGTACCGATTCAACACCACCTTGCGTGACATAGACGGTGTTATCGGTAAAGACACCATCGAAGTCGAAGGCAATCAATTTAACAGTGGACAACATTTCCTTGCTGATCATTTGTAAATCAATTTTCTAGGTCAACGTACTGGATCGCCTCGCCTTGGGCGATATTCTTCTTTGCGACACGCCCTATAACTTGGTTCGACTCGCGCACCGGAATGTATTGTGCATTAAAGATTCGTCCGGACAGGTTGTCGAGGGTGACCATGTCGCCCGCCTTGATGTCGACATTGGCAATCAGTGATTTACCGAGTTTTTTAAATACGAGCTCATTTCCAAGATCGTCCGCTGACTTGGGCATCATCATGTGGCGCACACGCTTGATGTCACGTACAAACTTGCGGAACCCATCAGGTTCAACACCAACATAATTCAGGAATTGAATAAATGGCCTCCAACGTGGTTCAACTTCGCCAGCAGCGCCGATATCCAGCAAACACGCTTCACCATTGCTTGGCAATGATTTAACGGCTTGTACAGAGTGAGACAGGAAGAAATTATTGAGTGTCCTTTTGAGTGCTCTAAACATAAATCTTATCATTGCTTTTTCCGTCCTTCAGCAAAGGTTTGCAACTGCTTAATACTTATATAAACTTCTTTTAACGAATAAATAAAAATACGTTACTAGAAACAACATAAAACAGAAATAACACAATCTATGTTTAGTAAGCTAAATTATTAAAAATTTCATCGACGACTATGTCTGCACCAGCATCTGAGAGATGGTCGTCATCAAGGTAAAAAGGTATCGAATCTTCTATTATAACGCACTCTTCTACTCCCTTTCTCTGACAAAAAACTGGTCTCAACTTAACTGGAATAAAAGACTGTTGATTCTGCTTGAAAAACTCATCAAATATATTTGTTACAAAAATATTTCTATTGTCATATTCTTCAGCAGGAAAAGACAGGGAAACCAACTGAGAACCAGTATTACGTTTATGATTTAGGTTGTATTTGTATGGATCACATCCAATTTCAGGCACAGGATACACCACTAAAGTAGTAAGTTTTGAAGATGATACCTCCAATAGATTTGTTAATGCTGCAGCCATATTTTCTCTGTTTGGTTTCTTAAAACCATCAATATCTAAGGGCACGTAACTCCTATATGTCTCATTCTCATTGCAACTAAGCGCTTTATTTTCAAAATGCGGAACACCTAACTCACTCTTAGGATAAAAATACTTTATACTCCAGCGACTCAAAAGAACAAGATAGTCTGCATCAGAAAAATAATCGAGTGCAGCAGAAAAGGATGTTGGGCAATTTAACATTATATTTTTATCTTTATTATTGCTGTTTGTGGTGAAAATAGTCGTATCACAAAAATTAATACTTTTTAACCAAATACCTCTAATCTTTTGCAAACGTAATTTTTTCTCAAGCGAATACTGAATAGCTTGAAGATGTGAATCTCCATATAAGATAATAGATCGATCTGATTGCTTGTCACCAATTAGACAGTATCTAAAATCATCTTGCTCTATAAAGTCATCTTCTAAACATACCTCTCCTAATGTTTCGATTTTTTTAGAAAGAGATGTGTATGGGATATTTTTAAGAATATTTGGAGAATTTTTTAACACTAGATCCTGTTGGAAAAATATCCCAACAACGGAAAATATTAAAATCCCCATAACAGCAAAAGAAAAGACCCTGCTTCGACTATATACAGACTTATCCCTAAAAGGTGCTTCAACATAACGCCAACTAAAATACGCCAGCAAGAGAGAACTTAAACACAAAAGAGTAACTGTAATATCAGATAATTCTATGAATACTCTATACCTTGCAAAGGCTAGTAATGGCTGGTGCCACAAGTAAGCACTGTAGGAAATCAGTCCGATCCCAACAATAAATTTTAGGCTTAGCAATTTATGAATCATAGTTTTTGGAACGGCACATAAGATCAATAACCCTGTTCCAATTGTAGGAATCAAAGCATATAAACTTGGGAAAGGAGTTGTTTTATCAAAAGCGATAATTGAATAAATGATCATTCCAAAACCAAGCAGACTTAATACTTGATTTAAGGAATGTGATTTTAAGTGGTTGTTGTACTTGAGGTAAAAGGCAGCAAACACACCAACGAGCAATTCCCAGCCTCTTGTTGGAAGCAAGAAAAAAGTAGCAGTAGGAGAATTATAGGCACCCCATTGAGCGGCCCCTAAACTAACAAAAAAGACTATCGATAGTAGGATTAAGATCCACTTTAGACCTAACCTCCAAGTGAGCATTATAAAAAGTGGAAAAAATATGTAGTACTGCTCTTCAACAGCCAGACTCCAAGTATGAAGTAAAGGCTTTAATTCAGCAGCAGTATCGAAGTAGCCACTCTCTAACCAAAAAAGGATATTTGAAGAAAATATTGATACAGCAATAAGACTTTGCCCAAAATCTTTTAAGTCACTTGGCATCAGCCATAGCCAGGCAAACGGTAAGCAAGCAGCCATCACAAAAAATAGTGCTGGTAGAATCCTGCGGGCGCGCCGCTCATAGAAATTGACGATGCTGAATTTACCCTCAGCCATCTCAGATATGATGATGGTTGTGATCAAGTAACCACTGATTACAAAGAACACATCTAAACCAACAAAACCACCACTAAACAACTCAAAACCACCATGGAATAAAATAACAGGCAATACTGCCAATGCTCTTAACCCATCAATTTCTGCTCTGTATTTCATAATCGCTGCGATTGCTCTCGCAGACTAGACAACGCATTCCCAACCTTGAAATTGAAAGCAACCGAGCTCAACAAAAGCAGCAAAAATTTATAGGAGCTGAACAGCACTTGCTATTTTGTCTTGATCAAGTGCGCTAGTGAACCTGCAGGTAGGCTCCAATATTCTGGGTTAATATAAGGGGTTTGCACCATTTGCAATTCCGGGTGGCGCGACACAAAATCAATGACTGATTCTTGAACTGGTGATCCATGATAGGAATCATGCAAGACGATATGACCACCAACGGAGAGATTGGGGTACCAGTTCTCAAGGTCGGCAGTGCAACCTTCATATGAATGGTCACCATCAATAAATAGAAGATCAAATTCTCCAACGTGAGGGTACTTTGTTCGCTGTGAGTCACCAACAATCAAATCAACATTGGTACCGATACCATGTTTCACAAAATAGGACTGCAGCAGCTCATCGTTTTGGGGAACAATATCGACTGAATGAATAGGAACGACTCGATTGCTCCAGGCAAGCATGAATGTGCTGCCGCCATGGAAACGTCCGGTTTCCACCACGCCAAGCTCGGCACGGGAAGCCAGCATGAAAAGGTACTGCGCCTCCCATGGACACAAACGAATATATTCCTTCGGCAACTGCGACACCTCCGGAACGTTGTAGCGGCGTTTGTTCCTGTTACGTCCATCTTCACTGTACGGCCCACGACCAAGTAAATATCGGGCTATATTTTTTAAATCGAAAATGCGCGTACTGGCAGGCATCAGGTTTTTTGTTCTCAGCGAACCGCCAAATTGAGCAAAAAAATCACCAAACTTTTTCATTACATCTCCTTAGCATTGTAAAAGGTGCAGAATCACCTGCAAATGCCCAACTCAGACTTTGACCATCTTATGTTTGTAGGTAAGTTATTGATCAACCTTTTTCATTTTTTTTCCAACAACAATGCAAAGTCCTCCCTCGCCACCAAGATTAGAAAACAACATTGTTATTTGCGCAAAAAATCTATTTATAAACAAACCTTTACAACCATCCATCTGAGATATTTTTTTAAATTCAAAACTTGGGCTAGGTATTGAGCCTAAGTAAGAAATACTATTATCTTCAAACCAATTCATTACCTCGTCGATAGAATGCTTCCTCTCCACAGGATGTTCATACTGATCAAGGAACCAAGCTCGTCTTTTTTCTTCACTGAGATTCCTTCTAAGGTATGGATCTAAAAGTGAGATCAGTTTTATGGAAAAATTGGATTTCTTTAAAATTCTATAAATTACTTGTCTGAAGTTAGTACGTAATCTTCCAATTTTGTTGTAAACACCAATAATTATTAGTCCGTCCTCTTTCACCCATTTTGAAATTATTTCAAAGCCTTTCTTTGAATCTTTTGTGTGGTGTAAAACTCCACTACACCACACAACATCAAAGAAATTATCTTGTACTACATCATCAAAAATATCAGAGTTCAAGAAGACTACATTATTGATGTTATTTTTTTTTGCAAAGTCCTTACCAAGCTTTAAAGACTCCTTCGTAGGATCCATAGCTACTAAAAGGTTATTAGTGCCAGCAGCAAATGCTAACGATAATTGACAAGTGCCACTGCCAACTTCAATAAACTTTTTACCGAATCCTATGTGGTTCTTTAAATCATTAAGAAAAGGATTTTTTGATACAATTTTTTCCAACACAAATGCGTTTTCATAGCCTTGATAATTTGGAAATGGAGCTTCGCTATAAAACTTGCTTACCTCAAGCGTGGTACTGCCTTTGATTTCAGAAGAAAAAATACCTTCTTCATTTTTAAATTGGGATCTTTTCGCTTCTTTTATAATTTTCATTGCTTGCCCAATTTAAGAAGAAGAACGTGCTTAAACCATACACGTTCTTCTGTTAGTTCGTTCACTTGTTCTTTTGTGCCACTCATTCGCCAAACTGTCCTTGCTGTTCTTTCAAGCGCATCTAAATCGCCAAGTTCTCTCACATTGCGCAGCACATCAGCCTTCCTGCTTCGTTAGTTAGAGTTGTCTGATGCTCGCAAGTGTTGAGCAATCACTTCAGCCAACATTCTATTGCCATCCGAATTATGATGACGAGGGTCATTGTATACGTTACCACTAGGAGGCACCTCATTTGATATATCAAAGCAGTAACTTAATTCGGAACAGTGTTGCCTAAGCTCAGAATACAAACTTCTTATTACATCAAAATATGAATCGATGGTTTGTCGTTTTACTAGTTTGTTAAATTGAACTTCATCTGCACTTCCTTCAGGTGGCGATGATTGAGGCCCCACCAATCCCATTGTAGGTTGAAGAAACACTAAATATCGAACTCCTTGGGCTTGCAAAACGGTATGCATGCGTGTCACGTTAATCAGCCAACGATCTCCAGCATCAAGAGCAACTGGGTTTGATACTGTTAAGTTTGTAGGTAACTCATTTATGTTTGTAGGTGACTCATTTATGTTTGTAGGTGACTCAAAAATGCGACTCAAGGCCCTAACTAAAGAGAAAAAGTTAGGCATCAGCCCCTGGATACTCAAATCATGACTCTGGTTTATCCATACCTGTTCGTCGTTCATTTGAGTCTGTGAAGCTGTAAGAAATGGAAAGTAGATACGACGTATTTCGTTAGGGCCGTGGTAGTCTGGCATATCATTGACGCCATTTAAAGAAACAACAGTATGTAAACCTTCAATCCTCGGTGCGTCTCGAATCACTTTATATAATTCTTGCAGTGATGAATAACCACCAACTCCACCGTTCAATACTTGATAATCATCTACCATCAATTTCGCCAAGTAGCTTGGGTATGTATCACCGTCTGAAATGTCTTGCATAAAACCAGTTGTTGTCGATCCTCCAAGTGTAATAAGAACAGGTTTATCGGTGTCACTAACGTTATAACGAACGTATTCTCCCTCAGCAGACCCACCTTTTATAATGCATCCTTGGTGGTTTGGCACATGACCAAGAAGCACGTCTGTTCTCATCTCTCTACACGGATCGAACTTCACGAAATCTGGAAACACAAATTGTCTTCCAATGATAATTCGTCCCACACCTGCAAGAGGTTCGATGAGTACGATTAACACAAGAAAGACGATAAAATTAATAAAAATAATTCTAATCCAGCTCATAACGTCTCACAATCCTCTTTAAGTGCTTCGTATTGCTCTTCTTTAACGAGCAGGTAATTGCCCACAGCTAACACATCTAACCCAGTGCCCATAAAACACTTAAATGCGTCTGTTGGTGTGCAAATAATTGGTTCCCCTCGTACGTTAAATGAAGTGTTAACGACTAACGGACAGCCAGTCTTCTCTTTAAACTTGGATATAACTGCGTGGTAACGAGGGTTGGTATCAGCATGCACTGTCTGTATCCGCGCAGAGTAATCAACGTGTGTAATAGCTGGCACAGAAGAGCGAGGTACGTTCAGTTTGTCTATCCCAAAAAGAGCTTCTTCTTCTGCAGTCATTGCTCGACGTTTGTTTTGTTGTACATCAGCCACTAACAGCATGTAAGGACTCTCTGTATCATGTTCGAACCACTCGTTTACATCTTCACTAAGGACACTTGGCGCAAACGGACGGAAGCTTTCTCTATACTTAACTTTAAGGTTAAGCTGCTTCTGCATTATGGGTGAGCGAGGATCAGCAATGATGCTTCTTCCTCCAAGCGCTCTTGGCCCAAATTCCATCCTTCCTTGCATCCAACCTGCAGTTTTTTCATCCGCTAACGCTGCTGCAACCTCATCTATCAATTCGTCTGCTGAACGCTTTCGATAGACTGCTCCGCAAGCTTGTAGTTCCGCTTCTATTTCGTTATCGCTAAACTCTGGACCGAGGTATGCTCCCTTCATCGCGTCTCGCTCTGAAGATATAATTCTCTCTTTGTTGTGATGTAAGTACCAGGTTGAAAAGGCAGCACCAAGAGCGCCACCAGCATCACCAGCCGCGGGCTGTATCCAAATATTATCAAAGATTTTTTCACGTAAAAGAATGCCGTTTGCAACGCAATTTAATGCTACGCCACCAGCTAAACACAGATTCCTTTCACCAGTTTCTTTAGAAATGCCTTTTGCCAACTCGATAACGATGTCTTCCGTTACCTTTTGAACGGAAGCAGCTAAGTCCATCTCACGTTGAGTAAGTTCTGTCTCGGGTGTGCGAGGTGGAGCTCCAAATAACGCATCAAACTTCTTGTTCGTCATTGTTAAGCCAGCGGCATAGTCGAAATAGCTCATGTCCAATTGAAAGCTACCATCATCAGCTACTGTAATTAGCTTTTCGCGTATTAAGTCAGCGTAACGTGGTTCACCATACGGCGCTAAACCCATCACTTTGTATTCGCCAGAATTGACTTTGAAACCTGTGTAGTAAGTAAATGCTGAATAAAGAAGCCCAAGCGAATGAGGGAAGTGAATTTCCTTTACAACCTTTAAGTCACGCCCTTTACCGACAGCAAGCGATGCTGTTGTCCACTCTCCAACACCGTCAAGGGTAAGTACTGCTGCACTCTCAAATGGTGAAGGATAAAAAGCACTCGCAGCATGCGATAGGTGATGCTCAGAGAATAGTAGACGTTCTAGCCAGTTGACATTCTCATCAAGCGTTGATTCAAGTTCTTTGATAAGAGCAGATTTCTGAAATAGTTTGTCTTTAATCCATACAGGCATTGCCTTTGCAAAGCTGGTAAAGCCCTTAGGTGCAAATGCGAGATAAGTCTCCAAAAGTCTCTCAAATTTTACGAAAGGTTTTTCGTAGAAAACTACGTTATCAATTTGGCTCGCAGCTATGTTTGCTTCTTTCAAGCAATACTGAATAGCATGATGAGGAAAACCAGAATCATGCTTCTTCCGTGTGAAGCGCTCCTCTTGCGCTGCTGCAATGATTTCACTATCTTTTAGTAAGCATGCTGCGCTGTCGTGATAAAAGGCTGAGATGCCTAAAATATACATAGGCATAATTCTAGAAGAGTGTGTAGATGAAAGGTGCTACTACTGAACCTTGAGCAAGTATCAAAAGCCCACCTAAAATCAGCATGACGATAATAATGGGGGCTAGCCACAATTTTTTTCGTACACGCAAAAAAGCCCAAAGCTCTATCAATAATTTCATTTTATTTCACTATTTTAGAATTGGTTTTTGAAGGATTCAGCATGGGTTGGCTCACTACGTGATATCCAGTGACTGGCCCTATTTTTAAATTTGAGCCTCAATTCATCACGCCCGCTTAGTCGCATCAGAAAAGCGATTGGCGTAAAAAGCCCAAAGAACATTACGCCAAGAACAATTGGACTAACAATCATGCCCAGCAGTAGTCCAAACCTCATCCAAAGCTTATTAAGGGGCAAAAGGATCTCAGCTTTAACTATAGTGACAACAAAAAACATGACTGCAGCTGCGGAGAAGGAGTATACCCATGTCAAAGAACCGTTAACATAAAAATATGCTGCGGCAAAAGCAAAAACTAGAGTGAAGAAAAACCCAAACTTCCTATTTGAGGGATGGTCTACTTCTGAAAATTTCATTTCTTTTTCTTTCCTTCTGTGTAGCTGTACGAGAAAACTGCAATAAAATCAACGATTGATTCTTTATGCTAAACAAATGTTTAAAATCAATAATTTACACAATAATAACCACGCCCTTTCATCGGAAATTCATATACTAACGACTCAAATTATTTTTCACATCGACCTGGGTCATTCGACAATTCTTCTACAGCAGGTAGGAATAAATTGAACCAGTACGATAATCTAGTGTACCCCATGAATATGTTCTCTACCATGCCGAAATTAAATTGCGCCGATTTTACTTCGATTCGCCTCGATCCACTCTTGCAATTCTACAACAGGCATCCACTCAGTATTATTGTCGGATGTGTAGATAAAATTTTCTGAAACCTTTACGCCATTCTTAATGCGTACTGGATCTGCCGACCAGTTATGAATCATTGGGAGAATCTTGAAGTGGTCTTCATAAGCGTAGGTATGTGGCGCATCTTCTATACCTATCATTTGCTCATGAATTTTTTCTCCCGGCCGAATACCGATAACTTTGTGCTTGGCTTTTGGCGCAGCGGCATTGGCAAGATCGAGAATAGTCATCGAGGGGATTTTTTTAACATAGATTTCCCCACCCTGCATATCATTGAACGCGTGCCAGACCAGCTCAACCCCCTGTTCTAGCGTGATCATGAACCGTGTCATTCTAGGGTCTGTTATCGGTAGCACGCCGGTATCCGCCAACGAAAGGAAGAAGGGTATGACCGAGCCCCGGGAACCCATTACATTTCCATAACGGACCACAGCAAAACGTGATTTGTGTGTGCCTGCATAGGCGTTCGCCGCCACAAACAGCTTGTCCGATGCCAGCTTCGTGGCGCCATAGAGGTTGATGGGGTTGCTGGCCTTATCGGTTGAAAGTGCTACGACGCCCTTGATGCCACGATCTACGCAGGCATCGATCAGGTTCATCGCCCCGTTGATGTTGGTCTTGACGCATTCAAAGGGGTTATATTCGGCAGTGGGGACGATCTTAGTTGCTGCGGCATGAACGACATAGTCGATACCGTCGAGCGCACGGGTCAGGCGATCCTTGTCCCTGACATCGCCTATGATAAAGCTTACCCGCGGATCGCCATTAAATCTCTGCGCCATTTCCCACTGTTTCATCTCGTCACGGGAATATATAACGAGACGTTTAGGGTTGTATTTTGCGAGCGTCATCGGAACAAATGTGTTGCCAAATGAACCTGTGCCGCCTGTTATGAGAATGGATGCGTTATTAAGCATGTGATTTAATCAATTAGTTGCTTGATGAGGATGGTATAACAATATTTTGATAACTGCCAGTACGGAGAATTCCACAACTACCCAACTCCACTATTTGGGTGCAGTTTCTCAGCGTGGAGAGGCGGTGTGCGATGATCAGAATGGTGAGTTCGGTACTAAGACCTTCAATGGCCTGCATGATCCCTTGTTCGGTTTCGTTATCCAGCGCGCTGGTGGCCTCATCAAAAATAATGACATCGGCTTGCTTGTAAAGTGCACGGGCGATACCGATCCGCTGCCTCTGTCCACCGGATAAACGGACGCCGCGTTCGCCTACAAAGGTTTGATATTGTTTTGGCCAGGTATCAATACTGTCGGCTATTTGTGCCTGCTGAGCCGCCTGCCTGACACGTTCATGGTCAATTTGATCTTTGGGTATACTGAAAGCAATGTTTTCTTCAATGGTACTGTCAGCAAGGAAAATATCCTGCGGCACATGCGCAATATGAGCCTGCCAAGCGCGGTTATTTTCAATCGTAACAAGTTGGCCGTCGATCTCAATCGACCCTTCGGATGGTCGCAACAGCCCCATAACAATATCCAGCAGCGTGCTCTTGCCACTACCTGTGGCGCCGATAATACCGATGCGACTGCCTTTGGCGATGTTGAGGTCGAGATTTCTAAGCACCCAAGCCGTTTGCGGGCTATAGCGAAACGAGAGTTGATTCAGCTTAATCTGTTGCTGGAAAGGTAGCGGCTTGACTGCTGGCTGGTTGGCGTAATCGGGGAGCGGTTGGTCGAGCAGTTCGAGCGTGTCTTGGAGGGATACTTGAAACCCTTGAATGCAAGTCCACGCTGCATAAGATTGTTGCATAACAGGCAGCAAACGTTGCGCACCTAGTGCCAAAGCACCGAGAATAGGAATAGCTTTGGCAATGCCATCTGCTTCTTGCGCGAGGGTATAAGCTAGTACAGCAATGAGCAGCATACCCAAGGCCTCTATGCCAAAACGGGGGCTATTCGCAATAATATGGATGCTGCCCTGGGCGCGGCGCAACGGGAGATCGGCCTTGCGATAAATATGGCAGTAAGCTTCCTGGCTACCATCGATAAGGACATCGCGGATGCCTCCCAGACCCTCTTGCAGGCTTTTGACAACCTGGGTTGATTCGTGGGCCATGGCCTTGCTATTTCTGATTTTCTTGATACGGGTAATCCTGATAATTGAAACGTAAATTAAACCGAAGCCGCCAAAGGTCGCCAGTGCAATGAGTGGTTCAACAGAGAGCATTGCTATAAGGATAACTATCAGCATGATGCTTGCGCTAATGAGTGTTAAAACTGGCACGATGACACCACCGATTACACCCTTGACTTTAGACCAAATTCCATTTATGACTCCACTACTGTTGCGCGCCACATGGATCTCATAAGGCTGATAAAGCGTACGGCGGTAGATACTCATACTTAGATCCGCCCCGGTTGCAAAAGATAGGCGGGTACTAGCCCAAAGCAACCACAAGCGCATTACACCTGCCACAACTGCCGCCAAGCCAAATGTGATGGTCAGTGGCAGTAAAAGTTGTGCTGGCTCCGTGAGCCCCAGGATTTGGATTAAAGGCTGTGCGAGCGAGTGTTCAAAAACACGTTCTGGCGTAGTCAGCACGCCTAAAAATGGCAGTACTGCGCCAATACTGAGTATCTCAGCAAATGAAGCGATGAGCATCAACACAAGCAGAAAACCAAATTGTCCCCGACGTCGTGAGCTGATGTGCGGCCAAAGACGAGCCAGGAGTTGTGGTAGGGTTGGGTTGGGCATGTTAATTTTTAATTTTAATGTAGATGTTTATTAAATCCATAACATTATGCTGATGATTAATCTTTGCCAAATAAATCACGCCTAAATACTTTAGCTGCTACAGTTCACAGATTATCGGCAATATGATTTGCAACAATTACATCGATTTTCAACGTCGTAATCTGTGACGTGGTAATAATTATTCAATAGCCACTTTCACATCAAAGCCATTAGCATTTAACAGTACATTTTGTTTGGCTTCGGATAAATCATGCGCCACCATTTCACGGCACATTTCTTGTGCGGTTATTTCTGGCACCCAACCTAGTTTGTTTTTAGCTTTGCTTGGGTCGCCTAATAAAGTTTCTACTTCTGTAGGTCTAAAGTAGCGCGGGTCAATTTTTATCACAACATCTCCTACTTTTAAGGCATTGGCATTGCTGCCAGTAATGCTTTGCACAATAGCTTTCTCGTTAAGACCTTCACCTTCAAAGCGCAAGGTAACACCCAACTCTGCCGCGCTCCATTGTATAAATTGGCGCACCGTGTATTGCGTGCCTGTGGCTATTACAAAGTCTTCTGCAGCTTCTTGTTGTAACATCATCCATTGCATGCGTACGTAGTCTTTGGTATGGCCCCAATCACGTAACGCATCTATATTGCCCAGATACAGGCATTTTTCTAAGCCTTGCGATATATTGGCTAAGCCACGGGTAATTTTACGGGTGACGAAGGTCTCACCACGGCGCGAGCTCTCATGATTAAACAAAATGCCGTTGCAAGCATACATGCCGTAAGCCTCACGGTAGTTGACGGTAATCCAATAAGCATAAAGCTTGGCCACGGCATACGGGCTGCGTGGATAAAATGGCGTAGTTTCTTTTTGTGGGGTTTCTTGCACTAGGCCATATAACTCGGATGTTGATGCCTGGTAAAAACGTGTTTTTTTCTCCATGCCCAGTATACGAATAGCTTCTAGTATGCGTAAGGTGCCCATCGCGTCTACATCGGCCGTGTATTCTGGGGCCTCAAAACTCACCGCCACATGGCTTTGTGCGGCTAAGTTATACAACTCATCTGGCTGTGTTTCTTGAATAATTCTTACCAAATTACTGGTGTCACTTAAATCGCCATAGTGCAACTTAAAGTGCGCGTTTTCTATATGGGGATCTTGATAAATGTGATCCACACGCTGTGTGTTAAAAGAGCTAGCACGGCGTTTAACGCCATGCACAATATAGCCTTTTTCTAGCAAAAACTCAGCTAGGTAAGACCCATCTTGGCCAGTAACACCTGTAATGAGCGCAACTTTTTGTGCGGCGGAGTTTGTCGTCATGTGCTAACCTTTTTGTCGTCCATAACTATCTTCTAAACGCTCAATATCATCCTCACCCAAGTAATGCCCTGATTGTACTTCAATAATTTCTACAGGTGTTGTACCTGAATTAGCTAACCTATGCTTTTGTCCAAGGGGTATATAGGTAGATTCATTTTCACGCAAAGTGATGGTTTTATCACCACAAGTGACTTCTGCAATGCCTTTTACCACCACCCAGTGCTCGGCCCTCTTGGCATGACGTTGCAAACTTAAACTCGCTCCAGGATTCACCTGAATACGCTTTACTTTAAAACGAGCACCGACATCAATAGTATCGTACCAGCCCCACGGGCGCGATACTTTTCGGTGTAATACACGTTCTTCACGCTGCTGTTCTTGTAGTTGGCTAACAATATTTTTTACATGCTGACTTTGGCTTCGGTCGGCCACCAATACAGCATCGGCGGTTTCAATAATTATTGAGTTTTTGATGCCTACGGTACTCACCAGTCGGTGACTTGCGATAATCAACGAGTTATCGGTGTCGGTTAACAAAACATCACCCTGCACAACGTTACCAGCACCATCTTGACAACCCACTTGCCAAACAGCATCCCATACGCCCAAATCATTCCAGCCAGCATCGAGTGTGACCATTTTGAGAGAAAATTGAGAATTAGGGCACTGCTCCATCACAGCATAATCCACCGATTCACTCGGGACTTCTACAAATAATGCTTCATTAGGGCGAATAAATTGATGATCTTGTGTATGGCTGGCAAAGGCGGTGGCGGTGGTTTGTAAAATATCGGCTCTAAAATGCTTGAGTGCTTTGAGCCACACACTGGCACGCACCACAAACATACCGCTATTCCATGCGTAATCACCTGAATCTACATAAATTTGAGCTGTGACAGAATCAGGTTTTTCTGCAAAATTTTTGACGTTAAATTCTGTGAAAGCTCCTGCGTCTCCTGTTTGTTGAATGTAACCAAAACCTGTTTCTGGCCCTGTGGGCGTAATGCCTAAAATAACAATAGCCCCTGTGGCAGCGACACGAATAGCATTTTGTAGCGCCTCAGTAAAAGCAGCACTGTTCTGTACGGTCTGATCCGCTGGCGTTACTACTAAAATAGGATCATCGTTATCAGCAGCCGCTTGCAAGGCGGCTAAAGTAAGTGCTGGTGCGGTATTACGCCCAACTGGCTCTAATAACAAAGTGGCGGCAATGTCTGGCAACTCACGTAGTTGGTCCAACACCAAAAAGCGATGCTCTTCGTTAGTGACCACTAAAGTTTTACCTACTTCAATATCAGCAGCGCCTAACTGGTTTAATCGGCTAGCCGCCTGCTGAAATAAGCTAGTGGTACCTGACAGAACTAAAAACTGCTTAGGGAACCCAGTGCGCGACAACGGCCACAATCTTGTACCAGATCCACCACAAAGAACAACAGGAATGATTTTCATAATTAAGATAGAGACCTTTAATACCAATTTTTGGTCAACGGCTTTACCAGTAAACCCAATTCTATGCCTCAAATAGTCACAATTAATAATTATTAACTATAGATCGAATGTGTTAATTCTAGCATGTCAATCAAACGACCTAGATGGCTAATTAAATAAGCGTTCTTTAAGTAACTGCTAGCACTAATTCGATAAGTATCAACACCCAGTAACCTATCCCCTAAACCAGATTTAATTGCTCGCGCAAAAAATACGACGCGCACTTTCCTAATTCGTGTCCCTGCCTGTCCCCGAAAATGAAAAAGGACTAAGCCTTTCAGCTAAGTCCTTCAAATAATGGTGCGCCCGGAGCGATTCGAACGCCCGACCCCTTGGTTCGTAGCCAAGTACTCTATCCAGCTGAGCTACGGGCGCTTAAATAGATAATTAATCTTTTCATCAATTTAAGTATTAAATTATATCAGACTGTCAAATATAATCAGAATAATTTCTTGAGGTATTTTACGCCCTTACTAACGAAGAGGAGAGAAGCTTGCACCTGGCGAAAATCTTCCCAGCCATATCAAAAAAACATTATAGAGATTGCTTGGTTTTCCTTATGCCTACCGAAATAAAATGGCGCGATTATTAAATTACTGTTGTGCAAGTTACCATATGAGTGGAAACTAATCCTGCGAAGCACCTTATATACTATGATAAAATTAAAATTAGGTGGATTTATTTGTTCTTCACAAGCTGCCGTCTCAACAATATTTTCTGTATAAATCTATTTTTAAATAGTGTACCTATCAAATATTTAAAATAGACTCAACCATATTTATGCAAACTAGTTTTTATACAAAATTCCGATTGTTTCAGCCTCAGGAAGAATCAGCCGGCCTGCCCGCTTCGCAGCAAGGCGCTTATGAATGGCGCGATGTATTGGCAAAGTTCTCGCTGCTTTTTTTTGGCATTGTCTTGTGGTACAAGGGGTCGATTTACTTCGGCTACGGTCTTTTAATTTTAGCTTGGATTTTGGATGGGGGTCTACTTAGGCCTAGGCAGATAATTAAAGAGCCTTTGGTCTTGGCAATACTCTTTTTCTGTGCGGTATTGGCACTGGGAATTCTCTGGAGTGACTACCCCGAATCTAGACGCATTAGATGGAATAAGTATGTACTATTGCCGGTCTTTATTCCGTATTTATCTCTGCTGAACAAAGAACGATTGTCTTGGGCCATTGGAGGTCTAGTTATTGGATATTCCGTGGTTCTATCCATGGGTATCTACTATCGGTTTCTTCTGGGAGAGCAAGGAGTCCCAATACTGAAAATGAAATACCTGCATTTTTCAATGATGCTTGGAATTGGCGTCATACTGATATCCTATCTGGCAGCCACAAGCAGCAATAAAAAAATGAGAGGGTTACTGTGGGGCTTTGCAGTTTTTTTACTTTTTATGCAGTTTAATCAGGATGGGCGCGGGCCCCTCTTGGCTACAGTTCCCGCATTGATACTTTTGCTTCTTATTCTCTACAAAGCACACATTAAGAAACTACTTGGTATTATCACAGCAATAATCATTGTAATAGGAGCTTTCGCCTACAACAGTAACAATTTTCATGAAAGAATCTCCCAATTTCAAGGCAATATCGAATTAATCCAACAAGAGAACTATGGAACTAGCGTGGGGTATCGCTTTGCCTTGTGGGATGTAGGTCTGCACGCCATTACTCAACGCCCTTGGTTCGGCTATGGCACGGGTACGTCCGCTAGTACTTTTGAGCAAATTGCTAAAACCTACAAAGGTGGTCGCTACAAGAGTCTAGAGAATTACCAAAAAAATATGCAGTATCACAATGACTTGATTCAGATGGGAGTATATCTTGGAGCGCTTGGACTATTGGCCTATATTCTTTTGCTGTGGGGTTGGTTTCAAACGCTACGAGCACACAGGCTGACTACCTTGGGGACAGCTTTGGTGTGTTTCGTCTTTCTGGCAGGACTAACGGACGTGATTTTTATTTATAGTCAGATTCCTTCACTGCTCCTTGTAATAACCGCCATTGCTATTTTCTGGAATGAAGTAGGGCCGAGGAATAACAATATCTAATGGATCGTTTTACTCAAGAGCACTATGCTACAAAAATATTTGATCTTTTAAGTGAGTTGTTGCAAAGAAAGCGTCTCTCAACGTAGAGCGAAGGGCATCCTCAGTAACCACGATAGTGGTTACTGATCGCTCCCAGCGTCTTTATTGGAGTATTCCGGCACCCACCTGCTCAACCCTTCTTTGACTAACTCGTCGCTTAATGCCGGGCGCTGATTCAGCCATACCAATAGCTCTGTTAGTAATAACACATCAACCTGACGGCCCTGAGCGATACCTAGCTTGGCATGGGGTGTGGGCAAAATAGGCTCATCGCCTGACAGTAATTCTTCATAAAGCTTCTCGCCGGGGCGCAAGCCGCTATAGACGATATCGATATCTTCCTCACCCAAGCCAGATAGGCGAATCAGGTCTTTTGCTAGGTCGGCAATCTTAACCGGCTCACCCATATCCAGCACAAAAATTTCCCCACCACCGTTTTCTCCTCCCATCAACCCAGCTTGCAGTACCAGTTGTGTGGCCTCTGGAATGGACATAAAATAGCGCGTGATTTCCGGGTGAGTAACAGTGACCGGTCCACCCTTGGCGATTTGTTCATGAAATTTTGGAATCACACTACCCGTGCTACCCAGCACATTGCCGAAACGCACGATCACAAAGCGCATCTCTGGTTTGCTGTCGATATAACCGCTTTTACCGGGAAAAGAAATGGCCTGCTGCTGTGCCTGGCACACCATTTCTGCCATTCGTTTACTGGCACCCATCACATTAGTCGGATTGACCGCCTTGTCGGTCGAGATCAGTATAAATCTCTCGACACCGTGTTTAACTGCAGCCTGTGCCAACACGTGTGTTCCCAAAACGTTGTTTAATATGGCCTGCCAGGCATTTCCCTCCTCCATTAGCGGCACATGTTTATATGCCGCCGCATGGAATACCACCGTCGGCCTGAACTTTTCGAATACCTGTGTCAACCTGGAAGGATTCTTGACATCGCCAATCATGAAAGCCATCGGTATATTCGGGAAATCGCGTCGGAATTCCTGTTCGATATTGTAGAGTGCAAGTTCGTTCAATTCAAATAGCACTAGGCTGGCCGGTACAAATTTTGTAATCTGCCGGCATAGCTCGGAGCCTATCGAACCACCTGCACCGGTAACCAGCACATTTTTTCCTGCCAGCAGACCTCGAAGTCCAGCGTTGTCCAGTGTTACTGGGTCGCGCCCCAGTAAATCGTCCAATTCCACCTTGCGGATTTGCGACACCGTCACCTTGCCGCTGATCAGATCGTCATAGGTGGGAACGGTCAATACCTTGATCTCTGCAGCAGAGCAAATCTCCAACGCATGACGGCGAACACTGTGATTAACAGATGGCATTGCGATGATGGCATGAACGACACCCAGTTTCTTCGCCAGCGCAGGCAGTTCGTCGATCCGCCCTAGCACTTTGGAGTCGTGCAGAATCATTCGGCGTTTACCCGGATCGTCATCAAGCAGCCCTATTACACGCCATTCCTTGCTGCGGCCAAGTTCTTTAATCAAGCTAACCGCGGCATCGCCCGAACCCAGTATCAGCACAGGGATGCCCTCCGAATTTTTTAATCCATATAACTGACCCTCTTTACATATCCGGTAGATGAGACGGCTGCCACCCATTATAAGCAACAGCAGCATTGGATCCAACAGCAAGATTGAGCGCGGCACACCGACTGGAATTTGTAACAGAAATAAGATCAGTGGAACGGCTACCGTTGCTGTCAGCACCGCAAATAGAATACGTCGCAGATCAGGCAAACTCGCATAACGCCAGATCCCGCGATACAGACCATATACGAGGAATGCCGTTACCTGAATCGGAATTACCCATAGCAGAGTTTGTTTCAGAATCATTATGTGATCGAGTGGAACGTCAAAATTGAAGCGGAACAAATAGGCAAGCCACCACGCCGCGATCACTGCAACAAGATCATGGATCATCGCAATGATCCGCCGTATATTGAGATTTCGTAGTGACATCACGTCAGCCGCTATTGCGGCGCCCCCAATGGAGATCAAAAGCCAGCATCATGGCCAAATAAATGCCGCACCATGCGGTACCAATTCCCAACTGAATGCTCTCATCCTGTCCTACTGCCCATAACGCACTGGCACCTACAGCCAGCATCAACACATAGCCGAGCAGGGCCGTATTATAATGACCGAAACCGCTTAGCACCAAGCGCTGGTAATAATGCTCACGGTGTGGCTGCCATACTTTTTCTTTGCACAAACAACGTTTCACAAGCGTTACCGAAGCATCAGCAACAAACGGCGAGAATATCAGCAGCGGTAGCCACAGTAACCACAAACCGTTTATCCAGCCTAGTATTCCAAATGCTGCCGCCAGAAATCCTAAGGGGATTGCGCCTACATCGCCCATGAAAATTCTCGCCGGATGAAAATTGAACAATAGAAAAGCCGCAGCAGCCGCAACAATACAGAAATTTAATATCGCGAAAGTTTCATTCCCGACCAGCCATGCAGCCAGCCCATAGCAGCCAAATCCGATCAGCGTCATTCCTCCCGCCAGCCCATCAGAGCCGTCCATGAAATTATAAAGATTGATTATCCAGACGATCGCAACTGTGGCCACGGTAGCGATTAGCCAGCCATGAGCATCAGCCAGTAGTACTGCAGCGAACCAAGCTGCTACCGCGCTATGCGTCAGAAGCCGCCACAAGACTGGAAGAGTGAGAATGTCATCGACAAAAGATACTGCCGCCAGCAGACTGACGCCAACCCATATCGGCAATGGCAGCGCAGCAGGAAGAAATGCCCAGGAAATTAATATTCCCGGCAGCATCCCTAGTCCACCGGTGCGGGTAACCGGCGTGGCATGGAGAGAACGGGAATTGGGACGATCGAGTACCTTAAGCTTGCTACCCTTGATCAGCCACCAAACTAGGCCAAGCGTCACCATAAACACAAGTAACGGTGTGATGGTGACGGGAAAAGAAAAACTGGAACTCATGCATTAGGATTATACCAACTTCCGCTACCAACCGAATATAAACCTTGCAGAGGCTCTCCATCTTGTTCCTGTATAGATAAAAAAGGAATTAAAGGGATCAAAGTTGACAATTATTATTCTGTGTAATCAACAAATCTGCGAATCATACCGTATTTCAAGAGGCCCAAAACTTGATTAGTAAATTAGTGGCGTAATTTATTTTTAGGATCGTTCCTTGGCCAATACTGAAGCGTCACGTTTAACCACGTAGCGCTTAATCAACCGACTTACCCCTTGAATTTTGAGTCCTGTGCTTTATCAATTGAACCCAATAATAAATAACCAGCGCCCCGGTTTTACCCATTGAATTAATGGTACGCCTGTAGTGATTCAAACGTCCGACCCCTTGGTTCGCGTAGCTAAGCATCTATCTAACTGAGCTACGGGTGCTTAAATAAATAATCTTTTATTAATTTAAGTATTAAATTATATCAGGCACTCACTATCAGAGTAGTTTCTTTCTATATTTCTTGACAAAAAGGCATTGGAACCAAATATTCAATGCATTGTGGGGGTATCGGAGCTTACAAACTCATCAAATGTCTCCTCAAATTCAGGCAGGTGCTTATTCATAATGGGATTAACTTGATAAGCGTCAGCAAGAGACAGCACTTCATCACTAAATTTTTCATCTCCAGTTAAAAATAAAAGCCTAGTCTCATTTTCTTTATTCAATTCCTTATCCCATCTTTTACGTACAAGCGTCCAAAATGGAGAAGTGGCCTCCCAATAATCAAACCCAGGGCTGAAATTAAAACCAGTAATACGTCGATAGTCGTTAAAACCAAATTCACGTACTAAAATAGTATCTTCCCCATCCTTACGGATGACTTTAGTATTGTCCTGTTCATGCGTCCAACCCTGCGGGGTAATTGTATGACGATTCTCAACATTTAATAGATGATAATCCTTACGCTTTGAATATTCACGTCTTGGCAATGGGCGCCAAGTACGCTCTGAAGTCCAAGTTGACACTCCGTAACGGTGGTTCCAGCGTCCACTACCTGCATAACGAGGCCCATCGTTGACCCCATATACCAGTTGTGTCCAGGTTCCCGGTACCGAAGCAGACTTGCGATGGTGAGTATCAAAACGCTGAACATCCACATAAACCCAATGTGAAGGCAATTCGTATACCCAGTCTTGTCGCCAGTGCTTAATTACCATACCACTAGCCCCAACTAAAATATGCTGCATTGATATCTTTGAATTAGTATCTTCTGCCAACACTACTATCTCAAATCCTCCAGAATGTTTGGGGTCTTTTCTTGCATATCCAGACTTAAGTACTGTGGTCTCATGGAAATTAAAACTTACCTGATATTTGCCCAGCATTGACAGAATAGCGCGGCGATCACAGTCAAATGCACGCTCATTCACCTTACAACCAGCAACAGGACGCTCAAGAGATGGAAAGCCAGCAGACTCTCCGCTCTTTGCCAAATACGTCTTATTTGCACATGCAGTAAGTAGTAGAACAAATAAAAATAGGAAGATACGACGAATAGTTTTAATGATAGCCTCTAAGAACTTAATTTATGTGAGTTAAATATCCAATGTATTAATTAATACTCTTTAATAAAGGCATCGTGCCATAAAATTTCATATGCAAAAAAAATAATTCAGAATAACGCGCTTACATTATTAAGAGCATTCTGGGTGCAGAAAGTTCAAGCCATCGGCCCAATCACAGGAACCTACTTTACCTTATAAATATAACAATACAGAAAGACTATATTTTACTAAGGAAACATTGGAAAGTTGGGACTTAATTTAGTGTGCTCTCTTATCTGATACAGCTACCGCTCCCAATTCATGCATCGAATTTAGCCACGCCGGATACTGCTCAAGAGTTATTCCAACTGATTCTGCTAATTCAGCAGCATCTACCCAATCAACAGCACCGTCAGTACTTTCAGTTAGAACAAGAACACGCTTGTTTATTTCAGAGGAAAAAGGAAGTAATTTTTTCATATTATTTATATATGGGCATTCAAAATAATCACAAGGTTATTTATGATCCCACTCGAATCCCTTTTTTTTCATGCAAGTTAGCATACTATTTCTTCTAGCACGCATCCAAGACGGGCCTATTTGGCTTCCATTCAAACCTTGAATTGCTTCTTCAGTTGCCTTTATTTGACATTGTTTTTTTTCAATACTGTAGTCAACATTCTCATCACCATTTAACGTGTATTTTCCATTGTAGGGCGTTGATGCACACCCACACAGTGTGATTAAAACTAATAAACTTATTCTTCTCATTTTTTGAGATTATTATGTATGTATTTTAGTCACCCATAGAACTTTATACCATCAGGTCTTTCAACTAATTTCTCTTCTATCTTTTTTACTTGAAATGCCCATAAATTTACGCACTATCCAGCCAATTACAGAAGTAATTATCAGAATAAAAAGAAGTCCGCCAAACGTCACGCTAGCAAAATAAATTGGATTGCCTTGCATATCGCTATCTAACCCTCTAACAATCCAGAAAATAATCCAAGTTGCAGCTACTATCTTTGAAATACGCCTAGCAGCTTCAAAAATATTGATCTTTATCATATGGCTTTATATTTACAGATATACTTTAGGACATCAATTAGGAACATCGGTTCAATATCCTACACCTATATATTTTATAATTAATAAATTAAACTCTCGTGACATTATCACCCCTTATTATGCAATCAAAATATAGATATATCCATATCTAATACATGGCTTACACTTCTATTTTTATCTGTTAAATAATACTCACCCTAAATTCTTTTCAACTTCTTAATAAATATTAAGGACCTGCACATATACTATGTTCGTTACCATAATAACTAAGTCAGAAATTAACATTCTTCCCCTACCTCACTTCATTTCACTTCACTTCACCACAATCTTAATATAAGAATATTTTGATAATTTATATACAGGCTTCCAGTGATAATATGTACCACAGCCTTACATTGACAGGTTGTCTTTAGCCCTTATTCAAAAATCAGCTTAGTAAGTGTATGCTCTTCGCCAACAATCCAGGGTTTACATGAAATATTCTTGATTGTTACCTGCTATAAGGGACAAATAAATTGTTAACTAAACAAAAAAATACTTTCCCAAGAGTGGCCCTGTTTATTGGTGCGGGAATATGGGGGCTACTTTGGTATCCCTACCGACTCCTTGAGCAGGCCGATATAAATGGGCCAGCCTCTGCAACAATTACCTATTTATTTGCACTATTACTTGGACTAGTGGTCTTTAGGAAAAATTTACGAATTTCACACCTATCTGATGGCAGCCCATATTTATTATTCTGGATCGGATTATTAGTAGGGTCCGCTTGTATGGCCTACATACTTGGCGTAATTCACGGGGAGGTAATGCGAGTATTGCTGTTATTCTATCTTGCACCACTATGGACGATTATATTCTCTCGTTTCTTGCTGAAGGAGAAACTAAGTACATATGGATATTTGGTAATATGTATTTCCCTGTCTGGCGCAACAACTATGCTGTGGCAGCCTGGAAATAATTTTCCTTTGCCTGCTTCCTATGGCGACTGGATGGGACTAGCAGGCGGATTTGCATTTGCGTTGTCTAATGTATTGATTCGTAAAGATCAAGGCCACAGTGTTCAGCTAAAATCACTAGCAGTATGGTTAGGGGTAGTGGTAGTAGGGCTAAGCTACAGCTTATTTCTTCCCATGACTCATCTATTGACTGAGATTTCCATGAACTCATGGCTATTGCTATTGGGAACAGGGTTAGCCGTTTTTATTTTGAGCCTAGTTCTTCAATACGGATTGACTCATGTTCCTGCTAATCAAGCTATTGTATTTTTACTTTCTGAATTAGTAGTAGCAGCAATTGCAGCATATCTCTTAACAAATGAGTCCATGACTCTCAAGGAATGGATAGGCGGAGCAATGATTGTCTCTGCCAGCTTATTTTCCTCAAGGATGAACCGATAATCCGTAAAGTTGTCCAAGAAACCAGGTACATTTATATGTTCTGTAACTTAATCTTCCTGTAATCTACATATAATTAAAAAATCTAATATTTCTGGAAAAAATATGAAAATATGTTTATACCTGTTTTGTCTATTCTTAGGTGCCTGTACCAACATGCCAAAGGCAATACAGCATATGAATGTAGTAGATATCACCTATTCTCAGGCCATCCAGAATATTGACAACCATAAAAATGCTCCTGTTCGCTGGGGCGGTATCATTATTGATGTAGAGAATGAAGAGGACTTCAGCTTGATTCAGGTACTATCCTATCCTCTAAATTTTTCAGGTCGCCCCCAATTAGATGAATCGCATGGCGGACGATTTGTAATTAAAAGCACAGAATTTCTTGACCCCATGGTTTATGCCAAAGAAAAAGAAATTAGCGTTGTAGGGACGCTAGATGGTGATATTCAGCGTACCGTGGGGAAAAAAATTATCCAAGTCCCATTGCTCCAATCTATAGGAGTTCATTTATGGCCAAAGCAGCAGAGCAACCATTATGGATTTGGGCCACATCATTATTATTATAGTTACCCATTTTTCCGGGGAGGATACTATTACCCATATCGGTACTAAAAAAGACCAATAAAATTCTTTGTATCAAGATACTATCTTTTCATCAATCTCTGCTGCTACCTCTACTCCGCTCAATATCAATTTCCGTAACCAAACTACTATGATTCCCCCATGCATTTCTGATATAAGAGACTACTAGGGCCATTTCTTCATCATGAAATATTTGCTGGAAAGGTGGCATCCCATATGGCCTTGGATTTCCAGCTGTACTTGGTGGGAATCCTCCCTTCATTACACTCAGTATTGTGTTAAGAGGTGAAGCCATAGTTACACTTCGGTTTCCTGCTAATGACGGGTAAACCCCAGGAATTCCTCTACCAGAAGACTGATGGCAATCTTCACAATATTTTGTATATAGCTTGCCCCCTTGTGCAAGCCGACTTCGTATATTTTTAGATAAAATCGGAAAGCTCTCAGCA
>Ga0233434_1000873_pt1 | contig 32147 bp, 58 predicted proteins | sample SI_122_August201_4_FD_182738 | JGI IMG/M metagenome (GOLD analysis project Ga0233434, IMG submission 182738) | Seawater microbial communities from Saanich Inlet, British Columbia, Canada - SI_122_August2016_120_MG | ecosystem: Environmental > Aquatic > Marine > Inlet | place: Canada: British...
CACTCCAAACTAAAAGTGGGTGAGCTTCTGTTACTAAGATATCATCAGTTCTACCATTTTCACAAACAAGACTATACATACCTGCATCGGCAGGTGCTCGAGAGTGAGTGGTTATTGATTCTACTGACGACGTAGCCAATGTAACTTGTGAACTAATACCAGCACTACCTGTATAGTTCCATAACAAATATTCTGATGCAACATCTGTATCAGGTAAGCCTGTAATGTTGGCTGATAATACTACATCACCTACTGACATAGATGTGTGTGATATCCCCTCTAAAGAACCACTTATAGAAACTAACTCTCCCGCACCAAATGATTCAGGGGCACCACATTGTGCGATAGGGCCTGAATAATGATATCCTTGAACATCGGTTTCTACATATTTTTGTTTTTTAGAATCCCAAGCGAATTCTACTTTTGTATTAATCCATTTCATATAAAATACTCCTATATATATAAATATTAACTAAACGAATATCCATTTATTAAATGATAATTCCTTTTCATACACCATTTCAAACTTATCTAACTTAACCTCGGAATCGTTTCTCATTGGATATATCAATTCATGTATAGCACTTTCTGTTAGTGTCTTTGCATAAGACATACCTGCATATGGATGAGGCCAATTTGAATATATGTCTAATCTCTTATCATCTATTGCAGTTGGATGTGGATTATTATTTGTTTCTAACATCCATAATTTCATATCTTTATCAGGTAAAACATCTATACCAAATATATGAATCATATTTCTTTGAGGTTTATTATTTAATTTTTTATATACGTCCTCAGAAAAATCAATCATCATATCTACAAAATCTTTATATAATTTATCACGATGTGGATGTTGAGTAAAAGCAATTAAGCTACTCTTCATAATATCTTTAGAATATTTTGGATTAGGTACTAATGTATCATAATAATCTATCCAATGAGAATCTTGATTCGTAAGTTGTACTTCTCGACTTAAATCTTTTTCATCATATGGAAATGGTGCTAATCTAACATAGTGGTCAAAAAATATATAACTTCTAAGATATCCCTGATAAGTTGTCATAGCTACAAACATCCTAAAATCTTGTTTCCTACCATCTTGTAATAACGGATTGTCAATACTTTTTTGATATACTGCATTCTTCATATCCACACTTTCTACATCATCAGTTATTATAATACCTTCACCATTAGATCCCTTATTTGGTTTTACATACCATACTCCATCCTTCATAGGATTTTCTAAATGAGATTCAGGATAATAATCTTTGTTTTTGAACCAGTAGTGCATATCTCGTTTAAAAACAGGATAAACTTTGGAGTTAAAATAACATCTATATTTTTTAGAATAATAAAATTGTTTAAATCCTGTTGGGTTGAACATCTCAAAATAATCTTTGAATATATCAAACTCTTGTCTTTTTTCTCTACTCAAAAACATTTAAATAATTTCCGTAGTTAATTTCGATATCATCTACTATTTCTATTAACCTATTTCTGTTATGTTCTAATTTATCAAATATATTATAATATCTGTCGTGTAATTCTTCAAAAGATAAACTACAAATCTTCTTTATTTCTTTAACTATTGTGCTCATTCTTTCTTTTGGATTTTCTATTTCATCGTATGACTCATCAAAAAATTCTGGATAGGTTTCAAATCCCATAGATTTTAAATATTTTAAGAACCCAGGATTGGTCACCACGATAGCTGGTTGCATTCCAAAAATTATCCTATATATTTTTTCAGTTGGAAATATATTATTACCTATAATTGTATTTTCATAATTATATGAAGTTTCAGTTAGGATATTAAAATATGAATTAGTATACATTTCATGGACATAACTATTACCGATATATGGTTCAATAAGTTCCATATCTTTTTCTATGTCAATAACTATAGGGAGTTTTGGAACTATTTTATCAATAAAATATTTAATTGTATCATTATCTAATTCAGGTTGGAGATCCGATTTGGTAGGTATATCCTCACCATAATTTCCTATACAACTTATATAACCATCCTTATCTAATCCACTCCTAAATAATTCTGATACTATTTTTATTCTTGATGCTCGATAGGCCCCATTTAAACAAGTAAATTTCTTTTCTCTAATTCTATTCACTTTAAAATCTTCAATAGGAAACTTATCTATATCTTCAATCCAGAGTTTAGCTTCTTCTAAATATCTACTTAATCCAATAATATTAATTTTAGGAATATTAAACTTGTCAGACCAAATATCATAATTCTCACTAAGTTTGCTATCACAGGAAATAAAATATATATTAGACGATTTAAGTTTATATTTTTTAATCATTCTATGTATGGCAAAAAACCAATTCTCACGTACCTGTCCCTCATTACAAAAATCAATAATTAATTTTGCAACATTGGTATTTATTAAATCAGCAAATTCTTTATTTAACACTTCACCCAGTTTATCGTGAATATTTAAACTTATAAAATTAAAATCATCTTTTTTAAATTCCTTCACATCAGTAATATGATTTACATTAACTGTTTTATTTAGAATTTCTAAATTATACCATAGTGTAGTACTATTGAATCCAAGTGTCCTTATACTTCTTCGTTTGGATGATAGAGATAACTTATAGACAAAAATCTCTTTCGGTATTATGATTTTTTTTCTCTCCTAACTCTAATTCTTTCTCTTAATTTTTTTCTCCGTTCCACTATTTTTCGTTTACGGTCATCTCCTACTGAAACTTCTTTACACAAGTTCCAAAATTCTTTATATTCTGGAAAAGTCTTTAAGAAATCTGTATTCCTTCTTTTATCATGTTGAGTAAAAAAATTATAAAAATCACTTCTACCCTTAGATAAATACACATCGTCTTTAAGTGTAGTTTCGAAATAATCTACCACTCTCTTAAATTTGGCTATTTCCAAATCATTAAACTTATTAGAATCCGAATTATTATTATGTGCATACATAAAATCTAAATGGTTTATCATATACGATGAAAATTCTTCTTTGGGCAATATCAACATATCATAATGAGGTGGTTCTTTTAAATACGGTGTATCTATTTGAATTCTCTGTAAAGGTATGGGTTGATTTATATTACCTAATTCTGTAGCATCTTTATCATTATACTTTTCTCTCCACACTAATATTTGTTCTAATAAAGAATCAAAGTTAGTAACACACAAGTTATTAAATGTAATCATTAATGAAACTTTAGAATCCTTAATCTCAGTCAAATATTTATTTAGGTTTCTCTGAAACAATTCAACATCTAAACCATGTCTCATATACTCAGCTTTATCTGTATGCCACGAATCTATAGAAGTAAACAGTTTAAACTTTTTAACTTTCTTTCTTTCTATGATTGGTTTTAACTTTTCTATAAATCTATCAAAGAGTTTTGGATTTGCACCTATATTAGAGTTTATATTTAACTCAAGATTTGGCATAGGATTCTTATTAATCTCATCTAACAATCTATAAGTACTTCCATGAATTAATGGTTCTCCGCCTGTAATCCTCAAGATGTTTAATGACTTAGAAACTTCTGGCCACCATTTCCACCACGCCTCTACATATGGATTATCTTCATCATTTTTATATAATTTATTTTCGAACCACTCTACACTATAATCCCCACTATTCAAATCCGTATATGGGCCCAATTCTTTTGACTCATCAAAAAATCTCGAACTATATCGTGGATGGCAATAACCACATTTAAAATTACATTGATTACCAAATGATAATTCTATATACTCAGGATTAACATTCATATCCCAGGGATTATCTATAATATCTTTTAATCTTCTACCATCTCCCTCGTGTATAGCTAGAGTTCTTTGTTTTCTATCACTTATATAATCAGGACCCATAGCTTCTACATTCCAACAATAAGTACACCCTACAGGTTTCTCACCCTCTAACATCTGCTTTCTTTCTAACTTCTTATGTTTAGTATTGTGTAGGGCAGACGGATTTACCTTTAATTCTTCTAAGGGAATTACATGTGGTTGTGGATGATAACAACTATGAGTTTCACCCAAGTGTAGATAGATGGTTACGTGATGCCATTTAGCAAGACAAAAAGTTGGTGATGTCTTTGCTTCTATCTTAGGTAATATCTCTTTTATTCGGTCATGTTCATAATTACTCATTACTGAATAGTACTATTCTAAGTCACCGCTTTAAATTTATTCTCTGGTATGTACCAGATTTTTCCCATACTATCTTGAACTCTGTAATCACCGTTTTCTTTTCGTATGACTTTTACAATTTCATCTTTGTATAAAGTACCATTATAATTTACTATAGTTTCTTTTATTTTAGCCTTTATAGGTTTTACATAATTCATTAGTTTAACCGTCGAGTCATATCCACGTTATTTAAAAGATTGCCATGCTCATCGAATGGCCAGCTGAAACTTCCATCATTTTCATCCATATCTTCCGCTCTCCATAATTTTAACATTAACTGTTTAAGTTCTTTTATCTCCTCAGATATTCTCATTGTTTGTTCAAGTAATTTTACTTGACCTCTTTTTAACTTTGTAACTTCGTTCATTTATTCTTCTTTTCCTTTAATTAATTTAGCGTCAGTCTTTTCTTTTGTGATTTCTTCTTCGAAAACTTTTTTCTTGCCACCATAGTAAGGGTAAGCATGTCCTTCTTCAATTAAGATATCATTAACACTAACCCAACCATCGTGGTCTAAATCTATTTCACTATCATCATTTTTGATACACTCGTTAATATGTTCACCAACAACTGCAGGATCAACAAATATTTCACCTAACACTCTTCCGAACTTTCCCGTTCCGAATGATTTCAATTTGAAAACACCTTGTTCTAATAATTCTTTATTACGAGCTTTTGCCAAAAGACCTTTTTTCTTTTCTTCTAAATCTTTTGTTCTTGATTCCCAAGTATCTATTCCCATATACCTTATTCGTTTTTTAGTTTTTAGCTTAAAACCTAAATCGATATAACAATCTATGGTATCTCCATCCACAACCTTAATTAATTCACATTGGTATTCTTTAACATCTACTTTTTTAGCCATTTTATTTCTCCCATTATCAGGAGAAATAAAACTCTCCTAATATATTATATTCTCATTCCCATTGAATTAGCCACGAGTAACATTTTTTCTGTAACAGGTGTCCACTTACATTCATAAATATTAGTTAATATAGTATTAGCATCATTTGGGGATACCTTTCTTCCCTGTAAAGATACCATTTCTCCATCTACTAATAGAGATGATTGTTGGGATTTAGCCAACATGGTTAAAGCCTCTACAACCTTTTTAAAGTTCTGATAATTTAGATATGTGCCTCGTAATCTTCCGTATGAGCTATCACTTAAAACGATATATCTATCATAATCTGACCATCTACTTTTTTTCATTTTTTATTTTCTTCCATTCTTTTTTTGTTAATTTAGTTTTTTTGGATTCACCAACTTTTCTTCGGTAAATTGTTTCACCCCCATCTGGACTTTCATAGATATATCCTGTTGGACTATCTACAAGTTCTTCTGCTAACCTATGAGATTCTTTTACTGCTTGTGAATCTCCACCTTCAGGTAAACCTTCAGAAGTCATTTCGGTATAAAGTTGTTTTTGTGTGTTTTCAAAAAATTCATGTTTTTGTTCTTCAAATATTTTATCTCGTAACTCTACATCTGTATCGTTATCTGGTTCAACGTAACCTACAGCTTCTTCCCAACCTTTTACTTCTTCATCAGTATACATTCCATCAACTTCTTCACTAGCTGGAATGTAATTACCACCTTGGTCGTGTCCGAAAACTTTTTCTTCGTGTTTCTCTTGTAACCAATTCTTTTTTCTTGATTCTTTCATATCTCCAGAATAAACATAGTCATTTGATTTTTCTAATTCTTCTTTGTTTTTAACAAAACTATTATATGGTGGCTCTCGGTGTATATCATTCTTTTCTTCACTAACTTTTAACCAACTACCCACATAATCATACTCTACATCAGCAGTATTCTCACCACAAATAGAACATACCCAAGTTTCTCTGGCCTTCTGTTCATCTATTTCCGAATCTGTGAATTCTATATAAGAACCCTTTTCTCTTAATAATAAAGCTATTTCTTGTGCTAAATTATTTCTAAAAGATTCGGATGCCATATTTGGTTGTCTATCTCGCCATCTGGCTAGTGCAACCCTAATTGTATCTTCCATATTATTTTCTCCATTTACTATAATTAGTATAAAAAGAGGCGGTATTAAAATTTAATTCAGTACCGCCTCATTGGGAGTGAGAGATTATTTATTTATTTTTATATTCCTGATAATCACCAATCATAGATTTTACTCTCTCGTACATCTTATCAGGTTCTTTTCCTTCTTTTAAGGATTTTACTAACGATTCAAGGTAAACACCCAAGATGAGTTCATTCAACAGGGGTTTTTTCTTTTTTACCTTAATTACTTTTTTTTTCTTAATAGTCATTAAGAGTTTGCTCCTTCTATTTCTTCTTCGTTGAAAAGGTTTTCATCAGAACCATCAGAAACATACTTCTGAACTAACTGTTTCACATAAGTTCTCTCTGATTCTACTCCACCATCTTCCGTATATTGGGGATAAATCGTAACTTCTGATGCTTCGTCTAAACCGAAACCATCAAATAACAATCCTGCCAATTCAACAGAAGTTCTGGTAGAAACTCCATTAGAAAACCTACCGTTTTCAGACTTTGCTTCTATTCTCGTAGAATGTGCTATTGAAGCGACTGATTTAAGTAAATCACCATCTACATGCGGGAACATATAGGAAAGTAATCCAAATTCCTCATCTTCATTTAGAACATCCATTTCAACAATCATAAATCTATCCATCAATGCTTTATCCATAACTCTCGTAGAAGTATATTCATTACCAATGTTAGCCGTTGCTACGAAAGTAACACCTTCTGCCACATTGATAGTTTTTTGACCATCTTCTTCATCCAACCTAAGATATCTTTGACCACTATCTAAAACAGTCATTAAGATATTCCAAGCGTCTGGGTGAGCCCTTGATAATTCGTCCATTAGAATCACTGCGTTTGGAGTTTGAATTGCCTTCACGAAAAGTGATTCAGAAAAGTAAGTTCCTTTTTTCTTATTAAAGTGAACATTACCAATTAAAGTTGCCCGAGGGTCTTGAGTAGAACCTAAGTTAAAGTAAAAGTCAGGTCTATCTAAAGCGTTCACTAACGATTTAGCTGCCATTGTTTTACCACAACCAGCGGGTCCAGTCATTAAAATATTCTTTCCACGAACAGCGGAACGAATTAAATATTTCCATTTAAGTTCATTCATAACTAAACCTTTAGGTTTTAGTTTATAAGAACTATGTATGAAGTTTAAAACTTCTTCATGATCTGTAGGTATTTCGATAGACATATTTGCCGTTAAATCCATTGAGGATTCATCAAATAGTTCCATTGGAACTTTCCACCAATAAGTCTTTCCAGTTTTTCCGGTACGACGCTCAAGTGCCATACCCTTTTCAAAAGCACCCCTACGAGTACTATTACTAATTTCAGATGTATGTTTAACACCATCCGAATCCCATGCGTTATATCTGTTTCCAGACATCTCTATTTTTACAACAACTCTATTCATTTGTTATTTCTCACTCCGTTTGTTAATTTGAAATTTATCTCTCATTTCTTATACCTAAATATACAACATAAAAGCTATATAAGTCAAGCTTTATTTTAATTATTTTTTCCAATGTAATTTACCATTTGAAGATTCATATGCTTCCCATCCACATTTTTTCCATATACATTTCCAACTATATTCTTCTCTTGAATTGGTAGGTTTCATCTTATATCCACAATTACATATTGGACTATGTTTATACAACTTATTTACAACCCATTTAATCACTTTTCTAAAAATTTCTTATTCATTGTTTTTGATATTGACATTACAGAAGTTACATCTATAAATTGTGAATCTTTACCATACATTGTTTTGAATGCGTCCATATTTCTACTTTTATCATATTTTGAATCTCCGATAAAATAAGAAAGAACTTTAATTCCTCTATTCTTAATTTCTTCTACCATTTTCTTAGTATGTTTTATTGCCACATCGTTATAATACTCTACATCAGTATTACTAAACATAGGCATCCCATCGGAAAAGTTTAAGAAGTAAGATTCTCTATCATTGGAAGCTGGAATTATTTCATTCATAATCGCCTCATAACACAAACCTTCTGGTGTAGTTCCACTACATCTAATATAACCAAACATATTTTTTACTTTACTAAATTTATCAATACGAGAATCGTATGCTATTAATATAATAGGATATTCTGTATCTTTACGACTTCTGTAAGAACCACCACTATTGTGAGTGCTTCTAATTGAAACAACCACATCTACATTCTGAATCATTGATACTGCTTTACATATCGCCACAACTGAAGTCATTGTGTTATCCCATTTTTCTCCACCCATAGAACCACTAGCGTCCACCGAAATATGTAGTATCGCGTCTGAATAGGATTCTACAAAATTAGTTTGAAAAACTCTTTCGTTTCCAAAACCTAATTCAGCGATTAATCTTTTATCAAGTCTGCCTTTATCTTGTCTTGTCCATTTAGTATCTCTGGATTCTCCACGAACTTGTAATTTTTTACCCAACACAGTTCCAATCCTAATACCTTTTTCTACAAAACCTTCTAAAGTTTCATCATTCCTATAACCATATCTACTATATTTATAAGTAGATAACATAGGTATTGTATTACTATCAATAAGTGATTTAGTTAAGTTTTTAACCACAATACATTTAGTATTTTTGTCAAGTCTTTCACCCGTCCATCTGTTTTTTAAATCTTTACCAACTTCTTTATAACTCATTCCAGATTCTTCTACTGTTTTTAAATCACCTAAAACTTTTTTAGTAACTTTCTTTTTGGGAAGTTCACCTTCCATAAATTTCTTTTGTTTCTTGATTGCGTTTTCAAGAGTTCTTTTCTGTGAATCTGATAATTCAATTTTTTTAGTTTCCTTACCTACATCAATTCCACCACTACTATCAGAAGATTCACCACTCGTTGGTAAATCAACTTCAATACTTTCACCACCACCTTCAGTAGAATCACCTTCACTACCCATTACATTATTTTCTATTGAGTTAAGTAAATCGTCAAATTCGTCATCAGTAATTTTACGAGGTTCTTCTTTACCACTACCTTCACCACCTTCACCATTTTCTTCTGAAGAATCACTACCATCTGCCTTTTCATATGAAACTTCACCGGTATCTTCATCAGTTTTTTGATTTCCATCAGGAACATTATTTAATATAATATTATAAACTTCAAGTGATACTTTAAATGCGTCCTCTGAAGATTTTAATCTATTGACAGTTTTTAAATCTAATACATTCCAAATATCTCTTAAACCTTTAAGAGCTTTTAAATTAGTATTTTTATTTGTAATATTTAAAATTCTAAAAATATATGAATCCCAATTCTCATCAGTATATTCAAAAGTAAGTAGTGCTTTATCAATTATCTTTGCGTAAAAATACTTGTTATACATTGAGTGATAATACCCCTTATAACCAGGAGAAGTAGAAAAGACAAAGTTATCAATTCTTCTATCTTCTACATAATTTAATAAATTTTTAATATGGGAAAGAACTTCCATTCTTTTATAACCCTTTAATTCACCACGATTGAAATATTCAACTGGAATATTATTCTCAAGATTTCTCAAGAAATCAAAATCTGATAACTTAATATGAGAACCTTCGTGGAGTGCTAATCCTACAGTAGAATCATATAAGTTATTGTCCATTTTAGAAGAAATAGTAACAGTTTTACCATCAGTATAAGAATCACCACTTGTGGTATAATTCACTTTAATTGATGAATCACCAGTAAGGATACTGACGAAGTTTGCTATAGCTCGTCTATAAGAAGATAATGCGATTATATCAACACTTGGTTTTAAATCCTCATCATCAAATATAGAAATATGACTATCCATAGAATCACCCATCCAGAATGAACTATAGTTAGTAGTAGGTTTTGTTCTATGTTTAATAGAGTATTTCTCTAACAAAGAACGGGGGTTAAAGTTTTTCAATTCTGTTTTTTTCTCACTCATTTTGTACCTAAATATACGAATAAAAAGCTATATAAGTCAAGCTTTATTTTATCTTTTTTTAATTTGTTTATCTCTACTATCTCAACCATTTATACCTAAATATACGAATAAAAAGCTATATAAGTCAAGCTTTATTTTATTTATTTTCAAGGGCTCCTAAAAGTTTCCAGGAGCCACTTGAAAGGTATTTAATCCCAAATCTCTCCACATATCTACAACTTTTTGTCTATCATCTACAACTAAGAAAACATCATCGACATCTACAAATAAGTCTAACATATGTTTCTTTAAGATTTCGTCAGGCATAAACCTCATATCTTGAGTGGCGATATTACCATCGGCAATTTTATCTCCCCACTTTAAGAACTTATCAGGCCTCATTACTAACTTATGAAATGGAATTCTATTGTTTGATAACCAACTTTTGGTAGTATTAAAACTTCTATCATTTCTACCACTAAAGATTACAACATTAAAATCGTTTTCAGCAAACATTTGTGCCATTTTAACTACTGGTTCATTTGGAACATCTAACGAAATATTGTCAGCATCAAAGAAAACATCCCAATCTAATTTACCATTAGGTTTGGTTGCTAACTCTCTCCGTGCATCAATATCAGCTAAAGTTCCATCTAAATCAAAGATAACTGTATTTTTATTATTTTTATTCATACCCTATTATACAACAAAAAGCCTATACGAGTCAAGCTTTATTTTTAGTAGCCGATAGGAGAATCGAACTCCTGTTGCCAGGATGAAAACCTGGAGTCCTAACCACTAGACGAATCGGCCAAATCGTAACTATAATTAAAGTATTCGAAATCTTGTTGATATATAGATTGTACTATTTCTACTGATTCAGTATTATATTGTTCCCTATAATCTACTTTCTCTTTAGATGGGTTTTCTTTTGTGATATCTATCACATTATCTGTTACACCCAAATAAACAAATAACCTGCTCATATCTTGTTCTAAATTTTCTACCCTTCCTACAAAATCTGCAATAGGTTGATATATGGGTGTTGGATTACTTGTTTCTTCTAAATTAAATTTTTCTCTAATAAAATTATTATGTCGTAATGGGTGAATATCTATAGTAGATTCTTGACGTGGTGGATCTCCTGGTTTCATACTATCACCTATTCTAGCCTCAAGAACTTCTTGACTTAATGGTGGAAGTTCATATTTAAAATACGGACTAATATAATAAACTTGTGGTACTAATTCTTGTCTACCTCGTTGTATACATTTTAATAACCATTCATTAAACTCCATATCCCTAGCGTGTCTTGCTAAATCATACTCTTCCCAAAACTTTTCATGACTTCTGTTATATGTCCACCACGAAACCATTCTACTATATGGGTTTCTTGAAAAACATATTTTCTTATGTAATAGTTTTTCTGGAAAATTATTACCCACCCACTTTAAAGCTGCATGTTGTGGTATATCATCATAAGCACTATTATCAAAATGTTTTAATAACATTCGTGCAATACTAGTTCCAGCATTCTTTGGAATGTGTATAAATATAAATTTTCTAAGATCGTTTATTACCATAATAAATATTCTAACTTTTTAAAATCTTCTTTATACCATTCGTTAATAATAGAAATACTTTCATCACAATACACATCCTCTACTTTAAATGTTTCTGATGATTTATTATTATGTGGTATTTTAATAATATCCATATCTAATTCTTTTGATACTTTATTTATATCTTGTTCTAAATTCTCAAATCTAATTTGATAATCTGAATGTAGTTTTTTCTTATGAGTGTACCACCAAACTTGTGGTAACATTTCCCATTTAGATTTAAAGCTTCTATTATACCATTTAAGAAATTCTAAAAATGGTTGTTGTGCATAATGAATTGCTCGCATTTGTGGGTGTCTATTATAATAGGTGGGAGTTCTATAATATGAATACCAAGATAATGCTCTTTCGTATGGATTACGAATTATAGTAATTACTTTATAATCATTTGATTCTGGAAAAGATGCGTAAAAAGACTTTAAGGGTGAGTGTGTATATTTCTTCTCATCTGTAAATGGTCTTTCCCATTCCACATCTCCATGTGTAGAATACAAAACACTTTTAAATGTAGTACCTGCGTTCTTTGGTATATGTATGAATACCAACTTACGTTTATGATTTACTAACACTAATTTTTTTCTGGTAGTTGTTCGTACCCGTCTGTGACTTTAAATGTTAATATCCATTTCATATCTTCACCCTCATCCCATTCTTCATAGTCTGATAAAAAACAAGTGTCGGTATTCATTCTATCCATTACTGGTTGAACTTGATCCTCAGTAGGACATATAATATAAATGTAATCTCCGGCAGTCTTAACCATCACTTCATTGTCTGGTCGATTGTAAACTACATTATCTTTCATCATCTCTAACTTTCCAACTCATCTAATACTCTTTCTTTAAATTCTATAATCCCATCTGCTAAATTCTTTTCCCAATCTTCATGTGCCTGTTCATCAGCCCCATCAGTAATATATTTGAATGAGATAAACGGAACATTATAATGATAACAAACTTTAGCTAATGCATATGCTTCCATATCCACTACTTCACCATAATAGTTTGTTCTATCTTCTACAAAGTTATCACCACTACCACAGGTTGCTCTTCTACCAATAGGATTAAATTCTACATGGTCATAATCTAATATAATTGGTATATTATCTTCGAATGGTGTTTGTCCTCTCATAAATCCAAGTCCAGTAACATCCATATCTCGTTGTATGAACTTAGTACAATCTACTAATTGGCCTTTCTTAATCTTTCTACTTCCTGCCGTTCCATAATTGATTACAAGTTTTGGCATCTCTGGTAGATAATGTAAATGTGACCTATATAATCTCTCGGTAAGTTGTCCTGTGGCATTTACTTTACCTACACCTGTATATAATACTTCCCATACAGGGTCATCTGAAAATGGCTCAAAATCATTTAGTTCTTCTTGTGTTTCTATTTCAAGTGCACATACAATTAATATGTCTTTACTATTCATACTTCTCCTAATATCTTAGTAGTAGAATAATCTCCTACTCTATCAAAATATTTTATTTCCTCTGGTATTTCTTTACCTATTATTACTTTACCTTTCCAATCTGAACCTACCACTATTATATTTGGTTTGTAATCCTCAATAGATTTATATAAGGTTTCAGTTGAATGAAACGAACATACAGAATCTACATACTTAATAGACTTGATTACTTCTATTCTATCTTGTAAAGTATTGTAAGGCCGTTTTTTTCCTTTGAATCTTTTAATCATTCCATCATCATCTAAACCTACCATAAGTTTATCTCCAAGAGATTTACCATATTTAAATAATTCTATATGGCCTCTATGTAAAATATCAAAACAACCATTAATCCAAACCTTAACCACTAACCCATATCCTTAAAGTGTTTAAATATGTCTCTATGTACTGACTTATTAAATCCAATTATAACTATTACAGTTACTATCCAAAATATTATTTCTATACTATTCATATTTAATCACCGAGTGTATTGGAAGTCCACCTATACTAAAATCTTTCTCGTGTAAATATAATAAGTCAATCATCACCGCAATACCCTTTACCTTATATCCATTAGTGGCTAATAACTCATACGAAGCTTTTAATGTACCTCCTGTGGCCAATACATCATCTACTAATACTACCGACTTTGTAGATTCTTCTGTATTGGGTTGTACTTCTAAACTATCTTGTCCGTACTCTAAGAAATATCTTTTATGTGCTACGGGAGGTGGTAACTTACCTGGTTTTCTAATCATTAGTATTCCACCACCATGTACACAAGATAACCCTGATGCAATTAAAAATCCCCTACTCTCTACTCCAGCAAACATATCAACGGAGCGTATTTTCTCACTAGGGTGATAATCTTTTAACATATCAAATAACGCTAACCTAAACATACTACCACTTCCTAATAGTGGACTAATATCTTTAAACGATATTCCTTCTACTGGAAAATCTGGAACTTCTGTAATGTACTTTTTATATTTATTTGAATTTTTCACCTAGCACCTCTCTAATGGCATTAGATACATTAACTGCCAAGTTTCTATTAAAAGATATTCCTTTTTTAGTTGGTTTGTATTCTCCTTCTTCATCCTCATACCAAACTCTAAGGTCTATTAATTTATGTTCTTTATATTCCTTTAACTGAATACGAATAACTTCACTTTTGTTTTTTCTTATTTCCTTCATTTTTCTTACCTTTAGATTTTTCTACTTTCTTATCTGGTTTACTAAATCCCTTTTTCTTGTAATCGGTAGCATAAAATCCACTACCTTTAAATACTGGTGGTGCTATATTAGAAATCTTACGTTTCATTTCTCGTTTTAATACAGATACTACTTTATCGTCAACCGTATGTTCTTTTATACACTCAGTGCATGTTGGTGCATCTTCATCCATCCCTTGTAACTGTTCTAATTCATATCCACAACCTGGACAATAATATTCATAAATAGGCATTCTAATAACCTCTACACTTTATCTAAGGCATTAGAAGTATTTAATATCACAATTGCTAAAGCTAGTAATAATGATATCCATATCTTTAAACTGGGTGCTTCATGTAAAAAAATACCAGTTAATAACCCAAATGTTATTGTGGCCATACCAAACCCTAATGGTCTGATTGCCCAATATTGTCCAAAGTGTTCATATGATAATCTTGTAGAATAATAAAATAAAAATGATATCGGAACACCACCTAATACTATCCACCAAGTTTCTTTAGCCCAGTCCCATTTGAATTGTGCATTCATATGTAACCAAGCTAAAACATTTCCTAAAAACGAAAATAGCAGAACTATAAATAGTTTATTGTTCGCTATGTATGACTTCCACAATTCGACTCTCCTTTACCTGTGTGAGTTCCCAATTATTTGGGTTTGAACTCATAACCTCGTTTATTTTTGATTCAACGTAACTTACACTATCGCCCTCAATCAAAAGTCTATCTCGAACTACTTTGACTTTGACACCATTCTTAACTGGGACCTCTAAGTCTATTTTAACATACGCTTCATAATATTTTGCCATTGTAACCTCTTCTTTGTTTTATTGTGTTTTAATATTCTTCTCCATATAAAGAATACTTTTTAATTGGTTCGGGTTTCTCTTTACCATCTTCCATATGAACTTCACCTTTACTAGCGTCCATATAAAATTGTGTTAGTCCAGTTTCCATAAATATTGCATTTAATCCATCTGTCAAACTTATGTAAATTTGATCATCATCCGAACCTACTTTAGTCCACCTATCTCCAGGTGGAACTCTCTGTAATATTAATTGTTTCATACTCCAAATACCTCTCTAAATGATTTCCACTTAACTTTATCTTTATTCTTTCTATCTTTTGCTCTATTGTGTGCTTCGTCTGCAGTTTTCGTTTTATGACAATTAGAACATAATGTTTGTAAGTTATCCATTCCCCAATATGAATAATCTAATTCTTCTACGGGTTTTCCTTTTTGTTCCACCAACGGGTTAATGTGGTCTACGTGCCATCTATGACTTAAACTATCACACCAAGCACACATTCCACTATCCCTTTTATAAACTATAGCTCTTGTTTCTTTTGTGCTATAAATAAACATATACTCATCAATACATTCTTTATGCCAATTTTTTCTTTCATTAATAGAACCATCTTCATTTACAATTATTTTATCACACCATCTACATTGACCTTTAACTTTAGTATAATAAGATTTAGGTTTTGGTGGTTGTCTGAAGTTACCATCCCAGACAGGTACTTCTTTCTTACCAAAAGTTTTCTTATGTCGTCTCGACCATCTTGTTAATGGCATATTTACGATACTCCTACTATAACACCTTGCTGTTCCAATTCGTCGTGTCCCATTTCCCACAACCCAGTTAATAACATATCTAATGTTGCATCATCCATCTTGTAAGCACTACCGTTGGTTATATCTTGACGGATATGTGCGAATAGTTCTTTATCTAATTCTTTAACTAATTCTTCCATTTCAAATGCGTTTTTGGGTTTGCTCATTAATCATTTCCCAACTCTTTCAAAAATATTTTAAATTCTTCTTCTCTATCTTTAAGTTTATCCGTTATAGCATTAATTACTATTTCTGCCTGACGAGTCATGTAAAACCCACCACAAAAAACTCCTATGAGAAAACTACAAAGTATAACTATATAATCCATTATTCTTTACACCCACAATCTGGTAAACAACCACATTCCATTAATTCTTTTTGCATATTATCCATTTCTTCTTTTGTTCTACCATCACCAAATTCTATATTGTATGGATATTCTTCTTCTTTGTTTCTTTTATTCACTTTACCAAATGCACTTATTCTACCCAAGTCTAATGCGTTATCTGCCCATTCCTTATCCATGTCTTTTCTATAATTCGGGACTGCTTTACTTTTCCACATTGATTTCAATCCTTCTTGCATATAATTTATCCAATTCTTTTTCATCCTACTGCTCCTTCTAAGCTTACAGCCAATAATGCATTTGCTTCTATTGCAAACTCCATTGGCAATTTGTTAAATACACCAATCCTAAATCCCAAATATTTTGTGGTATCTCTGGGTCGTATATTGTTTTACAAACATCAACTATGTCTTTATGTAATACTTCACTATTCACTTTTCATCATCCTAATTGCTTCGGCAAACCCTCGTAACCGTTGACTTGATATTGTTCCTTGTAATCCTAAATCGTCAATTAACTCTTGACCGTCATAATCTACTATAGAAGATTTAGGTTCTCCGTTAAATACTTCCTCTAATAAATATAAGATACCACTAACTATAACAGAATCCGATACTGTATTTATTTGTATCGGGTCTTTATTCTCTAACTTAATCCACGCATTAGAAGTACATCCATGAATAAAATTTTCTTCCGTTCTTTCTTCTTCGGGATAATTATTTTGAGATTCCTTTCCCAAGTCAACAAGATAATGTAATCCCATTTGACTATCTGGAAATGATTCTAAAATCTGTTTTGTTTTTTGTATCTTATTTTTTAACATCTATAACTTTACTACCAGATTTAATTATTTGTTCTAATGCATTTTCATTTAAATTTATTGATTCATAAGAACCATCTACTGTTTCATGTGAAAGGGTATATTGCCATTCTCTACCATACTTAAATGTTTTTTGGTTTCCATCCGCGTGTATTACCTTTCTCCATCTGTTCCAACATAAAAGTATTTGTAGTATTAATATTCATTATTAATGCACACATTGCCACACTTGACTTCTGATGTATCAAATGTGAACACCTTGATAATAACATTGTTTCTTTTAATATTTCATCTCCCGCATCTTTAGGGGATTTAAATCCTACACCACTCCAATTATTTCTACCATTAATTGATGCTCCGTGATAATTTTTTTGTCGTGTTAATGGTAAGTGTATTACATTACCCATACCATCAAATTCTTTTTTAAAGGCAGTTAATGCCTCGTGAGTATCAGACGCAATATAAATCTTTGTAGTTGTATTATCTTTTAAATACTTATGAGTCTCATCAATATAATCTCGTATCTTCAATCCATACTTAGTGGTATCTGTACCTCGTATCTGAACGCCCAATGTTATTTCATCTTCCATATTTTGTTTCCAAAAATCTTCCACATCTTCTACTATATCGGCCCGTATCTTAACATACTTTTTATAAATCTCATTTAAATCTTTTCGTGTTTCTGTAAAGTATCTCATCCACTCATATAGAATAACTTTCGTATCATACCCTTTAACTGGTAGAAGAAATCTTGTTATCTCATCATGTCTGGTTTCGTTTTCTATTTCTTCTTCGGTTGGGGCTAATGTTATATCAGACACGGGAGCAAAAAAGTATTCCCATATATTAGCACCATATTCTTTATCGTGTAACCAATAAGATGGGCCACATAAATCTACCAATGGTGTATATTCGTTTTCATCACACCACTTAAGATTATTTAATACCTGCAATAAATATGACATTAACCCACGTAAATGTGGATCCTTTGCATTGATTCTTAAAACCTTTTTTTTATCCATTAACTTTTTCCCATTTGTCATTTGAATCTAATTTAAACGCCCCTATAAATATTTGATCCCATTGTTCGGGTTCTATCAAACTTAACCATAACTTACCATTCTCTCGTTGATACAAATAATATGTATGTCCTTTAATTGGTTCAAACTTAAAATCAGATTGATATACCAATTTATTATATTGATATTGTTCCATCATCTGTAGATACTCGTTCCGTATTTCCTTATAACGAGTTTCGAAATAATGATTAGTCTTTACAACCTTTTCATTCTTCCAAGTATCTACATCTGTAGATTTTATTGCTGGTGCTCCAACGTTACTCCCATAAGGAAGTATACCTGGATTATCTGCAACGTTATCTGGTTTTTTCTTACCCATAACAAAAGTGTGGGGCCCGTAGAAAGGAGTAAAGAACAGGCCCCACTATGCGACTACCTCTTGGTAGTCAAAAGGATGTAAGGATTTTAAACTATCTATTATTATTGTGTATCGAGTTTGAGAACCAATATTTCCAGCCCCATGATACTCTTTACAATCCTGATAATACATATCTCCAGTTTTCCAATCTAATTGATTATTTTCTGTATGGTAGAATTGTCCTACAGTTCTATCGTTTAAAAATATTATATATCTATAATAATCTTCACTCGTTGTATTCTCATTTATTTCTTGTTGATATAAAAATAAATCATGATGATTTGGTGAACATTCTCCTGTATATTGTACTAACAAGTTACACCCATATTTAGTAAATCCTAAACCATCTATGAAATCAACAACCTCTTGTGGTAAATGTTCTTTAAATATATGCCGAGAAAATGGAGCTACACCATACTTTGTTGTATTGTGTTCATTAAATTTTTTCTCATACACTTGATATGAATCTGCTGTTTGTTGTAGATTATGAGAAGCATCATTTATGAAAGCTACTTTATTTATATCTATAATTTTAAGTAACTCCTCTATATCAAAAGGTATTGTTTTATTTCCTAAGTATTTAAGCATATTTGGTCATCTTTTTTTATTTCTTATTATTTATATTAAAAGAGTATTGTTACACGAAGTGAAGAGATCAATATAAAGAAGAACCTAACTGATCGGTTTTCCAATCGTACCATCCCAGATTGGTAATTTCTCTTTAGGTATTTTCTTAGGGTCTTTTCGTCGTCGTTGAGATTTAATAACTGTTCCAGCTTCGTGATCCTCTGGTACAGATCCACCCAATGTAACTTTCAATCCATCATCAACTCCATCCCTATATATCATTTGTAACTTATTAGTATCTCGTTCTCCGAGTTTATTATAACGTACAACCTTTACCTTTAATTCTTCTAACCATTTCAATTCATCACCATCAACTCTTCGCATTGACCAGGCTATTTTTCTTAATATGGTAGGTACTTGTTTAACTGACATTTGTTAATTCCTTTTCTTTTTTTAATTTACTGTCGTGTATAACTCCCCAACAATCTAAACATAATTGACCAACACCCTCGACGTATCCAATTCTATAGTCTGTGTGATCTTCTTTAGTGTATAAAGTTTCTCTGTTACAATTTATACATTTATCTTTCATTATGCTTCTCCTTCGATTCCTATCGGGGTTTCTTCTATTAATTTTGTATAGTATACCTCTTGTGCGTAATGCACTATATCGTCAAACTCTATATCTGACAACATTGGTTTTCTATGATCTAATGATAACATATTATAATGTTCTAATATTAAATCTATAATAATTGAATCTATTGGTGATTCTTTCATTTAGCTGGGCTAAATATCTTTTTCCAACCTTTACGAACTTTATTGAAGAAAGCATCTTCGATACCTCTCCAATTACCTTCTACATTTTTCGTATTCGTAGTTGGTTTCTTTTTACGAGTAATTGTTTTTTTCTTTGCTCTCGGCATAACTATTCTCCTGTTTTATCTTCTGTTAATAATTGTTTAGTATCTTCGTTCTCTTTAGTATTTGGTTCTAAACAATATAATAAATGATTCTCAATAACTTGTAATCGATTATCAATTCTATCTAATACTTGTTCAATTCGTTCAAGTACTCTTATTTGTATAACTGTATCAGCCATTATTTCTTCTCCTTAAAAACTGATTTACCAAAAAAGGTATTCTTAGCTTTATCTATTATAGTGGTAACTTCAGTTAGTTCTTTATATAATACATCTACTTTATCATACAACTTCCCAATCTCTTTCTTTACTGAATCGGATTGTGCTGTAATCGAACTCTCTACCGTATTGGTTAAATCTGTAGTGGTTTTATTTAAATCTTCTCTAACAGAATATTTTAAGTCTGATATTAAACCTTGTGTTTCTGAAGCCAACACCACAATTCTTTCATTAATTTCATCTACTTGTGCAGACATATCAATTATATCTTGTTGTGATGGCACTTTATTTAAAACTCTTTGTTTAAGTTGTTCTATTTGGCTCTCAATCTTTTTAGTACTCTCGGAATCTAATTTTTTTCCAAGTAGATCCAATTCATTTCCTACATTATCATATATTGTTTCAAACATATTTGCTGAACCATAGTATACTCCACCTAACCATCCAGTAGTACCAACTATGGTACTAACTATACTTGTTAATATTATTTGTTTTGCATTCATTTCCTTATCACTCCATCCTTTAATGTTGTGTTCCTTTTTGTAATCTTCGTGAGTTGCCCACATACCCAAAAACCATATAACTGCTGTTAATGGCATTGAATATATTAACACCCATATCCAAATATTTTCAGTCATTGTTAATATTCTACTCCAGCCGGCCACCAGGCCCCTATAGTTGTTCTCATCCAATTTTTTTCTTTTATGACATTGACTGAATGAGATGGGTTTTGTTTAAAATCTACTATAACTAATGTTCCTATTGTTGGTGGTACTGTTATTTCTTTTTTTCTTCTACCTGGTCTAATATCTATACAAACTAACTCACCACCCATTCCTTCTACATAATCTTCATTTGTGTATAATAACATACTACAGTTTCCTTCAGGAATATCATTAAGGTCATCTGAATCTCTATGTGGTGATATAAAACAACCTTCTTCATAAACTTGTAATCTAAAAGTTTGTTGTAATGCGGTGTTCCTTAGAGTATTTGAATTATACTCTTTACCAAAATTCTGTACTTCTTCTGCATCTTTATATAGTTCTAAATAAATCTTAGTTAATTCTTTGTGTATCTTTGAAGCATCTACTCCTACTGGGTTTGGAATATCTTGTAACGGTATCTCATACCACATTTGAAAAATAGATGTTTTATAATTATCTACTAACCACTTTCTAAGTATTGTTAACTTCTCATAAGAACCATCAAAATACCACAATGCTGTATCTACCACAGTTTCATATGAGTACTTTGTAACTTTATCTCGTGTAATAGGATTATGAGAGTTTTCTCTATATGTTATATCTTTATATTTATAATTTTTCCAAACAGAGTCCATTGTTTTATTTATATCAACTATCTTTTCTTTTAACTTAGTTACAAGTGTTTTATCATATTCATATGGAACGGATCCAGGTACATTTATGTCTGTTCCGCCGGTCATTCCAATGGTAGTGTTTAGAAATAAAGTACCATTTCTCGTAATCAAATTCTTAATTGAATTTTTATTAAAAAATTCTTTTATATCCGCTTGAGTAGTATTTGATAATTCTAATATACCTACTCCAGTATTATCAATATCCTTTTTTAGTTGGGGATAATCGTACACTACTTTAATCTTTCCAATACCATATGTTTAGCTTGTCCACCCACGAACCTATCTACTTCCACGCCATTTTCTTCAATCACCACCGTTGGTACAGAACGGACATTATATTGTTGAGCTTTGTTTTGTTCTTGGTCTATATCAATAAACTCTACTGAATGTCCTTCACTTGCTATTTCAGTCATAACTGGTTTAAAAACCTTACACGGCCCACACCAAGTTGCTGAAAAGTATTTCATTGTTTTCATAATATTCTCCTGTTATATGTATAAATATCTATCATACTAATTGTGAAATAATATATAGTTGCAATCCAATCATTATAATTGCAGACATAGTTCTAAAAAACTCCATTATGTGATTATACTTATTTAACCATTTTTCAAATGGATTTCTCCCTTTAATATTATTTAAATCTAACATTGATACTTCTTCTTGTTTCATTATTTATTCACCTTAACTATTTTTTCATACCACGGACTAAACCAATTTAATACATCGGTTTGACTTCCATACACTTTTAATAAATCTCTTTTCTTCATTAATAAATCATTAGGTAATCTAACATTATGATTTTTATCAAAACACCATAACAACTCTGGTCTTAAATGATTTAATATATCGTGTAATGCTCTATGTCTTGGATGACCATATTCACCTTGTTTATTATGTGTTACTATTTTTTTATATTTTCTTTCTCTCAATACTCTTAACAATTCATAGATAAGTTTTTCTCTATGATAATCTTCCCCACCTTTATAACCTGTCCAATGTTCGAAATCTGTAATTCCTATAAACTCCATAGAGTCTTTAAATTCTTTTCTTCTAATCTTACTATGATACTCATCCACTACTACAACTTTATATTCTTTTGGATACGATAGTAATTCAGCTCCACCAAATAGTGCTTCATCATCTGGGTGTGCTACAATCATTATCTTATCTATCACTATATTACTGCTCTACCTTTCATATCTTCCCAATCTCTATTCTTTCTTACTTTATCATTTACATCAATAACTGATTTTAATAAATCTGAACCAAACTCATTTACAATTGCTGAAATATCCTTTGGTAAACAATGTCCACCGAATCCATAATCTCCATCTGGTCCTGGAACAGCCCAATGGGATTTACCTAATCGTCCATCATAAGTTGCATACTCCACTACCTTATCATAATCAATATCTATCTTATCACATATTTGTTTCATCTCATTAGCGAATGATACTTTAGTTCCAAGAAATGAATTGATAAAATACTTAACCATCTCAGCAGTCTTACTACCAGTCTTAACAATGGTGGCGTGTGGAAATACTTTACTATAAACTTGTCGTAGAATATTTGTTCCTTTCCGTGTTCCACCTAATATAATTCTGGTTTGATTCTTAAAGTCCTCAAGAAAGTTGGCCTCAGTAAGAAACTCTGGGTTGAATATAACATCAACACTCTTATATTTTCTATGTAGTCTATCTGTTGTGCCAGGTGGAACTGTAGATTTGATTACCACAATTGGTTTATTATCTATAGTGTTTTTATCTAAATCATAATTTCCCCAATATGCATAACACCACTTATCTATATCTTTAACAACACTCTCAACTATATCTGTATGACAGCTCCCATCTTTATTCATTGGTGTTGGCACACACACAAATATTACTTTACATTTTGCAACTAAATCAGCTAAATCACAAGTACTTTTCTTTTCATCATACTTGTCATATGTTTCTAACTCATAATGTTTTTCGAAACCACTTTTAATTGCAGTTCCTACGTAACCTAATCCCACTATTCCTATATTCATATTTGTGTAGTATCCAACTCCTCGTACATTTCAATAAACAATTTTGTTGCATACTCAAATACCTTTTTAGCCTCATCTGCCATTTCATCATTGATATTACGATATATTGAATTGGCTAATTCTTCAGGTTCGTCAAACTCATAATACTTACCACTACCTGGTACTTTCTTAGATATCATTTGACCACCACGTAAATCACCCAAGTATCTAACATACACGTGAGCCATAAAATCTTCTTTTGTTTTTATAGTATCAACATAAGACCCATACTTTAATGTACTCTCTGTTAAGGCTACTGCCATATTCTCAGCGATAGTTGCTTCAGATATACTATATTGTAACTCGTGGATATCTTCTAATATCTTATCACATCGTTTCAATCTATCATCAGGTAGATCGAACTTTGTATTGTTCTCCAATGTGTAATAACAATAGTATTGATTTTTTAAATATCGTAAGTATGCACTATCTGATATCTTACCACTCATTAATACACCAGCGAACTTCTGTCGTTCTGCGTTTCTGTGTTGACTCATTGTTAATTCTTTTAAACTCATATTAATCCCACAAACTAAACAAATGTTTTCCAATCAATTCAAATGAACGTTGAGAACTCTTTGTTAACCTTTTTGTTAATTTTTTATCTTTATAATTATAATCCATATCTTGAAGTTTCTTCGCACACTTCAAACCATAAATAATTTCATTCAATACATTATCCCATCGTTGAGCTGCTAATACATTGGCTTCATCAGTTGGAATTCCATCTTTGTCAAAGCCATCTTTCTTTTTAAACATTGACATTGGTGTGCTGTGGTTGTCTATTTTTAATCGCTCTAACATTGGAATCAAATTATCTACCAACCAAGTATCAATAGACCAAGCTGACCTATCAGACCAACCTCTACTTCCTCTTTGATAAAACCATTTTACTTCAGATGGGAAATCTTTAATGGCTTGAATGATTCTTTGAAATGGTATTGCAAAGTATTTATTATACCATTTTGCATTCTCTTTATCCCATCTTGCAAATACATCTTCTGTTAGTTCAAATGTTCCGTGTTCTTGTTTACTCATTCTTTATCCTTTATTCTTTATCATACATCTTCCATCCACGAAATAGTGTTTTCTTAATAATATAGTATATAATTACTAACAAACTCCATATCGAAATAGCTATTATGATATCTACAGTATAACTCATTAATTATCTTTTATCCACATATTACATTGATACATTTCATTCCATTCACTATGACCAACACTACCACGTATCTTAAACTGTTGTATCCAAAACTCAAAATCATTTACCGTGGGAACTTCTAATATAGCTGGATACGGATATTCAGTATTACTAAAATAATTACCATAATGTTCCTGTATCTGGTCATTAATGTATTCTGCTAATTCTGTAGTATCAATCACAATACATTACCGTACAATCAGGATGCTCTTGTAAGAAAGACGCTGGTATATCTGGGGTAATCTCACCCTTGAATGCTTTATCAAATATATCTTTCTTATGTTTACCTTGTGCCAATAAATAAATTCTCTTAGCTCTCATAATACTTTCTATACCCATAGTGGTTGCTTGTTTGGGTACTTCATCTATAGAATTAAAGAACCGTGAATTATCTTTAATAGTACTCTCTGTTAAATCTACCACATGAGTTAAAGAATCTCTACTCGTTCCTGGTTCGTTAAAACCTATATGTCCGTTTGTACCTATTCCTAATACTTGTATATCTATTCCATACATTGCTGCAATCAAACTATCAAATGTCTTTGATTGTGATTCTCCTGGGAAGAAACTTCTTTTAAAGTTTATATGTTGGAATAAATGTTCATTCATAAAATAATAATATGATTGTTTATGTTGTGGGATACCATAACCTTCTTTACCTTTAAGTCGTGCGTTAAACTCTGGTTCCAATCCAACATACTCATCAAGATTAATCGTGTAGGTATCTGAAAAATTAGTATTCTTCATATCCCTTAATTCTTTATAAATTCCAAGTGGTGTAGAACCCGTGGCTAATCCTAATACTGGATTGTTGTTATGTAGTTCTCCACCTTTCGTTTTAACTAAATCTCTTATATTGGATGCAACTAAATGACACATCTTTTTATATGAGCCTGGATGTTTAATTTTTGCCACTACATTAAATCCTTTCTAATTTGTATAATACTAATATAACAAATTATAACACTAAAGTCAAGCTCTTATTTTACCCATTGTTTTTTATCTTTAATCTATCTGGTAATATAAAGGTTGAATCTACTTCTTCTTCTATTGGTGGTAAGTAAAACGGAACATCTTCTGTATCAGTAGTATCGGGTTCTGTATATAACCCAATCTTCTTTTCGAAATTGTTTAACGATTCCTCTAATGTTCCATTATAGTCTTTGACTATTATTATTAATGCCAATACTATATGTAGATAAAACCAATTTAAGTTTGGTTGGTTCATTTATTTCCTTTTATTAATTTGAGTGCTGGGTCGGATTCGAACCGACGAATAATGGATTTGCAATCCACCCCAATTGACCACTCTGGCACCAGCACGGCCTCTCTGCTGATATGGTGGTGAGGATTATATGTTGTTATATTAATTGAATAACCTTTCTATTCGATAGTGCATTTAATCACTACTATAATAAGTATTCGGTCAAATACCGAAATACAATTTTATTTTGTTCATTTGAGGATTTCATCCGAACCTTCCTCGTGATAGAAATACAATTCTTCATATGTGGAATCAATAACACAATATTTAGATGTGGTTGATTCGCCGTTAAAAGAAGGATAATTAATTTGATACTGATGATATAGAGTATCGGTGAATAAAGAGTTATGATTAGTAAGGAACATATATCTAGAATTCTCGTAATAGTGATATAACGAATAAGTGTATACAGAGCTAGTTGGTAAAAGCATAATATGTGCTTCTTCGGTTAGATGACATTCATTCAACGAGAATAACATCGAGAAGATAATTTGTAAGTTGATTAATAAAGTGTTCATTTTAATTTATTCCATAGTGAGAATTAAGTATACGGAAGATAGAATACTCCACACACATATAATTGTTAGTATAGTGATAATGATATTCATCTCCAAGGCAACATAGTCATACCAATGATATTAAGTAAGACCTCTATTATAATAACAAAGATTAAACCACCAATGATTTGGTATGTCCACCACTTCCAACCTTGTAGATTATCCGCCCATTTACGAGATTTGGAGTTTCTAGCTTTATCATACAAACCACTACTCTCACCTATCTTACTGGCCCAATGGTTCGGGTCTATGAATTGTTTTAATTTAATCAACGGCCAACATATTGTGTTTAGTATTTTGATAATTTTCATATTAATAAGTATATGGATTAACGACTAAACATAAATATATTTACCTCAATCCACCTCAATCCCAAGCTTTCACTTCTATTCCTTTGGAATACCATTAATAGTATAATAACCATGTAAATAAAATTTGACCTCGATATGCGAACCGATAAGGGCCTCTGTCATATTGTCAAACTTTTCTCAGTTAACGGGTAAATAGTATGGGTAGCTCTTAGATACGAAATCTATGACAAACTGACACAGAGCTGTATTTTGGTGTTTTTTATACGTTTGCTATTATGAGCCACGTTATACCTACGATCATTATAAACAGGAAGGTTAGTCCTTCTTGTATATACTGTATAGTACTATGACGCACTTTATTATTTACCTTACGATTCATTTCATTCAATCTCATTACTGTTATTACTATATTATTATTAGCTCTCGGCTATTCATTTAAATTTTAGAGGAGAGACTGTTTCAACTTACTAACGCGTTTTCAGTATCGACGAATACCATTTTAAGGTTCTCACACCACCAGCCTGTATACATCTGGTTCTCCAATTTTAATACTTTGGGATTAGATGAGGATTCGAACCTCACAGCCAGAATCTTATCTGACACCACTAGTCTATCACTAAGGCCGTCGCCCGTGAATAATCAACCTTCTAACCCTTCGAATTCTAATAGGGAATCCAGTAGTCCATTGGACTGTCAGTAGTTATTAACTCTATTCCCTATATTTTCAAAAATCTTTGAGAGTTCCAAATAGGTAGTCACTCTCAACCCACCAGGCTTCCAAATAAGTAGTCAACCCTAACCCACTGATCTTTCGATTCCAAATATGTAGTCATCGAGAACCCACAATTTTTGGGATGGAAATAGTAAAAAAACCATCCCTTTGCTTTTAACTGGTAATGAAAGGGTAACAACACCCGAAACAGTCAAAAGACTTTTAAAATCTTCATGCCGCTTTACGCCCTTTGCGACTTTTCACAATATCTCTCTATATCCCTTTTTTTGGGAGAGAGTCGGGCTTTATCTAATTCAATCTTTTTCTTTCATTTCTTATACCTTAATATACAACCAATTTATTTAAGATCCAAGCCTTTTTTTCACTTTTTTTAATTATTTTTCGGTTGAACTATCTTAAACCTAACCTCTGGTTTATCTATAACCTTCTTAGACACGAACTTGCCGTTATCTATATGTAGAACCTTCTCACCATTCTTATTTATAGCCACCCATACATCACCTCTCATTACACTTCCTCCAGTAATACTTCAAATTCTTCTTCCATCTCAGCTATAGCTTCTATCCTAGCTGACTCTAACTCTGATTCAACCACAAGTAACTCATCTACGTCACCTATATCTTCTGAATCCCAATCTATTTTTACAAAACTCATCTTTAATTCCTTTATCTTATACCATAATATACAACCAAAACCCTATACGAGTCAAGCCTTTTCCGAATTATTTTCACATAAGAGACCCGTGGTGACCTATAAGGCGTGACGTAACCTATATAAGATTCAGCGTTACGCCCGCAAAACTAGAAGACCGACATATTTCGACAATTTAAAAATAATAAAGAAAGTGCTTGACTTATATAGGCTTTTATTCGTATATTCTGGATTGCCCGTGTGTGGTGATGAGTTAAGCTATATACTACACGATACTACAATATACGACAATTATACAATAAAGTCAAGCCTTTTATGAAAATAATTTTGCACAAGTAAAAATAAATGGATTTGGGTTGGTTTCCATGGCTGGCCAACAAGAATCCGCCCCAATGTGTGTGTCAATATGACATATGAGGAGTTAGGATTCGTGACCCGATGGTGAAAAATTTTCTTATGACAAAAAGTCAGACTCGAAGGGAAGGGCCTTAGTGTTTTTTTGGAAGTTATATTTTTATATTTGGAAGACGTTTGGGTAATTGGTGTAATATAGTGGGTAAGTGTGGGGAATTAGGACTATTTGATGTAAGTATGAAATTTGGTAAGTGAAAGGTATAACCGAATAATATTCTACTTTTTCTTAATATACCGAATCATCCACGTCCAATAAATAAGACATATGATGGTGAGAATTACGGTGAACGAATGAGTGTTTAACTGTTCTTCCACCACACTCTCCCGAGGACGATTAACAAAAAAAACACACAAATTAGTTCAATATTCATTAGTGGATTCCTTTTCGAGATAAGTTTTCACAATGGTCAGATTTGATTAACTTAGGTATAAATAGTATCTTGATTGAATATCCAATCCAATAATGAAATTGCCAACCCCATATTCCGTATATTCCGTAGGAATGAAGGAATGATTGGGGGCACAAAAAAACCCACCAATCATTCACCTATGGGGTGAATCTGGTGAGTAGTATTGTACTCAAGTGAGTAGTATATTACCAATAGGTAATCATTTTAACTTTGCGGTGTCCTCTCACCTAATCATTCAGTTCCCCTATATAGGAACTTCTATATAGATAAAAAATGAGGTTAGAAAAATTTTCAGATTAGAGATTTAAACCATTTTTAACCGAAGGTTCTATTCCGTAGGAATGTAAGCACTTTATTATATACCGTCATTATTTTATCCACTACATTATGTTTCAGACATATATACAAAGTTAGTAAAATAATTAAGTGCGTCTTATAAGGATTTGGAGGTAGGGAAATCTCAAGTGCAATACATATACTAATTAACATTTGTAGAGTATATCTAATCGCGGTCTTTAGTTTCGAACTAAAATTTAGTTTGTTTTGTATCATTCATTAACTCCGTTAATCTATTACTTATAAGTATTACTTAATATGGATTTGAATGACCCCTGATATACGGAAAGTTATCTCCATTTGGCTTTCTCATACTATCTTCACTACGTTCAACTTCGTTCTCAATCTCTATTTTATTTATATCTTCTTTAATAGTCTCATACGGAAAATCATCTCGCCATTCTATCTCATTATAATCATTCAATTCATCACATGACCGTAGGTCATCTATATAATGATTCACCGCGTTTCTTTCTACTTCTCTACTTCGGCCCCCATATGATGAATTATGATGCGTGGTGAGTAACAATTCATCAAGGGAATCCTTCGCATAAATGCCGAGGTATCGTCCCATGATGATTACCAACTCACTCAAGTTTTTCATCAAATTTATGATATTATTTGTCGTAGTGTGTGAAACGCGTTTCGGTGAGTGAGTAGTCATCATTCCACTTACCTATATAACACCTGTCCACTTTGGCCGTTTGATGACGCGTCATATCTCATAACTCTCTCAAGCTTGAGAGCTCTCACTTGTTCGACAATGTATATCGTTCTTTCTAAAAGTGCACTTTCATTTACATCAATTTGGGATACCACGATTGAAAACTTCACCGTTGGTCTGGGCATTTGGGGCATTTGTGAACTCACTTGTGATTGGGTGTCCGAATTGGGCACACCCTCAATATTCGTTAGAATATTGGGGGATTGGTACGACAACGTATAGTGAGTTTTCACTCGGTTGGGCTTTGATTGGTCGTCGGTTTGAAAATTCCTATTAACAAAATCAACTATATTGTAACTCTCTAACACACCTAACGGAGAGAGTGGTGTGATTAATAAACTGTATAATGCAATACTAAGAGATAACTTCTTGAACATAGATGATGGTCACTTCTTTACCTTTATGTTGTCAATAGAAACATAAATTTTTTTACCTTGATTAATTAAAGTGTTTCTTTACCCTTCATATAATATATATCTATATAATATTTTTTGAAGTTATTTTTTTTCACTTTTTTGAAAATAGTTGAAAAAAAAATCGTCTCTTCTCTCATTTACCTATGAATCTCTCCATTCTACTCTACGATATAGTGTATATCTAACTTCATCACTTTTATTCTTAGTAACCAAATGTGGAATACCTTGTTCGCCCTCAAAATCACTTGAGGGTGGAGTCTCCAATACATAATATTTTTTATCTTCTTCTCTCGTTTTCTGATTCAAATGTAACATTACATTCACCGTAGTATAATTGGGTACTATAGTGTATTGATTATGATTTTTAAATATATCTAGTGATTCCAAATATTCGGGTGTCTTATTGGGTGGGTTATGATACTTATACCTTAAAGATTTTACATTCTCTACATCTTCTTGTGGAACTGGTTTATAATAAATATAATCTGGATATTTACTCCAATCAAGAGATTCCTTATCTTCTACATCATAATCTTTATGTATATAATATCTATACACTCCACCATCTTCAAGTGTTCTATCTGTATTAATATAATTCAATATAGTAAATGGTCTACCATCTGTACCATCTCGATGAATACTCATAAATCCCCCTTTTGGCATTGCAATCATATGACCAAACCATTCGTTTGTTTTCCACCGTATATCATCTAAACTATTACACATATATGGAAATTCATCAATCAAATTTTTTAAAATCACTTCATTAATTTTATCTGACATAAGATGATATTTATTTGTTTTACTTTCGGGTGGATCATACATCAAACTCAATGAACTTAAATTAGGAATAACATCTTTACTTAGTCGACTCTGTAAATCCCAAGTTTCATCTACATTAATACTATCCAAGTACTCATACGCGGCCATTACAAACTTATAATCATATTGATATTCCTTTTGACCTTTATTATATAGATACGAAAAATCCTTTCCTGTGCGTTTTTCTATCCATTTTATTAATTTTGTATTATTGGTTGAATTACCATCATTTTTTACAGTTGGTAAGTCGATATCCAATATCTTACGATAATCTATCACAACCTCTTTATACTCTTTAACAAAAGTCTCATCAAAGAAATCTCTAATATCGTATGTCTTCACACCTATATTAATCATTGTCCTTCACCTCGTGGATAATAATTACCTTCGTTGATATAAAACTCATCTGGCCATACGTGTCCCCAATCACATGCCGAAACTAAAAATCCATTTGCAAATATAGTATGTCCTATCATTACTTTATT
>Ga0233434_1000875_pt1 | contig 32115 bp, 34 predicted proteins | sample SI_122_August201_4_FD_182738 | JGI IMG/M metagenome (GOLD analysis project Ga0233434, IMG submission 182738) | Seawater microbial communities from Saanich Inlet, British Columbia, Canada - SI_122_August2016_120_MG | ecosystem: Environmental > Aquatic > Marine > Inlet | place: Canada: British...
TTAAAGATGGAATAGAAATAATTCCAGCCATCAGTGTTCCTCTCAAAATAATTTCTTTGATAGATAATTTGATTTTATCACCAGACAATAGCTAAAATTTTGAAAATGGTAATAAAAACCAAAGATTAGTCAGATAATATTGTCTTAGTTTTCTACTTGATTTTGAACTGAGATTCTATAATATAGTAAGATTATCCATTAGTAATCTAACTACAGATTACACATGTTGTGCAGCAACTCTATTCATCATATTTTAGATCTTGATTAGAATGTGATACTGTATCATATCCCATTTTAAGCCTTTTTGAATTGTCTAATTCAACAATTAAAGAATAATCATTTCCAACAATTCCAATCAAAACTACAAAGACAAATGCTATTGCCGTAATTATTACAGGTTTCATTTTACTTGATTATTTTCCAGTTATCTTTGAATTTTGCATAAGTATCTTTTTGAATCCAACCATGTTTGTTTACAATAAATTGCTTAGGTTTTGCAATGTATATTTCTGGATTTGAATATACATTTGTGCAAATAATAACAACATCATTCATCAACCAACTATCCATTTTTCCAGGATTGATATTGTTATGTTTTGTTAATGCTTTAACTTGAATTTTGTACATTTTTTTTCCGTCTTGAGAATAAATGAACAAGTCTGGACCTTTGGAATTTCTCGAAGTTGGTAAAACATTCCAACCTCTTTTAGCTAGTTGATAAGACACATAAAACAAACCGGCATTGCCTGTTACTTGTTTGGGAGTTTCATCATTCTCACTCATTTTCTAATCCTCACAAATCCACTGAATCATGTTGTTCCACAGATAGAACATTTCCATGCCATTTCTTATGATACTCATCATGTTGAGTATGAATAGGAATCAGTTTTTTAGAATTAGACCCCTCAATGACTCTTTTAATCTGAGTACCATCTCCATGGCCTGATACGTGAATTTGATGCCAGTCTTGATCTCTTTTTAAAACACCAAAGTGTGTAAACCAATTTTTTATCTGTTCTTCTTTTAGTTCCATTTCCAAATCAAATGGTTCAGTGAGTGAACGGATGTAAGTGGCGCCCTCATCAGGCTTGATATCAATCAAATCTTGTAGTTTGAAATCACTACAAAAGAATATGAAATTTTTCTGATTTGCTTTGATATCCCTGTAATCTACAACATTAGGATAATCCAAAAATTCTCTTTGCCATTCAGCATAATCCATGTAGAATTGCCTATCAGAGTATTTCTCCAAATCCTTGTCAAGTAATCCCCATGTTCCTCTTGGGATGTAGATTTTGATGTTACTATCAGTAGGTGATGGATAATTCCCTTTCAGATTTTCAGATTGAGAGAATAGTTTTAACAAATATGCTTGCTTCATATCAATTACTAAATCTCGATTAGTTTGTTTTGCAGATTCATAAAATGAAAGCAATCTATCTAAATCTCGAATTGGGTAACCACAAATTGCCAAACCTTTTGTTTTGTTTACAATATCAGATACTGTAGTTTCCACATCATATTCAGTAAGTGATTGTGTTGAATTAACTCTAGTTCCCTCACAAAGTAACAAGTCTAAAGAGGATTCACCACATCTTTCAACAAATTTTTCAGTATCCTTGCTTCGTCTTCCATGGAATCTTAAATCTGCAGTGTTACCAATAGAACCTTCTGAAGTATGTAAGATGAATGCATGAACTCCTGCAATGGAATGGTCTACTGGTAGGGGTTCTACTTTAACAGAGTCAATTGAAAATTCTTTTCCAGATTGAAACGTCTTGATAGTTCTTGGAATTTTTACTTTATCTCCACTGGCTCTACTGATTTCACCACTTTTGTTTTTATAAACTTGGAATTTTTCTTTTAGTGTAAGATATTGATCAGAACCAGTCTCATCAAAATTTTGCATGATTAGTTTTGATTCTTCTGAACAGTAAATTGGAATATCAGGTCTAAGATATGGAATGTATGCACAATGATCAACATGAGCATGAGTTAGAAGAATTCCATCTACTTGTGTCTCCTCATCACCGCCAAAACCCACATGTTTTGCATAATCTCTACGGTACAATCCCTTGATTTTAGGCAGGATTCCAAGCTCAAACATGTCAGTTAGGGCATTAGAACCTCTAGCATTGAGAAATTGCGAGAAGAATTGTCCCTCTTGAGAAAAAGACATTCCAAAATCCATGAACAAAGTGGTGTCCTTGTCTTTGACTAGAAACTTATTTCCACCAATATCATTTACACCTCCGTGGAAGGTTAGACTAGTCATGACATTATGGAAATAAGATAGTATTAAAAAACAACTATAATTTTCACCCCTAAAGTATTTGTACTGACCTTAAATCAAAAACTCAGATGCATGTTTTCCTTCTTTAGTAATTTCAATCCAACGAGTTCTTCCAATCTTATTTACTTTGACAAATCCCCATTGATTCTCTAGTTGAGAAATAATATTTTTATCCAAACTTGCAAAAGTAGCTTGACTTTGATTCTCAGCATTAACCACAATTAGTTTTTGATCCAATGCCTTTTTTGCCATCTCTTTTTTGGAGATTTTTCCTCCACTATCTACTACAATTTTCAATGCCTGGATGTGTCGTTCTTCTGGTTTTTGTATTTCATATGTTGGAATATAATCAATACTTTCTATTCCTTTAGAGATAGGCTTTCCAGAAAATCCAAGATATTCTTTTGCCTCTACATAAAATGGATTTACATTTTTATCATCATTAAACATCATTGATGCCATCATACAGCCTATTGCTTGTATTTTAGAACCAGATGCCAGATTTACAGAAATAAAATTTCCTTTTTCTCGATTAATCAAATTCTTTACAGTTTTTATTATTTGAAAAAGATCTTGTCTGTCATGATATTCTTTTGTTACTTCGATGTTTTGTTTTTCTAATTGAGAAGATATTTTTTCATAAAACTTTACTGCTTTATCCTGACTTGTATTCTCATGGACTAGTAAGATTACTTTGTCTGCTCGAAGGTTTTTTGCAGGTAAAACTATTCGGTCTATTTCATACCCAACAGGTGCAATATGGACGCGTAAATTCGATATTTCAGGCGTAATAGTATCCATGGTATGCATACTATGTTCATGGTATATAATAATTTTCAAAGTCTAAATCAGGTTATGAAACAAACACAAATTCAAAAAATAGTAGATTCAAGAAATGTGAAAATCACTTCAATGTATCCAAGGATTATTCGTGAATTCGATGATCATGATGAACCAATGATTTATGGAGTTCAATCATGACTGTATTGTTCAGACTAAAAAATACTACACATGAAGATAGTATTGCAACATCTTTTGCAAATCTAAAAGAAAAGTTAGAAGAATATCAAAACAGAACAGGAGAAAAATCAAAATGAAATTTTCACATCTTGATCCTAGAGAAATTGAATACATGTCAACATTAGATTGGAAATCTCTTTTGATTTATCTTGAAAAAAAATATGGTATTGAGTTTAAAGAAGAGTTTATTGAGAAATTAAAAAATAAAATTCAAAATCAAATAGATGAAACTAAAAAGAAATGGAGAAATTAAAAATGAATTATAAAAAATTAAATATTATTTTTAAAAAAATCAAAATGGAAAATATCAATCAAGGAATCAATATCTTCAACAAGGCAGTTCAAGATTTTGGAAAATCTATGGATTCAATTACTAGTGAAATGTCAGCAGATATCAAAAAATTAAATAAAGAATCAGAGATCAGAGAGAAAAAGAACAAAGAAAATTTAGATAAAATTTGGGGGAAAAGAGATTGAGGTGTAAAATCTGCCAAATTCCACACAAGAATACTAGTAGATATCAATTATGGGAAGAGCAACAAGTATGCAGATTCTGTAGTAACATTTGTGACTATTTCTCATGGAATGGAAGCTATTTGCATGAATACTGGAGTAAGAGAAATTGATTTGTCCTAAATGTAACAAAACATGGATTGCAGAAATTATTTGGGGATATCCTGAACAAACAACTGTAGTTGAAGAAGAACTTGAAAGAAAAGATATTGTTCTTGGAGGTTGCTTAATTACGGATCATGACCCCAAATGGGAATGTAATGATTGTCATCACAAGTGGGGAGATGCAGAACATAATGAAGAATCTGATAAAATAGATTCTTTTGATTGGGACCAAGGATTTAATCTTGATGAGGTGTATGATCAATGAGTACACAAAAAACAAAGTCGAATGGCGGAATAATTGTAATTTTTATGTTTATTTCAGGAATAGGACTAATGATAATTTCGGATGGAATAGACATTATCTTTGGAGTAGGATTGTTATTCTTTTTGATAAGCATCATAATTGCAATCATCTCAGTAACCTGGAGTATTGCAGGTAGTGCCGATAGAGCACTAGGTAAATTCATAGATGGAGATTCTAAATAATGAATGCAATCTCTAAAGTATTTTTTTGGATATTTACAATTGGTTTAGGATTTGTAAATCCATTGATTAGTATTGGATTGATTATTTTATATTATTTACCTGGAATAATTCAGGACCTGTGTAAATCATGTAATGAACCACCAACTTCAAAAATGAATTCATTCTCCGACGAGATAATGGAGGAAATGAAATAGTGTCAAAACAGACAGCGGATTCTCACAAAAAGAGTCTATCTGAAGCATTTGTCAATTCATTTGGAGGATACCCAGTTGGATATGGTCTTGGAATTGTCATATTACCACTATCAATGGGGTGGCTCCAAGAAGATCCACTTACAGCAAATTTAGCAATCACATTTGTTTATGCCTCAGTTTCATTTGCAAGAAGTTATTTTTTGAGAAGAATCTTTGAGAAATTTGGGATAGAGGATAATTTCATTAAATTGGGAATAAAAGCAATTAAAAAAATATTTTGAATTAATAAGAAACAGAAAATGCATATTCCAAACATTGCATAATCAAATCATAATTTTCTGGAATTATTTCAATTCTCTTTTCTTTACCTTCTGAAAAAAACCATCTTTTACCACTTATGATTCTAGAATCCTCAATGTCAAATGATTGAGGTTCTACTCTGAAACACATCAATGAACTGTTTTTATGGCAAATAATTCCTGAAAATTGTTTGTTATTGTCTTTTCTTTTATGATAATACCAAGATTTGAAGGCGAGAGGATAGCAAGCAAAAGTAGATTCGATCTTTGAAATTAATTCTTCTATATTTTTTCGATTTTTTTGGGATGTCCAACCAATCTTATACTTCCAACTATTTGTCTCATTTTCACAGAGTATTTCTTTAGAATTAGCATTTGTGGAAATCTTTGTAGAAGAAAGTTTTTCAGATTTAATTATTTGAGTATTTTTGTTAGAGGATTTATTTTGAGATAATTTATGTGGAATTTCATCATCATTCAAATTTTTTGTCCAAGAATCATATTCCCGATGACATGTTTTACATAAAAATATGAAATGATCTTTAATTGGATAATGTGCATTGTTGATTTCATCAATTACTTTTTGTAAATCTTCAATTTCATACAAATCATCATCTGTTTCATAATTAGTTAGAACCATTTTGATAATCTCTTTTCTAGAACTTCCATGTTTGTGGGCGGCATCCAATTCTTTTTTCTGATTACATTTTTGACATCTAGATTCCACTTTATTTTTTGATTTTTTTGTCATCGTAGCAACATTATTTCGTATTCTAGGCTCGATGAAATATGTAAATTCTTTTGAATTGCAAATTAGTTTTGCCATGATATCACAAAATCTAGATTTTATAATCACATAAAGTTTTCAAATTACACGCATTACACTTTGGTTGACTGTTATGATGTTCAGGAGTTGTAATTCCAAGAGATATTGTTGCAAATTTTTGTAATGACGTATGTAAATAATGAAGTGAAAAAGCATCCTGCAACTCTGAGAATATTTTGTATGGCTCCCTAGTCTTTCTATCACAGATTCTAATCTGCCATTTCTTTTTGGTGTGTGGCATCTCAAAGAAATCCTCAGGATTTTTACTTCTCTTTGCAGAATAACTAGAATTCAGATATGCCAAAACTTGTAACAGTTGACTAGGGTATGGTTGTGTTTTTGAATCATAAATTTGAGGCCTTCCTGCAAACTTGTCATCTTGAACAATCAATGTTTCATCAACTCTCAAAATTTTATCAATTCTTCCAGATAACGAAACTAGAACATTTTCAGATGGAAATTCAAATGGCATCATCAATGTAGAATGAATGTTTTCTCGGGCAAATTCAATGTCTTCTTGTTTGTCTTCAATTTGCTCAACTGATACAGGCTCTAATTCCACATGTTCTTGCTCATATTTTTCCTCTGCATGATGAGCTTTTGTGCCTAGAATCAGAGATTGTGAGGGTTTGGGCTTTACTCCCTGAATAGATAATGGAATTTTGTATTCACAATATCCTAAAGAATCTGCAAAATCAGTAACTGATGCAGTTAGTAGTGTAATGTCATTTTCTTTGTTGATTTTAATCAAGAATAAACATCCTCATCAGTCCAAATAATGTTGCGAAAAGATTCTAGAATACATCATCATGTTTACTAGAATAGGTAAATGATCAAGGAGTAGATTTATTGTAGAAGAAGTAAGATGATTATTTTGGTTATTTGATATTTCTAATTGTGAACGTGCAGATTCTCCCCATTGTTCTGAATTAACGCTAATCAAATTAAGAATTTTTATAATTGTTGTTAACGCATCTCTGTTTTGTAAAATTTTTGGATCATAACTTAAAAGAAAAGAAATGATTGTTGGAGATAATTGATGGATAGTATCATCATCAATAAAATACAATGGGAAAAGATCATCAATCGCTTTTTCAATCTTTTTTTCAATATTTGAATTCCATTCTAAAGAAGGATTCAATATTCCTACTTCTCCAGAATTATGTTCAATGAATTTTAGAATATTATTTGTTAATTTACTTATTTTATTTACACGTGTAATACTAGAATTTTCTTCCAAATACTGGAGTTCTTTCCACATTATAATACTTAATAGAGGAAGAATATTATTCGATTCTATTACCCTACCAATACTTCCAACTACAAGGGAATATTTTGGAGTAGAAACGTTTTGTGTTATAATTAATGCATTAAACACATCTCCTTCTTTAAATGAATTTACAATACTGTCCGCTAAAAATAGTGTACGTCTTTCAGAAGATATTTTTTCACCATCATCTACAAGCAATACAACATCAGCAAAATAACAGTTGATAGTTTTTGCTGTAGGTAAAATTTGCAAAGTTTCTTTTCTGCCTATTTTTAGAATTTTTAGTAAAGTTTTATTCAACTGAATAAATCCACCTCGTTTAATTTCACTATACGAATGATAAATCAGATTATGAATAGATGAAAAATTGGTTATTCGTTTAGGAGCAGGTAAACACCAATATGCATATTCAAAACATTTGGCAATACTTTCTCGTTCTGAAATCTGAATATTTTCATTTGTTGCACCAAATTGTACTATATTTGATGATGAAAAATTCATGTATTTCCCATTCTGATGACTAAATTTCGTGTATAATCCATCACTAATTGAACTAAAAACTAAAGGAGAATGACGGGGTTTTTCTATTTTTGAAAGAGACACATGATTAAAATTCATCAAATAGCATGGAATGAATTCAACATCCTTTTTCATCGCATAATATCCAATTTGAAAATGAAGACGATTGAATGTAGGATGAATATAGTGGATAATTGGCATTGGTAATTTTATTGTAAAGTAAGCATAATCTCCAAATTCTCCTTGAATGGTCCAAGGATTTATCAAATTAGAATCGTCTCTTTTTTTAGAAGGTATTTTAAATGATAATCTTTCAACACTTTGAATTATAGATTCACAATCACGAATCATACTAGTCTTGAGATCTTTCTTGTAGATAGTGTCAAACTTTGGAATTAATTTCTCAAATAAATTAATATTGAAATTATTTTCTCGTTTAACATCTGCTTTTTCAGGATCAAATCTTCTTTGAGTCATGCTGTATTCAACCTTATTTGTTTAGATAGTTCTGAAAGCATTTTTGAAAAATCAACTGCTACTTGTCCAGTCACTTTTAACATTATTTCATAATTTGATTCTAATGCACCTTTTGAAATGTTAGCAGAGCCAATTAAAGCAGTAGTTCCATCAATTACTGTAAGTTTTGCATGCAATATTTTATTTAGATTTTTTACTTTTGTCTGTTTAAAATATTGTGGAAAAAATTGTGTAGGAAAATCATTTTGTAATTTTTCTAATTTTTTTCGCGCATATGGAGTAATTGTTTTTTCTTTTCCATCATCATTGATAATAATACTAATCTTCATTCGTGGATTCTCAAGATGTTCCTCAAGAATATTAAAAAAATTCACCATTTCAGGGCTTTCGTAACCTGTAGAAAAAGAAGAAATTTGTATGGACCTGTTTGCGTTTTTTAATTCAGAAAAGAAAAGGTCAGCAATATCAACAGCATGGAATCCAACCCATGCTTTTCCAGAAGCTCCAATAGACTCTATATTTCCAATTGAATAATTACTCATAAAGTGCCTCTAACTAAATTTCTATCTAGGAATTTGTTTTGGTATGCACAAGATGTTTCTGAATTCATTAAACAAATATGGCAAGCAGAACCAGTTCGCCGTTTATCATTAATTTTTCTTTCAGAACATACAGGATCATTCGAACATGTTGTTATTTTCTGCAGAGTTTTTTCAACTATTCGTGGAAGTACATCGGAATTTACCAGACTTGTAAGACCACCTAGAGTACCATCAGCGCCAGGACTTGAGGCATAAATGAATATTCCAGCTCCAAATGCACCGTTGGATTTTTCTATACAGTAAATTCTCTCCCCAAGAGAAACCCCCATGAATCCTGAATCAATGGAAAGTTGATTAATTAATTCATGTGCAAAAGAATGCCACCAGACAAAGAGAGGGTTTGTTTGGACATTCTCCTTTTCTAATGCATCAATATGTTGTTCGTTGCTTTCTTCTTGTCGTAGTTCTTCAAGAACGGGGTTGTTTTTATCTAAAGATTTCTGTTGTATATTTTTCCATGTTTTAAGATCATCAAAATCACGTCCTTCAAATATGTCCATTGCATCATCATGTTTTTCAGGATCCAAATGTATGAAAATTCCTTCTCCCCTGGATTGATTTCCAAGATACCACCTACTGCCATTATCATCTGTGAACTTTTCATTTGAAGTAACAACATCTCCAATTCTAACTCCATCTGTTTTTTCATCTTGTGAAGATAGGGATTCAGATGGAACAGGAGGAGATATTTCTCTTGTATATCCTGTCTGCACTTGAGTTACCTTAATGTCGCCAAACGGCATCGCTTCAAAATTTAGATTTGATTTAGTGAATTGAATTGGAAATCGCATGTCAGGCTCATGATCGTCAGGGCCAATTTGTGCACCAAATCCATGTTCAGTCGTCTGATGTTCTAAACTGTTCAATTCTTCTTCCAAGGAGTCATACTCTGACAAAAATTCAGCACGGTCATCTAATGTAACGGCGAATTTTTTTATGTCTTCTATCACTTCTCTGAACACATTTTCTGAGACATTTTGTGTTTGTCTTAGGATTTGATTTGTAATTCCTCTGATACGCCCTCTATTTGCTTGAAGGATTTTTTCAATAAAATCATCTTTTGTCCAATTAGGATTTATTCCTTCTAGCATAGATATTCCTATTACTATTGATGGTGCCAAAGGTTCGTACAGCTCGTATAAGACTCCCTTGTACTTTTGAATTTCCATAGTTGTTGAAATAACAGGCATTCGTAAACTCATCTGTGTTTTACTGATCATTTTTGCTTGAGACATATCAAATGGACGTGGACATCCATTTGGATCAGACATTCCTGTTTCAGCAAACTTTGCACTACAATTCATTTGTCCGATTTTGGATCTGCCTTTCAATTCTAGATAAGTCGCACTGGAATTGCAATCACTTGGAACAAATGTGTTTGAATCATTACTTTCCCATCGCCCTAAACATACAATTTCAGCATTATCATTATTCCCAGAAGAAATCCATTCGAAAACATTCCCATTACATGAACCTCCAGAGCGATGGATTTCGTAAGGCCAATTTACATCATCCAGATGACCATGACAGCAAGCAAGTACATAACGTGCATTAAAGAATTCAGTGCTCTTTTCATCGCCATCAGCAGACAGTCGTTGACACTCTGGACATCGAACTACGATGCCCTTACGAGAATCAGGAGTCATCTCTGCTAAAATTCTTCGTGAGGGATGAATCTTGTTATGACAAACTGCCCATCTAGGGAATTGAATGCAATGATAGAGAGGTTTGAATTCTTCAACAGTTAATGAAGAATTGGTAGGTAATGAAAAGAGTTTTAATTTTTGCCAATCAATATCTGAGTTGAATCTATGAAGAATTCGTTTCATTCTGGAATCATTTATTTCATATTTGTATAATCTCCTATCTCCAGATGTATTAGATTGTTCAAAATTTCCAACATCTTTCAAATTTGAAACAAGATCTCGAATTGGTGGAATTACCCAAGTAGATTTTTTACCTGAAACCAAAGTACCAGGGCCATAACGTGTTGTGAATTGAGATGGACGAATTTGTGTAACGTCATTTTTTAGACCATAAAATATAGAACTAGATTCAGTTTGTCTAAGAGAATTTGGAGTATCATCATATACAAAATCTAATCCAAGATCCTTATGATTAGGAGTTCCAAGCACTACATTGTTTTGGGGAATTATATCGGGTCGTCGTTCATGATAAACAAATGGTCGGGTTGTGTCCCCAGCCAAACTTTCTGCTATCTGATGCCATAATCCTTTAAGCTCATCAAAAAGATGTCTGAATCTTTCAGGAGGCATCTGTCGATATTCTGCAATCAAGTTTGAATCAGAAATTTCTGCTAAAGCATTCCGTACTGCTAAAACATCTTCATCATTGTTATGTTGTCTCATTCTATCAGGACCATCATTAGAGACCCATCTATTGCTGATGGAAACTCCCGATACAGCACGTGCGTTAAGTAAAACTGCCACCATTATTGGGCCCAGACACAACCTCATTGCCTCATCAGAAAATGGGGATGCAGTTACAGGTTCAACAAATTTGTGTAGCATTCTATGATATCCAACAAAATTTTCATAATGGTTAAGATCTCTTGCCCTACCTGCACGAAGCCAACTAATTACAAGACCAGGATTAGATCTGCCCACACGCCCAGATGACTGAATATATCCCGAATTTGTTTTGGGCTGATTCATTATTTGCATCACACCAAGTCTGTCTACATCAATTCCAGTTCCAAAAACAGGGGAAGTCTGAAGAGAATCAATTGTGAATTTTTCCTGTAATTGCTCCAGATATTTTGTAAGATCCTCAGGTTTGGTCTCACTAGAAAGTTGAATATTTTTTTCTTCAATTAATGTTCGTGGATCGGAATTGAGTGTGATTTTGACAGAAGAGTTTTGGACAGAAGAAAGGTCTTTGAAATCATTTGGAAAAGTATCCGTAGTCAATTCAAAAGTTTTATCTTCTAAAGAATCTTCACCGATATCAACAGATTGAAAAACAGTTTTTTGGTTGTTGTTAATCAGGGCAATCCAGATTTTTTTGTCTTTACTAATTTTGATAGGCTCTTCAGTTTCCAAATTAAAAATATTTTCATTAATTCTACAATCTTGATATTCAGAAGAATAAATCAATTCTCCAATAGGAGTTCCATCTTGATATAATGCAATTTTAATATCTCCAATTTTGTTAACACAAAAAACAGATACGCTAGAAACCTCCATGTCTCTGTCAGGAATCAATGGGAACAGTTTCAGTCCAGGAGCAAATGATTTGTTAGGTAGACGTATCAAAGAGTTTGGAACTTTTGTCGAACTCCAATTAGATACGTTTTCTATGATATTTTCAGGATAGTAATTGGTAAATTTTGATAAAAGTTGCAAGTCTGTAAAGTAGGAAACAAATGTCCAGTAAGGATCAGTTGCATCTTTAATGTCTTGTTTTTCTATATCAGTTAAATTGTAATCATCAGGGTTGTTTTGAATTTTAAATATTTCACTCATGATAATTGACTGTGCTTTGATTGGAAGGTACACTGTGGATTTAGTTGAAGAAATTCCAAGATAGAGCCTTCCAAATTTTTCTTCAGTGCAAGAAATATCTTCTTTGATTTTAGAAAAGTGATTGTCAAAAGAATTAATTCCAGGAGAAGGAAATACAGAGATTGCTCGTCTAAAAATTGTTCCAACTTGTGTTCCTGCTTCTTTAATTGTTGCACTTGATGCAATGTATTTTGGCCTAGATCCATTGTTAGATAAAATATCTACTGCCATCTCATAAATTCCCACCATACTGCCCAAAGGCCCTTCAATTAGGTGCAATTCATCTTGCAAAATCAAAGACGGAGGGTTGAATCCACGTACATCATGAAGATCCTCTGGAGGAACATCAATTCTTTGATTGCTACTTCTTTTTTGAATTGGAGCAGTATATGCAATTCTTCTTCCATATCCAAAAACAGGATGAACGACATCGACATTTCCAAAAAGTGATGCACATCTTGGTTCAAAAGGAAGATTTGCAAACTTGTCAGCAGTTGCAATAAGAAAACTAGGACATCTGGAATAAACTTGTTCATCTGAGATAAATGCGGAAATTGGTACAGAACTTGAAAGATTTGGAGAGTCAGGAATTTGGAAAGCTTGTGGTACTAGAGTATCAAATCTGTTCTCTAGTTTTTCAAACCAGGGAGTTTGAAGTTCGCAGGATTTGTTCGTACAAAATATTGCAAAATCATAGGGCCTTCGAGAACCATTGTGGAGGAAAAAGTATCCAGGCATAGAGGGACATGTTGATTCAAGAGGATCATGTTCATCATCAGGATCTAAATTTCTTTTAACAAAATTAACCCACCAACTGTCAATCAAAGTTCTGCTAAGAACCTGATTTTGTCTAACTGGTTTAATTTCCATTGTCAATCGATAATATGACATTCCATCAGAAGTCCTGGAAAGTAATTCAAAAACAGGTTCACTGCCAAGTACTATTTGGTTTTGATATTCAAAATCTCTTTTAGGAATACCGTTGAGGTCTTCTATAGATTTTGGTGAACGGATAATCCAAGTGAATTTTTTTGAAGAACCGTGATCTTTTTGATCTTTTGGAATACATAAAATATTTTTACAAATTGGGCAGTTTTGAATTTGAGCCGGATCAGGACCGTTATCCTCATCAGAATTTTTACGATCATTATGCCATTGTGGAAGCAATGCACCCTCACAGTTAAGAAATTTTTTTCCTCCTACACCAGTAGTCATGGCAAAATTTTTGGGAGTAATGTTGCCGCCTATCCACATTCCGATAGAGAATCTTTGATATCCCCAAAATGCCTCGTCATCATATTTTTCTAATAAAATAGCATCTGAGATTTTTTCATCTCCATCAATTGCTTCTTTAGGCAACCAGTTTGTAACACGTCTAATGTCAGCTGCAACTATTGCCCCAAGTGCACGTTGGAATTGTTGGATTGTTAACAATCTCAGAGTATATCTAGAAATGACATTTACGCCTCCATCATTGTTTTGATTGCCATCAAGAGACAGACGCCTATATGCAATAGTGAAAATTACAATTCCAAGATATGCTTCGGTTTTACCACCACCTGTAGGGAACCACAGGACATCAGCTAGATCACGTTCATCTTGAGATTCTCCAGTAACACCTCTAAGACTCTGTAGAATGAAAGCCATTTGGAATTCTCTCCAGTTTAAATCCAACCCATCAGGATTTTCTTCATCTTTTGTTTCATTTACACGCTTATCATTCATGACAGCGTTCATAAAACAAAAGGCAGCTCTAGCTTTTTTGTTTCCGATTAAGAAATCAACCCCATGTTTTATTCTCTGTCTAGATGTTTCACAATCTTCGAGTTTGTCCTCACCAATTTTTTTTAATTCTTTGTCGATTATTCCACGTTCTTTTTCACTCCCAAGAGTTTTTTTCTGAGATTCAATCCAGTTCAGATAATTTTCTTCTATTGATCTGAGTTGGGATTCAATATCACTTGATTTCCATGTTGTTGAAAGTGTTTTTGCATGAAAAGTTGGCTTGTCTGATTGGTCTGGTTGTAATATTGAATAGAGTGGAAGATATTCAGTCCTTACATCAGGATGTGTAAATAATGTCTTGATTTCTTGGGGTACAATCTCAGAATCAGGCCAAGATATTTTTCCAATATCACCATCATGATGTTTTTCAGGATCAACATCATGCCATACAGCTGCGCAGAGATAACCTCTTGCTTTAGTTCTTAAATTATGATAAAGTAAATCATCGTCATCATATTCATGGGTATTTTTTAAATCATAATTTGAATCCAAATCTGAAAGAATGTCATTCTCAGTTTTTACTCTAATTTGGGGTTGGAAAACCCTATCAACTTCAGATTGGCTTTTTGAGAGATCATATTTTGATTTATTCTCCAAAAATATTTTGACAGTCCATTTATCAAAATTTTCAATCTTTTTAGTAATTACATGAAGGATTACTCCAGGATGAGTTACAACACTCCCATTAACATCATTTTTTAATTCTACAGAAGAGAATTTTTTACTAGCATCAATCCAATCGGTAACAAAAAAGTTGGGTTTTCTTGTAAATAGACTAGGTACAGAACCAAATTCAAGATTCTGAACATACCTAGCCCAAGTTAAGCAAATTTGAAACTTAGGATTTCCTCCTTCCAATACGAAAGACAATCCAAGAGATAGTGCACCAGATTTTAAATTTAATTCCGTATCTACTTCTTGTCGGAGATTTTCTGAACCCTGTGTATTATCTGATTGAAGTTTTTCGAGTATTTCTTGTTTAATTTCTGTAACATTTGGATTGATTTCAGCATCCATTGTGGCTTGATTTTGAGCAATGGCATCATCAATAGAATAAGAAGAGTTTAGAATTCCTAACTCATATTTCAGATAAGGTTCTTCAATTATCTCTCTCGGTCCAGATAGTGGGCCTAAAAGATTCTGATAGAGGGATTTTACAAGATGTGTTCGAATCATTTTTCTAATATAATGAATTATGAGGGTATGAATTAAAGATGATCATGATATTCATTTCAAAATACCATTCAAAGTAACAAGTAATTTGTTTAATTCATCAATTTTGTCACTACTAACCATATCTCGTACAATTTTTACAGAATTATCAGATAATCCATCAAATCTAGAACTTAGATCTTCTTCTACTACATCATGAGTATAATGAGTATGATATGTAACGACGCTTCTAAGACGTTTTCCGTTTTCATCAAATTGTATCATTGGAAGGACCTCCAAACGATTTTTTGTCCTGGTTTAAGTACAAGTGATTTTACTTTTTGTTTTACCTCAGATGGTTTACGAATTGCCTTATCAACAATTTTTTGCATCTTGGATTTTCCTAGTCCAATTTTATCACAAGGTAATAGATCGGGATTAACAATTTTAGTTCCAGATAATATTGCAGCTTCTGCTAATCCTTTATCACAAGTTATCAAGGTAGTACCAGTTGCTCTAGCATATGCCAAAATCTCAGAGTCACCATCATGTAAGGTAGGACATTTTGTTTCAAGATATTTTGCATCTTGAATCATTTGACTAGTTACATTACCAAAAACAACTTTGGCGCCAAGTGAATCTTTAATTTGTTTTGTTACTGCATCTACATCACATCCTAATCGATTTGCCTCCAAAATTGTTTGAGATGAAATATGAATAATTGATGATTCAAAGTTTATTCTGCAAGATAGTAAGTTACCAACATTTGCATTTTCACAAATTTTGATTCCTACGCATGTGTCAAAGGTGTAGTTATGTTTGTTCAACATGTTTCCCATGTTATGTAATAGGTAGTAATCTATATAAGCATATCTTTATGTGCAATATAAGATCCTTATTCTTTACATAAAGTGGATCTAAATGGTGTTAATTCATGCCTAATTTCATAAAATATTACGATCGCATTTTCAAAAATATGTTTATTTGATATGTACACAGTATTATATACGATATATTCAAAGTAAAGACACCGTGGCAAAGAAAATTCTGTATGAAATCATGGATAAGCATGCAGTAAAAATCAAGGATCTTCTAGATAATGAAAGATACAGAAATGCTGACGCGTTCATAGATACTGCAATCAATATTTTGCTTACATGGGAAAGTGAACACCCAGAGGACTCCATCAAAATTATGCAATCAATGATGCCATTTACACCAGAACAAGAAAAATTCATGGGAGGATTTCTCAAACCAGAACAAAAAGAAAAACACTTTGGTAAAGGTGAACAAGAAGAAGCTGAAGAAGAATTAGAAAAACAAAAAGCACTTTCAATATCAGACCATGATCATAAAAGATTAGAAAGTAATCTTGATGAAACTTTAAAATTCATATCACAACTAGAAATTAAAAAACCAGAATGTGTATACGAGTATGATGGATATCCTTTATTATTTAGATTTTACAGTAGATTCTTTCCAGTAAAAATTGTAATTTCTGTTTTATCAAATATGTTGTATGAGAAAAATCAAATAAAAGTAAAGTTTACTGATTTCAGAGCAGCAGCATATGATATTGCCGAAGAGATTTCAAATCACCTTACAGACATTGAAAAATTAGATAATATTCCAAGAAATAAAAAAATATCCACAGGTCTTCCAAAGAAAGGAAAGGATACTGATGAAGTGGGTAAAATTGCTCAGGCCCAAAAGAGATTCAAGGATCAGTACATCGGTAAATTACGAAAAAATAGAGAAACCAAAGAAAAATATTCTGAAGGAGCACCAATAGCACTTGGATTAGTTTATGTTTTTGAAGAGAATGGAGAACTATACGTCACACTGACTGAGAAAGGAAGAAAGTTTAGCTTGATGCATAATCCAGTAATTAGTGGAAATTATAAAAATAATGCACTAACTAAAGAAGAATCAGAATTTATTCTAAATGAGTTGATACCAGATTTAGAATTAGAAAAACAATTCATCGATACTGCATTAAAAGTTGTCAAAAAAGATTCTAAAAAAGAGAAAATAACAGATATCTTAGATGAAGAATTTCTCAAGACATTTAAGAAATTCAAGGCTAAAAATCCAAAAATGGTTAAAGATTATGAATTGAATGGTCTTGAAACACTAGCAGATGAGGCTACTAAAAAGAGAATTGTAGGATGGAGAGTTGCCACAATGGGAAGAATATCAGAATTAAGGATAGTTAACTGGGAAATCAATTCTAGTGGAGAATCAGAATACTCTCTTAATTAGAGGAGAATCTATGGATCTTTTTAAAAAAAGAATCAATTCACTCATGGCAGATTTTTATTTTATTGATAATCCATTGATGTTCAGTAAACCTTGGATCAAAGAATCGTTTTTTAAACATCATAGGATTTTTGAATAATATGCTAGTAAACAAAATTAAAAATAAAAAAAAATATGACAAACCTACCGTAGTTTCCTTGTTCACCTGTGGTATGGGGTTGGATGCAGGATTTGAGAAAGCTGGATTCCAAACGATTTATGCAAATGATATCACAAAATTTGCATGTAAAACTATCGAGGCTGTAAAGAAAAAAGAAATCGAAGATAAATTATTACATCTAGATAGTGAGAAGAGTATTTTTGATATTCCTTCTAAAAAAATCTTGCAAAATATAGGTCTAGAAAAAGGTGAACCCGATTTAATTATAGGTGGTCCTCCATGTCAATCATTCTCTACTGCCGGAATGAGAAAAGGACTCAAGGACGACAGAGGGATGGCAGTTATGGAATATATTAAAAAAATTAAAGAGATTAGACCAAAGGCATTTGTCTTTGAAAACGTTCAAGGGATTACATCGATGGCAAAAAATCCAATGTCATTTTATGACAGAATAAAAATGAAAGATTCTGATTTAATGCATTCACAAAAAAAAGGTTCATTGTTTAGATATATTGAAAACAAATTCAATGCTTTACAAAAACCTAGAGACGGGATTGGATACACAATAAAACACGAAATACTTAACGCAGCTGATTTTGGAATCCCTCAAAACAGGAAAAGATTTGTCCTTATTGGAATCAGAAAAGATATTGGAAATGCAGAAGATGTGATGAATGAAATCAAATCCAAAGCCAAATATGCAGATCCAAAAATAGCCGAAGAAATTGGAAGGAAGAAATGGAAGACATTAAAATCCATTCAACACAAGTTTGAAGGGGAAAATCCTGATAACTGTACTAAATTTACTCCAAAAACAATGAAATTTCTTAAACATGTGCCAATGGGAGGATGTTGGGCTGACCTTCCAAAAAAAATGCAAGTAGATGCAATGGGAGGAGCTGCCGATACAGATGATCCTAGAAGAAAAGGGAAACAAGGAGGACGACGTGGATTCTATAGACGATTAAGCTGGGATAAGCCATCTCCAACATTAGTCACATCCCCAACACAAACAGGAACTTGTATGTGTCATCCAGAATATGATAGACCACTTAGTTTAAAGGAATATGCAATCATCCAAGGATTTCCAGAAAACTGGAAATTTCAAGGTTCACTTGCGGACAGATACAGAATGATTGGGGAAGCTGTCCCCGTAGATTTAGCTAAGATTATAGCGCAAGTTATTCATAAATGTTGTAATGACTAATCTAGATACAAAACATGAAAAAGAATTGATTGAGATGTTGTCTCAAAATGTTGAATGTATTGGAAAAAAAACGTCATTCATCATTTCAGAAAATTTTGATTCATTGCAAGAATTTCTGAATGCTGAAAAAAAAGATTTTGAAGAAATTAAAACCAGAAAAGGTCGTCAGGTGATAAAATCTGAAGGGATAGAGCAAATCATCAATATTAACAAAAAAATTCCAAAAAAACTCACTGTAAGGGAAACTGCATTTTTTGTATTAGCCGATGATTGGCTCACAACTAACTTGAATCATTTGGAAGAATTAGAACTGGATAAAATTGACATTAATCCCTTTTTGGCAAAGGCATTATCACTAAAAACTGCAGAGGAAATTATCTCATTTAATGTATACCAAAGTGTGACTCGTTCAATTGTTACTTCTTGGGGAATGATGGTAGAAAATTTTCTTATTTATGCTGGAGCAGAAAAGAACAAACAGAGATTCACCTCAAAAGAAGGCGCAAATCCAGACATAAAAAAAGAAATTAAAAACGGATACGAATATTTTCAAATCAAATCAGGCCCAAATACCATGAATGTGAGCATGGTGAACAGTCTAAATGACGTAATTTACGAGATGAAAAATTCTGGTGAAACTTGTTATCTTGGAATGACATATGGAAAACGTGCTAGAATATCTTCACAAATCACAAATTATCTAAAAGATGTATCAAACAGCACTTTGATTGGTAAAGAGTTATGGGATCATATTTCTGAAGAAAAAAACTATCACAAAAAAGTAATCAAATCCATATCTGATGCTACAAGTGGGATGCTTAAGAAAAGTTTTAGTCAATTGATGGATGATAAGATTAAAGAAATCAAAAAGCAATGGATAGTAAAATTTGGAGAAAAATCTCTCGAGGAAGTTTTTGAAACTTATCTATGAAAAATAGCATAACTGATTTTATTACTAAATATTCATTAAATTCTATTTTTTGGTAATATTATCCAAAATCTAAAAAAATTCCAACACACATCAATCTATGGATTAATTATTTTTTGATGTATCTTCCAAAAATAAATTCTTCTCAAATGCCCCTCTATCTGATGCCTTTTTGAGACGAATTTTTTCCAATTCTTCTTTTGAAAGCCCTTTTAGTTCGGCAATTCTATTAATCACTTCTAAAATATCTACAAGTTCTTCTGGATTCTTGTCATTTTGATATTCTGTAACTTCTTCTGATAGTTTCTCTTCTAGTTTTTTCAAAAATTGTTCATCGGATAGTGTTTTAACAGTGCATTTATTTCCCGACTGATTTATGATTTCAGGAATTTTGTCTCGGATTGCTTTGTTGTGTTCGGTCATGATTATTTGGCCACGATTGGAATTCTTTCGATAATAGATTTAAACATAAACTCTAACGTTTCATTTTTGATTCCAATAGCAAATGAAGTATTCTCAGGAGACATACGTAATAATGCCAATGTTTGATTGAGATGAAAACGTGCTTCTTTTCCAGGTTCTGGATTATGCATAGTTTCAATAGCATGCGGAGGTGAAATTTCTTGATATTCTGAAGATAATTCATTCCACGATAGTTCTGCCTGCTTTCTTGCCTTATTTTTAATTGATTTTTTTGATTCGTCTGGGAATTTAGTCATCAAAATAGGTTTGATCTTGTCCATTCTTTTCTCCTCCATGAGATCATCCCAGTATTGAGGATGATTTGGGAAAATTAATGCACCAAAGTTTGCATCAAGATTATTGAGATAGGATAACATTTTGTTCTGCGCATCCGTAGTTGAACTTCTTTTTCCATAGTTCTTTGCATCAAAAATTCCTAGAATCTCATCTCCAATCATCGCAACAAAATCTGGATTGTGTTGTACTGCCCATGCATTATGTGGGTTTGAAGCAATTGAACCAAAATACCAAAATGCAGGATTGAATGTTTTTTCATACCAAAATGTTACGGTGACCCCATTCCATTCAAATTCACAATTTGGTTTCTTTCCTAGTTGGAAATTGATTAAAACATCACGTTCATGCAAATATTCAACAAATTCCAAAAATATCCATGCTTCATAAACGGTATCTAAATTCTCAATAGATTCTAAGATGTGTCTTGTTGGCGTATCTGCAGATATTCGTCTGATGTTTAACTCTCGAAATTCTTCAATCCATTCTAATAATTTCCCATAGTTTTGATTTCTGACTAGTTTTTGATTTATTCTTTTTTTAGTTTGAAATTCAAGTTCATTAATTCGAGGATCATTGTAAGATAGATTCCAAAATTTTTTAGAGTCATTTAACACGGTATTGAATGGAAAATGATTCAAAATTATATTTGATTTTTCAGAAATTCCCCGTAAAAGATCTTTCTGGTAATTAGTTAACGGTTCTTCAAATTCTGTTTGAAGTAATCGATTTGATTCTCTATACATCCATTCAGCACATAAAACAAGTAAAATATTTTCAGGAGTTTCAAATATTTTTTTAGAAACAGAAGTTACAAAATTCATTGGAAAATCAGTAGGGTTTATCCTAATTGTTTTATCCCAGTTAATTTTACCGCGAATTCCTCCAACGTACTCATTTTTAGGATAATCAAAATGAATCTGGTTTTTGATATTTTTATAAATTTGGAAATATTTTTGATACAGGATTTCAAGCTTGTTAAGATCTGCCAATGGGTTTGGGATCTGAAATGTACCTTCTTCTGTTCTAAGCGTAAAATAGTCATCATAGGAACGCTTGTGCTTGAGAAGTAGTGCCAGAAGTCTGTTGTACATGTGTTGTCTGATTTCTGGAGGCTCTAGAACTGTACGTACAATTTGGTGCCATTCCCATTTTTTGGAATACTTACTATTTCTGTAGGCATATTTTAGATGCTCATATTGAGGCTGTTCTATAAAATTATCATCAGCTAAAACAGATTGTTTGATATTTTCTCCATCTTTAGAATTTAATCTCTTGATTTCTTCAAAAAGTTCATTTTCATTCATATCAGATAACCATTGATTTTATCAAGTCATCCATTGATTGTTTAATTTGTTCTAGTTCGAATTCAAACTCTTTCTTTTTAGCATCATATGCGGTTTGAATTGGATTCCAAACTCCTTCATCTTCAATTTTGATATTGCCATTTACAAAGTCTGATACAAGATTTTTATTTTTTATTTCTAAATAATCTAAAATTTTCTCAAAAGATTCAACATAACTTTGCCTATTTGGACTCTTGTATGCATCTTTTAGATATGTTAAAAGTTCATCAGAATGCATTGAATTAATTGCTGCGACAAATGTAACGGATAAATTCTCTAATTGAGGTATGAGATTTGATGTCAGTGCATTATCAAGTGATGTTTTAGAGTCTTCAGTCATTATTGTTCCAACAATTAGGTTTTGATAAATTAATTTTAATACCGCAGTGCCTAATTTTTTGAACACTCTAACAGTATCTAAAAAGTAATACGCTTGCATCATTCTATCATAAAAATCAGTTTCAGATTTTTCTTTATTGATTTTCTTATTTTTATCATCTAAAACAATTTTATCAAAATTATCAATATCTAATTCATCTAGTGCATTTTTTATTGCATAATAGATTTCTTTTTCTCGCTGTTCTTGTTTTGGAATGTCAACTTCAATGTATGCGAATCTACTTTTTAGTGCATCAGAGAGTTGAAACAAAAAATGTTTGTCTGCAGTGTTTAGAGTTCCAATTATTCTATAGTCTTTTGGAATCTTTAGATTTTTGTAAGATACTCCTTTTACATCAGTTGGAATTTTTAATTCTCTAGTTCGAAGTGAAGTAAACAATTGACCAAATGCCTTGTCTATATCTGCACGATTAAATTCATCAATGATTAACCAAGTTCCTTTGTATGGAGGATTTTTCTGAGGCTCTTTTAGTGGAATTCTTTTACCACCATCAGTATCATTTTCCCAGTTTTTGCGCACAGTATCTACAACACAACCATTTTGAATATCATAAACTGGCTTTCCACCCTCCATTTTGGGATAAATTCCACCAATTACATCCTGAGTACTCCAATCAGCAGTTGCTGTATGATCTTCTGAATAATATCCGCCAACTTTATCCCAAAAAATTTCTGGAATCATTTTTGCTAATCTTGTTTTTCCAGTACCAATGGGTCCTGCCAATAACACATGTCTTCCACTAGCAAGTGCAGTTATAATTTCAGTGATTTTTTCTTCAGGAATTAATAATTCATCACTGATTTTTGCATAGCCTGATTTTATTTCAGCAAGTGTAAGTAAGGATAATTTTTCGTCTGTAAATGTTTCAGGTTTTTCTTGCCCATCTACGATTTCATCATAGATATCTTTTGTAATTTCAAGTATTGAATTTTGAACATTCCAACCGGAAAGATTCATAATTTTTTCTTTAGCATGTAGTGAACCTTTCTTTGGAAGAACATCTTCTGTTTTAGGATTTAATTTTTTTGGGTCATTGAAATAATTAAAATGATCAAAAACAGCATGGAAATTATTTTCCGAGTCATCCTCAATTCTTGAGACCTCACCGTATCCCCAATAGTAGTCATCACTTCGATCTCTATCAAACCAGATAGTTTTTGAACCAGGAATTAATTTTGTATAATTTGGAGCCACACCAAAATGATATTTTTTACCGATATCATCGCGCCATTGATTAACAGAGCTAGTACTATGTCGTAATAGAAGATATTTTATTCGTTGTTTTGTTAATTCTTCAAATTCTTCTTTTTGAAGAGAACTAACAGTCGCCATCCACCCTTCTTGTTTTGGAATTGTTCCTTCAGTTGTATCATACCAATCTACAGGAAACGTGTGGGGGTATTTCTCATCTTTTCTAAATTTATACGGACCTGCAACCCGTCCAATTCCAAGAATTTTACTTTTTCCAGAATTTGCAACCACAATATCTCCTTCATTTAGACTTAAGAAATTACGTACTTGCCCAAATGTATTAGCACGTTTTGCAACTTCTGCAGTACCATATTTTTCAGAAATTTTATCTCTTAATTCATCTTCAGTTAATCCTGTTAAATCAAAATCAAAGAAATGAATTCCTATTAATCCTCTGGATTTTTGATTTTCCCAATCTTCTCCTGCCTCCCCTGGTGCAATCTTCCAATATTTTGTCTCAGACGAATTCAATTTAATATCCCATATTTTTTCAGTGTTATCAATTAGTTGTTTTAGAGTGGCTTTATTTGCAATACGGTTCAAGCCTTTCGTGAAAGGTAATCCCTCAATCCACGGTAGCATTTCAGAATCGGATTTAACTAACTTTAGAGATTCAATTTCAAATCTGTGTTTGTATATGATTTCATCTTTTAATTTTTCATCAGGCCAATAACGTTCACCATCTTCATCATATTTTCTAGTGACTCTACCTACTCCAAACAACCCACGTTTAGAAAACGGTGTTGGTTTGTCTTGGTTTGCATAATAAAATACCACATCTCCAGGTCTTAACGCATTAAACACTCCCACATTTGACGCTGATGATGGATTAACACCCCACCTAAATGGTGGATTGTTAATCGTATGTTCCCAATTGCTCCATGGACCTAATGCGATAAAGAACTTTGTAGTAGGTTTTTTATTTAATTTAAATTCTTCAATTTTTTTCTCACATGCATTTACCAACTCTTTAGTCTCTACAGGAGATAATTCATGTGATGAATTTATCACAAATCTATCACCTTCTTTTCTAATTACATTATTTCTTTCACGCTGTAGAACAGTCAGTACTGTGTTAGTCATTGATTGACTTGTGGATTCAGGATTGTATTTTTCCAGTTCTTCTTCAATTTCAGGTCTTGTTACACCTTTGGAAAGCAATAATTTTCTTAATACTACAGGCTGATAATTTTCCTGCATTACCATTTCAGATTCAATATAATTTAATAATTCAGGAAACTTCAATTTCTTTACTTATAGTGACAACTAGAAAAAGGATCTGATCGGTTCTCAGGTATGAAAATAAGCATATTATAATTTAGAATTTTCTAACCCCAACAATCACTGCTGCAGAAAATTTTCACCATGCATTGCAGATATTGAATTTTTCTTGCATCAACTTCATAACAAAAGTAGAGAGTATGGAACTGATATCACAAAACTCGATTGGAGATTTCTAGAAAGTGTAGGTATCAAACTAGTTTTACAAAACTCTCCCACGACATTGTAGAATAGTATGGTTCACAGGACAATATCATTTTTCAATGAAATTCCTGTCAGAATCACGAACCCAATCAAAATTTTTACAAAAACATTTGGTGCATTGTCTAATTTGTCCATATTCATCATATCCTCGATGATCAATATTTTCATGACCACATTGACAAAATTTTATTTCAAAAATTTTAAGCATTCTATGATCACATCTAGGGCAAAAAATTATTCTAGATTTAATTGGCACCATCCACATTAATCCACAAGACAAACATTCAGTGGATTCTGCAATTATCATGCTGAAATCCAATTCCATTCAAAGTCAAGGTCCAGAGCTTGACGTGCATAAATTATTGACATTGTAGAGTCTCTAGGATGATTGAACTCTTTTCTAGCACGCTGCCTAGAATCTACAACATGTATTCCTTCAATTTCTACCAAATCTTTTCTAGTAATATTTGTAAAATCATCAATTAACCAATTTACTTTATGTTCAGACATGTATGGAATAATGAATTGCGTTTTCTGTGCTCTGATATCATTTGGGCATGCAGGATTTGAAATCCTAAATTCTAACATATCGATGAATTCTTGAATCTTTGTTGTTTTATCTATTGTAATTGCATCAGTTTCTTCACCATGTTCGTCTATTTTTGCTTCATGAATTGTAAGTGGTTTTGTTTCATTACTAGTTGTTCTACATCCAATAAAATTTGATGAAGTCACTCCATCATAGTATAAGCCATTCTCATCATAACCGCCATCCTGAATTAATTTAACTTGGTTTGCACCATAACCCAAGTCACCTACGCCAATATCACATGAAGATTTTTTAAATAGATCACAAATGTATCTGGCCTGCATCATTTGGTTTTCAGCAGGTCGTTTTTCAATGAATGCTAGACGATATCTTTTTGGTAAAGATTCAGATGTTGATATTTCAGTTAGAATTGAAATTACAGTATTTGATACAGATATTCCTGAACCAAAATCAACTCCCATTGCAACTCTAATTTTTCCACTAAAAGTTTGTTTTAGTTTAGATATTTCTTCAGGAAATAACAAATCATATTTACGATACGGTGTCATACATGCAAGAATCGTTTCTCGTGTAACTGGTCTACGTTGTGCTTTGTAAAATGAACCCAACACATGAGTTTGGTAAAGACTGTTTGGATAATTATTTTCTTTCCATTCTATGGAATAACTAGGATCAACTTTGTATTTTTCAATAGCATCTTTTATGGTGAAAGGAATGGTAGGAAAATGAATTTGTGGTAAATGGTATCCATGAAATAGATTATTTTCAGGATTTTTTGAAACCCATTTTCCTTTTAGTACATCTGTGAGATAATTTCCCATTTCAAGGCCAATTCCAGGCGTAAATTTCAATTTTTCACGCCAATCTAGATCATCATACTGCCAACTTCTTTGATCAGTTTGAAGCCACAATCTTTCTTCTTCAGAACCGCCCTCACCTCCAATTCCAACCATCTTTAATTTTCCTTTAGTTGCAGACATTGACTCTAGTAATTTTGGAAGAAATTCCAATTCATGATATTGAACTTCGTCTAAGAGTACTTCAGAGGGAGATTTACCTTCTACATGAACATAGCCTCCGTTATCTGTTGTAAGATATATGCGAGAATTATTCTTAAATCCAATTTCAGATATTTTTCCAATTCCACCACCTCTAACAAATAATTTTAGCGGTGGATTTTGTTCCAATGTACCAATGCGGAATTTTTGATTAGAAAATCCACTTAGACTCAATTCATCATGAGTTACATAAACAAGTGTAACTCCAGGATTAGTAGTAGCGTTATGAGCAAGTACATCAGTTAGCCATGTTGATTTGAAAACTTGTCTTCCAGCAAGAAGAAAAATTCTGTCAGAGTTATCAGAATAGATTTGTTTCCAGAAAGGAAAAGCAAGAAATGATCTTTTGTTTCCTTCAACTATAGGTCTCGCCTTTTCCATCCATTGCATGATGTTTTTTGGTAATGTTGGAAGAATGTGCTCTGATGAAATCAGTTCTGATGCTTTTTTACGAAACATTTTCTGTTCCCATTACAAGTTTGTTTGAAAGTGATGCAATTATTGGATTAGAATCGTACAGTTCTTCCAGAATTTTGATATTTTGAGGGATTTGATATAATGCTTTTAATTCTTCTCGTGTACCTTTATTTTCCTTTGAGATTTCCCACAATCTTGCATTGACAGATTTTATTGTATCAATTGCATCAATGTATGATGATGCGTATTCATGATATGCAATGTAATCTAGTCTATCATTAGTTGATTCTCGTAGATGTCTTTTGATTCTACGGAATTTTGACTCACTCATTTTGAATCCTTTAGATTCTAAAAATTCAAGAGATTCATCAGCTGTTAGACGTCTAATCACACAGTCCTGAACAACATTTAGGATCTCTGTTCCTTTTCCCCATCCTTTAGTTGGCATGATTTTCACTCCCTGTCAAATGTAGTGAATAAACTGAACACAAAACGATCACTTTGTCTCCATGTTGGATACATCACTACCAAGATTACCATCAGTACCAAGTAGTGAATCAGGAGTAGATTTGGCCAAATATGGCAGAGATAGTACATTTTTGACTAGTTTATCTCTACCAGTACCACTACCAATAACATCTTGAATTTGTCTCTGTATGTCATCTGGGAATGATGGTAGAGGCGGTAAGGATTGATCTTCACCATAATATGCTATAGTGTTTTTAATTTTTGAGATATAGATAATTTGTCTATTTCTTGGATGTCGCTTGTCTCTTTTTGTATATTGTGCAATATCAATTTCTAATCCAATCGTTCTAAAATTTTGTTTTAATCGAGTGATGTGTTCTCTGATTTTGTTTGGTGCTTTTGGAAAATTTACATGTCGTGAGTTGATGTCCATACCTTCTGATTCAGCACAAATTTTAATTGTTTTATAGAATTTTTGAAGAGTGTCTTCATAATTATCTCTATCTTTTAACATATCCTCAACTATTGAAATTATTGGATATGATTCATTTGTATCAATTGAATGTAATTTTATTTTTTCTTTGTATTGATTTAAAAAAGATAGGGATACATAACCTAAAGTTCTTGAAATACATTCTCCCCATATTGCAAAATCTGCCATTCTAGGTAATTGTTTTATTTCTGTTTTTACAGAATCATAAATTTTCATTGTATCAGATAATGTTTGAAATATTTGTCCAAGAACAGATGGAAGTAAAACATTGAATTTTTTCTCAAATTCTTCTTCAGTAATTCTTTCTTCTTCTGAAATTTTTTCTGTTACATATGTAATGTTTCGATCTACAAGATCTGGAAATTCTAAATTAGGTGAAATACCATTTAGAATAATTTTCCTTTTGTAATCATAAATTATTTCATCAGAATCTGTATACAATTTACGTTTTACATTACCATCCCCTGTTACTGCTTTACATAAAATATCTGATATTGCTTGATCAATTTTTGAAACATTGTCAAAGCAAACACAATATCTGTTATGAAATGATAGAACTAAATTATCCGAATTTTTGGATAAAGAGATGGTTTTTGCACCAGATGGATCAACTAACTGTTTGACTGATTTGGATATTGTTGATTTGATGCTACCATGCTCACCAATTATAGACATCACTGGAATAGGGAATCCTTCTAAAAACATCGATATGATATGAACTTTGAAAATTTGTCTATCTTCTTTAGGAATTCTAAGAAGATCCATCAATTCATCTAGTGCATTTTTATCCTCAAAAACAGGCATAAATTGCTGTTTTTGACTCTGTGTTCGAACAAATACTGGAGATGAAATATCTAAATTTACGGTTTTGACTGAATCTTTTGTAATTTTCAATGCTTTCCAATCGGATGTGGTCAGATCATAGTATATCGAACCACTGGACATGGCAATCCTGTTGAATATTGGTTCTCTTGATGCTGCTCTTGCATGAATGGCTTCTGCTTTGATTAAAAGTAGTGCATTTGTATACATTTCATCTGAAGGGTTTTTTCCTGTTTGAGAATAATAGGAATAGCGTAACCAAGACTTTGCTTTTGTATTTGAAAGATCAATTGTTTCCATATGATTATCATTTTCAATTAATGCAAAAATTTGGCTAGAATCATTTTCTAAAACAATACATTTTTTGATTTTTGTTTTTGCAAATTTGTATATTTTTTCAGAAGTATTTTCTTCTGATCTAGATAATTCTTCTTCAGTGATATTATTTAGTTTTTCTAATAATTCATGTCGCAGGTATTTACAATGTTTTAATTTTTCACCTGATACGTCTTCTTCACAACTATCACAAAATAAAATTTCAGGAGATATCTTAAACATCTTGTTTCTCTAATCTATTAATTTTTGAAAGGATTTTTGAATTAAGATTTTTAAGTCCTTCAACAGTATTTTCTAAATCTATAATTCTTTTATGCAAAGTAATTCTGGAATTTTTAAATTCAGCACAAGTATGTATTGATGAACCCATAGGATCATTAAATGGTGGACTTTTTTTGTTTTTTGATAACCAAAAAATTTGCCCATGACAACAATCACAAGTTGACATCAGAGATCTCCTTTTTTTCTGAAATACCTCTACCCCAATAATCTAACTTGAAACATTCACTACACACAAAATATTTTGAACCAATATTGTAATTAATCAAAAATTTGGGTTTGTTGGAACAGCAATTGGGAATACAACTTTGATTCATTCTGTCTCTCCTAGTGCATCAATCAAAATTTTTTCTACAAATGCGGTTCTAGAAACAAGTTCTCTTTTTTGGTCTACCTGTTTCAGTAATTTTTTATCAAGTGAAAGTGTGATGGGTTTTTTGTTCACAATATGATTTATGTGAATCTTATTAACTAGTGTTTTCCATGAAAGTTCATGGAGAAAATATATGATTACGCGTAAAAATGGAAGTAGAAAAGGAATTTTGACTAAACAGAATAGAGAGCATCTAATATCAAACAAAACAACTCAAAAAAATCTAAAAAGGATTCAAGGAGAATTAAAAGAAAGATTACAAGCATTAGTTGAAGATATTGAAATCATTTCAAATGCTGAAAATCTTGAAACTTGGAGACATTTAGAATTTTATTTATTTCAAAAGATAAAAGAAAATATTTCAGATATTGCTTTTTCATACAAATCTACATATCAATATGCAGTAAAAAGATACAGGAAAAATATTGGAAAAAGAAGATTATTTGTTTATTGGATTGATATTTTAGACGAGTCACCAATTAGAGAAGAAAAAATATTTGAACCATCATTTGCACTAAGAAAATTAAAATCAGGAATTACAAAAAAAGATCATGAAATTTTAACTGAATCTGTAAAAAATCAAATAATCCCATTTCATAAAATAACTGCAAAGCCATTAGAGGTATTTGAAAGTGCTTTGCAAAATGAAAGGGAATTTGATGAGTTGAAATCGATGGCATTTTACACTAAAAAACCGGTTGTAAAACTTAGACCAGATATTGCTAAACACAGAAAAGAATTTGCGAACCTTTGGAAATTCTTGAATAAAAATTGGGATAAAATGGACAAGAAAAGTATCAAGTATGGAGCTCATACAAATAGAAAGTTAGAAATATTTGATAAAACAAAGTATTTTAATTCTGATTTGGTTTAATCTTATTTTCTGTTAATTATTTTACCACTCACATGTTTTCAAAAATGGATTATTATTTTTGGCTTGTCCATGTCTCAATAATTCATATTCTAGTTCTTTAGTTCCCTTTCACTCTCTTTCCCCATAAGGTACTCCAGGGCTTGGTCTCTACGTATGTTTTCATCAGCCATCTGTTGCTTCATTTGTTCTATTTCATCAACTTTTTTCTCAAGTTCTGATTTTTCCTCTGAAAGTTTGTAGTTTTCTGCTTGTAATCTCAATTCTTTAGAGATAGTCAGATTAGGAACTGCGTTAATGTATTCCTCAATCAATTCATAGATGTGAGATTTGAAATAATTCTTGTCAAGTTGGATTAGACCTCCATGACCCATCATGGTTTCTTTCATGATTAGTGATGCTAAAACAGAAGTACTTGAAAGAGATTTCTTATTTGCCTTATTGAAGAATCTCCTAAAACCATTAAATGCAGGAACTTTGTGTCGTCTCATTCCCGTAGCTAGTGGTGGACGTATTCCTGATTCTTTTAGTATTCGCTCTAGTCTTTTGCGTAATCCCATATCAGATAATTCCCTTACAAATGGTCCGCTTTTCTTAAAGAAAGGATCATCAGGTTTTGGTTCATGACTAATTTCTTGAATCCATTTCTGTCTATACTCTTGGATAGCATACCAGCATTCCGGAGTTGTAAATGCAACATATTCAGATCCAGTATTAGCATAAATCCGAATCATTGCTGCAACTATTGGTGCCTTTTGTGTTACAGATTCAGTTACATCTTGTTCTTCCCAAACAAATTTCTCATCATGGAGATAAATTGGCAGAATATGCTTCCATTGAAATGCAAATGCACCTGCTCGAATGCCAGAGGAGGATGCAAGTAAGACTAGAACTTTATCCATGACTTTACAGTGATTCAACATCTTTCTGATTTCATCGTACGTGTATTCCCTAGTGTCATCTTTGCCATCAATTTCAGGGAATGTTGAGCGAATCATCTTCCATGCAAGGTTAACACGATTCATCTCTAGTAATTTCTGTACAGGAACAAAGTAATTTTTCAGTGAAACAGGATTAATGTAATTAGGATCAGTCTTTGGAAGGTTGGCACGCTCTTTGAATTTCTCTCCTAGTTTCATCAATACATTTTCTGCCCAGTCAGTGTCTTCCTTTGCTCTTTTGACAAACTCTGCAGCTCGTACCTCAAAGTCAGCATCAGAAAACTTTCGTTTTACACCTTTCTTCTTGGTTTGAGATTCAGATTCTCGACGTTTTACCAGTTCAGGATCACCTTTTAGGATTGGTTTGAAGAATTCACAGAGAACTTTTCTTAATTTTCTATCATAATCTGCTCTTGTAGCTTCTGCCCTCATTGAAGAATAGAATAATTCTAGAGGATTATTTTGTGATTTTGTAATTTCTTCTGGATGTATTTCCACGATACTAGTATTCAATTAAAGTACAGATAAAGGACATGGTTGTCGCAATACCAAAGATACTTTATATTTGGTGAATGGAAATTTTTACTGTTTGGCAAGCTACAAAGGAGCATACTCAAATGAACAGTCATTAAATTTTGTAATTCCAATTA
>Ga0233434_1000877_pt1 | contig 32105 bp, 38 predicted proteins | sample SI_122_August201_4_FD_182738 | JGI IMG/M metagenome (GOLD analysis project Ga0233434, IMG submission 182738) | Seawater microbial communities from Saanich Inlet, British Columbia, Canada - SI_122_August2016_120_MG | ecosystem: Environmental > Aquatic > Marine > Inlet | place: Canada: British...
TGATCGGTCAGGTTTTTGTCTCCTCTTAGCGTGGCAAGTGTTTCCCCAAAAGAAGGGTTGTAGTTCTTGGCCTCATCCCAGGACATTAAAGGTATAGAGAAAGTTTTTTTGTATTTGTTCCCATAAGAGTCGACTACTAGGACCTGAATGGTTGCTGTACCATTCTTATGAGGCATAGGGAAGCATCCTCCCCAACCGTCACTCTCGAAGTAGACAATACCATTGGTGTTTTGGCCTTCTTGCAAGTATGTTGGCGTTGATTGTCCTAGTATGCGATCAACTTGAAATAGAGAAGGAAAAACTTGAATAGATTCTCCAATATCATGTTGGAAAGACTCTAAAAAAGCAGTTTGACCAGACAGCTGGGACCAGAAAACCCTATTATGAACCCATTGCCGACTGAATGGCTTTAGCTTCCAATGGAAGCCGGCTTTGACTTTTTCAATGCTTGCTGGTGCAGAGCCTACATTTGAAATTGTAAGGTAAAGAGAGATCGCAGTTCTAAGAACATCTTGCCCCTCATGCTTCATTCCTGTATCGAGCACAGCACAAAGTGTGGGACCCTTAATTGTATCAATGTTGAATTTAGGTTTATGTCTCAGTGTTCGGAATATGCCTGATATCCACCCAAACAGCATAGTCAGAACAAACAGAATTAGAGTAAGGTAACCCGAATTGCTGTTGGTCCAGTCAATGATTTTGTTGAGCAGTTCCATCAGTAAATTAGCTTGAGGTAGTTGGAGATCAATGCACAGCCTCATCATCTAGGTTGGCGTGCATCACTGTACCCAGTAGCCCCGCAAGATTGGTCTCCCCTAGGCACTCACGCTCCACGACCTCAGAGAGTGGTTGTGCCTGAACTGTTGAGAAAGCAGTAAGCAGGAATTGGGCGAGAGCTATCTTCATAGCACTGATGTTGCCTTGAAGGTGGGCGCGGCGCAACTGGAGAAATGTATCAATATATTTCACTCTCAGGCTGTTGTGATGATGTTTGTCAGTCTGTTAGCCTCGATAGATAGTCCGTGAAGGGGGAGTGTTGTTGTGAAAGCAATTGTAAGATTTCTATTGTTGGCAGGGGTGATCCCAAGTATTTCTGTGGCTGAAATTATAGATACAGTTGATTGGGCTGCCATCGCGCCAGGAAATGAGTGGACATACAATAACGAGCTTTATTCATGGGACACTACAAGAGATAGTGTTGGCACAAACTCCATTCCGATTAATGGTGTCGAAACATGGCCGTATAGTTCCAGCGAAGGAACAACCCAGTATTTTTCAACGAATAATGGCATTCGATTACATCGACTTGGAGGGTTGAGTGTTTACATTAGTGGATTTGGCACATTGGATTACTATATAGATGCTTCCCCGGCTATAGTTTATGCACCAGCCACGATGAGCCCCGGTGACGTAGTAAATTCATCAGGTACGGCGACGTATGTTTTTCCTTCTGCTGGCGTAAGCTATCCGATTAGCTATACATCTAGCTCAACATTTTATGGTTTTGAAGATGTTGAAACAGTTCTTGGTACATTCAGGGCGGTTAAGATTCAAGTTGAGTTTTCAATGAGTGGCAGTATTGAAGGGGAGAACATCAATGAAACAGCAAGAACTATTTATTGGTTGGTCAAAGGGTTGGGGATTGTAAAGCAGTGGGTTGAACAGGATAGTGAAACTTGGGTTCTAAAGAACACCAATATCCCAGAGAGTAGTTATCAGAGCTCTATAGCTGATGCCTTTCCGGATGACCCACTGTACAGCCAAGACAGCGATTTAGATGGTCTTCCTGATGAATGGGAAACAGACCGTATTGGAGACTTATCATCTTCTGAGGTATCTGACTCTGATGGTGATGGCTTTACTGCAATGGAAGAGTTTACTGCAGGAACAGATCCTCTCGTGGTTACGGTTCAGTCAGGATTTAATCAGGCAGATATTGATGCTGCAGTTGCAACAGCTATTTCTGCTGCTATTACGTCCCAAGTACAGGCATGTGCAGATAATCCTGCATCCTGCGGCATTACTATCAGTCAAAGCATAACTTCTCATTCGTTAGTAGGTGGATGGAACCTTATCGGCGGCATGGATGCTAGTGACTCTGCAAGTATTCAGTCTTTTCTTGACGAGCATGGAGCGACATCAGTGTGGGGGTGGGATGGACTGAGGTGGAGTAGCTACCTCGAAAGTACGCCGGTATTCCTCAATAGCTTGACCGAGATGAAAGCAGAGGAAGGGTACTTCGTAAGAGTGCCTTAGGCTAAGTTCACCTTTTATTGACTGAAGACCCGCATTTGAATATAGAGAGGATGCCTACAGCCGTTTGAGTCAAAGAGGTTGTGGAAATGCTGGCTGACTTTCCACGAAATAGAGAGTGGAACATGCAGGTGTTCTCATTCAGGATGGCAGCTTTGGAGTGGGTGACTGCTCAGCAGGATGGTCTCTGACTACTTCCTGTAGTGGATCAATCTCTTCTAGGTGCTCGTTTACGTTTTAGGGCACCTCGAAAAACCTCTAGATTGACGATATTTACATTTGTAACTATCTGTTTCTATGTTATCAGTCTTGCGAAATCAGTGGTTTTTCGAGGTCCCCTTTAGTGAGGAATGAAAAGATGAAAGTAGGAGTGATAGTGATTGGTGGCATATCCATAGTATTAGCGGCAATCTGGAGTATACCTAGGATGGTTGATGCTGTTGCTGATATGGCGCGGAAAGGGAAATATGTTGTTGAGCTTCCCGCAAAATGTGATCAATTACTTGGTGAACAAATGGATATGTATGTGGGCGATCATCAGTACCCAGAAGCCGATCTCAAGATGATTAATGCAAAGGTGAATGAGTGTTTCACAAAGCAGAAAGAAGTCTATGAAGCACTTGAACAGACAGCTGAAGGAATGCAGGTTCTTTTAGATGCAAGATCACCATTCAGTGACATCAAGGATGCGGTTAAGCTCATTAATAAAGCTAAAAAGCTGCTAATCACTCCTAATCAATGATGTAGAGTGTTATGTTATGGGTGCTATCGGATAGCTGAATTAATAGTGATTGATACTCTATCATTGCTGACAGCAGAAGTTGTTGAGTTGGACCAGAAGGTGATGTGTGATCTGGTATTGTCAAGGGATGTAAAATGACAAAATGCATATTTTTCAATGAGGGCTTATGAGAGTTAATTCATATTTCAAGCAAGCTGAAAAAATAGTTCCTGACGTGGCAGGAGTGGTGGTAGCTGCAGTGGCAATTCCGATTGTACTTGGTGCTGTTATGCTATTGGTTGATCAGATTTCAAAGATAGATGTTGCGTTGTGGATAACACCGGAATCACTCTCTATGACAGTGTTGACTGCAACACTCGCGACAGCAATTTGGATACACTTTAGCAATGAAAGGAATAGGCAGTCACTTTCATATTTGGATAAAGCGATTGACCTGATCAAAAAGGCATATGAAATTTTGTCTGATGAAGAAGGTGAAGTTACAAATGACCGTATACGCTGGGTAACAACGGCTCGCTTACTGCAAAGGGCGGATAATATTTCTAATAGAATTACTGATCAGGCTCATAGGCATATCTATATGTCAGAGCATGATTATTGGCGTCATCAATTTGGGGAGTTGCTTCATTTTAAAAGCGCGGGGATATGGTCATCTTTTTTCTGTGGCATGGATCGTACTTGGTCTCTAAGTCGTGCTGCAATTTGTACTGCAGAAGAAAACAAAGGAGAGACATGGATTCCGGGTGCTGCTGTCTCAGTTGTTTACAGGTTTTCAATATATCCCAGACACTATGAAGATCCGCTTCGGTCATCAAGATCGTTGAACTCTTGGGAAAGAGATAAGCTGTCAGCAATGGAGCAGGACGGCGTACTGGAATACATAGCCTTCCGAGAGCATTTTATGTGTGTTGATAAGAAAGTTTATTATCTTCATGAAACATCTGCTGAAATGGATACCTCAAAGATTGAGGAGAAGATCAGAAATCACCATGACGTTCTAATCAGGGTGTGATTATTGATGAAATAATCTTTGTGTGTCTTGACATTACCACGTAACAGATCAATACTAAATGGGCACTGGCAAAATCCAGTGACGGGTGTGGTAACCCGATTAGCTAAAGCGCAACATGCGCTGTCGTTCGAAGACGAGCGCATTTTTTACGTCCGTAGTTTATGACGGACCGTGCAGGGCACCTTCGGGTGGCCGACCTTTAGCCGGTATTACCACCTCTGTACGGTCTGTCACCTTAATTCTGTGGTAAGGATTGGTGGCAGTTATCAAACGATAGCTAAAGGAGGTGCATCATGCACAACCAAACCACGGGATCATTCCCACTAGAGGTAAGCTGTAATGCTTGCCATCACTACCACTTTGATCTGCAGTTCAACGGAAGCTGTGATCAGCATGAACCAGGTCAATCACTCGACCCACTCACTGAGCACTGTGTTCACTGGGAGATGTACGCTCAGCCGGTGTTCAACCCATATCCTCGAATCCATATTTCTGCATCTTTACCTGTAATGGGGGTGAGAGCATGAACCAGAGAGTACACATCACAGAAACTGACTCACTGTCACTCGTGCAGGGAGTTGCACGCAATGACGGCCAACCAATCACACCAGCAAGCTATGGCAGTATCTCCCCGGCACAGAGAGTGAATATCACGCTTGCTACCCTTGGTGCTGCAATGCACGAGGCTGATCTATCCTTAACCCGTCTATCTGCCTCAGAAGATGAGAAAGCCGCTCTATCAGCCGCTAAGGCACGCTCACTACTGGTGATGTGTCTGGATAAATTTGTTGATTTGATGGAGGTGCAGTCATGAGCGTCTTTATTATTTTGCATACGAGTGGAGAGCTCTCATACGGGTCATCGGTACATGCTGAAGAGTGTAAAAGGCTGGCTCCACATCTTTATTTATTGGACCTTTTCCCAGAAATCATTACTCAAGAGATTGAGAAGCGAAATGGGTTGCCTGGGAAATCAGTTTCACCCAAGAAAGATGGTTCGATAATGTTTGAGGTAGCAGAAGATGGTGAAACCTATACCAAAATCTTCAGTCCTCTTCTGGCTGAAGGGGAAGCTGAATGGAGAAAACTGCTTCCTCATCTTGAAAGGCTGAAAAAGTGCATAGAGACAGCGAAGGAATATGTCCGCACTACTGCAGCGAGGAGTCGGTCATGAATAATATAGCAAGAGTAGCAAGGCCAATTACCCATGGAGCCTCTCAAGGGTTTGCGGATGGTCCATTTCTGGCCGCTTTCTATAGTATGGGAGACTCAATGCAGCCAACTTTGGAACCAGGGCAACCTATACTGCTTGATATTGCTGTTGACCGATTCACTGAAGAGGGAATCTATGCGATCAGGATTAATGGAGACATCTATCTCAAACGACTAAAACGAGCTGTCAGCGGTGAGATTCATGTGATTTCTGATAACGCGACCTATGAAATGTGGACTCTTAAACCAGAGATGAATGCTCAGATTATTGGGCGAATGGCTCGAGCTTTGGATGGTGATGTTGTGGGGGCGCAGTCATGAGCAAGCGAGGAAAGAAGAAGGTGTGGAGTGGCGGCAGCTTCCTGGCATTGCCTCACAAGCTGTTGGAGTCGGATAACTACTGTAACCTCACTGCAGGGGCCGTGAAGCTGTTGGTGGCAGTACACAGGAAAGAATAATGGTGACCTCACAGCAGCTCTCACGGTGCTGAAGGGTAAGGGGTGGAAGTCACCCTCTACGCTGGATGAGAAGCTCTCAGAGTTGCTGCACTATGGGTTCATCATCAAGACCCGTCAGGGTGGCCGGAATCAGTGCAGTCTCTATGCGCTGACTTGGCAATCAATCGATGAGTGCGGCACTCGGTTGGATGTAAAAGAGACCAAAGTGGCAAGTGGAGAATGGAAGGAAAAGAAGCCAAAATATGTCTCAAAAAGGAAGAGACCAAAGAAGCAGACTGCTACGCAAATCGTAGCAACAGAAAACAGTTTGAGTACTACGCAAATCGAAGTCACTAACTACGCGAATCGTAGTAATGAGACCGAGCCAATCCCCCCGTTACTACGCGAATCGAAGCAGTCAGCCCCTTTTTCTGTGTACCCTTACTACGCAAATCGTAGACCTTTATACAATTATACCAATACCAACCCAAAAAACGGGGTCCCATGGGTGGGGCATAGACTGCATGTTTTCAGACAGCCGAAGAGGGCGAAGCGAAGGCGCAATGCACAGGGTAGATTCGACCGGGGCAAGATCCAGTTGAGCGGTCATGCTGGGAAGAAATCACTGATCCAAAATCAGGACCAGCACTCAGCGGGCCGAGGAAGGGAAGCCGCATGATTGATCTGAACACTGAGAGCGGATGTAGACAGTTCCTGGTGGATAGGCGTTTCTCGTGCCGTACTCTGATCCCAATTCTGGATCAATGCCATAATCTCAACCTTATGGATCGTAGAGAAGCCAGAAAGCTCAGGCAGCATCAATCACCGATATTTGATCGCCGTGCAGACGTTCTCGAAAAGAGAGCGAAGCAGCGATGGTTGTCAGTCAAGCCGGTCGGAATAGGTACGCGATTGAAATGATTTTCATGCTCCCTCAATCTGATGAAGTCTCCAGTAACGGACCCGGCACGGTGCCCATTTTGGATATCGTGCATAACGATAAAGGACAGATGTCCAAAACGGACACCAGTTATCGGAAGGGCAACGGTTCTGCTGAAATAGATGTGAGCAGATTTGCGTACACCTACAAAGATAGTCAGAACAAAGAGCAGGCCTACATGTGTTTTTGACCCTGTTCACTGGAAACGGTGAGCGGGATTTTTGTTGTTTGTGTATTGATGATTCTGCCAAAACTAAGGAAACCCTTAGATTGTGTGGAATATTAGAAATTGTGGATATTGTTTCTGGGTTGTCGCTATTTATGGGTAAGTTGACCCCGCGCTATTAAAAAACAGTAATTTAGTAATAAGGTGAGGTTCTAATGAAAAAAGTTAGTTCCTTGTCGAACTATCAATAGGTTATTCAATATACATAATTTGATTTATTGACTATTTTCTCAATGTGACCGTGTGTAATAGATAATAGGGGTTCTTCACATTGCCTGTGGATAACTCTGTGAGTAACTATTGTTTGAGTGTTTTGTGATTGAGAAAATACAGGAATCAGGCTGTGTGCTTAAAAAATAAGCAGTGAAATATTTCTCTATTTTTTGCTTGGTGAGAGTCCCGTTACCAGTATAACCGGCAACGGGAACTTCTGAATATGGTGTCCTCACCACCCGATTAGTCTCCTCCTCCAGCAGTGGAACCCGGCGCATTGTAGAGAGGCATATTGATCTGTGCAACTGTATTAGATGGCAGCTATACGACAGACTAAAAACCAGTAAAATATACCACCATGACAAAATCAGAGCTAATCAACCGTCTCTACCTCAACAACAAGCACAACCTTCCATTGGAGGATGTTTCAGCGGCAGTGAATCAAATCATAGGCCGCATGACAGACGCTCTTGGAGGTGGTGGTCGTGTAGAGGTGCGTGGGTTTGGGGTCTTAAGCCTGCATGAGAGAGCAGCCCGTACAGGCCGGAATCCTAGAACAGGTGAAGCAGTTCAGGTGCCAGCCTGCTACAAGGTTCACTTCAAGCCGGGGAAGGAGTTGAAGGAGAGGGTGAATTCTGAGGGGGTAGGTGGGTAAAAATCAAAAAAGTATACAGAAAGTATACAAAATGGCTTATTCAATAAAAAGCAGTCACCGAATTAACGATAACTGCTTGAATTTAATGGTGGGCCATGAGTGACTCGAACACTCGACCAAGAGATTAAGAGTCTCCTGCTCTACCAACTGAGCTAATGGCCCAAATATGGGGTGACTGATGGGGCTTGAACCCACGACAACCGGAATCACAATCCGGGGCTCTACCAGCTGAGCTACAATCACCATTACACTTCTTCTACCTGCCAGTAGTTGGCGCGCCCGGCAGGATTCGAACCTGCTACCCTCGGCTTAGAAGGCCGATGCTCTATCCAAATGAGCTACGGGCGCAGTATCAATACATAACTGGTCGGGGTGGAGGGATTCGAACCCCCGACATTCTGCTCCCAAAGCAGACGCGCTACCAGGCTGCGCTACACCCCGTTCGCCGATAAAAATCAGCGAGCGCGAATAATACCATCCACAGCGTATCAGTCAATAACGAGTGATATAATCTGGTCACTTTTTTTACTTTGCCGTAAATACGAGATAAGGAATCTTAAAGGGATGAGTGCACAAATTCTGGATGGAAAAAAAATTGCTGGTGAGATCAGGGAGCTGGTCCACCAAGAGGTGAAGCACCTGCTGGCTGATGGTCGCCGTCAACCCGGTCTCGCAGTTGTACAAGTGGGCGATGACCCGGCGTCAAGTGTTTATGTGCGTAATAAGCATAGTGCTTGTGAAAAGGCGGGAATCTTATCCATTAAACATGAGGTCCCTGTGGAGATATCACAACAGGCGCTGCTTGATCTGGTCGATGCGCTGAATGAAGATCCAACAGTTGACGGCATTTTGGTGCAGCTTCCACTTCCCGCCCATATAGATTCAGAGACTGTTATTGAACGCATCCATGCGGATAAAGATGTTGATGGCTTCCACCCCTACAATATGGGACGTCTGACCTTAAAGATGCCACTACTAAGACCTTGTACACCAAAAGGGGTGATGACGCTGCTTGAGCGAACTGGAATTCCATTGGAAGGAAAAGAGGCGGTGATCGTGGGGGCCTCAAATATTGTAGGCCGTCCGATGACTCTGGAGTTGCTCACTGCCCGTTGTACCACTACAACTTGTCACAGCAAGACAGCCGATCTTGAGGCGCATGTACGTCGAGCTGAGGTGCTGGTGGTTGGAGTGGGTATTCCCAACTTTATTCCCGGTGAGTGGGTACGTGAAGGTGCTGTAGTGGTTGATGTAGGTATCAACCGGCTTGAGGATGGCACCTTGACGGGGGATGTTGATTTTGAAGGTGCCTGCCGACAGGCATCCTGGATTACCCCTGTGCCAGGTGGAGTTGGTCCAATGACCATTGCTACTCTTTTGCAGAATACCTTAAAGGCGGCCGAGGTTTTCCATAACGCCTAATAGAGACCTGTATAGCGTAGATTATCCTCTGCGCCAAGTGGTGCCATCTGCACCATCCTCTAACACAATCCCTTGCTCGGTGAATAGGTCACGAATACGGTCTGATTCTGCCCAGTTTTTGTTGGCCCTGGCAGCGGTTCGGTCCTTAATCAGTTGTTCAATCTCTGTATCGCTCAGTCCATCTTCATGATTTTCACCCTTAAGAAACTGGTCAGGGTCTTGCTGCAACAGTCCGAGAATTTCTGCTAACTGCTTCAGTAGCTGTGCATGTGCTTCAGTTGTCAGGTCTTCACTATCATTGAGTCGATTAATTTCACGCACTAAATCAAATAGTACTGAAAGTGCTTCGGGTGTATTGAAGTCATCATCCATTGCTGCATTAAAGCGTTGCTCCCATTCGCTTTCCATTACAGCGGTAACACCTTCTGACTCAATGCCACGTAGTGCTGTATAAAAGCGGGTCAATGCAGACTGTGCATTTTGCAGGTTCTCTTCGGTGTAGTTCAGTGGGCTGCGATAATGGCTGGTTAATAGAAAGTAGCGTACAACCTCTGCTGGATACTGTTTGAGTACCTCACGAATGGTGAAGAAGTTCCCCAGTGACTTGGACATTTTTTCATCATCAACCCGTACAAAACCGGCATGCATCCAGTAATTGACGAAGGTCTCCCCGGTCGCCCCCTCCGATTGTGCAATCTCATTTTCGTGATGCGGAAAGATAAGATCCATCCCTCCACCATGAATATCAAAATGGTTACCCAGACATTGTGTCGACATTGCGGAGCACTCAATGTGCCATCCGGGACGCCCTTTACCCCAGGGGGAGTCCCAGCAGGGTTCATCGGGCTTGGCTGATTTCCATAACGCAAAATCCATCGGTGCACGTTTAATGTCACCGATTTCTACACGTGCACCCGCCTGTAAATCGTCAAGGTTTTTTCCTGAGAGTTTACCGTACTGATCGATGGCGGAGACATCACAGTAGACATCTCCATTATCTGCCACATAAGCCTTTCCGTTATCGATCAGCTGTTCAGTCATGGATAAAATTTCATCCATTGAATGGGTTGCTCTGGGTTCCTGATCGGGAGGCAGAATGCCTAATGCCTCAGAGTCCTCATGCAGTGCATCAACAAAGCGTTCTACCAAGTCTGTAAAGAGTTCTCTATTCTCGTTGGCACGATTAATAATTTTATCATCAATATCAGTAATATTGCGCACATAGTTTACTTTGTACCCCTGCGCACGAAGGTAACGTACAGCAACATCAAAAAATACCATTACCCGGGCATGGCCCACATGACAGTAATCATAGACTGTCATTCCACAAACATAGAGGTTCACCTCTCCTTTATGGATTGGTTTAAACTGCTCTTTGGTTCGTGTCTGGGTATTGTAGATCTGCAACATGGTTTTTCTCTTTAAAAATAGATACAAAATCAGCACAGGATTATACCCCACCCCCGTTGCGCAATGGCGGCTGCAATAAGGTATGATTCCCCTCAAATTCACAACCAGACAATACTTAACAGAATAGAAGACTATGAAGAAGAATCTGACCATCTTTGGCTCCGTGGTTGCCTTGCTGGGTGCCGTCCTGTTTACCGTAGTACCCTCTGATCCGGCCGTTGCGACTGAAGAGAATCCATTGATTGCTGCCGATTCACCGCTTGTAGAACTGGTTACTAACTACGGTAACATTACACTGCAGCTGGATGCGGCTCGAGCGCCTTTTACGGTTACCAATTTTCTTACCTATGTAAAGAGTGGTCACTATGATGGCACGATCTTCCATCGTGTGATCCCCCGTTTCATGATACAAGGGGGAGGTTTTACTCTCGGTTTTGATAAAAAGCCCACTCATGACATGATCCCCAATGAGGCCGATAATGGACTCAAGAATCTGTTCGGTACGGTTGCCATGGCACGTACTGGTGATCCGCACTCTGCGACAGCGCAGTTTTTTATTAATACCACCAATAACCGGTTTCTCAACCATACCCGCAAGTCACAGCGAGGTTGGGGGTATACTGTTTTTGGTAAGGTAATTAACGGTATCGAGGTAGTGCGCCAGATTGAGCAGACGAAAACCGGACCCGGTGGCCCGTTTCAGAAAGATGCACCCGTTGAGATGGTGATCATCGAATTAGCCCGACTTATTTCCAAATAATTTGTAAACAGAAGGATCGACCTACCATGATTGTAAAGATGACCACCTCTCACGGAGAGATTACGATTGAGCTTAATGCCGAGAAGGCCCCGCAGACTGTAGAAAACTTCATCGACTACTGTCGTGATGGCTTTTACGATGGCACCATCTTCCACCGTATCATCCCTGGTTTTATGGTTCAGGGGGGAGGGATGGAGCCGGGAATGGCAGAAAAACCAACCAATGAGCCAGTTGAGAATGAGGCCAATAACGGATTGAAGAATGATGTTGGCACGCTGGCCATGGCTCGTACCATGGACCCACATTCGGCAACTGCACAATTCTTTATCAACACCAACAGTAATGGTTTTCTAAATTATCCAGGGCAGGATGGTTGGGGCTACTGTGTCTTTGGTGAAGTGACTGAAGGAATGGATGTGGTTCGAGAGATTGAAAAAGTTGAGACGGGCAGCCGTGGCTTCCATGATGATGTGCCTAAAGATGATGTCGTTATTGAGAAGGTAGAAGTACAGGAATAACCGATGACTCAATGAGCTCCAGAAGAGAGTTTCTGGAGCTCACGACACTGATCCATGTCTATCTGCTTTATTGCTGACCTGCATCTATCGGCCGATAGACCTGAGATCGCACAACGCTTCCTTCACTTTCTCCAACAGGAAGCTACTCAACACAGAACGCTCTATATCCTTGGTGACCTGTTTGAGGTTTGGTTGGGGGATGATCTTTCATCTCAAGTTCATGCCAATATACTGTATGCATTGAAGCGTGTGACTGAAACAGGAACCGCTATTTATGTGCAGCACGGCAATCGTGATTTCCTGCTTGGTAGACAGTTTGAAGAGTTGAGCGGATGTCAGCTGCTTGAGGACCCCTATTTAATCGATCTGGAGAGTGAGCAGATTTTATTAATGCATGGGGATCAGCTCTGCAGCGATGATTTGTCTTATCAAAAATACCGAAAATGGGTGAGAAACCGGTTTAGCCTGTGGGTGCTGAGACATCTTCCAAAATCAGTTCGCAGGAGAGTTGGAACTACACTGCGGCAGCGTAGTGAATATGGTAAACAGCAGAAGTCTGTAGAGATTATGGATGTGACTCAAGATACTGTAGAGGCGGTGACAAGGCAGTGGAATAGTACCCACCTGGTGCATGGTCACACACATCGCCCCGGATATGAAACTTTTAGGTTGGAGAATAGACTGATATACCGGCTGGTATTAGGGGATTGGGGTGCAAGCCAAAAAGAGAATGTTTGGGTTTTTTCAGAGGGAGAGTTCAGTCAGCGACACTATTGATGTTGTCTCTGTTGTTTTCTTGTGAATGATTGAAAAATATTCTGACTAGTGATGTTTTGGTTGTAAAAAAAGCCTCAGCGTAACGATTACGCTGAGGCTTTTAGTGAGCGAGAGCGACTCTCTTTACTGAGCAGCAGGAGCTACTGGAGCATAAGGGTAGTAGCTAGGACGAGATTCAGTGCGCAGATCAGAAGTCCCGTTCATGCGAGCATTCTCAGCAGCATCCATATCAGCCTGCATGTCAGAAGATCCCTTACCAGAAGCGTTTACAGTCATGCTGAAGTTACCTTCTGCATCACCACGACCTTTGCCGGCGCCGCGTCCCTTTCCGTCAAAAGCACCGTCAGCAGAACCAGTTCCATAGCCAGACTGGTTGTCATCACCGCCGCCGAAGAAGGCAGAAGCGCTAGAAGCAACAGCAGCAAGAGCGATAGCAGCAATAATTTTTTTCATGATAAATCCTTTAAAAGTAATAATTTGAAATTTGTTTAAAATTTTTGTGAGTGTTTTTTCACAATATGGAAGGAATTATACAGTAATATAATTGAATGTTAAATGGTTAATTATTTATGTGTTATTAAATTATTTTATCTTCGCCATGTACAAGACAATAAAAAACCTCGGTGTATTACTACACCGAGGTTTTTGAGGTATGAGACTCTCTTACTGAGCAGCAGGAGCGTAGTACCCAGGATACCCAGGACGTGACTCAGTGCGTAGATCGCTGTCACCCTTGATGCGGGTGTTGTTAGCAGCATCCATATCAGCCTGCATGTCAGAAGAGCCCTTACCAGAAGCATTTACAGTCATGCTGAAGTTACCTTCTGCATCAGCGGCACCCTTACCAGCACCACGTCCCTTTCCATCGAAAGCACCGTCAGCAGAACCAGTTCCGTAACCAGACTGGTTGTCGTCTCCGCCACCGAAGAAAGCAGAAGCGCTAGAAGCAACAGCAGCAAGAGCGATAGCAGCAATAATTTTTTTCATGATAAGTATCCTTAAAAAGTAAAATTTGAAATCTGTTTAAAATTTTTCTGTGAGTGTTTTCTCACAACATGGAAAGCATTATACAATAAGATAATTGAATATTAAAGATTTAAAAATCTATATGGACATAATTAAATTTATGTCTTTTGTCAGCATAGTCCCCCTAAATGCAACCACAAAAAAAGCCTCGGTGTATCGCTACACCAAGGCTATTTATTTGAGAGAGTAGGTTTCTCTTACTGAGCAGCAGGAGCTACTGGGGCGTAAGGGTAGTACCCTGGGCGAGACTCGGTACGTAGATCGCTGTCACCCTTGAGGCGGGCATTGTTAGCAGCATCCATATCAGCCTGCATATCAGAGGAACCCTTACCAGAGGCGTTTACAGTCATGCTGAAGTTACCCTCTGCATCACCACGCCCTTTACCAGCACCACGACCCTTTCCGTCGAAAGCACCATCAGCAGAACCAGTACCGTAACCAGACTGGTTGTCATCTCCGCCGCCGAAGAAGGCAGAAGCACTAGAAGCAACAGCAGCAAGAGCGATAGCAGCAATAATTTTTTTCATGATCAATCCTTAAAGGTAAAATTTAAAATCTTTAATTGAGAGTATATGGTCAGAGTATTTCTCTTCTCTCAATATCTGTGCATTACTATACAATAAATGCGTTGAATAATAAAACTCAAACATTTGTATTGGCACATAAAAATTATTTATTAATGGTTTTTTAGTGTTCTCGAGTGGCTCGGAAGTTAATATTAGGCCAGCGCTCTATTGTCAGATCTAAGTTGACTCGTGTTGGAGCGAGATAAGTGAGGTTGCCTCCACCATCTATGGCGAGGTTATCGCTGCTCTTTTGCTTAAAACGATCCAAGTCGACAGGGTTTTTACACTCCACCCAGCGGGCGGTATAGACCGATACACTCTCATAGAGTGCTTCTACCTTATACTCATGCTTGAGTCGGTGCGCTACAACATCAAACTGTAATACACCAACTGCGCCAAGAATGAGGTAGTTATTATTGAGGGGCATAAAGAGTTGGGTCGCTCCCTCTTCAGAGAGCTGCTGTAACCCTTTTTGTAGCTGTTTGTTCTTGAGCGGGTCTTTGAGACGAACCAGCCGGAACAGCTCTGGCGCAAAGTGGGGGATACCGGTAAAACGCAAGGTTTCACCTTGGCTGAAGCTGTCACCAATCTGGATAGTGCCGTGGTTATGTAACCCAATAATATCACCGGGCCAGGCCTCTTCGGTGTGGGAGCGATCTCCCGCAAGAAAGGTGAGGGCGTTGGGGATGGCGATATTCTTATTGATTCGACTGTGGTGGATCTTCATCCCTTGGTTGAATTTCCCGGAACAGATGCGCAGGAAGGCGATGCGGTCACGGTGTTTGGGGTCCATATTGGCCTGAATTTTGAAGACAAAACCGGTAAATTTCTCTTCAACAGGCTCAATGGTGCGATCTTCGGTATCACGTGATTGTGGGTCAGGGGCGATCTCAACAAAACCATCGAGCATCTCTTTGACACCAAAGTTACCCAGTGCGGTTCCAAAGTAGACAGGGGTTAGGGTGCCTGCCAGGTATTCATCCAGGTCAAAAGAGTGGCTTGCTCCTTGAACCAACTCCAACTCCTCGCGAAGATCCTCTGCAAGGTCGCCAATGGCCTCATCCAGTGCTGGATTGTTGAGCCCTTCAATGATCTGCTCTTGTTGGATGGTATGGCCCTGGCCAGTACTGTAAAGAATAGTACGATCTTCTGCCAGTTGATAGATTCCCTTGAACTGTTTGCCCATCCCGATGGGCCAGTTGATCGGCGCACACTTGATGTTGAGAATCGCCTCGACCTCATCAAGCAACTCAATAGGGTCACGGATATCCCGGTCCATCTTGTTGATAAAGGTGAGGATGGGGGTTGTACGCAGACGACACACCTCCATCAGTTTGATGGTACGTGGCTCAACGCCTTTCGCGCCATCAATAACCATTAATGCAGAATCGACGGCAGTGAGTGTTCGATAGGTATCCTCAGAGAAATCCTCATGTCCTGGGGTGTCGAGCAGGTTGACGACTCGTTCCTTGTAGGGAAACTGCATCACTGAGGTGGTGACCGAAATACCACGCTCTTTCTCCATCTCCATCCAGTCAGAAGTTGCGTGACGGTCCGAGCCACGCCCCTTGACGGTACCAGCCTGCTGAATCAGCTTTCCGAACAGCAGTAATTTCTCGGTAATGGTGGTCTTGCCCGCATCCGGGTGTGAGATGATGGCAAAGGTGCGCCGTTTATCGATCTCGTTCTGCAGTTGGCTCATTCCTTGAGTGGTTCCTTTTTGAGTATCTTTACAGCTCAGTATCAGGCGATTTCAACCATCTCAATCGCAAAGGTTAACGCCTTACCAGCCAAGGGTGCATTGCCATCAACAGTGACATTTTCATCATCAAAATCAACAATAACAAAGTTGATCATCTCACCGTTAGGGCCTTGAGCATGCATCTGTAAACCAAGTTCAGGCTCCATGTCCTCTGGCATCATTGAGCGCTCAACTTGAGCAACCATTTCCGGGTTATGTTCACCATAAGCCTCTTCTGGCGCAAGTGTGACTGTTTTCTTGTCACCAACGCCCATACCGCGGCAGGCACTGTCAAAACCGGGAATTACCTGGCCACTACCAATGGTAAACTCAAGTGGGTCACGCCCCTCTGAAGAGTCAAATTGCTCTCCATCATCCAATGTTCCAGTGTAGTGAATTTTTACGGTACTGCCATCAGTGGCTTCGGACATAATTTCGCTCTCAGTTGAAGAAGGGGAAGTCATTTGGCCCCTTTGTGGAAAACCGCTATTCTAACGTGATTCAATGAGTTGCGTCAGCCAGATTCGGCTGCGCAGCCCCAATTCTGTGGTGTATCCACGTTCAGAAAATTGAATTTTATTATTTTGATCAACAATATAGGAAGTGGGTACACCCTGTACTCCAAACCGATGAGCAATGGTCCCATCAGGGTCTGTAATAGTTGTTGGGTCTATTCCTTGCTCCTCTAGGTAATGTTCTACCTCCAGCGAGGTACCTGACTGCATGGCAATGGTGATGACTGGATAATCTTCTGCAATAGAGGCAATACTCTCCTCTTCCAGCTTACAGATGGGGCACCAGCTTGCCCAGAAGTGGATTACTAACGGGGTCTCTCTGGGGGTGTCGAGACTAAAGTGTTCTCCCCGAATGGTGAGTGCATTGAGTGGTGGAGCCTGACCTACAGCCATTCCTTGTTGTTGCCAACTTCGTATCGCACCGATGGCAACCACAACAAACAGTAGCTTGATGGAGCCTTTAAGCGTAAATCTCATGACCGGTTTTTGCGTAGTAATGTGTTGGAGAGTCTTTGAAGGGCATGCTGCAGGCTATTATTATTTTGCTGTGCTTGTTCGGCCAGTTGGTGGGCAATAGCGGTGGAGGGGAGTTTGGGTTGGATGGGGGGAGGAAGAATTGGTTCATTGGAGAAGCGCACTTTCAATTTAACCTGGGTGACTTGTCTTGCCCCCTCTTGATGAAGAAGATCAAGCAGATTTTGTTGCAGAAAACGGCCGCGTTGTAACCAGCTTGGAGAGTCTGCGTGAAATAGAGCAACCCCTTTGGGGGTAATGGTGCTGAGGTGAATGTGGGCCGAGTAGGGGAGACCCAGTTTTCCCATGACGCGTTCACTGAGCTTTCGCAGTTGAAAGGCCTTTTTGATCAATTGATTATTGTTAACTTCTCTGGAGAGGATGGAGAGTGGACGCTTTCCTCGGGGAAACTGGTTTTTCTGGGGAGGAAGGCTCTCTGCAACGAAATATTCAGCAGCCTCATTTTGAGGTTGAAGCGAGCGCTCTGGAGCTGTTGAAGTAGAACGTTCTTGATTCAGGATTTGGTGTATCCGCTTCAGGCTCTTGTTTGCTTCACTCATAGTTCCTCATGATAACATCCCGTTTCATGCAGAGACTATCACCCCCCGATACTTCCCACCCCGGTGTCTATCAGATGTTGAGTGCTAGTGGCGAAATTCTCTATATCGGTAAGGCGCGAAATTTAAAGAAGCGGGTCTCCAGTTACTTGCGGAGTAGTGGGTTGGCCCCCAAAACCAGAGCTTTGATGTCGCATGTTACCTCTATTGAAGTGATCACCACACACACCGAAAACGAGGCGCTGATCCTTGAGAGCAATCTGATCAAGAAGCATCGTCCTCGCTACAATATTTTGTTGAGAGATGATAAGAGTTACCCCTATATTTATCTCTCCATAGAGCAGAAATTTCCCCGCCTCAGCTTCCATCGCGGTGCACGTAAGGCAAAAGGGCGCTATTTCGGTCCATACCCCAGTGCCGGCGCGGTGCGTGAGAGCTTGAAATTGATGCAACGGCTATTTCCGGTACGTCAGTGTGAAGATAGTTTTTACCGTAACCGTACACGCCCTTGCCTTCAGTATCAGATTGAGCGCTGTACAGCGCCTTGTGTTGATTTGGTATCTGAGAAAAACTACCTGAGTAATGTGCGTCATGCAGTATTGTTTCTGGAAGGAAAGAGTGGCGAAGTGGTAGATGAGTTGGCTCAACAGATGGAGCAGGCATCGGCCAATTTGCAGTATGAAGAAGCAGCCCGGTTTCGGGATCAGATCTCCAGCATGCGACGAATGCAAGAGAGACAGTATATCAGTGGTGAGCGAGGCAATCTGGATGTGGTTGCCGTGACCTCAGCAGGAGGGGGAGCTTCGATTCAGCTCTTTAATTTTCGCCATGGACAGAATTTGGGGAGTCGCAGCTTCTTTCCCAAGAATGTGCAGGGGAAGAATGAAGCGGAAATTCTCTACGCCTTTCTGTCACAGCACTACCTGGAGCACCAGCCGCCGGTGGAGATCCTGGTAAACCACCAGCCGGAGCAGCAACAACTGTTGCAAGAGGTTTTTACCGAGGTTGCAACGCACAAGGTGGCTATTCGTCATCAATTGCGTGGAGACCGTGCGCGTTGGATGCGCATGGCTGTAGAGAATGCTGAGTTGGCGCTCAATAGTCGGCTCTCTCAAAGGGCGAGTGCTGTTGATCGGGTTGAAGCACTGCAGGATGTACTCAAGCTAGATCAGCTGCCTCAGCGAATGGAATGTTTTGATATTAGCCATACCATGGGGGAAGAGACGGTTGCATCTTGTGTGGTATTTGAAGATGGAGTGCCCTTAAAGGCAGATTACCGGCGTTTTAACATCCACGACATTACTGGTGGTGATGACTATGGTGCCATGCGCCAGGCACTGGAACGGCGTTATACGCGGTTGGTGAAAGGGGATGGACGACTCCCCGATCTGTTGCTGATTGATGGCGGCCCGGGACAGTGCGCACAGGCACATGCCGTGCTGGAGGAGTTGCAGATTGATGGGGTCTCAGTGTTGGGGGTGGCGAAAGGGCCAGATCGAAAAGAGGGGCAGGAGAAGCTCTTCCTGAATGGTGCAGCAGCACAGCTACTACCAGCGGATGCACCGGCACTGTTACTCATTCAACAAATCCGTGATGAGGCACATCGCTTTGCAATTACGGCACATCGCCAACGGCGGGCAAAAAAGAGAAACCGCTCCCCTTTAGAAGGGATTCCCGGTGTTGGGCCTAAGCGTCGCCAGCAGTTATTGAGCCATTTTGGCGGATTGCAAGAGGTGGCGCGGGCAGGTGTTGAGGATATCTCTGCCGTGACCGGCATCAGCCGAGATATTGCCCAGCAGATTTATGACCGTTTTCATGAGTAGTTAAGATTTCTTTATGCTGCTGTTGATTCTCAATAACGAATCGGATCTAATGCAGCGATGCAACTCAATTTACCGACACTGCTGACACTTCTTAGAATTGTATTGATCCCATTTTTTCTGATGTTCTTCTACCTGCCTGTGGAGTGGGCAAGAGTGGCGGCAACAGCACTCTTTGCTTTGGCAGCATTTACGGATTGGCTGGATGGATTTCTGGCACGTAAATGGGATCAGACCTCACCCTTTGGGGCCTTTCTCGATCCGGTTGCAGACAAACTGATGGTAGCATCTGCGCTGGTGCTTCTGGTGAGTGAACTCTCTAACGTGCTGGTAGCTATTCCCGCTATTGTAATTATTGGTCGCGAGATCACCATCTCGGCATTACGGGAGTGGATGGCAGAGATGGGGAACCGTACCAATGTGGCGGTCTCAATAATTGGCAAGGTCAAGACAGCGGCACAAATGCTTGCCATTCTACTGCTGCTCTATCGAGAACCTGTTGGAGAATTTCCAACCTCAGTGGTTGGTATGGTACTGCTCTACGTTGCAATGTTGCTGACGTTATGGTCAATGGTGCTCTATCTGAGAGCGGCCTGGCCAGTGCTGAGTCAAGAGTAGTCAACTGTCTTGCTCTTCTTTTAAAGGTTACGGATCAACTATAATGGCCTGGTCAATTCAATCTATACAGCATCAGAAGATCTGTTTGATGAGGCGCTCAACTCATTAAGAGGTTATCGAGTGCGTTGGAACCAACCAACTCATCATTTTGATATTCTAGAAGCACATCAAGGTATCGACTTACTCTGGGAGTTAAGTGCAGTGAGCTATATTGATCGATAGTGATTGATGCGTTGCTAAGGAACCCCTGAATAAGTCATGTGTAAATGCCTAACGCCCATAGCGCCCAATATCTTCGTTGAAAACCTTGCTAATAGCCCGCTATTGGCTGCGATCTTCGCCTTGATCTTGAACACTATGGACGTAATTCAAATTACCCAGACTTTTTCAGAGGTTCCCTAATGAAAATAAAAATGACCTGTTACAGATAGTCGGTATCATTTGGTAATCTATAGAATCCAAATAGCTGTTTCCCTAAGTCAATAAAAAACCCCCACCGAAAACGATGGGGGTTATTAAGTACAGCATTTACTACTGAGCGTTAAGCGGCCTCATCATCACCAACGAAGAAGCTCATGATGTAGATGATTAATCCGATCAGGAAGACTACACCGGCAATCTCACGCATCCAGTAGAACAGCGCAAGCTGATCCTGAGTCGCCATGAAGGTCATGGGGGTCTCAGAGATTCGCTGCAACCAAGTCTGCAGGATACCTGCCGCGGTCAGGAACAGAGTGATGAAGGTGATTGAGACTGTCATCAGCCAGAAGGACCACATCTCCATAACCTGTGCCTTGTTGGAGTTGGCGGCACGTCCACGGATGATGGGCATCGCGTAGGAGATGATCGCCAGCACTACCATCGCATAGGCTCCGTAGAAGGCCATATGACCATGGGCTGCGGTGATCTGCGTTCCATGTGTGAAGTAGTTCACCGGAGCCAGGGTGTGGAGGAAGCCCCATACACCAGCACCTAAGAAGGCCATTACACCGGTGCCCAATGCCCACAATACTGCGGCTTTGTTGGGGTGCTCACGCTTACGCTTGTTGACCATGGTGAAGGCAAATACGGTCATCATGAAGAATGGTATGGGTTCCATTGCGGAGAAGATCGATCCCCACCACTGCCAGTACTCAGGGGTACCAATCCAGTAGTAGTGGTGTCCTGTTCCGATTATGCCGGTGATCAGGGTCATGGCGATGATGATATACAACCATTTCTCGATCACTTCACGGTCTACACCGGTGGTCTTGATCAGGACGAAGGCCAGAATTGCACCCAGAATCAGCTCCCAAACACCCTCTACCCACAGATGCACGGTCCACCACCACCAGAATTTATCCTGTACCAGGTTGGTTGGGTTGTAGAACGAGAAGAGGAAGAAGACGGCAAGGCCGATCAGACCGATCATCAATACCAGGTTGATGACGGTTTTACGCCCTTGTAGTACGGTCATTCCGACATTGAAGATGAAGGCGAGGGCGACTACGACTATACCCAGTTTGGTTATGGTCGGCTGTTCGAGAAATTCTCGTCCCATGGTGGGCAGCAGATCATTCATGGTGAGGTCTGCGAGGGTCGAGTAGGGGACCAGCAGGTAACCGAGAATGGTCAGTGCGCCTGCGACCAGGAAGATCCAGAACATGAGGATCGCCAGACCGGGGCTGTAGAGTTCACGCTCCGCTTCCTCGGGTATGAGGTAGTAGGAGGCACCCATGAAGCCAAAGAGTAACCAGACGATCAACAGGTTGGTGTGGACCATACGGGCTACGTTAAAGGGGATCTCAGGGAAGAGAAAGTCGCCAACAACATACTGTAGGCCGATGATCAGTCCAAATAGGATCTGACCGACGAACAGGCCGATGGCTGCGGTGAAGTAGTATTTAGCTACTGCTTGTGATTGATATTCCATTTTATGAATGCTCCTTTAACCCATCTTGTTGGGTGGCCAACCTGCAGTGTTGATCTCTGAGGTGTACTTCAGAAACTGCGCGATCTGCTCCAACTCTTCATCGCTGAAGTTGAATTGGGGCATGCTGCGGCGACCGGGGATGCCATCTTTCGGACGACTCTTGATGAAGCCTTTGATGGCTTCTGTGCTGTTGCCGAAGCGCACATAGACATTACCAAGCTCTGGAGCAAAGTAGGCTCCCTCACCGAGTAATGTATGACAGCCAATACAGTTATTCTTTTCCCACAGCATTTTTCCTGCCGCTACTGTCGGGGTGATATTTTCATGGTTGTCCCTTTGGGGTACGACACCCATGGTGTCAAAAGTCAGGGCCAGAAATAGCAGGAAGAAGAACAGGCTTCCTCCATAAAATATATTTCGAGCCATCGATTTGGTGAACATTTCATCCATCGCTTGGTGCTCCATTAATGTTACGGAAGTGTGGAATGCGTAGTGTCCGTGAATACCAACCACCCTACGTTGATCCAGATCAACTCACCTTGTTAGAGTTTTATGATATTTGTCAGATATACCAGAAATGCAACCAGCGGTATCAGATAAAAATAGAGGTGCATCAACCGCCGTAGAGTTGCATTGGCGTTTTTTAGCTCCATAAAGTGGTCGATCACAATACGTCCCTTAACAGCGATTACCAGTGTAACAAATAGTCCCAGGCCGATGCCGGGTGGAGAAGATTCTCCCAGCCAACTGCCGCCCAGAGTGAGCGCCAGTAATACAATCCAGAGCAGATCCAGTAGGCGGTTATGTGGGAGTTTACTCATCGCAGTAGGTAGAGCAGAGGAAAAATAACTAGCCATACAAGATCGGTGGCATGCCAGTAGGAGGCAAAAGATTCCATCCCCTCATGAGATTCACTGCTGTAATGTCCTGAGTGGGTGCGCAGCATGATCCATAGCAGCCCCATTCCGCCCCACAGCACATGGACCATATGGGTGAAAGTAAGATAGTAGTAGACTGTGAAGAAAACCCCACTGCGGCCATTGACTCCATTTTCTATATTCCATTGAATTTCTAGTGATTTGATGGTGGCGTATCCCACGATGGTCAGTAGTACCAGGAATAGCCAACGCAGTGTGGCCGCGCGGTTATCAATACGGATTGTCTGAATTGCCTTGGCAACAAAATAGCTGCCAGAGATCATCATTACGGTATTTGCAGTCCCCGCAAGCGTATTGATCTGGCCTGGACCCAGTTGGAAGGATTCGGGGTTATAGAAACGGGCCACAAAATAGACACCGAACAGCAGACCGAATTCGGTCATCTCGGCCAGAATGCCGGCCCACATGCCACGGTTACCCGGAATTCGTCCGTTATTTTCGCTCTCTTCAGACTCAAGTTGAGGCTGTAGCGTCGTCTCTTCTGGTGTGGTGGAACGTGCATCCATAGTGGTTGATTCAACGGCACTTGATACAACAGAAGCATAAATGTCTCTGTTGATGAAATAAGGTGGCGTTAGTGGCTGGTCCCTTCAGATCGAGTGATCTTGTTGTATACATTGTATTTTCCGACCGGCTTTTTCATCGGAATGCGTTTGACCTCTTCCAGTGTGTCACCATCGTAGACCACCAGCGCACCATCCTCTTCCCAGATACTGAGTAGTGCATAACGTCCGTCACGGGTGAACTCGATATGGGCTGCGGTCTTGCCTGGGGCAGGGCGAACCGTTTTAACGATCTTTAAGGTCTGCTTATCAATGATATGGACCAGATCACGATTGGGGCCAAAGAAGACGTCGGCCCAAGCATATTTGCTCTTTTCGTGGCTACGCATAAAGAATCCCGGCCCTTCAGTTTTGATCTCATCAATCGCCTCCCAGCTCTTCATATCAATGACAGTCAGTGCCCCTTTACGTAGATTAGGGGTGGCCATAATGGTCTGTTCGCCACGCTGCCAGGTAATGCCGGACCCCAAGTGGGGCATTCCATCCAGTGCCAGGTCTGCCACCTTTCGCCCTAAATCAAGATCAATAACCGCACCACCGCCACTGCGTGAAGCCCCCATGATAAAGACATACTCCTGGTCGAAGAAGAAGTCATCCAGTGGGGTTTTGAGCTTGATGATACGTGGAGTGAAGCGGGGGTTTCCCTCTGCAGCATCTGTGCGGTAGTCATGTTGCCAACCGCCTGTCTTTCCCGCCTCGTAAGGGATTTCCCAAATCTCCGGTAGATCCTTGAGTGCGAGGATAAAGCTCTTGCGGGGCGCTGCATCATAGACTGCGCTGACACGAGAACTTTCTCCATGGCTTTTTACCGGGATGATGGTATTGAGGGAGAGGTCATTGGCATTCAACAGCACCAAGTTATGAGGGAGGTAGTTACCTACAGCCACTAGCTTGCCATCACTGGAGATAGCGATATTACGGGTGTTGATGCCGGCGCGGATCTCTGCGACCTGTTGCATGCTATGGAGGTCAAACAGTGTGACCCATCCATCACGTGTGGCGAAATAGACAAAACGGCCATCAGGAGAGTATTTGGCTCCACCATGGAGAGCAAAACGGGTCTTGAAACGGGTGATTGGCTCCAGTTTGTCGCCATCAAGAATGGTAGCGTGGTGGTCGCCAGCCTCTACGACAAAAAAGAGGTTAAGTGGATCTGCACTATGCTGTGGCTGTGTTGGTAATTGATTGAGTGGCACGAATTGTTTATGGCTGTTGCTGATTTCTACTTCAGTCCAGTTGGGCACGTCAGGCAGTGGGCTGTAGATATGGTCAACCAGCGTGCTGATTTGTGCAGTGGTTAACTTTTCTCCAAAGGGGGGCATTTGGGTTGCAGGTCGGCCTGTAGTGATGGTCTCTATGGCTGATTTTTTGCGTAACCGTTTGAGGTTTTCAGGCAGTAGTGCTGGCCCGACCAGGCCAAGCCGATCAGCACCGTGACAGGCGGCACAGTTCTGTTGGTAGAGGTCTTCGGTATTTGGGCCGTTTGTAGCAACCACCGTGAGTGAAGGTAGCCAAAGCAATGGCATAACCAGGTGAGTAAATTTATTCATCACCCAATCTCTTTATCGGTTAGATAACAGCCGGGATCTTCGGCCCATAGATCATCATAAAGCTGTAGTGCGCGCACACGGGTATTGCCACCGCAGATGTCAAAGCCACTGCAGTGACCACAACGACCAGTCACCGGGCGGGGTTTTTGTTTGAGTCCGGCCATTAGTGGATTGGATAGGTCTTGCCAGATCTCTGAGAAGGGGCGCTCTTTGACATTTCCCAATGTGGTATCCCACCACATGGTATCCGGGTGTACTTTACCCAGATTGTCGATGTTGGAGATGTAGATGCCGGTCTGGTTTCCTCCCCACTGCACAAGTCGTTGACGAACCTCATCAGCCCGCTGAGGAAAATTCTGCTCAACCCAGTGGAGCAGATAGAGACCATCGGCATCATTATTACCGGTAACAAATTCAATGCCATCTTCTCTTTCAACGTGTTCCCAGGCTCGCTCAAACAGCAGGTCCATCGCATTTCGTGTGGTTTGGTGATGGGCATCTCCTTCGCGGTTTTTATTGCCTCGTCCTGCATAGTTGAGATGAGAGAGGTAGAATTTGTCGATTGCTTTCTCTTCTGTGAGGTCAAGTAGTGGCTCTAGGTCGGAAGCGTTCTCTTGTGTCAGGGTGAAACGTAGTCCTACCTTGATGTGGTGTTGTTGGCAGAGATCAATGCCGTGCATGGATTGCTGGAAGGCACCCTCCAAGCGGCGGAACTGATCGTGAGTCTGCTCCAGTCCATCAATGCTGATGCCAACGTAGTCGTAACCAACATCGGCAATCTGCTGGATATTCTCCTCGGTAATCAATGTGCCATTGGTGGAGAGGCCAACATAAAACCCCATCGCCTTGGCGCGGTGAGAGATTTCAAAGATGTCCGTTCGCATCAAGGGTTCTCCTCCAGAAAGGATGACCACAGGTACGCCGTACTGTTTCAGGTCATCCAGCACCGTATACGCCTCCTCGGTAGAGAGCTCCCCTTTAAATTGGGTGTCTGCAGAGATGGAGTAACAGTGTTTGCAGGTGAGATTGCAGCGCCGAATCAGATTCCAGATCACCACGGGGCCTGTTGGGATTCGAAGCGGGAGGATGGGGGAGGGGGTGCGAACGGCTCGCATGTAGTGGCTAATACGGAACATGACAGTTACAGCCCCTCTTTTGGAGGCTGGGGTGTCTGTTGCAGGCGGAATCCACTCTTCTTTAAAATCTGTTTGCTGAAGAGAATTTCATATGCCTGAACGGCATCGCCAAGTAGGGTACGAATCTCCTCTGTCTTGGTGAAGACTTCATTGCGAGTTTTGCCATGCACCATTGCAAAAAGATTATAGGGCCAGTCTGGCAGGTGGCGAGGGCGTTGGTAGCAGTGGCTGACAAATTCAAGTTGCCCTACCGCTTCACCCAGTTGATCAATCTGATCGTCTGGTACATCCCAAACGGTCATCCCATTAGACTTGAAGCCAAGCTTATAGTGGTTAGGGATAATACCGATGCGGCGAATAATGCCGTTATCCAACATCTCTTGCATTCGATCCATCACAACTTCAGCGGTCACACCAATTTGATTTCCAACCTCCGAATAGGGGTGAGGAGTCAGGGGGAGGCCATTTTGGGTAGCGGCAATAATTTTGCGATTGATCTCATCCATCACGGTTCTCATCTAGGTGCTATTAAAGAGTGAATTTCAGTTCCAGAAAGTACTCTTTCTGTTTGGGCATGTTGTGGACTTTGAGTCCTGTCTCTGTTTCGATCTGCTCAATGACAGTGTCGATCTCCTCTCGTGTCTCAGTTGAGATCACGAACCACATATTGAACAGCGTAGGCGTATGGTGGTGAGTGCGCAGATAGTTGTGTGCGACCTCTTCATGTGCGTTTACCAGCTCAGTAATCTGTTCATACTCTTTTTCAGGAACAGCCAGGGCAGCTAATGTTACTGCACCACCCAATGCTTCAGCATTGTAGAGTGGGCCAAAGCGGGAATAGATGCCATCCGTCTTCATCACCTCCAGGCGCCATAATAACTCATCTTCTGAGATACCTACCCGGTTGGCGATCTCCTGATAAGGGGACTGTGAAATTGGAAATCCGCCTTGTAACATGTTGATCAGGTTTCGATTGATCGAGTCCAGAACGGGGGCAGGTTCAGTTCTTCTCATGAGGTTGAAGTGCCAGATTAAAGAGTGAAGTGTGACTGTTGTGTGGCAGCTGTTGTGAGTAATTGCTGCTTTCGATTGAAATAACGGGCCCCTTGCTGTTTAAAGCGGCGGCTGCTAAACAGTACCTGAAAGTCAACCTTATCGGTAGGTGCAAGTGACCTCAGTGTTTCAACGCGCTCCAGCACGCTTTCACGGTCTTTTCCATGAATCATAGTGTAGAGGGTGTAGGGCCATCTGGGCAGATGAGGCCTACGCTGGTAACAGAGCGTGACAAAATCCAGTTTTGATGCCTGTTTACCAAATATTTCAAGCTCATTATCGGCAAGATTCCACACTACCATAGCGTTCGCCTGGTAACCCAATGGGCGATGGTGAACAATCACCCCCATTCTGCGGATAATACCGTTCTGTTGTAAGGTCTTGATGCATTCGATGACTTCACTTTCACCCATTCCGATGGTACGTCCTATGACAGCATAGGGGTGTGGGTCAAGTGGTAGACCGCCTTGAATTGCAGCCAGAACCTCTCGATCTCTCTCTGTAACAACGTAGTGTGGTAGATCTTTATTCATGAAAATGCAGCAGGATGAACAAGTTTAGACGGAGGAGTGTAGGGATGTTTCCAGTCGAGGTTAAAACCAAGATCGATATGGAAGTCACGCTCCATTGGGAAGGAGTAGACCGAATATCTGCTCTCCTGTTCGAGTTGTGCAAGTATCTGATCAAGGTGCTGTTCATCTTCAGCAGTCACTACAAACCAGAGGTTCATCTCATTTTCACGCTCGTAGTTGTGGTTGACCTGAGGAATCTGGTTAATGATTTCTACCACCGATTCAACTTCGGGTTGCGGTACAGCCATTGCGGCCAGTGTGCTATAGCCAATGGTATGAGGTTGGATGACGGCCCCGACCCGACTGATTAATCCAGCCGACTGTAGCCGTTCAATTTGAGTGATGACCTCAGACTCACTAATTTCCAGTCGCTCAGCCAGTTCAGCGTAGGGGCGTGAGGAGAGCGGGAAGTTGTGCTGAAACTCATTCAGCAGTCTGCGATCGTGTAGTGATAATTCGTTACTCTTCATTGTTCACTCGCTGGCCAAGATTGAGATCAATTATCCTGTTTTTCTGAAGTGCTGAAATTGACTCAAAACAATTCCAAAAAAATTGCTTTGTATTCATTTTTATAGACCAATTTGACCGGCCCGATGAGTGAAGAAGATGCCGCTTGGGGTCTCTGCCGGAAGACTTTTGATGTGCTCAAAAGTCTCTGTATTATAGATATCAATGCGATTTTTATCACGAATGGAGACCCACACCTCCTCTCCTCTTGGGGTGAACTCCATATGGAGAATTCCTTTTCCTGGTTGCATCTGGTGAATGATTTCTAGGCTTTGAGTGTCGATGACCTGTAGCGTATCATTATGAGGAAAGGCAAAATTGACCCAGATTTGGCGTCCGTCAGGACGGCTCATTGCAAACACAGGCTGGCTATGTACAGCAATCCGACCGACTTCATCCCAGCTTCCGGTGTTGATCACCAGAAGTTCATGGCGACCTACTGCAGGTAGAAAGGTGCGAGCCCCTGCTTGTGCCCAGCCCTCCAGGTGAGGCATCTTGTAGACAGGCAGTTTCTGTTCACCACGTCCATAGTGGTTGAGAATACGGGTTGCCCCTTTCTCCAGGTTCCATAGATCAAACAGGGTCAGGCCATCTTCGCCGAACAGACCGGCGATATAGGTGCGACCATCAGGGGTGATCAGTCCATCATAGGGTTGGATGCCAATATCTGTGAATTTTTGGATAGTGGGTGGTTTCTCTTCATCCATCTCGACCACCCAGGTCTCTCCAGTATCAAACAGGCTATAGATAAAACGGTTTCCAGGGGCATCTACCAGCCCGACAGTGCGAGAATACTTCTCTTTAGAGAGTGCTGTTGCTGGAATGTCTGCGACCAGTTCGAGAGAGTCACTGTTAAAAATACGCACACCACCAGGTTCATAGTTGGAGACTGCAACCCATCTCCCATTTTGCGAGATGGCCCCACCAATGCTATTGCCACCTTGGATCACCCGTTTGACAATGTTGTTACAGAGTAGGTCAATTTTGCTGAGTCCACCATCACGCCCAAAGATGTAGGCGTACCGTCCATCACGAGAAAAGACGGCTGAAGCGTGGGAAAGATCCCCTAGCCCTTCGATTCGTCCAAGGCTTTCCCGTTGAGAGGTGTTGATTACCTGTATTGAACCACTGGCTCGTTCAATTACGATACCGAGGTCACCAGTGCCACGTATCTCACATCCATTAACCTGAAAAGCGAGTAGTGGTATGAGTGACAGCAGTGCGATGAGGCAGCGCTTTAGCGGTATCAAATTATGGGACATACCAGACTCCTGAGCGTAATTGGGTGGCAATGTAATGAATTTCATCTGTGGTCAATAGTGCGCCCCATGGTGGCATTGGGGTTCCTGGACGTCCATGTAGGATGGTCGTCTCTAAAAATCCGGAAGAGTATTGTTTGAGTCGGGCAGGGTCCAGGCTTGGTCCCAGCCCCCCTTTTAAGGTTAAGCCATGACAGGAGCCGCAATCCTGTTGAACGATATGGCCGATCTCAGCTTTTCTTGTGTCAGAAAGGGGGGCGGCGGCAGTGCACTGTTGTGCCAGAAACAGGGCAGAGAGAAGAGAGATATAAATGGTTCGGCTCATTTTGGCTTAAGTGCTAGCGCTGCTGTTCCTGCAATCTGTAATTGTATATAGAGTAGTTTTTTTGTCAGGGTGCGTAATTGATACATATCAAGAAGTGGGGGTTGATGAGTAGAGAATTCTAATATTCATCGAGATTGATACTCTGTTTTGATGTAAATCAATGAAGTTGATGTTGCAACTAGTAGATTCTCTACGTCGTTGAAATGGGATGACGGCTCAGAAATTTTTTTACCATCTTAAATGTTGTCCAGACCGTCTAAAAACAGTACTTGGAAGGAGTATTTAAATGATTGAAAGCATGAACAAGGGACTATATAAGAGAGCAACTTTGAGTGTTGCGATCGCATTTGCAGTCGGGTTAACAGGTTGCAGTGACTCAGGTGATTCGGAAAAAAGCACGCAAACCCAGGCTAAAGCCCCTGCTCCTGCTGCAACAACAGTAGCTCAGTCTGCGCCTGCTAAAGCGCCAGCAGCTGCTCCATCCGCTCCAGCAGCAGCTCATGTCGTCAAGACGAGCAGTGCGGGTCCAACGATGTCTGAAGCAGACTTTGAGAAGGCAAAAACACTCTACTTCCAGCGTTGCGCAGGTTGTCATGGTGTATTGCGTAAAGGTGCGACAGGTAAAAATCTTGAGCCGAAATCTACCCTGGAACTGGGTCAGGAGCGTCTTGAGAAGATTATCACCTATGGAACAGAGGGTGGTATGAATAACTTTGACGACATCTTCTCCAAAGAAGAGATCTCACTGGTCTCTACCTACATTCAGATGGAGCCACCGATTCCACCTGAGATGTCACTACAGATGATGAAGGACCGTACCAAGACCTACGTCAAGCCGGAAGATTATCCAGCCAAGCCTATGCATGGCCGTAACTGGAAGAACTTCTTCGTAGTGATTGAGCGTGATGCCGGTAAGGTGGCGATTATTGATGGTGACAAACATGAAGTGATTGCCCACCTAGATAGTGGCTATGCAGTACACGTCATCAAGGCGACAGAGCACCATGCGACAGAGCATCCGGTGGGTGGCGTTGAGGCGGGTCGTTTCTGGTACAGCATCGGTCGTGATGGCAAGATGATGAAGATTGACCTGTTCCAGACCCCGGACAAGATGTTGGTTGCTGAGACGCAGATTGCCTATGACGCACGTGATGTTGCCGTATCGGGTGATGGTAAATATGTTATCGGTGGTGGTTACTGGCCGCCACACTTTGTAATTGCGGATGCAGTCACCATGGAGCCGCTGAAGGTGGTCTCTACCCGTGGTGTGAATGTGGATGGCGATTACGTCAATGAGTCCCGTGTAGCAGCGATCTATACTACGCCAAATGAATCTTCCTTCCTGGTATCGGCTAAAGAGCTGGGGCAGATGTGGCAGGTGGACTACACTGATCTCGACAATCTACGTATCGTGAAGATGGATACAGCAAAGTACCTGCATGACGGCTTCTTCGATCCAAGTGGTCGTTACTTCCAGATTGCGGCAAATGCCTCTAACAAGATGGTTGTAGTGGACACCAAAGAGCGCAAGCTTGAGGCGATGATCGATACTACAGGCAAGAAACCACATCCAGGTCCGGGTGCAAACTGGATGGATCCAAAATATGGTCCTGTAGGTGGAACCACGCATTTGGGTACCGGTATGGTAACTGTCTGGGGTAATGATCCAGCAGGTCATGCAGATAATGCCTGGAAGATCGTTCGTGAGATTGAGACTGATGGTGCCGGCGTGTTTATCCGTACCCACCCAACCTCAGACTATGTATGGGCAGATCAAACCAAGAACCCTGAACCAGAAATTCAGCAGTCAGTACAGGTGATCTCCAAAGAGACTGGTGAAATCGTTAAGACCATCCGTGTGACGGAAGAAGAGGGTAAAGCTGCATTGCATATGGAGTTCAATCAGGATGGATCTGAGGTTTGGGTCTCTGTCTGGAATCGTTCAGATAACAAGAACCCTACTGGTGAAATCGTAATCTATGATGCGAAGACGTTGGAAGAGAAGACACGTATTAAAGGTCTGACGACACCAACGGGTAAGTTTAATGTTTATAACAGAACCAACCACGTAACTTGAGTATAGATCACTCCGGCTTTCAAGGCCGGAGTGGTTTTTTTATTTATCCGTTAGGAGAACTGTAAAGATGAAGAAGCTGTCATTAACCACACTCAGTATCGCTGTAGGTGTCGCCATGGGTGGTATGAGTTCTAGCATAAGTGCTGCATCGCCGACGATGTCTGAAGCAGACTTTGAGAAGGCAAAAACACTCTACTTCCAGCGTTGCGCAGGTTGTCATGGTGTATTGCGTAAAGGTGCGACAGGTAAAAATCTTGAGCCGAAATCTACCCTGGAACTGG
>Ga0233434_1000878_pt1 | contig 32104 bp, 30 predicted proteins | sample SI_122_August201_4_FD_182738 | JGI IMG/M metagenome (GOLD analysis project Ga0233434, IMG submission 182738) | Seawater microbial communities from Saanich Inlet, British Columbia, Canada - SI_122_August2016_120_MG | ecosystem: Environmental > Aquatic > Marine > Inlet | place: Canada: British...
GCCTAAACGTTATCAAAATCCTTATAACTTATATACAAATCAAAGCTCTTTAGGGGGTTGTTTCCGGCCTCTCACGCCGGAAACAGGGGTTCGATTCCCCTTGGGGCTACCATTTAATATGGACTTACGAGACTATCCAATTTTCATGCGGACGTTTTGCGTACACCTGTCAAAAGACCTCATAGCGTTTTGCTTGGTTTCATTTGCGAAATGTCCATATCGCTTCAACAAAATATCCACTTGGTGAGGGGGAATGTCTCCCTTATCCCCGGAAGAATGAATGTATGGGTGATGGATAACTAAGCACAAGATAACTTGCCCATCCCTCAATTAGTTTGTGAGGGGTGGGCTTTTGTTTTTCTGTGTGATTGTTGATGGTGAGAACTTAGGGGATATGCTGGTAGAAGCAGGAATGGCTGTGAGATATGATGTTGGGAAGGAAACTGTATGAAAGGTAAGTATGATTAAGACATTAAAGATGATACTTTTAATTGCGGTACTTTTCCCTCTTTCAGCGATAGTGGGTTGTAATTCAAATACAGAAAAAGCGAAATCTATTTCAGGGACAAAGAATCAAGAGGTGATCAAAAAAGCTTTAAAGCTTCTTGCCAGTCGAATGAGAAGTACACTTCCCCGAAGAATTAATGTGATGACAACCATGGTAGATGTTCAAAGCTCCGAGTTAACATTGACTTATTTTTATATTATAGAGGACCCGCCTTTGGGGGAAATCGATGAAGATGAGTTTTATGAGCGCATGGTAGAGCAATTGACCGAGGGACTTTGCACTGAAGAAAAAGTTCTTTCAAACTTAAAAAATGGAGTCACTTACTCCTATAATTATCAGGATAATGATGGGTCGCTCATTGCGGAAATGGATTTCACCATTGAAGATTGCGAAGATATAGATGGGTGAAACAAAGCCGGGTGAATATGAAGGCGTGTGCCTGAATCCCAAAGATGCATCGCCTGATAACTGGGATGATGTAATGCTGGGCCGGATGGAAAGGAAGCAATATCACAAGGGTTAGGGGGGTCACTTTAATCCTGTCTCCCTGGGCTTGCCAAAGGATATTGTTCCAAGTAAGTTTAAAAACTAGGTAGGTAATCAAACAAGCCGCCCAGCCTTGGGCGATTTATTTTTTAAAGTTCGCCAGCCTCTCATGCCCTCAATAGAACCGATACCCGTATTTGTTTTCGACGCCAAGGCGTATTGATAATAAATAAAAATCTGACGGGCAGTCCTTCAAAAAAAATCTATTACAGTTTTCACAAGATCTGACCTCAATCCTTATATTTATTTATAATTTTTCTAAATTATTTTTTGAATGCAAATATATTGAATTTGGCCTTATTAGTTGAGTTTGTTGGGCTAGAGAGGACTTCAGGCTAATAAAAAGGAATTGACGCCACCCGGGGTTTTAAATATGATCATCAAAATTTTGTTTCTCTGAGAAGATTAAAGCTCCTAGTTTTTAAGCCCTAGTGAAAACATGAAAAAAACATATCTTCTCTCTCCCATGCAGAATATGCCAAAATCTAAAATGCCAAGTCGTTTGACTTAGCTTAAATTTTTTTAAAATTTTTTAATCAGACCCTCTAAAACTATAATTAATTTTTTGAGCAGGTTCGTTGGGCTGTAATAAAGGGGATAACTAGAGTTGGTAATCGATCTTGAGGTAGAAAAACTATCAGGTATGAAGGTCTTAATGGTGGACGATTCACCCACCAGCTTGGATATTTTAGGTCATATTATGGGTAACTGGGGTTTGGATATTTCCGTGGTTACCGATGGACAACAGGCCATTAATAGTGCTCTCGAAAATAAACCTGACCTGATTTTATTAGAGGTTCGATTACCGCGAATGAATGGTTATAAAGTTTGTGAAATTCTTAAACAGGATGACCGAACCAAAGCCATTCCAGTAATTTTTGTCTCGGTTCTGACGGAATCGGATGATGTTGTCAAAGCATTTGCAGTAGGAGGTAATGATTATATAAAAAAGCCATTTGAAGAAAAAGAAGTGCTGGCAAGAATTGGAACGCACTTATCCCTGAAGAAAGCAAACTCTGAAAAGGAACAATTGATTAAAGATTTAGATGCTCTTTCTCGCATTGACCTGTTAACCAAACTATCAAACAGAATAGATATAATTGAAAAACTGGAATATGAGTCTTCTAAGTTTGAGCGATATAGCAAGGATTTTTCTGTCATCCTGTGTCACGTGGATCGCTTTAAAGCCATCAACGACCAGCATGGCCATGCTACAGGCGATTATGTGCTAAAGGAAGTGGCAGATGTTTTATCGCGTACTGCTAGAAAGATTGATCATGTAGCGAGATGGGGTGGCGGAGAGTTTTTGACTGTGTTAGCTGAAACCAAAATGCTAGGAGCTATACTAGCAGCGGACAAATTAAAGGAAGCTGTTGAAAGCCATAAGTTTGAGGTTGGGACGGGTCCACTTCAAGTAACTATGAGCTTTGGTGTTTCCAATTATGCTGGCTCGGGTGAACAAATTGATGGGCTTATTAAAGTAGCTGATGAATTCGTTTCTAAAGCTAAGGGTCAAGGAGGCAATTGCGTTGTATCTATGTAATTAGATACACTTTTGAGTTGGCGAGTCTAGCGGCAGATCTGCAAAATATTGTTGGAGAGATGAACTCTTGATCGTAAGAGTCCGTTCACAAGGCGCTAAATCATTTTTGCTACACACACCGTGGCCCCATCATTAGTTTTACGCCTCGAAGGGTCACCCACGCTGAAACCACGCCTAGGAGAAGTAACGAGGTGTTACCGATTGAGGAGTTTTTTCAGGGTGGTTTCCAAGGTTTTTTTCACCTTGCGCTGTGAGATTTCCAGAACCAGAGCGATTTCCGGGACCGTTAATTCTTCATGATAGTGTAGCGCCATTACCAACCTTTCCTGCTCAGAGAGAAGGTCGATCCCCTCAGCGATGTCGGCTTTCCAGCTTGCCCGAACCTCGGGTGCTAGTTCTTGTGTCAAAGTCGCGGTCTCGTTCATTTGAACCTCCGGTTCAGTGCAGTTTTTTCAAGTTAACGGCTGTTACAGCCTTGCCCCGCTTCTGGGTCATTGTGTGACGTCTGCCTTTGCGATATACATTCCAGCCAACGCGATTGGCAGTGTCTCGAAACATTTGGGTTAACAACTCATCTATGGTCAAGTTTTTCATAACGCCTCCCTGTCTGAATTTTGACGCGGTTTCTTTATTTAATATATAAAGCAAATCGCGTGCCAAAAGCTAAAATCCTTCTCTCCTTATGCTGGAGGGGGAATTTTTCTTCCCCTTCACCCTAAAGCCCGGTAAAATTTTGGAATTCCACCTAAATGCTTGTCCAGAGGAGTAAAAAATTATGAAAAGCTTTCTTCAATGGATGTTTCTTGTGATGCTCAGTTTTGCCACCGTGGCTCATGCGGAGGTTCTAACTCAAGAAATCAATTACACTCACAACGGTACAACCTTAAAAGGCTATCTCGCTTTTGACGATACTGTAAAAGGAAAACGTCCGGGAATTCTTGTCGTCCACGAATGGTGGGGGCACAACGAACATGCCCGGGATCACGCTCGCATGTTGGCTAAAATCGGATACACCGCTTTGGCGGTTGATATGTATGGCAATGGAAAAACAGCAGACCACCCCAAAAAGGCCGGGGAATTCATGAATGCTGCTTTCAAAGATTGGAAAACGTCTGAAGCACGATTTAACAAAGCCAAGGAAGTTTTACAGTCCCACAAGACCGTAGATGCCACACGGATTGGTGCGATCGGATTCTGTTTCGGGGGTGCGGTGTCTATTCGCATGGCACGTGGCGGTGCGGATTTAGATGGAATCGTTGCCTTTCACAGTGCATTACCCCTGGAGCCCGCGATCACAAATATGAAAGCGTCTGTTCTGGTTATCAATGGTTCTAAGGATACTTTTCTAAAACCTGAATCCGTTGGCTCTTTTTCCAGCCAAATGATGACAGGCAATGTAGATTTCACCTATATGAACCTGAAGGGCATCAAACACAGCTTTACCAACAAACAGGCGGACGAATTCGACAAAAAATTCAAGATTGGTAACCTGGAATACAACAAGCAGGCGGATGAACAGTCCTGGTTGGCTATGCAGAAATTTTTCCAGCGTGTCTTTCGTCAGTGAGTAATTTACAGATTTCAATAAAGGGAAAGTCGTTTGATCCCGGCCGGATTTTTTGTATCGGCAAAAACTATGGTGAACACATCAAGGAGCTGGGGGGTCAAACGCCAGAGGAACCCGTGGTATTCATGAAGCCAGTATCCAATATCGTGGCTCCCGGCGAAACCTTGTCCATGCCTCGGCACGGTAACCTTTTGCATCATGAAGTGGAAGTTGTGCTCTTGATCGGAAGGGAAGGGCAGGATATATCCGAATCGAACGCTTTATCGTATATTTCTGGAGTTACATTGGGGTTGGATTTGACCTTGCGTGATATTCAACTGCAGCTCAAAAAAAAGGGGCTTCCCTGGGAGCTTTCCAAATCGTTTGAGCAGAGCGCGCCGTTAGGACATTTCAAGGCTTACGATTCGCAATCCATCGACCTGCAAAATTTATCGTTCTCCTGTTCGGTGAATGGGGAGCTACGGCAACAAGGCAATACCCGCGACATGCTGTTTCCCGTTAAGAGCTTGATCCATACTTTGAGTGGATGGTGGACGTTGAAACCGGGTGATATTGTTTTTACCGGAACCCCGGCAGGGGTCGGTCCGCTAAAGGCCGGAGACCGGGTGGACATTGAGAGTCCCGCTACCGGTTCATTTTCCTGGACCCTAGGTACCTAGAGGGAACAGACCCTCTTAATACTTTTATCGACCAGCTTTTTAAGTCTTTCTGGTTGGTTAAGAATCTGCCTGGAGAGGACGGCATAATCTTTTTTGACGTGACCGTTGGGGAAATATTTGAGAGGTTTCACTCCTTCTTCTTTAAAAAGCGTTGCCAAAGTTTCAGGAGGAAGTTTGAGTGCCAGCCCAAACTTACCGCAGGAAATAAAAATATTCCCATTCACATATCCTGCTACTGCCCCAAAACATTTTTTAAACTTCAGGTCATGCGTGCTTGATAAATGGGGCCGGGCTTTTTTAAGTATGCTTTCTAGCTGGTCGCGATAGGGGTTATCATTCACTGCGGTTTTTTTCAAATTCCAGAATCCTAAAATAAATTTTCCTGGCTGCTTTGACTCGGGGGGAGTTTGTTGAAATGTTTGTATGCCATTGGAGTGGCCACCCTTCCACGGGGGGTGCGCTGGATGAATCCGGTCTGGATGAGATAAGGTTCCAGCACATCTTCGATGGTGTCTTTTTCTTCGCTGATGGATGCAGCCAAACTTTCGATGCCTACGGGTCCACCGGAATATTTTTCGATCATTGCCAGTAGAAGTTTGTGATCCATTTTGTCGAGTCCTTTGCCGTCTACCTCCATCATTTCGAGAGCACTGGCGGCGACTTCGCGGGTGATAATGCCATCGGCTTTCACTTGGGCGTAATCGCGGACACGCCTTAACAGGCGGTTGGCGATTCTTGGTGTGCCTCGCGATCTGCGCGCAATTTCGTTTGCCCCTTCAGGAACGATGGCGATTTCCAGAATGCCGGCTGACCGGGTGAGAATGGTTTCCAACTCCTTCTCATTGTAATAGTCGAGCCGGTGCACCACCCCGAACCGGTCGCGCAAAGGGGAGGTGAGAAGTCCCGCCCTTGTCGTAGCACCCACCAGGGTGAATGGAGGCAGTTCCAGTTTTATAGATCGTGCGCTCGGACCCTGGCCGATCATGATATCCAGTTTGTAATCTTCCATGGCCGAGTAGAGAATTTCTTCGATTACATTAGACAGTCGATGTATTTCGTCGATGAACAGGACATCGCCTTTTTTTAAGTTGGTGAGAAGTGCCGCCAGGTCGCCTGACTTTTCGATGACCGGACCTGAAGTGCTTTTGATGTTCGCGTCCATTTCAGAAGCGATGATATTTGCCAGCGTGGTTTTGCCAAGCCCTGGTGGGCCGTAAAATAGCACATGGTCCAGGGACTCCTCTCTCATTTTAGCGGCGGCGATAAAGATGTTCAGATTTTCCTTTATTTTTTCCTGCCCGACATACTCAGTCAGTTGGCTTGGCCTGAGACTGTTGTCGTAGCTAACCTCTTCGCTATCCGGTCCTGAATCTATAAGTCGATCTTCTTCCATAATTTGAAATACTTTTCTATAAATTATTCAAACTTTCTTTAATCAGTTCTTCGAGGCTGGCATCTTTGCCACTCTGAGTATAGATTGCTTTCAGGGCTTTTTCTGCTTCGGATTTTTTATAGCCGAGGTTGACGAGAGCCGAGAGAGCATCTTCATAAAATCCTTCTACCGGTGCAGATTCGGGCCTGTGTTCCATATCCAGTGCCAGGTCTGCTAACTTGTCTTTCATTTCCAGAGTCAGGCGTTCGGCGGTTTTCTTGCCGACACCGGGGATGGTGCTTAGTCTGGCTGAGTCATTGTTCATCACGGCAGAAAATAAATCTGACGGGGACATGCCAGACAGAATGCCCAGGGCCAGCCGGGGCCCAACCTTGTTGATGGTGATGAGTTTTTGAAAAATAGTTTGTTCTTCCTCTGTCAAAAAGCCAAAGAGTTTTAGTTCGTCCTCTCGCACACGGGTATGTACCCTGAGTGATACGGTTTGTCCCAACCCGGGCAATGCATAATAGGTGGAAAGCGGGGTGAATACCTGGTAGCCCACGCCATTGACATCAACGATAGAGTATTCGGGTGATTTATAAGTCAGTTGTCCTTTAAGGTGGGCGATCATCCTGTATTTATCCCTGCGCGTGTTTAATTTTTTGATTTAGCCCTGCATTATGTATATGGCAGATTGCAGCGGCCAGCGCATCGGAGGCATCAAACGGTTCAGGTTTCTCTTTAAGTTTGAGCAGAATGGTAACCATGTCTTGCACCTGGTTTTTATCTGCTCTTCCATAACCGACTACCGATTGCTTGATTTCCAACGGACTGTATTCAGCAAGCTCAACACCATTGTTGACGGCCGCCAGCAGAGCCACGCCGCGAGTTTGACCTAGTTTTATAACTGTTTTTACGTTAGTGGCGTAAAACAGGTCTTCCACCGACACCACATCGGGTTGGAATTTTTCGATAGCTAGTACCAGTTCATCGTAAATTCGTTTGAGTCGTTCAGGAAAGGCTTGCTTGGGCGAACTGCGAACGCTGCTCCAATGTATGGCATGCAGATCGCCTTTGATTTCTTCGACGATTCCGAATCCGGTGCAGTTGCTCCCGGGGTCGATTCCCATGACGCGCATTTTTGATTGCCTTGTTGAAAGGGTTAAATCTTTTTTTGGATCAGTCTCTAAAAACAGGGACTGGTTGGGATTTTAACTATTCTCTAGGATAGCGGCCATGACATCATCCGGGATGTCGAAATTGGAATAGGCTTTTTGGATATCATCGTGGTCATCCAGAATATCCATCAGTTTGAGAAGTGCTTTGCCTTTTTTCTCATCAATGGTGACGGTGTTTTGCGGAATGCGTGTGATCTCTGCCGTATCCATCGGTAGGCCCGCTTCCTCAAGAGCCTTACGTACCGTTTCAAAATTTTCCATGGCAGTAGTGATCTCGTAGTGATCTTCCACGGTCTGCATGTCATCGGCACCTGCATCAATGGCCAGTTCCATCAACTCATCTTCGTCTTTAGCCGCTTTATTAATGGTGATGAATCCTTTTTGCTCGAACATCCATCCGACGCAGCCAGTTTCACCCAGGTTTCCGCCGGCTTTACCCAGGGCAGCGCGAATTTCGCTGACCGTGCGATTTTTATTGTCGGTCATTGCTTCCAAAAAGATAGCGGCCCCGCCAGGACCATATCCTTCATAGGTCACCTCGTCATAATGCACGCCTTCCAACTCACCGGTGCCTTTTTTAATGGCGCGAGTGATGTTGTCCACGGGCATGTTTTTGCTTTTGGCGATCAAAATGGAGGTTCTAAGACGCGGGTTGCCATCGGGGTCCCCACCTCCAATGCGTGCCGCTACGGTGATTTCCTTAATGAGCTTGGTGAAAATTTTTCCGCGTTTAGCATCGGCCGCGCCCTTTTTATGTTTTATACTGGCCCACTTGGAATGACCGGACATATTCGTTCCTTATGCAAAAAAATTATTATCTTTGGGTAATTTAACATAATCTGTGATCTTCTAACAACTTCGTATGAGTTTATGGCAGAGAAAATGGTAGAAATTAAAATATCTGGAAAAACGATCCAGGCGCAGGTGGGTGAAACCGTGATTCATGCTCTTTGGGCAGCAGGAATGGCCGAGAGCATTAAAACCGGTTGCGCCGGGGGGGTCTGCGGGGCTTGCACTGTCACACTGCGGTATTCCGATGACCGGACAGGGGGAACGGAGCTGGCTTGCATGAAACCGGTGGAAGCTGGGATGGAAGTCTTCCCTTGTCCCGTTGAAGCGGATAACCCTGTGGCTCCGGTGGCTGACCCGGAAATTTCCACTCTACAATCGGCATTCCCCACTCTCAACCGATGTACAAAATGTGGAAGCTGTACCACTGCTTGTCCGATGTCGATTCCTGTAATGGATTCTGTGTTGCGCATGCAAAAGGGTGAGTTTCTTGCGGTGGCAGAAGACTTCACCACTTGTATCCATTGCGGACTTTGCCGGTTCGTGTGCGAAGATAAAGTCAAACCCCATAATATGGGACTCTGGGTGCGTCGCTCTCTGGGCATGAGCCATAACCCTGTTATCGAAAGAGATGACAAAGAGGAAGATGCCGAAAAAGAGTGGCAATATCTTTTGGGTGAAGACCGCGAACTAAGGTTGGAAAGAGCCAGACAGTTTCGCCAGTCGGGAAGGGTTGAGCCATGATGAATTGGGCGAAGGAATCCCTGGAAAAGGTCGAAGCTTCACGTTCATTCCGGCTAGATCAGCCCGCGCCATTGCCTGATCCTTCTCAAGCAGAATCTCTTCTCAAAAAATTTCATCCGGATTACCTGGGCCATGAACGAAGATTAGAGGTCGGCCCTAACGCCGGGGGCCAGAAATTTCCTTTAGAGCTGGCGGAACTTTTAGAAGGCGATAGTCCGCTTGAACAAGACTATACCCCTCAACCTGAAATCGAAACCGATGTGCTTATACTTGGTGGCGGTGGGGCGGGTGCAACGGCGGCCCTGGCTTTGGAAGGTTCAGGACTATCTGTTCACCTGGCTACCAAACTCAGGCTAGGCGATTCCAATACGGTGATGGCCGAAGGAGGTATTCAGTCTGCGCTGGGTGCTGATGATTCGCCTCGGCGACATTTTGCCGATGCTCTGGTCGGTGGACATGGTGAAAATGATCCAGACTTGTTGCGGATTCTTTGTGAGCAAGGCCCCGAAAGCATTCGCTGGCTCAGTCAACTGGGTTGCCTTTTCGACCAGAACGAGAGCGGAAAATTTAGTTTGCGTAGCGGCGGCGGAACTTCAATACCGCGTGTTTTGGCTTGCCGGGATTATACCGGTCTAGAGATCATGCGCGTGTTAAAAGATGCCGTACGTTTGACGGCCACTCACATATTGGAAGAACATGTGGCTATGGAACTGGTCGACGATGGTAAAGGCCGAGTTACTGGTGCCATCCTTTTTAACCGCGATACAGGGAAAAAAGTTTGTGTTTCAGCGCGTGCAGTAATTTTGGCTACAGGTGGGAGCGGACAGATTCGCTTGCAGGGATTTCCCACCAGCAATCATGTGGGCGCGACGGGTGATGGTCTTGTGCTGGCGTATCGTCAAGGGTGTCGGCTCATTCATCTTGATAGTTACCAGTACCACCCTTCGGGAGCCTGCTATCCGGAAGCCCTGGCCGGGCAATTGGTGACCGAGGCGATTCGGTCGGTTGGAGCACAGGTAGTCAATGCCGAAGGCATACACTTTATTGATGAGATGGCATACCGTGATGTGTTGGCGGGAGCCATCATTAAGGAGATCGCGGAGGGAAGAGGGATCAAAACTCCGCATGGAAAGACAGGGGTATGGCTCGATACGCCTATGGTTGACTTGAAAAAAGGAGCGGGCACACTTGCCAATCAATTTCCCGGTTTGATACACAGGTTTGAGCGTTACAATATAGATCCAGCGAAGCAGCCTGTCCTGATCTATCCCACTTTGCACTACCAGAACGGAGGCATTCGGGTGGATTCGGAATGCAGGACAGATGTTGCCGGGCTCTGGGCTTGTGGAGAGGTGACCGGAGGATTGCACGGGAAAAATCGTCTTATGGGAAATTCGTTGCTAGATATTACTGTTTTCGGCCGCAAATCTGCAGAATCCGTACTTCGCAATATTCCCGAACGTGGACCCGTGACCCTCACCCACTTGAAACGGTTTCGCACAGAACGAAGTAAAATAGAGGGTGGAACGATATCACCCAAGTTTTTTCCAGAGGCTTCAAAGATGAAACTGCAACCCACGCTCGTTGAAAAGGAAAAGGAAAAGGAAAAGGAAGAAAAATCCCCGTCCAGTAATTTTGAGCCTCCCAATCCCTTCAACTTTTAAAAACCCAGATTGATGGATTCTTTTTTTGCCACAGACGGATTCAAGGCTCTTGCCGCATTAGTTGTGGTTATCATCGCTGTTGTGATGTTTATCCGACAAAGCAGGCACAGGCTAGCCGCAGACCCGAAAGTTGTGAAAGATGAGTTGGATCGATTGGGATCGGAATATACCGTTCTGTCGGATGTGGTGATTTCCGCCGAGTTGGGAATGAATGATGTGAGCCACGTGGTGGTGTCCCCTTATGGAGTGTTTGTCCTTACCGTCAAAACGGAAGCAGGAAAAGTGTTTGGCAGGGAAGGGGATCGGGAATGGCAAATCAAATGGGGAGGGCAGAGAGACATCCTGTATAACCCGTTATGGGAAAACCGTAAGCATGTTAACGCCTTGGAAAAAATGATTGGAGAGGTTTGGTTTATCCCTGCAGTGGTATATACCCGGGCAGTATTAAAGGGAGAGTTTGGGGATAAATTGATCCGGCTTAAGCAACTGATTTCTTATATAGAGGGACATAAAAAATCCCGTTTGTCTGAGGACAAACGGGATGAAATAATACAAAAGCTCCGGGTAACCGCCGGTGGTAACTAGCAATGACTCGTTAGGCCGAGAAAAACAATTGTCCGCCTGCGGAAGTTACTGCTATTTGCCTCCCTCGTTAGAGGGGACTATGCGGTGACGTCTAGATTACTGCCCGTGCCTGAAGGTATCGAGTGGTCTGTAGCTTCCACCGCGGATTGAATGAGTGATACCGCCGCTTGACCTTCCTGTTTTTGGGCATTATTTGCTGTTTTCAAGGCCGCAGTTTGATATTGAGCACTCACTCCTTGAGCTGAGCCCGAACTTACTGGTGTCATAATGCGATTCCTTTCTAGTAGAGTTATCCTTATAAGTCTTATCGGCAGGAAGTTGAGTAACTTTAGCAATAAAATGATTTTTATTGTGCGAAAAAACAATGACTTGTGGAAGGACCTGCTAAAGGTTCACCTTAAAAACCTTATTTTGTCATTGCGGGTTGGCTAGTGCCGGAGTCGGACTCAAGTTCATCTTTATCGCAATTTAAAGCTGCACGCTCTTCTTCGTCCTGGACAAAATGCAGGGCAATTTCTTTGAACTGCTCTTTAATTTCCAGGAATGCATCGACCAGATCAGGATCAAAATGACTTCCTTTCCCATGTTCAATGATTCTTACCGTACTATTATGGGTGATAGGGGGTTTGTAGACCCGCTTGCTGATGAGGGCATCGTATACATCAGCAATTGCCATGATCCTTCCTGATAAAGGTATTCGCTCTCCTTTCATCCCTTCAGGATATCCGGAGCCATCCCATTTCTCCTGATGGGTGTAGGCGATCTCTCGAGCAAACCGTAAAAAGGATGTTTTGGGGTCAACACCCAGGGTTTGTTCAGACTTGGTGATGACTTCCAATCCATAGACGGTATGTTTTTTCATTTTATCAAACTCATCGTGAGTCAATTTTCCGGGTTTGAGCAGAATATGGTCTGGTACTCCTACTTTGCCAATATCATGCATGGGCGCTGATTTATAAAGAAGCTCTACAATTTCTGGATTCAGTAATGTCTTAAACTTTTTTTTGCTCATCAAGTGGTTGGCCAACGCCTTAACATAACGTTGCGTTCTCAAGATGTGGCCTCCGGTTTCGTTATCCCGGTATTCTGCCAGCGTGGCCAGGGCATATATGGTCACATCCTGCGTATCATTGAGTGCCTGGGTACTCTTGGCCAGAGATTGAGTGCGTGTAACCACTTTCTCTTCCAGAGATCGGTTTATGTCATGCAGCGCAAGGTGGGTTTTGATGCGTGCCAATACGGTTGAGGGCTGAAAGGGTTTGGTGATGTAATCCACACCACCCACTTCAAATCCTTTGGTTTCATCCAGACTTTCATCCAGGGCAGTGACAAAAATTACCGGAATATTTTGCGAAGAGGCTCGGCCTTTTAATAGTCGGCAAACTTCAAAGCCATCCATTCCCGGCATGACCACATCCATTAGAACCAAGTCAGGAGGATTGTCTTTCCATAAAATCCCTAAAGCCTCTTTACCATTGGTGGCGGCTTTAACGTTGTAATTATTTTTGAGAATCTCACCCAGAAAAAAAATATTTTCCGGGTTGTCATCGACAATTAAAATGGTTTGTTGTGAATTATTGCCAGACATTTTTAGTTGTTTTTGAAGAGGTTTGCAGCCTATGGACTGTTTCAGCAAGAGATACGGAAGCCTGAGTAAAACAAAACTGACTCAAATGTTCTTTCACTGGACTGAGAAGTTCTTTGATGGGTGTTTCTTTATACTTTTCTTCAAGAGTTGTTATGCAATCCATCGCTTTAAGATTGTTGTCCAATAAAAGGCCTTTTAATTCTTTAATCAACGGAGCCAGTTCTTCATATTTGGGAAGGGGTTTGGAAATCTCGGCAACGTCATTTATGGAATAGTTTTGCTCAAGGCGTGCTATGCCAGCGATCAACTGATCCATGGATTGCATAGCAGAATCCATCAGGGCATCAAATCCGACACCCAAATTATGGGTCTTGAGTTTTTCCTCCATTTGAATGGCTTTACGCACGAGGTCCTTGGCTGCTATGTTTCCAGCCACCCCTTTTAAGCTGTGAAGCAAAAATGCGGCGTTTGTTAGATCCTCCTGTTTTATTGCGGCATCGATTTTTTTTAGGATATCTGATTTCTGGTGGGAAAACTGAACGAGAAGAGTTTTATATAAATCTTCATTGTGCCTTAAACGTGTAAGACCTTCTTCAATATCCAAGCCGGGAATTTGAGGAAGTGTTGTGGCGTTTATAGTTTCTTTTGTCTGGGATAATTCTGGCACAGGCCCTTTGGTAGTTGGGGCGGGCAGAGAATCCGGTGAAATATGTTTTTTCAGGGTTTCTATCAGTCTTTTCGCATCAACCGGTTTAGGGATGTGTTCATTCATTCCACAGGCCAGAGCTTTTTCACGGTCTGCCGCGTTTGCATTTGCGGTCATGGCTAGAATAGGAAGGTTCTTATACTGGGGAAGGGCACGGATCTCCCGCGTGGCACGATAACCGTCCATAACCGGCATTTGAATGTCCATCAGAATGGCATCAAACTCGTTTTGTCCCAGAGCATCAAGAGCTTCTTGCCCGTTTTCAGCTAAGGAAACTATCACGCCAGAATGTTGTAAAAATTCGCGTCCTATTTGCTGGTTAATTTTATTGTCTTCTACTAAAAGGATTCGTGAACCTCGAATGGGGCTCTGGTTTGCGATCTTAACTTCTTCCGGTTCGTTAGCCACAATTTTCTTGGCTTCCTGAAAACCTAATACATGATTGATCATGTTGAGCAAAGATGATCGGGTGATGGGTTTATGCAAGAATCCGTCAAATTCAGCAGACTCAATGTCTTTTAAAATATCTTCTTCAGAGAAGCCAGAAATTAAAATAGTCTTTGTTTCTTTATCAGGGTTTATGTTTTTTATCTGGGAGCAGACTTCTGCTCCGGTTGCATCGGGCAGTTTGTTGTCTATAAGTACCAGGTCATAAGGAGGGCTGGTCGTTTGTAAATTTTTTAAGCCTTCGGAAAATCGGGAGGCAACGGTAACCTCAAATTTAAGGGACTTCAGCATGGCCATAAGAATGTCACGCATGAACGGACTGTCATCAATGACCAGAACCCGGAGGTCACTTAAAGATGGTTTGGAAGGCAGTGGGGCTTCATTTTTTTGTGCTGGTTTTAACACAACATTAAAAATAAAGTTGCTTCCTTTTCCAGGTTGGCTTTCGATACGGATGTCTCCTCCCATTAAAATAACCAGTTTTTTCGCAATGGTTAGCCCCAGCCCGGTACCGCCAAACTTTCTGGTGGTCGAGGTATCAGCCTGGCTGAAAGGTTTGAAGAGTTTTTCAATTTGATCCGGGGTTAAACCAATGCCCGAGTCCTTGACCGAAAACTCAAGGTTTATGGATTCCTGGGTTTTTTCCAGCATTCGCAAGGAGATAATGATATGGCCTTTTTCAGTGAACTTGACCGCGTTGCTGGTTAGATTGGTGAGAATCTGGCTGAGTCTTACCGGATCTCCTATCAACCAGGAGGGCACATCCTCTGCCAGGTCAAAATGAAACTCGAGTCCTTTTTTCTGAACATCTGTGTAAAGGACATCTGAAACTCCTTCCAGCACTTTTTCCAAGTGGAACTCGGTATTTTCAATATCTATTTTTCCCGCTTCAATTTTGGATACATCGAGAATGTCGTTAATGATGGTCAGCAGGTTTTGTGAAGAACTGTGAATTTTTCTCAGGTAATCGTGTTGAACGGGGGTTAATTCTGTTTTCATTGCGAGGTGGGTTAAGCCAATAATGCCATTCATGGGAGTCCTGATTTCATGGCTCATATTAGCGAGAAAATCGCCCTTTGATTGATTAGCCTCGTCGGCCAATTGCTTAGCCTCGATCAGCGCAGATTCAAAATCTTTCTGCGAGCTGATATCCCGAATGACGCCGGTGAAGATGATCCGGTCGTGCAGTTCCACCCGACTGAGTGCCAGGTCTATACGAAACTGAGAACCGTCTTTTTTTAGTCCGTTAAGCTCGCGGGTAATTCCTATAAGATTAGATATGTTTGTAGACAAATACCGTTTGAGGTATCCATCATGCTGGCTCCGGTCCGGCTCGGGCATCAGCATGTTAACGTTTTGTTTCAGGACTTCATCTTCATTATATTGAAAAAGCTTTTGCGCCCCCTGATTGAAGGTCTGAATGATGCCATGTTCGTCAATTGTTATGATTGCATCTACTACATTATCCATAATGATCTGGGTTTTGATTTTTTCATCCAGCCTTTTCAGTTCTTTCTGGCGCTGTTTATCTTCCGCGATGATCTGTTTTGATCTAAAAAATATAAGGAGAAAACAGGCTAGGCTTAAAACGGCAAAGAAAGCATAAAAGGATTTTCTTAATCTGTATAGGGGTTGCAGGGCTTCATTGGCATCAATTTCAGAGGCGATTCCCAGGTTATGCTCTTTAAGCCAGGCCCAGGCCCCAATAACAGGAACCCCGCGATAGTCGTTGTAGGGGTTAGTCTCGATATCGCTTCCTCCAAGTGTTGCGCTGGCCGCCATCTTGGTTAGCGGCCAATTCTTTCTAGGGAGAGTGGATTTGAAACCTTGGGTCAGATTGCCCTGTGGATCTTTAATATGAATGTTCAGAATAGACTGGCTCCAGGGTTCTCTATCGATCAGTCCAATTTCCCTGAGCTGCTGGTTGAACCGACTGTCTGTAAGCATTAGCCCTTTGGATGAAAAGGCATAGGTTTCTCCAGATTCGCCAAAACGAGAGATTCGTAAAATTTCAGAAAACTGGGTTTCCGGGCGAATACGAAACGACAAAACGGCAATAACAACTCCATCAGAATTTAGAACCGGGGTGGAGACGAACATTGTGGGCCAGTCTGAACGTGAAACTCCGTGTACATCCGGCAGATCAACTTCTCCTTTAAAGGGAAGGGACACAAGAGTGTCTCCCTCAAGCGAGCGCGAAAAAAAATCAGATTTATCTTTAAGGATATTTTGTCCCACGGGAGCATCTAGAAGGGAACCAACTTCTAATCCGTCTCTATCAAATATAACAAAATCAACAAAACCGTATTGTTTGCTAACTGTGCCGAGGTATTTGCGAATCCAAATATGAGTATCTGATGAGATTATTTCTTTCGGGGTGGCTCCTTGGTGAATATGAACTTCAAGGATGAGAATTTTTTCCAGAAGTTCAGGATCTCTGGCAATGATTTTTGCGTTGGATTTCTTTTCATTAAACCAGAACCCGAGAGTTTTAATATTAGAGTTTAAAGTGGATTCTAAATGCCCGGCCAGGTTTTCTCTTATCCCCTGTTCGACTTTGAGCATGCCAAAAAAGGAAATGGATATCAGCATACCCAGAGTGAAAAAAGCCGTTATCAATAAACTTTTTAAAGGCTTGATATTGATATAGTAGTCTGATTTTGTTTCCACGAGACTTCCAGAAAAAAGTAAAACCAGATCGGCATTTAAGCCAGTTAGGCTCCTAATACAAGTATATCTAGCAAATTTGATGCCAGCGTCCGGGATTATTTTTTACCCTTCAAAAATAAAGAGTTACGAAACTTTCTGGTTGGAACTTGTCTTGTTTTTGTCAAGTGAAGTTTACAGGGTGAATTTTTGTTGTAAATGTTTTGAGCCAAGGCTTTAGAAAATGAGCCTTGGAGATATTTTTCGAAAATTAGGGAATAAATGCATTACAATAGCGCTCATTCGTAGAATTGGAACTAGATACAGGAGTAAAGATGAAACGGTTAATGGCGGTATGTTTATTGATTTTTTTTGTTATGTTGACGGGGTCTTCTTTGGCGGTATCAAAAGAGTACCTGTTCCCGCCAGCGAGCTACAAACCATCTTGTGACACTTCCAAGACGACGATTTGTACCATAGAAATCTGGCTGGCTCACAAGCATAAAAAGCAGAAAAAAGAGATTAAAGGTTTTCTAAAATCCAGGTCCCTTAAAGTGCTGGGTCATACCATACAGTTCTGGCGACGGGGCAACGGGCACCCTCCGACAAATATTGCAATTGGCAGTGCGATCAGTGCGAAAGACGCGCGTATGGCTATTGACATTGCACTGAAATTTAATGACAAAGTCGACACGCTGATTTTGCGTCCGCTTAATCCGCCGAATTATGTGGCTATCGCTACTTCGGCCTGGGATGAAGAGTCAGAGGTTTCCATTAAGCCAGAGGATCTTAAAAAACTGCGGAATCCCAAATTGACCACTGAAGAATTTCATTCTCTTTATTATGAACTCACCAACGAAGCGGGTGTCAAGAGAGATGTCTTCTATTAATCCAACCAGGCACCGGCTAGCCTCTGGTGGCAACAGGGTGATACTCGTATGACAGGCTGGATACCATTGAGCCTTTTACTATAATAATTTGTGTTCCCCTCCTTGCAGTGAGTGGTTCCTCAAACTGAGACAACTCTTTTCGTTCTAGAGAGCAGTGCTATCTACCTCCACGGCTAGTGGGGGTTTGACAAATGGGGTGGGATTTGATAGAAGCTAAACCTTTGAATTATAAAAAATTTCACTTTTCAGGAAATTCTCATGCTTGAATTAGCATTTGCCATGGCCCCGCCATCGGATGGAGCAGAACCAGGTGGTGGAAGTTTGCTCGCATTATTGCCACCTATGATCATGATGTTTATGATCTTCTACTTTGTTCTCATTCGTCCGCAACAGAAAAAACAGCAGGAAGCACGAAAGATGATCGATGAATTGAAAGAAGGCGATACTGTTGTGACTTTGAGTGGCATTCACGGAACTATTAAGAAACTGAAAGAAGATACGGTGATGCTGCAAATTGCCGATAATGTCAGAGTTAAAATCAATCGCTCCTCTATTGGTAGCAAGAACGTTTAATTTGAGGTATGAATTCTTATAATGTATAGGGATCTTAAATGGAAAATTCCTTTAATACTCGCTGTGGTATTAGGTGCGGTATGGCTGGCGTATCCTTTAAAGGAAAAAATTTCTCTGGGGCTTGATCTGCAGGGAGGGATGCACCTATTGTTGGAGGTCAAGGTCGAAAAGGCGGTGGAAGCAAGCCTGGAACGGTTGGCAGACGATATTAAGAGAGGTATTACGGATGAAGATGTAGAAGTAGACCGCGTTAAAGCGACCTATGAAGATCGACGAGTTAATGTGCGTATGGTGGATAAATTAGATCTTCCATCGGTGAAAAAAGTTTTAGAGGGATATCCCTCTTTCAGCTTTGTCAGCGAGGATGAAGATGGGCTTGGAATGGTTTATCAATTGAGTTCTGACCAGGTCAAGCAGATTGAACAAAACGCGGTGAGTCAGGGGTTAGAAACTATCCGTAACCGGGTGGATCAGTTTGGAGTTTCGGAGCCGACCATTCAGGTTCAGGGGGAAAAAAGAATTCTGGTGCAGTTACCCGGCGTTAAAGATACGGAGCGAGCTATTAACTTGATTGGGAAAACCGCCCGCTTGGAATTCAAATTACTGGATGAAGAAAACAATTTGCAACAGGCCCTGTCGGGTAATGTTCCCGAAGGCTCTGAGATTTTATATCAACGGGTAGAAAATAAAGAGACGGGGGAAGTCACTAAGGAACCTTTCCTTTTAAAGAAACGCACGGTTTTAACGGGCGAAACCTTGACGGGCGCAGAAATCAGGTTTGATACGGATTTTAATGAACCCTATGTCGCTTTGAATTTCAATAGCGTCGGGGCTATGATTTTCCAGCAAGTGACTCGGGAGAATATTAAAAAGCGTCTGGCCATTGTCTTGGATAGCAACGTGTACTCGGCTCCTGTAATTCAGGATGAAATTCCTGGTGGAAGAGCGCAGATCACAGGGCGTTTCACATCTACGGAAGCGAGAGACTTGGCCATCATTCTCAGGGCTGGAGCGCTTCCTGCACCAGTAGTAATTCTCGAAAATAGAACGGTAGGTCCTTCCTTGGGTAAGGATTCTATTGAAAAGGGCATCACTTCCATTATATACGGAGGTCTCCTTGTTGTGGTGTTCATTGCCATTTATTACAAGCTATCTGGCATTATTGCGGTGACGGCACTGTCTCTCAACATTGTCCTGCTGGCAGGAGCGTTGGCTTATTTTGGCGCGGCTTTGACCTTGCCGGGAATAGCGGGGATCATTCTTACAGTGGGTATGGCCATTGATGCCAATGTGCTTGTGTTTGAGAGGATTCGAGAGGAAGTTAGAATTGGTAAAACAGTTAGGGCCGCAATTGATGCGGGATTTTCCAAAGCCTTCCGCACTATTGTTGATGCAAATATAACCACCTTCATTGCCGCAGTGGTGTTGTTTCAATTTGGTACAGGCCCTATTAAAGGGTTTGCTATTACTTTATGTATAGGTATTGCAGCCAGCATGTTCACCGCTGTCTTTGTGAGCCGGGCTATTTTTGACGGAACCATGAGCCAGGTAAAACTGGATAAACTAAGCATTTAAAATTATGAAAATCATTAGCAGCGATACCCATATCGACTTCATGGGTAAAATTAAAATGGCCATTACCATTTCAGGATTGATGATCCTGATTGGTTTAGGGTCTATTGTCCTTTCTGGGGGTTTGAAGTACGGCATTGATTTTGCCGGAGGAACCTTGATCCAGCTTAAATTTAAAACGCCGCCTGATATTGAGGTAATACGTGACGGATTAAAGAGCATTGCGTTGGGCGAAAGTACGATTCAAGAATTCGGATCGAAACGGGATATTCTAATCCGTGTCCAACGTTCAGAGGAGAAGCTGGAGGCCGTTGGTTCCAAGGTTCGCAATAGTCTCAGCGAAAGGTTTAATAAAGCGGACATCTCCATCGAAAGGGTAGAAATGGTGGGGCCGAAAGTGGGCCGTGACTTGAGAGAAAAAGCCCTGCTTTCTATTTTATACGCCATCATTGGAATTGTTATTTATATTTCATGGCGGTTTGAGTTGCAATATGCCGTTGCTGCGATTATTGCTCTGGTCCATGATGTGCTGGTGACTATGGGAGCATTTTCGATTTTTGATAAAGAATTTACACTGGTGATCGTCGCCGCATTTCTGACTATTATCGGTTACTCGCTGAACGATACTATTGTCGTTTTTGATCGAATACGGGAAAACCTGCGTCGTAAGGGAAAAAACACCCTTACCGAAACCATCAATGCCAGTATTAATCAGACATTAAGCCGTACACTCCTTACCTCTGGAACAACTTTGTTGGTTGTTGTCGCCTTGTTTTTCTTTGGTGGAGAGATTATTCATGACTTTTCCTTCGCCTTACTGGTTGGGGTCCTGGTTGGAACCTATTCGTCTATTTTTATCGCCAGCGTATTCCTGGTGTACTGGGACTCCCGACGCTGACCACTAGGCGCCAGCATGACGCTGTACCCAATGAGTAATAGATTATTTGGCTAGCAAATATTTGTCTCGACAGAGAAAGCCCAAGTTCCATCCCACGGGAGTGGGTTTCTATCTGCCTCCGGTGGCTCATCGGGGGGAATCATTTGCAATTTTCTTTAGGCCCGTGCTACATTTCACTATAAAGAGATTTTGATGTTGCGAAAAGGGTTACGCTTGCCAGTGGCAGGTTCTCCGCCGGTTTCAAGTCCATTAAAAAACGAGCATTATGTATGAGTGATTCCCAAAAAATTCAACTACAACAATTGATCTCCTTGCAGGGTTTGGATGATGAAATTGCCGAGCATAATGAGCTTCTTGCTGAAATTCCTCTTCAGATCAATGCCAGGATCGCGGACTTGGATGAAAAAAAGAAGATTCTTTCAATAGCTAAAGAAGAATTAGATACCTTGCAAAAAAAGAATAAGGATCTTGAATCAGAAGTGCAGGGGGAAAACGATCACATGGCGAAAGCCAAGACTAAACTGCCTGCAGTAAAAACCAATAAAGAGTACACCGCTATTCTTTCTGAGGTAGATGCGATTAAGAAAAAGGTCTCTGAACTGGAAGATAAAGAATTAGAGATTATGGAGATCCTGGAAGAAAAGCAGAAAGTGATTCCGGGAATCGAAAAAAAATGCAAGGAGGAGGACGCCAGTTTTCAGGATTATAAGGCTAAAAAGGATGTTGAGCTGGCAAGGATGAAGCAGGAATTGGATTCGCTACTTGCCAAGCGGGAGAATTTGAGCGGTCAGCTCGAAAGGGTGATTATTCAGCGCTACGAAAAAGTTGCGAAATCACGTGAGGGCAGGGCCGTAGTTAAGCTTCGCGGAAGCATTTGTCAGGGATGTTTCCAGCAGATTTTGCCTCAGATAGTGATAAACGTTAAAGTTGGCGAATCCATCCAGCAATGCTCAAACTGCATACGTTTTTTATATTGGGAAGAAGTTCCAGAAGCCGCAACGCCGAAGTAAACCGGGTGACCGCTGTTTCGGCTTTATGGCCGGGAGAGAGGAAAGTCCGGGCTCCACAGGGCAGGATACTCCGTAACGCGGAGTGAGGGCGACCTTAAGGAAAGTGCCACAGAAAATACACAGCCTACCCGGCCTTGTGTCGGCGGCAAAGGTGAAAAGGCGAGGTAAGAGCTCACCAGTATCGCTGGTGACAGCGGTAGCTTGGTAAACCCTATCCGGAGCAAGATCAAATAGGAAAGTGCTTGAGGGCGGCCCGTCCGATACTTTCGGGTTGATTGCTTGAGCCTGTTGGCAACAGCAGGCCTAGATTAATGGTCACCACTTCATGTTTCATGAAGTACAAAACCCGGCTTATGGTTTACTTCGGCCACTCGGCGTGGGGTGTGATAGTTCCCCATTAACCTTCATGCCCCGGAGGGGTGGAAGGCGCAATAACTTCTTTTATTGGCAAAAGGCCACCTTGGTCTTTGGAGCACTTGCTATCAGCGCCTCTCTTTTTCACTCCCCGAATGGATAGTAGATGAGTGCTTGAATTTATTCATATGGTTTTGAATTTTTTCTCCCAGAGGGTCCGGGAGCGCTATGCTGTACATGACATTGATGGCTAGTACCATTACGACTAGAAGGGTGATCGACAGAATGTAATGGGCAACTGGTTTTGCTGGTTTTCTTTTTGGATAAGTGGTTTGCACGGTTTTCCTCCCTGAATAGGTGCATTGATCTTCCCTTTTATTATCGGCTCAAAGTATAAAACCCTTTATACCTGAACGCATTTAGGGAATTACCCTCATAAACTCAATCCATTTCGCTATTCTCAGTATTTATATTTTCCCTTCCACCCCTGATTACCGGAAAAAGTGCAGATTATTAATTGCCATGAAAAACTTTTAGTAATCTGTCTAAAAATGCCTTGATTTCAAGGGTTCATAAGCCGTAAACGCTATAGAGGGCTTTGAAATTTCAATAAAAACTCTTTAGGTGTTTGGTTTTCTCTGGTTAATCCTCTGGGCGATCAATAAATACCAACAGTTCATGGCGAATACATATATTTTAAAATTATTTTTCAGAGCGATTTTAGTTGTCCTGGGGCTGTGTCTTATGGCTTCTGCTGTCATGGCTCAAGAAATCCCTGTTCCGCAAAATTCTAGCGTCGCACTTTTCAATGGGGGGGGCGATTTTTTCGACGGAAACATTTTTGAGAATGAACCACGTCTGGTTAGAAATACCAACTATTCTTCAAACCAAAGAGAAGAGAGGGAAAGGATAAGTCAGTACAGAAATCTAAAACTGGACACCAATTTATTTAAGGGTCTTGTTCATGACACTCGGTATGCGCTGACATCTCCCTGGCGTTGGAATGATTCGGATTGGACTACTGCCTCGATAGTGTTAGGGGTGACTGGGGGACTATTTTTGTTGGATGATAGAATTCAAAATGTAGTGGAAGATAACCGAAACTCTACGACCGATGATTTATCGAATTTTTTTGAACCTTTTGGGAATGCTATTGTTAGCTTGCCTGCCCTGACGGGACTCTATCTTTATGGTCGATTAGGCGAGAATCATAAAATGGAACGAACCGCTTTGCTGGCTACGGAAAGTTTTTTGGTCACCGGTTTGTTCACGACGGTATTAAAGATAGGGATAGGGCGACCCCGCCCAGATAAGATAGGTTCTTCTTCTGACACTTTTGATGGCCCCTTCTCGAGCAATGTTTCCTTGCCTTCTGGTCATACCTCAACCGCCTTTGCCATTGCTACGGTAGTGGCCCACGAATATGAAGAAGTTCCTTTTCTAGCGCCTATTTCATATGGCATTGCCACCCTGACAGGACTTTCCCGAATTAATGATAACCAACATTGGGCTTCAGATGTTTTTTTAGGGGCTGCTCTGGGCTATTTCACATCAAAAACTATTCTCAGACTCCATAGCAATAAAAAAGGCCGACATTTTACCATCTACCCTCGAGCTGATAATAAGGGCGGTGGTTTCATTTTGTCATCCAGATTTTAATAAGGCTTGCTTGCCGGGGAGCAGTTTGAATAGAGTTATCTTGTCGTCTTTTTTCAGGAATTGATGATGGGAATTAAGAAACTCATAAAGCTCCGAATCTGTCTCTTCAAGGTTACCTTCAACCATAATATACAGTCTTGCTCCTTTTGCGACATATTCGTTAAGAGTTGCCGAGCTTAGTTTTTTATCGTGGGTAGTTCCCCATCCTTTTCGCTGTCCATAATAGAATAGGTGTGGCTTCAGGAGGTGCTGATTGGCAATAATCAGATCACCCTGTTTAGTATTGTTTTTTATTTCCGCGCCAATCATCAAATAGGTATCGTTGTAGTTTAACCTGCCCTTAAGTTTGTAAATCGAATGGATGGGGATAAAAATGATCATGAGTAAAACGATCCACACCTTTGAACTTTTATGCCAACCCTCTGAGATATTATTTCGGTAAAAATCCGATATGAATTTTCCAGCAAATAGACAACCGACGGGGATGATCGGAACCTGATAATACTCGTGAATAAAATTGTATTTGGCGGCAATTATAAAATAAGCGCAAATGCAAAAGAACCAGGTATGAAGAACATAGCGTTCCTTATTGGAAGTGTAGGCCCTCATTCCCATTATTAAAAATGGAAAAACGGTGAAGGCAAACATTTTTTCTACCAGGCGGGTCCAGAAAATCAACTTCCAATATCGGAGAGTCAGGAGAACTTCCCAATCCTTGAGCATATCCAGCCAAACATTTCCACCTCCATACGCTTCAAATTGAAGCCGGGCGATGTAGCTATACCAGAGAGCAGGAGGGATCAGGATTATTGCTAAAAATATGTATAAGAGAGGTTGGTAGAACATTTTTCCGCGATACTTGTTCCAGGTCAAAAACAGGAGGGGTCCACCCATATAGAGAGTAGGAAGTTTAACCAGAAAGGCCAAAGTTGCGAGAAGCGACGCGAGAAGAAAATGGCTCCATTTTTCAGTGTCGAGCCAGCGAGCAAACATATACACCATCGCAATGGAAAAAAAGAGCATGGCTGACTCGGGCATGAAGGTGCGGGAATAATAAACGCTGAAAGGGAGCACGGCGTAAAATCCGCAAGCCACGAGGGCAGATACCTCGTCGAAATAGCGTTTCCCTAAAAGATAAAGAAACCAGATGGACCCCATGCTGAATCCAATAGCTACTATGCGCCCAATAATTTCGTGAAAACCGAAAACCTTATATAGAAGAGCAATGAAATAGGTATAGAGAGGGAATTCAAAGTGGAAAATCGAATTTATCATGCTTGGGCTGGGATTGAAAAAGTTCATCCCATTGACATAAAAATTATATGCAAATGAGGCGGTCAAAGTCTGCCGCCAGCCATGAAAGTCCAATAGCGGATTGGTCACTCCCCATAGCCGGAAGGCAAGTGCGGTAAAAAAAATCCCAATTAATATTCTGGAAGGATTGAAGGAATTAGGTTGAGAATCTGAAGTATGGGAAAACATCTAAGATAGAGAAGCTTGAATTGTTTATGAGCCTTGAAAAACGTTATTGGTTTTCAGCCCAAGTGGCCAGTTTCTCGCGGAAGATTTTGGCATTATGCCTGACATCCACAGGAAAGTCTGAATAAAAAAGTATTTTCTTTATGGAGCGGGTGTTCGGAGATGCGGCTCCGAGGACCAATAATTCACGGATAAGTATTTCCTGGTCCTGGCCTACCCGATCCATATTTTCGGGCTCTATAATTATGACGGGTTCACGATTGCCTCCTATTCCGACCAGGGCAGAACGCTTAACGTCGGCGTGCTGGTTGAATATGGCTTCGCAGGGAATGGTGAATAAAGTTCCCAAATCAGTGATGACACGGTGACTTTTTCTGCCACAGAACCAAAGTCGATTTTGTTCATCCAACCTTCCAACATCTCCCATCCTGTGCCAGAAGGTTTTTCCATCAGAAATTTTTGCCAGACTTGTGACATCTTCTTGGTTGAAATATGATTTTGTGACCCAGGAAGCTTTCACGATTATTTCTCCTATTTGGCCCTTGGGGATTTCCAGATCCTCTTCCCATTTTGGAATGGTTTCATCAGAAATTCGGATGATTTTAATTTCAGCTCCGGGAACGGGTTTGCCCACGCAGGTTCCTTCTCCTCTTTCTGATTTTTCCCAGGTGTCACTTAATATCTCTTGCCTCTCTATGGAAGTAATAGGCAGGGCTTCGGTTGCTCCGTAAGGAGTAAGGACTTGGCAGTCTTGCTCTAGAATGGACTCAAAACGCTTGAGCAAAGATCCTGAAACCGGGGCACCAGCAATCAGGATTCGTCGGAGAGAGGGAAGCTGTACTTTGTTATTGTTGCAATAGCGACTCACTGTGTCCCAAAGAGCTGGGGAACCAAAACTGCTGGTGATGTGATAGTCCTGAATGGGATTGATGATGTTTTCAGGATTAACCTTTGCGGGACGAGTGGAGTCCATGTCAGGTATCACGCTGGTCATTCCCATTCCAGTGCTGAACAAACCAAATAAGGGGAAGGTCGGCAAATCTTTTTCACCAGGAAGAATGCCAAAGTGCTCGCGAAGAATTCGAGTCTGCTGGTCAAACATTCCGTGAGTGTAAAGAACACCTTTAGCCGGACCGGTACTACCACTGGTGAATAAAACTGCCGCCTCCTGCTCTTCGTGAGTTTCATTCATTTGGTAGTAGGGGTTTCCGTTTCTTTTTATCTGCTCCAATGTGGGCCCCCGCCAGAACCATTTTCTTCCAACAGTTACTGAGAGTTGAATCGATTTGAAAGGATTTGGAAACAGGGTTTTTATGGCATGGACCAAAGGAATGGCGATGATTCCTTGAGGTTTGGACTGCTTAATACAATGCAGAACATTTTTTTTTCCTAACCCGGGATCAATTAGCACGGGAACCGCTCCGGCTTTAAATAATGCGAATGTCAGGGTAACAAAATCAGCTCCGTAAGGAACCATCACGAGAACCCGGTCTCCTTTTTCCATTCCATGGTGGAGAAGGCCAGAGGCAATTAAATTGCTCTCTTCTTCCAACTTCTTGAAAGTGAATTGAGTCCCGGTCTTTATTTCAATAATCGCTGGTTGGTTGGGCATTTCTTTTGCCCAACGTGCCAGGCTAGCGGAGATATTACAGGATTCCATGGCTGGCTAGGATAAATCGAGGGCCATCTTGACCAGCGGCAGGGTTACTTTTTTCTTCTGAACATAAGATTCCTTGTTGATGATCGAGACCGCATTTTGAATGGAAATAAAATCTCGGGGAATACGGGAAAGTAAAAACTGGATGATGGATTCTGGCAGGACCAGGTTGATATCTTTTGCCAGCTTCAAAATTATTTTGGCGGTTGTGGAATCATCAATGGGTTTTATTTCTGCAACCATTCCCCACTGAAACCGGGAAGTCATGTAGCTTTCCATGGCAGAGTTTTTATCAGGAGGGAGGCTTGCGGTGAACGCAAGCTTCCCGCCTTTATCCATCATCTGATTGTAGATATGATAAAGTTTTTCTTGTGCTTTCGGTGAGTGGGCAAGATTTTCCACATTATCCATGAGAAAAAAATCTACGTTTAAAAGTTGTTCCATCGCTTGCAGGGTATTGGGCGAAAGGTCGTCCGCCATCTTGTTAACAAAATCATGTCCTTGAATGCAAACTGCGCGTAATCCCATCTCTGCGGCATGATTGCCCATTGATAGGAGTAAATGGGTTTTCCCCAGGTTTTTCTGACCAAACAGATACAGGGCTTGATAGGTAGCCGGGTTTGGGGAGCAGAATTCTTTCGCTGTTTCAAATGCTATGCGTGATCCATCCGAAACAACAAAATTGGAAAAATTATATTCCGGATATGAAGGAAAGTTTAGCAGCAATTGTTGTCCGGATATATCGGTCATGGTTTTAGCACTACCCTATAGCAAGGGAGGTTGCGATATCTCCATCATTACCTAAATGTTTCAACGGGGTAAAAACTGGACAAGCGCTTAAATGAGTCTGCATGCGTGGCTTTAAATTATTTTGGGCCAGCCTGAATTTCAATATAAGCTTTGCCTAGCGTGGATTTTATGCTCAAGGCGCAAAGCCAGCCTTCTTTTTCATAATTTAGGATTGTGTTTTCATGCTTGATGGAGTTGACCAGGGTCCAGCCTTTATTAACCATTTCATTTTGGTAAAAACTGACAACGTCGTTTAGCTGGCTCCATCCAGAATAGAAAAATCGACCGACCTTGACGGTACCACTTCCCGACTCATAGACAAAGGACTTTGCATGGTCTCGCTCAAAGCCATTGGGTATCGGGATATCAGAAAAAGGATAGACCAGCTCAGGAGGCGGTGGAGGGGCTGGGGGTTTTTCGGCGGTCATTTCTTCCAAAGTCGCACATCCCATTGAGGACAACCAAGCTCCAAATATAAATAACAGTAACAGGCGTTTAATCATTTTATGCTCTTCCTCCTCCCAAAAATACCACCAGTAAGCCCGCCATTATAAGGCAAAATCCTATCACTCTCATGGTTCCCACAGGTATTTCCGGAATTTTTCGGGCAAAAGACTTTACTTGTTCCGGAAAACAAAAATAAGGAATCCCTTCAAAGACCATCATTAAACCCACGGCGGACAGGAAAAGACTCATAACTTGGACTTTTTGTTAACAAAGAATTTCATTAATCTATGTCTTAATTTGATGTTTTCAAACCTATGGAAGGCCGGAGGGAAGTAAGACCTTTCTGTAAAAAGCCTGCCTCTTCCCGTTGACTAAGTAAAACTCTCGATAAAATTGGTTGGTTAATCAAACCAAAGGCCTGTCCGCATAAAAACGGGTTAGCATACAGACCTAAAGCCTACTGGGATTATCTTTTATCTCATAATACGAGTCAATATATAATTAGAAAGAGAAGAGCAGGCAAATACGCATCCTATAGGTTCTGCATAAGGGTTTTGAGGTTGTAAATAAAGGAAAAAGCATTATATAATTAACAACAATATATATTCCTTTTCATGACCCATTTCAAAGTTTGGCCCAGTGCTTGATGTTGCGCAAATAATTGTCCTTTGTTGTTTTAGGTTCAGTTAATAAGCTTCTTGAATGCCGGATGAGTTTTAAAAGGTTTAATTATAGGCCCATTTTTAGAAGTCTTCTGCCTTGTTTAGGGTCTTTATGACATTAATAAATTTTAACTTTTATTTAATTGAAAATTAATGGTTAGGTATTAAGCTAAATTAAATTCGACCGCTCTTTTTAAAGAGCCTGAGCTTTCATCTGGAGGCTCCTTTTTCAGGAATTCATTTCCGATTGTTCGTCAAATTGAGGATTATAAAATATGCTTAGATCTTTTGTTCATCGCGTTTGTTTAGCTGCACTTGTTTTTATTTTTCTATTTCCTTTTGGGCTGGTTGTTACGTCTGAGACCCTTTTTGCTTTAAGCAGTAACACTCAGCCGCTTGCGAGCAATATATTTGTTGAAATTGCTAAAAAGCAAAATCCCGCTGTGGTAAACGTGAGCACTAAATCTAAGTCAGAAGCTGCACATAATAATTTCCGTCCCCCGAGACCCAACCCGCGACCTGGCCCAGGGCAGGACCGATCTCCTGATCCTTTTCGTGATTTTTATGATCGTTTCTTCGGAGATAGGCAAAACCAACAGAAACCGAAACAAGGTATGGGTTCTGGGTTTGTGATTGACAAAGAGGGACATATTTTAACCAATTACCATGTCGTCGAAGGTGCCGATGAAATTGTTGTGGTGCTTGATGATCATGGAAATGAAAAAGAATACACGGCCACCCTGGTAGGATCAGATCCTAAAACTGATATCGCATTGATTAAAATTAACCGTGAATCGGGAGACACTCAGGATTTCCCTTTTCTCAAGCTGGGGAGTTCTGAAAACCTGGAAGTTGGAGAATGGGTAGTGGCCATTGGTAATCCTTTTGGTCTCAGTCATACCGTAACAGTGGGCGTGGTGAGTGCTTTAGGAAGAAGCATTGGTGCAGGTCCCTACGATGAATTTATTCAGACAGATGCATCCATCAACCCAGGCAATAGCGGAGGGCCACTGATAAATATTGAAGGCGATGTAATTGGCATCAACACGGCTATCATTTCTGGGAATGCAGGTGGAAATGTAGGGATCGGGTTTGCTATCCCTATTAACATTGCCAAAGGAATTTTAAAGGACCTAAAAGAAAGAGGCGCGGTTACCCGAGGCTGGTTGGGTGTCATGATTCAAAAAATTACCCCTGAGTTGGCTAAATCATTTGGGCTTAGCCAAAGTGAAGGGGCTCTTGTGGGCGATGTGATTCCCGATGGTCCTGCGGCCAAAGGAGGGGTAGAACGGGGAGATGTTATTACCCGATTCAATGATAAGCCGGTCAAAGATATGGAAGATCTTCCCAAAATTGTTGCCGCTACCACCCCAAACTCTGTGGTAGATGTGGTGGTGATTCGTAACGGCTCTGAAAAAACTCTTCGTGTAACTATAGAATTATTGAAAGATTCGGCGGAAGTGGTTGTGGCCAAGGTAGATCCGTTGGGCCTCCAAGTCCAGGATATTACCGATGTGTTAGCGAAAAGCCTGCAGCTGGAAGGTGTTGAAGGTGTGCTGGTTTCTGATGTGACTGCAGGCAACGCCGCTGCGGAAGCGGGTATCCGTCGAGGCGATGTTATTTCGGAAATGAATCGTGGTACGGTTAGAAATATGCAGGACTATCAAAACCTTCTTGCCTCTGTGGAAAAGGGCTCTTCTGTTCTGTTTCTGATCAAACGGGGAGGAAGTACCATATATATTGCTGTCAAAGTCGAATAGAGCATTGCTTGCCCTTCGAATTTGTCAAGCTTTCTGTTAAGGGAGGGGTGATGGTTTCGACCATGCCCCTTTTTCTTTTTCACCTACTCTTACTATTTCAGCGTGCGTGTTCGATGGTTCTGGATTATTACTGTGTTTGTTGTGATAGGGTCCGTGCAGCCCCTATTCGCCGAAGAACGTTATAACCGCAGGACCCCCTTGGTCCGGGCCGTAGAAAAAGTCAGCCCTGCTGTTGTGAATATTTACACGACAGAGATTTCACGGTCAGCGCGTAACCCCTTTAGAAATTTTAACAACAACCTGTTTGACCAGTTCTTCAAAGATTTTCTTCCTCCCAACAAAAGTCAAAAGCGCAGTCTGGGTTCTGGGGTTCTCATCAATGGTGAAGGATTTATTCTCACCAATGAACATGTTATCGCCAAGGCCACGAAGATCCATGTCGTCTTGAGCGATAAACAGGAGTTTGATGCCAGTGTCATTGGTGCGGATATAAAGTCTGATTTGGCGATCATCAAAATCGACTCCAGTAAACCCCTGCCCTATGTTGAAATGGGGAGGTCCGATGATTTAATGATCGGCGAGCAAGTCTTGGCCATTGGAAATCCTTTTGGTTTGCAACAAACGGTCACGACCGGAATCATCAGCGCCTTGAATCGTAATATCCGTGCTGGTAAAAATATGGTTTACAGCGACTTTATTCAGGTCGATGCCTCAATAAACCCGGGAAACAGCGGTGGACCTTTACTAAATATCAATGGCTCCTTGATAGGAATCAATACCGCCATCTACCAGAAAGCCGAAGGGATTGGTTTTGCTATTCCTATTGACCATGCGAAACGAATAGTTGATGAGTTGATTCGTTATGGAAAAGTTCGGCGTGGCTGGATGGGAGTTTCCATACAGGAGTTGGATCCTCAACTTGCAACCCATTTTCAATTAGATGGACATAAAGGTGTGCTGGTCGTAGGAGTTGCCGAGAAAAGCTCGGCCGGGAAAGCGGGTTTGAAACGTGGGGATATTGTTATTGCAATTGATGGTCATGGGGTGAGCAACAAGTCAGATTTCCGGGGACGTATGGCTTCTTATACCGTGGGAAGTTCAATTCAGTTTTCTATTTTGCGAGATGGAAAAAAGATAGAACGGAGAGTTCGTGTTACATCCATTCCCAAAACTTATGTAAAAGAATTTACCCGAACCTGGTTTGGGTTACACGTCCAGGAAAACAGCCAACGCTTTGCCAGGGCAAACAGGCTGGCAACGGATAAGGGAATGGTAGTCCTGAAGGTGGTTTCCAACAGTGCGGCTGGAAGAATCGGTATGAGCCCCGGTGATGTCATTCGACAATTGAATCAAGTACGTGTGGACAGCGAAGAGGATTATAATAGGGCTGTGGAGGATATAAATAATCCGGATCGCATTTTACTTCTGGTTCAGCGTGGACGGCAGGGGTATTATGTGACTTTGGAGCCTTGATAAAACCCCTATTTTTATATGACGGTAAAACAAGAAATCGAAACCCTCAAACAAACGATCCAGCGGTACGACCATCTCTACTACGTTAAAAACTCCCCAACAGTTTCTGATCAGGAATATGACGCACTTCTTCGTCGTTTGAAAGAACTAGAAGCCGCCCACATCTTAAAGAAATATTGTTTAGGTATAAGAAGCTATGAAAAATGTTTTTAAGGTTATAGAGCAAAAACCAATTCAAGTTGTTGTTGGTTTACTGCTTTTTCATATAACTGTGGCCAGCCTAGCTTCTTTTATTGCGCATTCCCCATATCTTTCTCATTTGCATAATAATATGGGTTT
>Ga0233434_1000880_pt1 | contig 32038 bp, 33 predicted proteins | sample SI_122_August201_4_FD_182738 | JGI IMG/M metagenome (GOLD analysis project Ga0233434, IMG submission 182738) | Seawater microbial communities from Saanich Inlet, British Columbia, Canada - SI_122_August2016_120_MG | ecosystem: Environmental > Aquatic > Marine > Inlet | place: Canada: British...
AATCAAATGTTCAACCTATTTTACTACAAGGAAAAGATGATTACAAAAAAACTAAGGAAAGATGGGCAATATTTGAAGAATATTTTAATGAAAATAGCATAAAATTTAAAAAAATAACTTCAATTGAAGGTGACATAATTTCTAAGATAGTAAATTTGATTTACATTTTAGATTATGTATCGATATATTTAGCCATAATTAATAAAATAGATCCAACACCGGTTAAATCCATTGACTATATTAAGAAAAGATTATAATTTTGAATTATTTTTAAAAAAATCAATTAGTAAAACGACTAACATAACAAATAATTATACTATGGCATAACAAATAATCTTGTTTAAATAAATATAAAAAAATACATTTCCAAGAGTAAATGATTAGAAAGATTAGGAATTGTATTAAAAAAAATTATTTTTTAATGAGGATAGAATATTCTAATGAATTTAAATTCATTAATTTAAAAGTAAAAAAGCGAATAGGCGTAATATTTCATAATAATAGTCACGAATCTATAAGAAATCAATCAACATGTTTTTTTATTAAAATTTAAGTGAATTAATAGTGAATGTTAAATCTAAAAATTTGTTCGTAAGAGTGGATGCAGGAGTACAAATTGGAGATGGGCATTTCTTACGTTGTTTAACATTAGCTAATAGTTTAAAAAAAAAATTTGACCAAATTATTTTTATTTCAAATCAATTACCAAAACATTTTATTAAAAAAATAAAAAGAGATAATTTCAAAATATATAAAATTAATGGTTATACACATATTCAAAAAGAAAAATTAGAAAAAAAATTAAAAACACAGTTAATTCATAATGATCTAGTTGAAACTAAAAAAATTATTGAAAAATATAAAAATTCAACAAATTGGTTAATCATTGATCATTTTGGAATAGATCATTTTTGGGAAAAAAATGTACGCGTAAATATAAAAAAAATTATCGTAATTGATGATCTTGCAAATAGAAAACATGAATGTGATATTCTAATTGATCAGAATTTTTATGAAAATATGGAAAAAAGGTATACTAAATTAATTCCAAATTATTGTGAGCAATGTATTGGTCCAAGATTTACATTACTTCGCCCAGAATTTTTCAATGCTAGAAAAAATTTGAAAAGGAAAAAACAATTTAAACGAATTCTTATTTCTTTTGGTGGAAGTGATCCTTCAAATGAAACTAAAAAAGCAATTTTAGCAATAAAAGATTTAGAAAAAAAATATAAAATTGATGTTATTGTAGGATCAAACAATCCTAATAAAAAACAGATAACTAATATATGCTCAAAAATATCTTTTTGTAATTTTTATGAGCAAGTAGAAAATATTTCAAAATATATGAAAAAAGCTGATTTAGCAATAGGAGCAGGCGGAACTAGTACTTGGGAAAGATGTTGCTTAGGACTACCAACCATAGTAACTAGTCTTTCAAAAGATCAGGAAAAAATCAATGAAAATATGTCTAAAATTGGATGTGCAATAGATTTAGGAACTGCAGAAAAAACCACCAAGTTAGATTATGTTAAAGCATTAAATGAAATTAACTCTAAGAAATTGAGGAAAATTTCAAAAAAATGCTTAGTATTAGTAGATGGGAAAGGAGTTAAAAGAATAGTGAATAAAATATTTCAAGCGGGAAATTAAATGAAAAATTATGAAATAAATTGAACAGTGATTTTACTAAAAGAAAATAAGATGGAAATTAATTAGAACCTAAAACGATTAATATTGTAAGAATTAATCGAAAAATTATGAGAGTGATGGTATTTGTAGCTCATCCTGATGATGAAGTTCTTGGTATGGGAGGCACCATTCTAAAACATTCTCAAAAAGGAGATTTTGTTAAAGTAGTATATTTAGCAACAGGTATAACTTCTAGAAGATCAATAAACTTTCAAAATAATGTTTCATATGAACAAAATGAAAATGAAACAAATGTAATTCAAAAAGAGATCAAAGATTTACACAATGATGCAAAAAAATCATGTAAAATTTTAGGAGTGAAAGATTTAGAATTTTATGATTTTCCAGATAATGAAATGGATAGTGTTCCTCTGTTAAAAATCATAAAGGTTATTGAAAAAGAAATTAAAGAAACGAAACCTGATAGAATTTACACGCATCATTTTCATGATCTCAACATAGATCACAGAACAGTATTTAATGCAGTATTGACTGCTACTCGCCCAATAGAAAGAAATGTAAAGGAATTAATTTCATTTGAAGTTCCATCATCTACAGAATGGAATTATCCCATACATTTTAATCCCAATTATTTTATTGGAATTAAATCACAGTTATCTGCAAAGATTAAAGCTATGAAAGCTTACAAAAATGAAATTAGAGATTATCCACATCCAAGATCGGTAGAAAATTTGAAAAATGTGTCAGAAAGATGGGGGTCAATATCTGGAAAAAAGGCAGCTGAAGCATTCGAAATTATTCGAAAAATCGAATAGATGGATTTATCAATAAAAATAAAAATGGAAAAATGGGGTTTATTTTAAATGGATATAGAAAATAATCTTTTAGAAATCATTGATGAATATGAACTTCAGTATTCAGACGTGATTAAATTTCCAAAAAAGGATATCAATGAAACACAAATTTCACAAGAATATTTACAAAAAAATATGATTTCAGTTGTTTCGCCAATTAATGGTTCAACGATTGGATTTGTAAAGCAAACAGAAAAATCAGAATATAAAAAAACTGTTTTAGATTTAAAAAAGGAGCAAATATTATGGAAAAACGTTCCTGCGCCACGAAGAGGAGAATTAATTAGAATTTTTGGAGATGAGTTACGAAAATCAAAATCAAGTTTGGGAAAATTAGTTACGCTCGAAACTGGAAAAATTCTACAAGAAGGATTAGGTGAAGTTCAAGAGATGATTGATATTTGTGATTTTGCAGTAGGGTTATCAAGACAATTATACGGATATACAATGCCTTCAGAAAGAAATAATCATAGGCTACAAGAGTTATGGCATCCATTAGGTGTTGTAGGAATAATCAGCTCATTTAATTTTCCTACAGCGGTTTGGGCTTGGAATTTTACACTATCTACAATTTGTGGAAATACTACTTTATGGAAACCATCACCTAAAACTCCAATAACTAGTATTGTTTGTGAAAAGATTTGGAAACGAGCATTAATGAAATCTGAATTCAAAAATAATAATTTTAGTTTGTTAAAATTAATTCAAGGCCATAAAGAACCAGCAGAATGGATTTCACAAGATACCAACATAAATCTTGTTAGCATGACTGGCTCTACAGAAATGGGTAGGAAATTAGGAAAATTTGTAACTGAACGATTTGGCAAATCAATAATGGAATTGGGGGGAAATAATGCAATGATTGTTACACCAAGTGCAAACATGCAATTAGCATTACAAGCAATAATTTTTTCATCTGCAGGTACTTGTGGACAAAGATGTACTTCTTTAAGAAGACTTTTTGTACATGAATCAATAATAGATGATTTAAAATTAAAAATTAAGAATCATTTTATGAAATTAAAAATTGGAAATCCATTTGAAGAAGAAATAGTTGTAGGGCCAATAATTTCACAAGTTGCATTTGATACAATGCAAAAAATGTTACAAAAATGTAAAAATGAAGGAGGTAAAATTACCGGGGGTGAAAGAATTAGTAGGGATAATGATAATGCGTTTTATGTTAGACCGGCAATTGTAGAATTTAACAAACCAAATGATATTACAAAAGTTGAAACATTTGCACCTATACTATACATTATGCCCTACAAAAACTTGGATGATGCCATTAAAATGCATAATGATGTTGGACAGGGGTTATCATCATGTATTTTTTCACAAGATCTTTTAGAAACTGAGAAATTTGTCAGTACAAATGGTTCAGATTGTGGAATAGTAAATGTGAACATCGGTCCCAGTGGAGCTGAAATTGGAGGTGCATTCGGGGGTGAAAAAGAAACTGGCGGAGGTAGAGAATCAGGTTCTGATGCATGGAAAGCCTATATGAGAAGAGTAACAGTTACAACAAATTATTCATCTGATCTTCCTTTATCTCAAGGAATAAAATTCAATTTTGAATAAAAAATATATGATTCAAAAAAAATAAGGATATGAAACCATATCCAGAAGTGAAATTAAGAATACGAATTAGTAATAATGATATTCATTATGCTGGAAATTTGGTTGATGGTGCACATATAATGAAATTGTTTGGAGATGTTGCAACTGAATTGACTATTAGATTTGATGGAGATGAGGGTCTTTTACGAGCATATGAAAAAGTGGAATTTCTCAAACCAGTTTATGGAGGAGATTTTTTAGAAATTAAAGGAAAAATAATTCAAAGTGAGAACAATAGTAGACAGATACTTTTTGAAGCATTCAAAATAATTACTTCTAGTGGAGATATCAATCAAGAATCTGCTTTAGATTTAATTGAACCGCCAGTATTAGTTACAAAAGCAATTGGAACAACAGTTGTAACAAAAAATAAACAAAGAAAAGATCATTTAAAATAAATTTATCTATTTAGTCAAAATATTGTTTAAAGTATTAACATAATAATCAATTTGTTCTCTACTAATAAGATATGAAGGATTGAACATAATGACACGTCCTTCAGCTAAAACATTGATTCCATGATTTCTCATTTCTGGAGTAATATGGTTTTTTGCTAGATCAGAATTGGATATGTCAATACCAATCAAGAGTCCTTTCCCTCGGATTTCACGTATGTTAGAATTTTGTTCGATTTCTTTGAGTTTATCCATAGCATATTTTCCTTTTTCATTTACTTCATGAAGTAAATTATCACGTTCTAATATTTCAAGTACTTTCAAGCTTATTGCTGAACCTTCTTGAGTTCCCACCAAACTATTTCCACGACGATGAATTTCTGAATAAGATTGTCCCATTTTTTCTAATTCATTCCAAGAATCAATAATTTTCTGATTAAACAGTGTGGCAGCTACTGGATAATGTCCAGCACTGACTGCTTTACCAATACAAACAATATCGGGTTTAAAATTAAAATTTTCACTACAAAGAAAAGTTCCAGTTCTACCAATACCAGTAGTCACTTCATCAGCAATCATTAGGATGTTATGTTTTTGAGATATTTCTGCAATTTTTTCTAGATAGTTTGAGGGTAATGGTACAGCACCTCTGACACCCATAATTGGTTCATAAAAAAATCCTGCAATTGTTTTTCCATCAGAATTTGCATTTTCAATATTTTCTTTATAATTTTCAATTAATTCACCTATATGCTCAGTTTTTTCATAAATTGGTTCTTCTATAGAATATGGGTTTTGTTTTGGATCAATCCATTTGAGCATTTCACCAACTGAACCATGATAACTTCCATGTATTGTGGTAAAGACTAATTGTTCAGAGGGTATTCCTTTAGATTCATGATAATGAACTGCCTCTTTTCTAGCATTCTCATTTGCCATACTGCCAGTTGCAGAATAAACTAGATTAGACATTGAAGTTTTTTCACACAATTGCTTGGCTAATTTTTCAGCATAGGGATTAGTGTATTCTTCATATAGATGAGTTGCTATTCCTCCAACATCATGTTTAACATCTAACAATTCAGGATGTCGCATACCTAAAACATTATACCAATAACCAGCAACAGAATCAAATAATTCCCCATATTCTTTGGTAAAAATTTTTAGTCCCTCACCACCAGTTATTGTAAACGGATGATCTCGATTACCAAACTGTGGTGCGATATAAGAGTCAGACACCAAATTAAATTATAAAATAAATTGGCTTATATAATTATATCAAAGATTTATTCGTTTAATTTATTATGAATAAAAAAATAAAATAATTGTTTGAAATTAAATAATTATGCATTCAATCAAATAAGAAATAAAAATGATGTAAAAAAATTTACTGAATTTTTACGACATCAAACTACTGCAGAATATGGAGGTTATCAAATTTTTGATGGGACTAGATCACACCTATTGCATAATCCAGAAGAATTGGCAGAATTTATTTATTTTTTGACAATTCATCAAAAAAAATGCAAACTTAAAAAATATTTGGAAGTTGGATATAGTACAGGTATCAACAATACAATATTAAATAAATTTTTTAATTTTAAACAAATTGTAGCAGTTGATAATTTTTCTGCAGATATAAGCTCAGATTCTTTATTAGCTAATTTAAGAAGAAAAAATCTGACATTAGTTTGTGGAAATTCGGATTCAAAACGAGTTTTAAATACAGTAAAAGATTATGGAAAATTTGATTTAATTTTTGTTGATGGTAGTCATGAATATAAAGATGTAAAAAAAGATTTAGAAAATTATTCCAAACTGCTTTCTAAAGATGGAATTTTAGCAGTTCATGACATACACGGTATAGAATATCCAGGAGTTAACAAAGCTTGGAAGAAATTTAAAAAGAATAATAAATTTACATTCAAAGAAATAGTAAATAAAAAATATTATTTTATTTGCGGAATAGGATTAGCATTTAATTAGATAGTTTTTTTTCAAAAATATTCATTTTTAAAGAATAATTATTTTTAACAAAAAAATTTTTGCTTATTTCATTTTCAGGTAAAATAATCGCTTTTAATTTTTTTATATCTAAATTTTTTGCTTTTTCTTCAACTAATTTTAGCATAATTGTACCAATTCCTTTTGTTTGAAATTTTTTTCCAACTAATATGCTAATATCTTGATCTAAAATTCGAATATATCCAAGATTATTTTTACCATCTGTTGCAATCCAATGATGAAAATTAGGATTAGAAAATTGTTTTTTCATATAGTCATGATGTTCTTGTTGTTGAATCGGTTTTTTCTGTTCATAAAATGAATTTTTAAAATTTTCATTTCGTAAATATAAAATATAATCCCAATCAAATTTTGAAATATTTCTAAGATTTATTTTCATATTTTTATTCTAAAGTGATTAATAAATAAATTATTAGGTACATTTATGATTGCTTTACAACAACATCAGTTTTGAAATGTTTTCTATATACATTTCCAACTGTAAAAACTCTATCTTCAAAAATTGAATCATTTTCCCTTAATCCTAACAAATATTTTTCAATAGGATTTAACTTTTCTTGCGTGGTCTCATCCAAATAGATCCTTTGATTCAATAATTGAGGTATATCTCGTCTTCTAACATCAACATACAAAACTCGTCGTCTGTTTCCATTATTATTTGTAGTACCACTATGCCAAAGATTTGCATCCATTAAAACAATACTAGATTCTCTAACATTGACAAAAATTTCGTCTGGATGAGATGATTTATCTTTTTGATAGTCATCAATCCAACCTGTTTTTTTATGTGTCTTTGGAACTAATCGCATAGAACCATTTTCTTTATTTGCATCATCCAAAAAAATAAAACCAACAATATTTTGTGTTGGCTCATCAAGGGTTTTTTTTGGTAACCAATCAATATGAAGTTCTTGCCATCCAGTTCCTTTCATAGGTTCACGCATATCTAAACCACCTATTTTGAAATCATTTCCTAGTATCCCATAAATAATTTTTAGAATATTTTCTTCACTGAGTAATTTTAAAAAAAGTTCATGTTTATTAAACAAATTTGCTAAACGATATGCACCAGTATTAAATTTCTTGCCATACTTTAGATATTCCTCTTTACCTTCCCATCCTCCACGCCATGATTCTTTTTTTAGCAGTTCATCAATGATGGAACGAAAATTGTTTAGATTTTTAGTAACAAAATTTGATTTTTGAATAATACAATACCCATTTTCTTGAAAATCAGTTATCAATTGTTTATCAATATCATCAAGAAAAATATTTAATTCATCAAGAACTTCTTTAATTGAATTCAATTATTTAATTTTATAAAAAAGTCTAATTAAATTTTATTATCATTAAACTTTGGTGTTTTTACGTAATATTTTTCCTGGATTACCTACTATCACAGAATTTTTTGGGAAATTTTTTCTAACTAAACATGCAATTCCTACAATGCAATTATCACCAATTTCACATCCATTATCAATGGTAGAATTAGGTGAAACCCAACATCCTTCGCCAATTTTTGCCCTACCAGAAATTACAGTACCACCAGTTATTTGAGAAAATTTTCCTATGATTGAATTATGAGCAATATGTACTAGATCATCAATTTTAACATGATCACCAATGAGTGTTTCATCTAATTGTGCTTGCTCAATGGTACAATTTGAACCAATCCAAACACCATTTCCAATAATTATAGAACCTAAATGTGCAAAATGTACAAAATCCTCACCAGTGAAACTAAAACTAAATCCTTCACTACCAATTGTTGTATTTGAAGATATTACACAATCAGAACCAATCACAGCATCTCCATAAATTACAGTGTTACTTAGAATCTTTGTTCGATCACCAATTTTTACTCCAGTTCCAATGAAACAGTTTGAACCAATATACACATCTGATCCAATAATCGTGTTTTTTTCAATTACAGCTGTTTTATGAATATTTGATTTAAATTTTGGAGTTGAAAAGAATTTTAAAATAGTACGCTGAAAATCTAATCGAGGATTTTCAGAAGGAATTGTTGGAACAGTTAGATTTTTTTTCATATTTTTTGGTACAATTATAACGATATTTTTAAAATTTGATAATTTTGCCAGATCATAGTCAGCATTATCTTTCAAATTGAATTTATAATTTATTGTATCAGTATAAAATAAAATTGAATTATTTTTAATATTATTTAATGAGCTAGGATAAAAAATATCAAAATTTTTTCCTTTATATTCATAATTCAAAAATTTGGATATTTTTTTTACAGATATTTTTTTCTTATGTAAATTGAACATAAGTCAACAATAGAAAGATAGTATAAATCATTTAAGAATTTTTTTTAGATTTCATTAATAAAGAAATTACAAATAAAAAAACATAATACAAATAAAAATGTACATTTTATTATAATGAAAAAAATCATAAAAAATGTCAAATTTCCTCAAATTGTTGCAGAAGCTGGAATAAATCACAATGGAAGCCTAAAAAATGCTTTTGAAATGATAAAAATTGCAAAAAATTCAGGTGCCACTGCAATTAAATTTCAGACATTTAAAGCAGAAGAATTTATTTCAGATAATTCATTAAAGTATACCTACTTTTCTAAAGGTAAAAAAATTACAAAATCCCAAATGGAGTTATTTAAAAAATGTGAATTTTCGAAAGAAGAGTGGTTCAAAATTAGCAAAAAATGTAATGATGAAAAAATCATATTTTTATCAACTCCAGAAAATAAATCTGATTTAGATTTATTGGTAGAACTAAAAGTGAAAGCAATTAAGGTTAGTTCTGATGAAATAGTTAATTTACCATTTTTAGATGAAATTTCAAAAACAAAACTTCCAATTATTCTTTCGTCTGGAATGTCAAATTTGAAAGAGATTAATGATGCTTTAAAGACAATTGGAACTTTTGATGGATATCCCACAATATTACTAGTGACAACATCCGAATATCCCACTCCACTAAATCACGTAAATCTTCGAAAGTTTGAGATGTTAAAAGAAAAATTTCCGTTTTTGCCTTTAGGCATTTCTGATCATACACAAGGGTATCTTACCGCTGCTATGGCATGTGTGTATGGTTCAATATTTTTTGAAAAACATTTTACAATTTCTCATAATCTTACTGGACCGGATCATTGGTTTTCAGAAGATCCTAAAGGTCTAAGAGAGTGGGTAAAAACTATACAAAATGCACATACAATATTAGGATCAAGAATTATCAAACCAACAAAATTAGAATTAAAAAACAAGACTAATTTTAGAAGAAAAATTGTTGCATTAAAATCAATTAAAAAAGGTGAAGTGTTTAATTCAGAAAAAATAGGATTACGAAGAACAAATCACCGTAAGGGATTAGATCCAAATTTATTAAAAAAAATATTAAATAAAAAATCAAAAATCAATTATCAGAAAGGGCAATTGATTAAATCATAATATTAAAAATCAAATAAAATTAAGTCTTTTTTAAATTTTTAAATATGTCATCTTCTTTTAATGAACATTTTAAACTCTCATCAAAATCATATTTAGAATTAATATTTTTTAATTCAGGTTTATTTTCAATAAATGAAATAATTTTTTGTAAATCAAAAATTTCATTTTTAGGAAAATGTTCAATAACTATTTTAATTAAATCAAAGTCTTCTTTATAATCTAAAGTAAGACGAATATCAGAATGATCATTAGTATTTTCTATGTTACCAATTTTGAATATTTCAGGGTGGTTTAATATGTAAAGTGTAACATGTTCTCGTTCAGATAATTTTTTAGAATTTATCCAAGCTGTTTTTAATGCATCAAATGAAAACACCTCTACAGCAAATCCCATAGGATATCCACTAGGATTGTATGTCCATAAATTACCATCTTTTTTATGAATATTACTAAAATAATCATAGTTATTTTTAGAAAATTCATCAATACAATTATCAATAAGATTTGGATCAATCAAAGGACAATCAGAAGTAATTCTAACGAAAATCTCAGATGTAAGTTTTTTAGCACATTGATAATATCTGTCCAATACATCATTCTCATCACCACGAAAAAAATCAATACCAAAAGAACTAGAAAAATTAGCTATTTGATCATCTTGAATATTTGTTGTTGTTGCGACTATTATTTTTGTGATTTTTTTACTATGTTGAACTTGATTAAGAACATAATAGAGAATAGGCTTGTTTTGTATTTTCATCAAGATTTTGCCTGGTAAACGTGTTGACCCTAATCTTGCTTGAATAATTGCAACTACCATGTTATTTTTTTAATTTAATTAGTAAAAAAGATCACTATAGATATTTACCGATAATTTTCATGAGTTAATATGATAAAATTATTCGAACCTCATATTTCTAATGAAGAGGTTAAATCAGTTACGAGTGTTTTAAAATCGAAATTTTGGGCTTCTGGTAGTGGAATAAATAATGTAAAAAAATTTGAAAATGAATTTCGTAGATATACAAAATCAAAGCAATGTATTGCGGTAAATAGTGGTTCTGCAGCATTACAATTAGCTCTATCATTGTTTAATGTAAAAAATAAAGAAGTTATTGTTCCTTCATTAACATTTGTAAGTTCTGTAAGCTCAATTGTACATAATAAAGGAAAACCTGTTTTTGTCGATATAAATTCATCAAATCTTTGTATTGATTTACATGACCTAGAGAGAAAAATATCTAAAAAAACTGCTGCAATAATCTATGTTGATTTTGCAGGAATGACATCAAATATTTCAGAAATTAGAAAGATAGCGCAAATAAATCATATTCCAGTTATTGAAGATGCAGCACATTCAGCTGGAGCAACATACAATGGAGATAAAATTGGTCAACATAATGATGCAGTATGTTTTAGTTTTCATCCTGTTAAAAATTTAGCAATGCCTACGGGTGGAGCAATTTGTTTGAATGGGAAAAATTCTATCAGTCAAACTAAACTATTGCATTCTTTAAGATGGTGTGGAATAAGTGATAGAATTGGATACAATTATGATGTTAATTCTCTTGGTTGGAATTATTATATGAATGAAATTTCAGCTGCAATTGGATTAGTACAACTAAAAAAATTAGATAAAATTAATAAAATTAGAAAAAATATAGCTAAGCGTTATAGTAAAGAAATAGAAATTAAAAATAAAATGCCTTTTTCCAAAGATTGTTCATATCATTTTTACTGGATCAGAGTAAAAAATAGAAATAAGTTTATGAAAAAAATGTTAGAAAACGGAATAGAGACTGGAATACATTATAAACCAGTTCATAAAATGTCATATTTCCAAAATGGAACAAAATTATTAATTACAGAAAAAATTGGAGATGAAATAGTAACAATTCCAACTCATCCCAATCTATCAAAAACAAATATTGATAAAATTATTAATACCATAAATAAATTATATAAAAAATATTGTATTTAATTATTTAAAATTAATTTTTTTCAAAAAAATTCAATGTAGGTTTATTTGCTCCGTTTAAAATTAACTAGTATGTTCAAAGGGAAAAAAATACTAATTACAGGTGGAACAGGTTCGTTGGGCAAGGCTCTAGCAAAACGTCTTTTAGAGCTAGATGCAGAAATTGTGAGAATTTACAGTAGAAATGAAAATAAACAGATTAGTATGCAATCAGAATTCAATGATGAACGATTACGATACTTAATAGGCGACATACGAGATTTACCTAGACTAATTAGAGCAGTAGAAGATATAGATATTGTATTTCATGCTGCTGCATTAAAACATGTTCCAGTAGTTGAATACAATCCATTTGAATCAATTAAAACAAATGTTTTGGGTTCACAAAATGTCATAGATGCTTGTTTACATGAAAATATAGAAACTGCAATTTGTGTTGGAACCGATAAAGCAGTTTCACCATTGAATACGTATGGAGCAACAAAATTACTTATGGAAAAATTATTTGTAACTGCAGGAAATTACATAAATCCTGAAAAACATAAAACAAAATTTGTTGCAATTCGATATGGAAATGTTTTAGCTAGTAGTGGTTCTGTTATTCCACATTTTCTAAATCAAATAAAAGAAAATAAAAAATTAACAATAACTGATCCTACAATGACAAGATTCAATATAACAATGGATCAAGCACTTGACTTCATTATTAGAACGTATCAAAAAGGTAAAGGTGGCGAAGTCTTTGTACCTAAATTAAAAGCATACAGATTAGGAGATTTGAAAGATGCCATAATAAATTTGGCAAAAAAAAATGTCCAGTCAGAAATAATTCCAGTCAGACCTGGAGAAAAATATCATGAGTCATTAATCAATAGTGATGAAATAAGAAATACATTTGAAGATGATGATGATTATATTATTTTACAAGATCACTTACAAAAAAGAATTGAAAAAATGGAAAATTTACAAAAAACAGAATTAAAAGAGCAATACTCTTCAGATAAAGTAAAATTACTTACATTAGAGGAAATTAAACAAATTTTGTTAAACGAAGGAATTTTACCCATATAAGAAATAATATTCTAAATGAATAACTAATTTTTAAGAAGATTTTTAAAAAATATCCATAATACTTTTTATAGGAATTCAAAACAGTTATTTTTATGAAGGTTTTATTTATACATCCACCAGTCAGAATGGATCATGAACCTTTGGATATGCCTCAAGGATTGATGATTTTGGCAAGCATTGCACAAAATGAAGGGCATCAAACGGCATTAATGGATTTGAATGTTTATCGGCCTACACCGTCATATAGAGATATAGCAAAACAAATGGCTGTAGAAAAATGGGACGTTATTGCAATAGGGGGACTAAGTAGTATGTACTCAGAAATAAAAACACTTCTTAAAATTGCTCGAAAGCTAAATCCAGATGCATTAATCGTTTGTGGTGGAGGATTCATCACGTATATGGCTGATAAAGTAATGACATTTTGTAAAGAAATTGATATTGCAGGAATAGGTGAAGGTGAAGAAACTTGGAAAGAAATCTTAAGAACATATGAAAAAGGGAATGGAAAATGGAAAAATGTTAAGGGGTTTTGGAATGATGTTAAAGGAATTTGTTATAGAGAAGATGAAAAAATGGTATATACAGAACCACGTCCACTAATTTCTAATTTAGATGATATACCATATCCAGCTTTTGATTTGATTGACATGCAAGAATACTTCAAATATTCTGGTGCAATGTGGTTTAATGGTTCATGGAAAAGTGAAAGGCGACTAAATATGGTTACGGAACGGGGTTGTCCAAGACAATGTACATTTTGTACACATAATGGTATGAATAGATGGGATCAAAAAGCCCTGTTAGGAAATGAAAAGTTGAAACAGTTAGATAAAGAATTTGGATTTCAGGCTGTAGTAAGACAATTTTCTCCAAAATATGTAGTGGAACATACAAAAATACTTTATGAAAAATATAAAATTGATTACATTTGTCTATTAGATGAAAATCAAACTGCTAGTCCAAAACATGTTCATGAGTTATGTGATTTATGGATTAAAGAAGGATTACATAAAAAAATTCAATTGGGAACTGGCGGAGATGCACCAAGCATTACTAAAGAAATTGTAAAACATATGAAAGAAGCAGGGTTTTCATTTATTTCAATAGGTGGTGAAAGTGGTAGTGATAGAATTTTGAAAGAAGATATTGGGAAAGGAGTTACTTCTGCACATAATCAAGAAGCAGTAGATATTTTGAAAGCAGGTGGAATTTCACCTGTAATGACATTCATGGTAGGTAATCCTACTGAAAATATTGATGACGTTTTAGAAACAGTGGCATTTTTTATAAAAAATAATGCTACGATTGAACCTTTTATTTGTACACCATATCCAGGTACAAAACTCTTTATGGATTATGAAGATTTTATTTTAGAGCAATATGATGAAAGGTTAGCATTATTAAAAAAATCGCCAAATCCAAATATTTCATCAGAACAAATACAACAATGGAAAAACGAAGCATTAGAAAAATTTCTACTTTCATTGAATGATGCTTCAGATTTTAGTTGTACCGTAAGTCAAATTTTTGATTACGCAGATCTTATCGCAATAAAACATTTCATGTATGAGCAGGATACTGAAAAACTCTTAAAACTTGCACATATGCGTGAATGGCCACATAATAAAAAATGGGATGACATATGTCCTGTATGTAGTGCAGAAAAAGAAATTGCATTAATAGCATGTATTTAAGCTACTCTAAAATATAAGTAAATTTACGATTAGACATATGATTAAAGCTAATTTTAATATTAAAAAAATTGAAAAGAAAGAAATAACAGAGCAAGAAGAATTTGAAGCATTAATAGCAAAATCAGGTGTTGGTTCACACATGGTATTTCGTAGTGAAAATAAAGATGACGAATTTTTTGTTGATGAAATTTAATTTATTCTCAAAATTTCTTATGAATACAATTTTATAATTATTAAAAAAATTCCAACAATATGTTAAGTAAAGCATCTTTTGAATTATCAGAAGAATTATTTTCAAAAATTTTAAAAAAGAAAGAAAAAATGGGATTTAAAGATAAAAAGTGGGCTGAATGGTTTACTATTTTATTAGATTTAAAAAAAAATGAAACAGAAGAACAAATTATAGAAAGGGTTTTCAAAGAAGGTACTACAAAATATTATTTTGATACATGGGTAAAAAATTTTGCTTTAAATCTCCAAAATATATGGAATGGAAATTCGGTTAAAAAATTATCACCAAAAAAAAATAGAAGTGACACATCAGCAATAATAATTGGAAGAGGTCCATCAATTAAAAAATATAATCATTTAGAAAAATTGGCAAAGAGTAATTTCAAAGGAACTATAATTTGTACAGATGGAGCAATGCCTAATGTTTTAAAAGCAGGAATAACTCCTAAAAAATTTAAAAAATTTTTTGTTGTAACTGTAGATGCTGAACCATGGCAACAAGATTTTTACAAACATCCATTATGTAAAAAATTTGGATCTGGAATAAAATGTATAATTTCAACAACTGCAGATCCTAAAGTTTATGAAGCAGCTGTTAAATCTAAAATGAAAGTTTTTTGGACCCATACATTATTTGATTATGATAAAAATAAAATTTCTTTTAATAAATTAGCTGGAATGATGGTAAAAGCAAAAAATAAAGGAAATGGACTTCCTGCCATTCAAACAGGTGGAAATGTAGGAACAGCATGTTGGATTGTAGCTTGGACAATTCTTAAAATTCAAACAATTTCATTGATTGGTATTGACCATGGATATTATACAGATATTCCATGGGAGAAAATGAAAAATTATCATTCAATTCCATTTCCTAAAGGAGTAAATCAAAAATCAAAAGAATTTAAAAAAGCGTATCCAACAATTTATAATCCATATTTTAATTGTTATTGTAAACAAGATCCAATATTTGTTTATTTTTCTAATGCATTAAAAGAATTCTGTAAAAGAAAAAGTCAAACAGTTAAAACAATAAATGCAACAGAAGGTGGAGTAATTTTTGGAGAAGGAATAGAATGTATGACATTTGAAAATTTTCTTAAAAAGTATAAACAATAACTTGCGAAACAGTGATAAATAATTGTTAAAAAAATCATTTTATGAAAATTACATATCATAATTCAGCTTGTGTAACAATAGAAGATCAAAATGTAAAAATTTTATGTGATCCGTGGCTGAAAAATGGTGAATTTTATGGTTCATGGGCAATATATCCACCATATGATTTTAAATCAAGTGAATTTGAAGATATAGATTATATTTACATTAGTCATATACATCCTGATCATTTTAGCTCACAAACATTATCATCATTAAATAAAAAAATACCAATTTTGATTCATAAATTTCACAGTTCGTTTTTAAAAAATAATATTGAAAAATTAGGTTATGAAGTGATAGAAATAGAACATAACAAAAGAATTAACTTAAAAAAAATATTTTCATAAATATTCTTGCTGCTGATAATTGTAATCCAGAAATTTGTTCTAAGGTTTTTGGATGTGGTTTGGCTGAAAAAACATTTGGTTCAACATCAATAGATACAATGTGTGTAATTGATAATAATGATCAGGTGATTGTAAATACTAATGATTCTCCATTTGAGATAGGTCAAAAATCAGCTCAACTTATAAAAAATCATTATAAAAATATTGATTTTTTATTTGTAGGATATAGTTCTGCAGGTCCTTATCCACAATGTTTTAGATATGATGAGAAAACAATGAAGATTAAAAAAGAAGACTTGATAAAACAAAATTTGTTACAAACAGTATCTTATCTCAATTTATTTAAACCAAAATTCTATATGCCATTTGCGGGAAAATATGTTTTAGGTGGAAAAAATTGGAAACTTAATTCACAAAGAGCAGTACCAGGAATAGATGATGCAGCAAACTATTTACAATCTACTAAAAATATTAATCAGAAAAATACTAAATGTATATTATTAAATCAAAAATCTAATTTTGATATTTCAACTAGTGAAAAATCAGAACTATATTTACCTGTAAATATAAAGGAGAAATCTAACTATATTGAAAATGTACTTTCAAAAATTAAATACAATTTTGAGGAAATTGAAGTAGATATAGAAGAAATTTTAAAACTTCTGCCTAAATGTTATGAAAGATTTGAATTTAAAAGGAAATCTATGGGGTTTGCAACAAAAACTATAGTATTGATTTTTATTGAAAATGAAAAATTTTTGCTTATCCCTTTTGATGGCAGTGGATGGAAATTAATTTCTAAAAACCAAATAAAAGATTATTCAAAATATGTTAAAATGACTTTGGATAAAAAACTTCTATATCAATTGCTAAAAGGTCCAAAATTTGCTCATAGGAACAATGCAGAAATTGGTTCACATATATTTTATGAAAGAAAACCAGATATCTATGAACGAGGACTTTATTATTGCATTAATTTTTTTCATGAATAAATTTAAAGATATTTTTTATGTTGATTAATTTTTTTGATGTGTTCTTCAGCCAAAACTTCAAGTTGTTTCGAATAAGAATTTAAAAGATTATTCATTTGTTTTTCAGTAATTTCAACATCAGCAAGAAATCCATCATAAAATAATAGATGATGTGCTAAACTATCAAAACCAGACCAATCAAAAGCAAAAGAATTTTTTTCCAATACAGATATAAAATTATTCAAATCATCAAGATCAAATTTTACATCTAGTTGTTTTCGAATTAATTGTGGAAGTTCTTTTACGTCGTTTAAAATTTCAACAGATTTCAAAGAAGAGTACGAGGCATCAACAAAAGTAATTGTAGGTTTTTCATAGAATGCGGCTTCAAATCCCGCTGTTCCACCAATAGTAATCACCATAGAACATTTTGATAAAATATTTTTTGGGTGAATGTCATGATGAAGCATTTTAACATTTGGTAAATCCATTATTTTTTTATAAAATGAAAAAGATCTCCAATCTCTAGTATCCATTCCAATATGATCTTTTACATATAATTTGTAACCTACAGGTAAAGATTTTACTATATGAGTAACTAATTCAACTAAATCAGTATGAAATGGGGCTCCAATAAGTAACCCTCTTTCAGGTTCAGTTATCAAGGGGAAAAAAATAAATTTTTCGTCATCTATTGTTCGTGATAAATTTTTGTTTATTAAATATAATCGATATTTTTTTTTTAAGGACCAAAAAATAGTGATAAAAAAGATTTTGATTTTATCTCTTCCATAATAGGTATAATGAGTTTTTAAATTACTGTTTTTAGAAAACAGAAAAAAATTGATTGCTGCTTTAAGTGCCATTTTTTTTGATTTCAAAAATTGTGAAGAGAATTTTAGGGCATCATCAAACGAATGGGTTTTATACAAAATATCTCTCATATCATCAATTGAACGATTTTTTACTTTATCATGAATTTCTTTTTCAAAATAATCTATTTTTTCAGCTTCTTCATTTATGAAAACCTTACCACCAAGTCTTGTAGCATTAAGCATTAAAATTTTAATACCTAACTTTAAGCATAATTGATAAAAAATTTCCATTCTTCCACTGTTAGTAAGTGGAAAAATTACAAAATCAGGTTTTATTGTTTCTATAATGTTTTCAAATAATCTACATTCTTGTTCTAAAATTGATAATATTTCAGTTTCAGAGAAATTGTAATACATGTTATATTTGAAAAAAATTCTATCATTGTTTGCTAACTTCCATAATTCAATACCATATTTTTTTTCAAATTTTGATAAATAATCTAAATTAGGTTTATGGTTTTTTTTTATATAATCATATAAAAACCATGTTTTTTCATACTTTACGATTTTTTGTTTTTGAAAAAATTTATTCATATTATCAGTTACATCAATAAGTGCAAAAAGATCACAATCATGCTTTTCTTGTAATGACTTTGCAAGACCAAAATTATGCATTGTATAATCTTGATAAATTAAAATTCGGTCTTTCATAAAATCATATTTTAATATGAAGAATAAGAATTTTATTACACATTACTTTGGAATTTCAAATATTTGATGTGCATTCATTAAAAAATTTGTTATATTATCACTAATTATATTTATTAACAATCTATCATATAAAATCAAAATATTTTACTTAAGAATTCTTCATTTTATGATTATAATTTTTTAACCACTTTTTGTTAATTTTCTCTATTTTTTTAAGTAAATCAGGATTATCTTTTAGTATTTTTAAAATATCTTTATACGTAAAATCTTCCTTAAGAATAGAAAAAAGATCTCTTGCAAAATTTAAATCTTCAGGATAATCAATTGTTAATCTTAAACTAGGCGGTACTTCTAACTTAGAATTAAATACAAAAAATTTCTTTTTTATATTTTTACTGTTTACAAAAATTTCTTTATATCCAGTTTCCTTATTGAATTCATTTTTTAATTTAGATACTTTTTTTATACTAGAAACTTTAATTCCTGCAGGTATAATTCCATGAATTAGATGATCACTTGGATTAAATATTTTTGTGGAATCATTGCCAATAATAAAATCATAATCATTATTTTTCATTTCAGAAATAATCTTACTAACAAAAAATGGTTCTGTATATAGCTTATCCCCTTCCACATCAATAATAATTTCAGTTTGAAATTTTTGTGCAGCATCATAGAATCTTTTTAAAATATCTGTATCATCTCCTCTAAAATATAATATTTTTTTTTTGGCTAAAATTTTTACTAATTCATCATCTGATTCATTATTGGTTGTACATACAATAATATTTCTAACATTTTTTACTTTTTTTAATCGTTGTACAAGTAATTCAATTATTGGGAAATTATTAATTTTTTGTAAATGTTTTTTTGGTAATCTTGAACTATCTAATCTTGCAGGAATAAAAATATCAACATTCATGAATAATAGGAAATGCTACATATACTAAAATATTTCTAAGCATTAATTTCAATAATTTAATATCCTATGGAATATTTTATCAAATACTTGAAAATAGCTGTTATAGGATATGGATCCATAGGAAAAAGGCATGTCAAAAATCTATTAAATATTAAAAATATTGAAATAATTATTTGCACAAAACAAAAAATAAAAAATCCCAATATAAAAAAAATAAAAATTGTTAAATCCATGTTAGAGTGTATTGAACAAAAACCAGATGTTGGAATTATTGCAAATGAAACTAGTAAACATGTAAAAGATGCAAATAAATTAGTAAAACAAGGTGTAGATATATTTATAGAAAAACCCCTTTCAAATTCTACAAAAGATCTTAAACTTTTAAAAAAAACTATAGAGAAACAAAATATAATATCTCAAATGGGATGTAATTTTCGTTTTCATCCGTGCATTATGAAAATAAAAAAAATAGTTGAAAAAGGCCAAATTGGTAAAATTATTACAGTAAATGCTGAAAGTGGATCTTACTTACCAGATTGGCACCCATATGAAGATTATAGAAAAGGATATGCTGCAAGAGATGATTTAGGAGGAGGAATAGTGTTAACATGCATACATGAAATAGATTATTTATATTGGATATTAGGTGATGTGAGAGAAGTATTTTCAGTAACTGGAAAATTTAGTAAATTGAAAGTAACTTCAGATGATATGTCAGCAATAATTCTTAAATTTAAAAATAATGTAATCGGTGAATTACATTTAGATTATTTTCAACGACCTGATTTTAAAAGTTGTAAAATAAGAGGTGAAAAAGGAGTAATTTATTGGGATTCAGATCATAATGAAGTAAAAATACATTTAACAAATAAAAAAAGATGGAAAACAATATTGAAAGTAGGAAAATATGAAAGAAATAAAATGTATGAAGATGAAATTAACCACTTTTTAAAATGTGTAAAAATAAGAAAACCAAGTATAAATGACATTAAAGAAGGAATAAGAACGCTTGAAATTTCACTTGGAATTAAAAAATCTTCAAAATTAAAAAAAATGATAGGAGTTTAAATTATCAAATAAAAAATGAATCAAAAAAATATAAAACTTTGTGAAAAAATTAAATTAGTAATTACAGATGTAGATGGCGTACTTACAGATGGAGGTATGTATTATTCAGATAAAGGCGAAATAATGAAGAAATTCAATACAAAAGATGGTATGGGTGTAGAATTACTTTTTAAAAATAAGATTAAGACCATTTTAATGACAAAAGAAAATTCAATTATTGTAAAAAAACGTGGAAAAAAAATGAATGTAGCAGCTACATATGTTAATATAAAAAATAAGGAACAAGAATTAGAAAAAATTTGTAAAATATTTGATGTAAAAAAAAATGAAATTGCATATATTGGAGATGATTTAAATGATTATAACATAATAACATTGGTAGGATTTTCAGCTACACCAGCAAATGGAATTAATCAATTAAAAGAAATTGTTAATTTTATATCTAAGATTAATGGTGGTGATGGTGTATTTAGAGAAGTAGCTGATATGATTCTTTTTGCAAAAAACATTAAAACGAATTTATAATGAATAAAGTTGTAAATATAAAATGGTAACAATTATTGTTGAAATAGGAACAAATCATATGGGTGATGTTAATGTTGCCAAACAAATAATTGACATAGCAGTAGATTCTGGTGCTAACATAGTAAAATTACAAAGGAAAAATGTTGAAAAAATATACACTAAAAAATTTTTAGATTCATATTTAGAAAGTCCATGGGGAACTACACAACGTGAAATGAGATTACATCGTGAATTTTCAGATAAACAATTTAAAGAAATTGCCAATTATTGTAAAAAGAAAAAAATTCCATGGTTTGTATCATGTTGGGATATAGAAAGTCAAATTCATATGCGAAAATTTAAAACAAAATATAATAAAGTTGCATCAGCTATGATAATTCATAAAGAGCTTTTAGAAGAAATTGCTAAAGAAAGAAAATATACATTCATCAGTACAGGAATGAGTGAAATGAAAGATATTGAAAATGCTGTAAAAATATTTAAAAAACATAAATGTCCATTTGAGTTAATGCATTGTAACAGTGCATATCCAATTGCTGATGATGAAGCAAATTTGAAATTAATTCCAACGTTAAAAAAGAAATTTAAATGTAAAGTGGGATATAGTGGTCATGAAATAGGAGCAACAAATGTAAGTGTACCAGCAGTAATGATGGGGGCAAGCTCAATTGAAAGACATGTTACGGTATCCAGAACAAATTATGGTTATGATCAATCGGCATCATTAGAAAAAGAGGGATTAAGAAAATTAGTTAGAGATATTAGAATTTTGGATAAAATTATGGGAAATGGTAAAAAGAAAATATGGGCTTCTGAAAAACCAAATATTAAGAAATTAAGACAAATTTTAACATAAGGTAATATAATAAAATAATAAGAAAATGAAAAAAATAATTGTTACAGGTTCAGAAGGGTTAATTGGAACAGAAATTTGTAAATATTTTGAAAAAAATAACAATAAAGTTTATCGACTTGATCTAAAATTAGGACATAATCTTAATGATGAAAAATTTGTAAAATCATGGTTTAAAAAAAATCCTGCAAAATATCTTGTTAATTGTTTTGCATTAAACGATGCGGTTCAATCAGATAGAAAAAAAGGAACTTTATTTGATTTTTCTTTAGAAACTTTTTTAAAATATTTAAATGTAAATTTAGTATCATTATTTTCAGTTTGTAGAGAATTTGCAAGAAATAACAATAAAACATCAATAGTAAATTTTTCTTCAACTTATGGAATTGTTTCACCAAAACCAGAACTATATGATGGATCACATAAAGATGTAGGATATGGAGTTTCAAAAGCAGGTGTTGTTAATCTTACCAAGTATCTTGCAGTTCATTTAGCTCCTTCTACAAGAGTAAATTGTGTAATTCCAGGCGGAGTATTATCAAAACAAAATAAAAAATTCATTGAATCTTATTCTAAGTTAACACCAATGAAAAGAATGATGAAAAAAACAGAGTTAAACGAATTAATTGATTATTTATGTAGTAAAAAATCCAGTTATGTTACTGGAAGTTCATTTACGGTAGATGGAGGATATACAACATGGTAGTTAAAAAAAATTAATTTTTGTTTTAACATAATTTCAACTAATCTAAATTCAATTTTAGTATCAATCATATGATCAGATGTAATTAGAATTTCAAATGATAATAGTTTTAATAAAATTAGAGTTTTAAATTTAATAGTAATATCTAAAACCTCATAAAATACGTAAAATTATGAAGCTTGCATTAGTTTGTCCAGCATCATTCCCAGCTACTCAGTTTGGAGGAATCGTATTTTTAGCAACAGATTTAGCTAGAGAGATTTCAGAAATGGGTCATGATGTAACAATATACACTACTGATCTAGATTTCAGTAATGGTGCAAATAAATTTAATAAACAATTACCAAGAACTGAAAAATTTGGAAAATTTACTATTAACAGAACACATGTTTGGTTCTCATTAAAATTATTTTTTGTAAATACTACTATGTCTAAAGAAATTGAAAAGGATAAACCAGACATAATACATACAATAGGATTACGTAGCTATCAATCAATTATTGCTTGGCGTGTTTCTAAAAAATTGGGAATTCCTTTAGTTGTATCAGATCAAGGAGGGTTAACTACACATCCATTTTTAAATGAATCAAGTGTACTTTTAAAAATATTATATAAAATTCAAAAAATTGTAATTAAAAAAATAATTAATCATGCTGCTGCAATTAGTGCAGCTAATGAATACGAAAGAGATATTTTTTTGGAATTTAAAAAAAATTCTAAAATTGAAATAATACGAAATGGAATTAATCTAAAGACTTTAGTTAGTAAAGAAAATTTTAGAAATAAATATAGAATTAATAATAAATTTATTTTATTTGTAGGGAGATTTTCAATAAGTAAAGGAATTAAAACTTTAATTCAAGCATTCGATCTTGTTCAAAATAAATTTCCAGGTATTAGTTTGATAATAATGGGAGTAGATTTTGGATATGAAAAAGATATGGAAAAATTAATTCATACTCTTAATTTATCTAAAAAAATCATCATAATAAAAAATCCACCACGAGAAGATGTAATTTCAGCATATGGAGAAAGTGAATTTTTAGTTCTCCCTTCACAATGGGAATTATCCCCATTAGTTCCATTGGAATCATTTGCATTTAAAAAACCAGTGATTTCAACAAAATCACATGGAATACCATTCACGGTAAAAGATAATGAAAATGGAATTCTTGTTGAGCCTGAGAAACCAGAACAATTATCAGAAGCAATTACTAAATTACTTTTTGATGATGAATTGAAGGAAAAATTAGGATTATCTGGATATAATTTTGTGCATGAAAAATGTAATTCTGTTTCAATGGCTAAACATTCTTTGAAATTATATAATGAATTATTAAAAAATAATGATAATAAGTAGAAGATATTTGGAGTGAAATATGAAAAAAGATTTTTTTAAAGATTCAAAAATTAAATTTCCAGCTTATGAGCCATGGATTTCAAAAGATGATAAAAAAATTGTTGATAAAGCATTAAGTCAAAGTATGCTAACGCTAGGACCTCAATTAGAAAAATTTGAAAGTGATTTTTGTAAATATTCAAATTCAAAATATGCAATTGCAGTATCTAATTGTACTGCTGCTTTACATTTATCACTAATGGCATTAGGAATTAAAAAAAATGATGAAGTCATTATACCAGATTTAACATTTGTGGCAGATGCAAATGCAATTTTGGCATGTAATGCTAAACCAGTAATTACAGATATTAACAAAGAAAATTTCTTTTTATCAATATCGAATATTAAAAAAAATATTACAAAAAAAACAAAAGCAATAATTCCAGTTCACATTTATGGTCAAGTTTGTAACATAGATGAAATTTTAGATGTTGCAAAAGATAACAATCTAAAAGTTATAGAAGATTGTGCTCACGCAGTAGGAACATTTCATAAATCTAAACATGTTGGAACATTAGGAAGTACTGGATGTTTCTCATTTTATCCCACAAAAAATATCACAACTGCAGAAGGTGGAATGGTCATAACTAATTCAAAACAAATTGCAGAAAAAGTAAGACAATTACGAAGTCATGGAATGACAAAATCATTACAAAATAGATATTCAAGTAAATATCCATGGATTTTTGACATTCTACAACCAGGATATAACTATAGATTAGATGAAATTCGTGCTGCTTTAGGAATAACACAATTAAAAAGAATTAAAAAAATTAATGACCTACGTAAAAAAGCATCAATGTATTATCATAAAAATTTGCAAAATATTCCAGGAATAATTTTACCAGATATGGTAAATAATAGAACTCATTCATATCACCTATACACAATTCGAGTAACTAATCCATACAAATTATCAAGGAATCAATTATTTAAAAAATTAAAAAATAATGGAATACGAACTACTGTTTATTGGATGCCAATTCACAAATATACTGCATACCAAAAATTTGCTAAAAAATCAAATGTCATTAATACAACAAAAATTTATGATGAAATTTTGGCACTGCCATTATTTCCAAATATTTCAAAAATTCATCAAGATTCTGTAATTAAAGTTATCAAATCGTCCTAAATAATTCTAAATTATTTCTGATAGCCATATTTCTTTATGATTAGAATTTGAAAGTCTATGTGCAGTCATTACTTTTGCTTGGTTCAATAATTCCTCTTCAAAATTAAATGGAGATTTTTTCTTACCTGCAATTTCCATACAAAATATATCAATCATTTTTAAAAAATGATCTGCAGGTTTAACTTTAATAATTTCATTTTTTCTACCCTCCCAAGTATTCTCAATATTATATTGTAAATTTATTTTAGTTGTAAAATCAGATGGAACCGAATATGCTCTATCTAATGAGATTACTCCTTTAGATCCCCACACTTCATATTTTGCTTGATAATAATTTCCATTTACATAGGTTATATTTGCAGTTTTATTATTTTTGTATGTTAGAATAGATGTACCTTTGATATCAACACCAGTCTTAGAGTCAATAGAATTATGATAAAATACTGAAAGTGGTTCTTCATCAAAGATCATTCTACTGGCACATATGGGATAACATCCAGAATCATTCAAAAATCCTCCTCCTAATTCTTTGTTATATCTAATGTCCCCTTCTGGAAAAGAAGGAAATCCAAAACTACCATTGAATGAATCAATATTACCAATTTTTTTATTATTTATCAATTCTTGAACTTTTTGATGTTGAGGATGAAATCTAAACATAAAACCTTCCATTATCCTAACATTATTATTTTTTGAACATTCAACCATTTCTTTTGCAGAAGTAAAAGAATCAGTAGATGATTTTTCACAATACACATGTTTTCCAGCAGATGCGGCTTTCATAGCCAATTCTGCATGAGTTCCAATAGGAGTAGAAATGTAAACGGCATTTATTGAATCATCAAATATTACGTCATCATAAGTACCATTTTTTTTACAATTAAATTCACTAGAGAAATCTTTAGATTTTTCAACAGTTCTACTTCCAATTATTTCAAGTTCAGCAAATTCTGATTTTAATATAGCAGGAATAACTGATTTTCTAGCAATTCTTGAACAGCCAATAATGCCAAATTTTAATGGATTCAATTTATTCACAAATATGAAATAATTCCTCTAATATGAGGTCCTACAAAATTTTCAATTTTTAATAATTGTTTAATTTGAAATAACGTAACCCAAATAAAATAATCGGGTATTGTTAATTCTTCATCTTCATTCACTTCTACAATCATATTATAATTTGATTTTAAATGAAATCTTCCACCATCTTCAGATTGCCATTTTGCATAAACAATATTTAGATTTTCTTCCTCATCAAAATATTCTGCAAATAGTGGTTTTTTGCCACCATGAGCTTTTAATAAATTACTAGTTGTAGCTTGAAGAGTTGGAGATAATTGTAATTTTCCAATATTACCTGGTTCAGCTTTTGCTTGAACTAAATAATGAGGAATGCCATTAAATTTTTTCATTAACAATCCTAAAATTCCTCCAGGATTATTTGCAATCATAGGTTGTGTCCAACCTTTTTTACCAACTTCACGATCAAATGTATTTGATACTTTAACTCCAATTATTTCAAAAAATCCTTTTGATTCATGAGAAATATTTCCTGTTGTAGAAGATACATCCCACTTATCAAGATCATTAATTCCAATCTCTTGAACAGTCATATCAGATTCTTCCCTTTTTTTATTAAACCAATTAATTACATAATCAAGTGTATTAATCTGATTATCATCATCCCTAATGGATTCAATCATTGTATTAATGCGTAAAATAGTATCTAAATTTACGTCATATCCATTTTTTTCTAAGATATTTTTAATTTCCTCTACTACCACAATAAATCCTATAATTATTCTCTAATTATATTTTCTACTAACAAAACTAACTAATCATTATGTTTTCTCTCAAACTGAGTCATCATATTAGTCAAATTCCATTCAAAAATATTTTTACAGTAAAAAAATTTAGTTTTTTATCATCCTTAGTATTTCTTTAGCTACTCTTTTAGAACCTAATCCATCAACTAAATTACTATAATTTAAAATAATTTTATTTTTCATTAAATGATTTAAAAAAATATCTATTTGCTTTGGTTCCTTTTGAATAAATCCTAGATTTTTAGCAATCTTTCTTTTATGCCATTCTTTTGCAGTAAAAATTTGATGTTTATATTGACATACAATTGCAAAAGGTACGTGTAAAGTAGCAAATTCATAAGTGGTAATACCTCCAGCACAAATACCAAATTTTGTGCTAGCAATTTCTTTTGCAAAATTATTTGTTTCATTAATAATTGTAATATCATCAAATTTTTTTGCAAATTTATTAATTATTGATGTTTTTTTTGTTGCATGGCCAAGAATTATTTTTATTTTTATTTTTTTTTCATATTTACTTATTTTTTTAAGAATAATTTCTAGTAGATTATAAGCATCAAATCCTCCTACAGTAATTAACAGATCATATTTTTTTTTGTAGTTTTGTTTCTTTTCATATTCTTGATTTAATATTTGATATTTTGGACCTAGTAAACATTTAGTTTTGAATTTATTAGTCCCGATTTTATTATTAAATCCTATAAAACCATCAATAACAAGATCTGAATCATAATCTATTTTTTTTAAATCAGAAATTACCACCACACGAACAATTTTTTTAAGAGCTTTAACATATCCATTTGTTAATCCATATTTATCTATAATTAATAGAGTAATTTTATTTTTTAGAATATGTACTATTGTTTTTTTAATATCATCATTTACAGATATACCTGGAATTAAATTGAATGATTTTTTAAAACCATGTTCATGTAATAATGGAGAAACTGAACCATAATCTTCAATTAAAAATTGAATTTGATGAGGTTTTAATTGATAACCTAGATTAATACAACGAAAAACATGTCCTAGACCTAATTCTTTTTCACGAATTCTACCACCTGAAGTTCTAAAGAGAATTTTTGCCATTTTAAAAATTTTCAAGAAATTGTGCTAAAAAAGTTGATGCACTACCTCTATTTGTGTAATATTTTTGTATGAAATTATCGGAGTTTTTTAATATATTAATTTTAAAGACATCATCTTTTAGGATATTATGAATTGATGGTTCAATATCTTCAAGTTTAGAAATAGATACCATTCCATGTTTTTTTACGAGTTCATTTTCTTCAGTCCATTTATCAGTTTGAAGAGATATTGTAGGTTTGTTTAAGATCATAGATTCAAGAGCTATTGTGGAATTGTTAAAAGTAATCAGCATTTCACAAGAATTAATTAATTCAATCAGATCAGTATCAAATACAATTTCTATTTGAGGATCAATTTCTCTAATTAAATCAATCATATTATTAACAAAATCTGGTTGTGGATGTGGTTTTATTACAAGTTTTTTATCTTTTAGATTTTTTACAACTCGACATACTTCTCGTATAAAATTATTAAACTTGAGATAATCATTAGTGGTAGATGTTTCTGCAAAAAATTCAGGAACTCCAGTAGTTGCTAATAATATCATTCCTTTACTGTTAATTTTTTTTGCTTGAAAAAATTTATCGTGTCGTGGACTTCCTACAGATATTACATTTTCAGGATTATGTCCACTTTTTATAGCATATTCCTTTGTAATTCCTCCCCAAACTACTTGTTTGTCACTATTTAATGGACCAGAAAAAAATGAAAAAAATCTTCCCGCTCTACCCCAAATATCCCCACTTGGAGACATACCATGTTGAAGCATAACTATTTTTTTTCCATATCTTTTTGCCACATGAACTACTTCTTTTTCGTGTGGAGCAGTTTCGGCCCACTCCAAAATTACGGATATATCATATTTTGTAAATAGTTGTTGTAATAACATTAACCTCTCTACAGAATCAAGAAATCTTGTATTACACATTTTTGTAAATGAATCTTTAATCGAATTCCAAATACTATAATTTTCAATTGTAAATATTTTATTAAAAATTAAATTATCATTCCACATTGCTTCAAGTTCATTTTTTATCCGTTGTTTTTCTTGTTTTATTTTATTTTCAATTTTTTTATTGAAATCATTTAAACTAATTATATTGCTTCCTAATTTACGTATAATATTATAAGATTCTAAATTCCATACTGCAGGTCTACGCTGATTTAGTAGTAAAATATTCTTGCTAGAATTAGATAATTCTTTTAATAATAAATTATATTGTATAGTGTTAAAATCTAGCAAAAGAATACATTTTTGATTAGAATTAAAATTTTGATTTAGTTTTAAAAATTGTTTAGTAATTTTTTCAACAAAGTCTTTCATTTTTTGATAATTATTTTTTGATACTGTTACAGATAATGGAATTGGACCTACATTAGATTTTATATTTATTTTATCAAAATATGTTGATGCATGTCTTATATCATGAATTTGTATATATTCTATTTTTTTTTGATTACATAAATTTTGAATTAAATCACCGAAATCAGTCATATCTACTAAAGTAGTTGGTCTTTCTTTTTCAATTATTCTTATTATTGTAAGTGCATTTTTGTATACTTTAGAAAAATAATCAAATGACTCCATTTCAATAAGACTTGCTAAATTTATTCCATCAAACATCAAGGAATTTTTAAAATTATTATTTAGATACCAGTTAGATGCAGTCTCTATTGTTTGTGTATCTATAATATTTTTATCAATATTTGTAAGATGATTATCACCTATTTCATGTTCAATAGAATTTTTAATTAATTTATTATGAGTAAAATAATTTAATGAAAAAATTTTTGAATTAGGATACTGTAAAATTATTTCTTGTAGCTTTGAAACATTATCAAGGTTATTTACAATAATTATTGTTTTATTCATTTTTTCCATTTGTTCAAATTATAATCATCAAATTTTATATTTTCCATCTCATTATCATTTGGTTTCCATGCTATATCTGCCATGACTAATATTTTTGAAATATCATTTGATGGATTAATTATTGCTGCACTTATCCCATTTGAAACTGAAACTAATTTTGAACTTCCTGAATTAGCTTCTACTTCATGATACTTTCCATTTTTATCTTGAATTACAATAATCATTTCCCCTTGAATGCAAAAAAAGTAACTTGTTCTATTTTTATGCTTATGAGGACCTTTGATCTCTCCGGGATTGACTGAATTTAGATAAATCATCTCTGGTTTGTTTATTATTTCATCCCAGTTTCTCCAAATTACTGTTAATTCTCCATTGATATGTGAGTCTAAAACATCCTTAGTTTCATGATTTTCTAATTGAAATACTGAAAAATCTTTTTTTTGCATCTATAAAAGTACTCAATTTGAGCAATAAAAGTTTGATTACTTTTTCCTTAGTAAGTTGCATATCCTTTTAAGAATATAATTTTGTAATAAATTATGAAAGTATTAGTAACTGGAGGGGACGGATTTATTGGAAGTAATTTTATTTTACATACATTAAAAAATTTTCCAAAATTTGAAATTATTAATCTTGATGCTGGGTTTTATGGTTCTAATAAATTAAGTTTAGATGCAATTTTAAATTACAATAATTATGAATTTATTAAAGGTAACATCAATGATTCAATGATTGTTGATAATTTAGTATCTAAATGTGATGCAGTTATTAATTTTGCAGCAGAATCTTTTGTAGATAGAAGTATTGCTGATGCTAAACCCTTTCTAAAATCAAATATAGATGGAGTTTTCACTATTTTAGAATCAATTAAAAAACATAAAAAAAAATTCCTTCAAATTTCAACGGATGAAGTATTTGGTAGTCTTGATATAGAATCAGCATCAGAAACTTTTCAATACAATCCTTCTAGTCCATATGCTGCTACTAAAGCATGTGCAGAGATGTTAGTAAATTCATATCATATTACATATGATTGTGATACTTTGATAACTAGATGTACAAATAATTATGGCCCAAGACAATTTCCTGAAAAATTAATTCCAAAAACATTACTTTTAGCAAAAAATAATAAAAAAATTCCTATTTATGGCACAGGTAAAAATTTACGTGATTGGCTCTATGTTACTGATCACTGTGATGCAATTTTATCTTGTTTACACAACGGAAAATCTGGAGAATCTTATAATATTTCATCTGGGAATGAAATTGATAATCTAACTATTATTAAGAAAATTCTTTCGATAATGGATAAATCTGAAGATTTAATGGAATTTGTAGATGATAGACCTGGTCATGATTTTAGATATAGTATGAATTCTAATAAATTACAAAATGAACTAGGTTGGAAATCTAAAATTAATTTTGAATCAGGAATAGAAAGTACTGTAAATTGGTATTTGAATAATTCTAAATGGTGGGAAAATTTGTCTGAAAGCATTTTTGAGCACACACCATGGAAAAAATAGAATTATTTTATTAAGAGAGAATTTGTTCGTTGTAATATGAAAGGAATTTTACTTCATGCTGGTCACGGTACAAGATTACGCCCTTTAACACATACTGGTCCTAAACAACTTCTTCCGATAGCAAATAGACCAATGTCTGAGTATTGTATAGAATCT
>Ga0233434_1000886_pt1 | contig 31846 bp, 19 predicted proteins | sample SI_122_August201_4_FD_182738 | JGI IMG/M metagenome (GOLD analysis project Ga0233434, IMG submission 182738) | Seawater microbial communities from Saanich Inlet, British Columbia, Canada - SI_122_August2016_120_MG | ecosystem: Environmental > Aquatic > Marine > Inlet | place: Canada: British...
ATCCTGCCAGGCATATTCGGGTGAAACGAGGTAAAGACTCTCATCGGGCAATTGCTCGAGGAAAGCGGCGTAGTCCTGTCGGGCAGTGCCCGAGACCCACTCGCGCTCGGCGGGCAGGTCGACCTGGGCAAAGTCGGAGAAGCTAGATAGCCAGCGTTCATTGAGCGCATCAATCGTGCCGTATTGCCGGGCCAGATAGGTGCGGTAGTCGTCATCGCTGGCATCTGAGCGAATGAAGCTGACATTGAGGATCTCCCGTACAAAGAGTCGCCACTCTTCACGCAGCGTTGGCTGTGACCTGTCAGGAAGATGCCGAGGCAGGACGAAATCCTCGAAGCGCTCGATCGGTTGAACGTGCGCCTCATTGTATGAGTCGACGCGATCTGTGCCGTAGGCGGGTGAGACGATGTTCAGCAGGAAGGCACCCGTTACCGAACTGAAAGCACGTTCAGCCAGGGGGCGCTCGTTCAGAAGTCTGAAATACTGGTCGTAGAGGGTCCCGCGGGGATAGTCGTAACGGGCCGTCGTCCATTCGGGGATATTCAGCGTCAGTTGTGACCACGTCTTCAGAGGCGCTCCAAGCTCCTGGCCAAAGGAAACCAAGTCGCCATCGTGGGCCTCATATACGTAGGCTCGTAGTCGGCGCAGATTGGCGGACGAGATCCGCTTCAGCAGCTTGCTGCCACCCAGGATCCACCAGTGCCGTGGAATCTCCTCTTGCTCGGCGAAGTCATGCAGGTCGTGCACACGTGCCGCAATGACACTTTCGGGAAGACTCGCCAGTTCGAAGCTGAGATCCTGATAGCCGCGTAGGCGGTTCATAGATCCCACGTCATGGCAGTATTTCATCTCGAGAAACTTGCGCACCAAGACGTCGTCATCGGTCAGGTATTGGGGGACGACGTCCATCTGTGCGACATCCATTTCGCTGCGTACGGAGCCCGAAAGCATGAGCAGAAAGGGGTAGATCATCGTGACGCCACCGAGGGTCAAGGCGATGGTTACCACCGTCTGCAGGACGATGCCCCGTGTCGATTTTGCTTCGACGCGTGTCAGAACCGGCATAGTGTCATTTCGTATCCGCCGTCGAGAATTCGGCCTCGGACATGCGCTTGAGCTGATAGGCAGTGAGGACGATCACCATGGCTCCCAGGACCCATGCCATGGCCGCACCGAGTCCGTAGTGAAGTTCAAGGAACGTGCGCTCGAAGATGTCGAGACCCAGCACGCGGGTGGCGCCATTTGGCCCACCACCGGTCATGGCGAGGATGAAATTCGTGCCGCCCTTGAAGGAGCCCACAATGGCGCCGACGAGCTGAATCAGGATGAGAAATTTCACGCGTGGCAGAGTGATGTAGGCGAGGCGCTGCATGATGCCGGCGCCATCCATCGTCGCTGCTTCGATGAGTTCCTCGGGCACTGTCTTGAGTGCAGCGAGGTAGATGATGCATCCAGGGCCAGCTGTGGCCCACACGGTGGGCAGCACGACGCAGAGCATGGCCAGATCGGGATCATCGACCCAGGACAGAGGCTCAATCGAAAAGGAGCCCACGAGGCCTCCGAGAAAGCCGGCAACACCGGACCAACCGGTGACTTGATCCGCGTCCAGACCACGGGCGAGGATCGCCAATTCTCCTGGGCCAATCCAAGCTGACCACACAGGCATACATGAGGCGATGAGCAGGCCACTGCCAAAGGCGGTGATCGTCGCGCGCACAGGCCACGTCAATTCGCGCAACTGATAGGCCATAGAAAACACGAGGCCGATCAGAGACAACCACAAGCCGACACCGAGGAGTTTGACCATCGTCCCCGCAATAGGGCCCAGATCGTTCAGCAACATCAACAGCTGATTGAAGAAGCCTGATTCTGATGGCTCATAGAGCTGCCGCCAGAGGAAGACCATGATGACACCACTCACGACGGTGGGTAGATAGAAGATCGTGCGGAAAAGATACTTGAGTGTTGCAGTGGGTACTTCGTCGAGCAGGATCGCGACAAAGATCGGCGGCCAGAAGCCGAGACCCACCGTGAGCAGCACCCAGTAGAATGTGCGTCCGAGGGAAGACCAGAAGCGCGTGTCGTAAAGGATGGTGGCAAAGTTGTCGATGCCAACGAAGGTGGATTCGATGACGAGTTCGTAGTCGAACAGTGCCAGTGGGGCGCCCATAAGTAAGGGCAAATACTGCCAGAATAGTACGATGGCCAGGGCGGGCGTGATCATCAGATAGGCCTGGCGATAGGCCCACCAGGAACGTTGACCCGAACGCTCGGCTTCGGCGGCGGTGAAGATGCGCCAGACCCAGATGAGGGATCCGGAGAAGACGATGACGATGAAGAGCAACACGGATACACCCACCGTGCGTCGTTGTGCCCATTCTTCTTCGGTCAGTTCACCAAGGAGGAATTTGTCTACGCGTTCGGCATAGATGTCGAGTCCTTCGGAGATCCTCGCCAGGGCATCTGCCTCGGGTAGTTCAAGCAAAGGCTGCTGCAAGGCCCAGTTGATCGGTTCGGAGACCTTGTTGTAGATAAACTGTGTGTTCTTGCCGTAGGGCTCCGGTACGCCGTGTTCCAACGCTTGCTGGTAGGTCTCCTGCCAACCCTTGGGGACACGTCGCAGGATATCGTGATAGCCAAACTGCTCCAGCAGATCGGGGCGGACGAAACGACCATAGCCATTTTCGATGAAGACGCGAGCACGAATCTTCTGCGCTTCTTCACTGGCGACGAACCAGATATACCGCATGACGGCCAGCTTCTGTGCCGGGGATGTCTCGCGAAAGACGCCGAGCATGCGGGCATTGAGCTCGCCACCACCAGTTCTTCGTGGTGAATCCGGAATCGGCGCGATTCCTACTAGCTCAGGATTGATAGAGGCGAGCATCTCGTCTTCGAGTACGGTGAACTGCATGCCCACCTGCCCGCGTTCCCACTTCAGATTCGCATCGTTACCTGGTAAACCGATGTAGGCAATCCCGTGATAGGTCTTGCCGTCCACTTCGAAGGGCTCGTGCACGAGACGCAGGAGGAAGTAGATCGCCTCCGCCATCTCAGGTGTGTTGAAGGAGGCGCGCCAGTCGCCATGGTCGTCGCGCGCCATGAAGGTGGCGCCGCTGGAGGCAAGGAAGGAGTAAGCGCCATAGCTGATGTGGGGGCCGCCACCGAAGGTGATACCGAACTTGCCTGCCACTGACTTGATCTGGCGCCCGTATTGGAGCAGTTCGTCCCAATTCTTCGGTGGTTTGCGTGGATCCAGACCGGCCTGTTGAAAGACGTCCTTGCGATAGACCATGGCCTTGGCCAGGACCGTCGTCGGCATGGCCCAGATATGACGGCCCTGAGGTATGCCCATCTTGTCCGTATCGGCGTCGCGATAGATGACAGGCCACACCGGCTCAGGTACATGATCGAGGATCGCCTGAAGGGCTGTCTCGACCTCCGCCGCTGTCGGATCTGCGATCCACTCGTCGTCTTCAGTCCACTGGCGGACGCGTTCATTGTCGCTCAGGAGTCGGGCGAGCAGGGTCTCGAGTGGTTCGAGGAAGCCGTGACTGATGTAGGTGGAGGATTGGCGGAAGTTGACGTAGATCGCATGCGGTGGGTTGCCCGACGAGATGCCCATCAAGGGCGCCGTGTCCATCGCCTGCCCCTGAATCCGAGGCATGACGAAGGGCTTGAAGACGTAGTTTGGATGTTTGTGTAGAAAGGCGCGCAGAACGGCGCGCTGAGCCAGTGCACCGGCGCTGACATTGTCTGGTAGGGGCAGGTCGCCCGAACGTACGACGACGATTTCTTCCCCCGAAGCGACTATTTCGTCGCCCGAATCAGGGAGCTTATCGACAGCAGCGGTGGGCGTTGTAACCAGCAGCAGGCTGAGGGCGAGTAGACACAGCAAGCGGCCCGTAGCGATGTGACCCATGGTTCCTGACAGGTGACGATTTCGCATGACTCGGATGGTACAGGGCGCCGCCTGTGGCGGCAACCCTAGACGGCGTCAAACGAGCCTTGGCTGGCTGCGGCGTCCAAGGGTGACGAGTTTAGACGACATGACAAGAATCGATCCACGCGCGATGCAGAAGATGATGGTGCGGAAAAATTTCCTCTTCAAGCATCAGATGGCCAATGGTCTCGGCATCAGTTACGAGCGGCTTACGGCGATCCTCGTCAACGGCGAAGACGACGTAGAGGAAGAGCTCATTGCCCGGATCTGCGAGTTTCTCGAGTGTGAGCGACAAGATCTTCTGCATCAGGATGAGACCTGAAAGGATCGCGACGGGTCCACGGTCACACGCGCACGCAAGGCCTGGCGTCCCAGCAACAGACGGAAACCCATGCTGGCGCGATCGGTCAGGGTGATGTCGATGAGCCAGGATGTCGTGCCGATGGTGACGGGCGTACGAATGACAGGACGCACTTCAACATTTCCAGTTGATCTGCGCACACTGCGTTCGTCTACGACCTCGGCGTCGCACAGGACGTTGGTCGTCGAGTCGCGCTGATTCGGATAGACGCGAAAGCGGATTCGGAGAACGCCTTCATCGAAATACTGTTCACATTCGACAGCATGCAGGGCTGACGTTCTGGCGCCCGTATCGATCTTACCTTTGATCCGCTCGATGCCCAACTCGGGCAGGCCGACCCATTCGCGCCAACCGATGAGCACCCTGCTTGTCTGATCGACGATGGCGTCCTGAGCCTTTCCGCTACAAATTGTGGGTCCACAGCAGTGTCACAAAGATATACGCTCAGCCGAGGAGAGCAGGATGAGTACGAATGGCTATGGTCATATGGTGCACGACGACTTCGTTGAACGCGTCCGTCGCATGCGATCCGAGCGCCAGGATCGTCTCGCCGCCATTCGCACCCCAGCTCAGGCGCACGCCTACCAGCGTCGTGTGCGTAAGTCCATCCGCCAGGCCTTCGGGCCCAAGCCTGCCAAGACGCCGCTGAATACGCAGGTGACGGGGGTCATCGAGACGCGCCACTATCGACTTGAGAAGTTGACCTTCGAATCTCGTCCCGGTTGCCTGGTCACGGCACACCTCTATGTGCCCAAGCAGTTGGACAGCAAGGCACCTGCCGTGCTCGGAACGTGTGGTCACAGCGACAATGGCAAACTCGAACCGAAATACCAGGGCTTCTGCCAGCGGCTGGCACGCAACGGCTATGTCGTGCTGATCTACGATCCCTTCAACCAGGGCGAGCGTGACCAATACGCCGACCTGCCGGATCGTACTGCTGTCAGCAACTGCTGTCACGCCCATAATATGATGGGCAAGCAACTGGAGTTGGTAGGCGAGTGGTTTGGGATGTGGCGCACATGGGATGGTATCCGCGCCCTCGACGTGCTGCTCGCTCGACCGGAAGTCGATCGCCATCGTGTCGGGCTGACAGGGAACTCCGGTGGGGGCACGATGACATCGTGGCTGTGGGCGATGGAGCCGCGTTTCACCATGGCCGCACCGAGTTGCTTTGTCACCACCTTCCTCAGCAATCTGGAAAATGAGCTACCTGCTGACTGCGAGCAGTATCCGCCCGGTGTGCTCGGGGCAGGATTGGAATTGGCGGATTTTTACATTGCCAGGGCGCCAGATCCGGTCATGTTGCTGGGACAGCAGTATTGCTTCTTCGACCGTCGTGGTCTGCAGGAGTCCTATGACGAGTTGCGTGCCTTCTACGACGTGCTGGGAGCTCCTGCCAACTCGACGGAACTCTTCGTGGGTGGTCACGGACACGGGTTCTTCGAGGACAATCAGGAGGCGATGGTTGGCTTTTTTGGGGAACACGCGCAGACGACGGCAAAGAAGCTTCGCACCATCGTCGAAGTCGATGCACAAGAGGCGCAGGTGACACCCACAGGTAACACCATCGAGGCGGGGGCGACGCCTATTTACGAATTAATCGCCACGCAGGCTCAGAGTATTTCTTCCACACGACCACGTCTGTCTGTCGGCGATCTGCGCAAGGTTGTAGCGCAATCTCTGCACCTGCCTAAACGACAGCAGACGCCACACTTCCGCATTCTGCGATCAAAGAGTGCCAGCGGCCAACGGCTTGCCAGATACGCTGTGGAAAGTGGCCCCGGTGACATTCGGTCCATTCTCCACAAGCCGATGCCGGATGCCTCTCGCGTGCACACACTGGATGTCGAGTCGGCCGTGCACCTGCATCTTCCGCACGTGGCCTCGCTTGAGGAAAACACGGATCGCTGGGTCACCACCACCGCGGGGGGCAGAGAGATCTATCTGCTTGATGTCAGAGGGTTAGGAGAAACGCGAGCAGATGAGGCGGGTGAGTTCTTTCATCCCTATGGCATGGACTACATGTTTCACGGGCATGAATTGCTTTTCGGCGAGAGTTGGCTCGGCAAACGAGTTCACGACGTATTGTCCACGATCGATCTGTTGGTGGCTGAAGGGGCAAAACGTGTCACGCTGAGTGGCCGTGGGCAGGGGGCCGTCCTTGCAGCGTATGCTGCACTGCTGCACGAGCGCGTTCAACAGGTGACCTTGCGAGGCGCCCCCTTGTCCTACCAAGCGATGGCGGAAGCCCCACTCGTGTCCTGGCCTGCGGCAAATTTTGTCCGCGATGTACTGTCGCACTTCGATCTACCCGATATCTACACGGCGCTGGGCAAGCGACTGAGTTTAGACGAACCATGGGACGTGCAGATGCAACCCCTGCGTGGGGCCCGCCTGCGACGCGCTCTGCAAGCGGCCGGGCTGGCAAAGCGCTAAGGAGCTGTATTGAAATCAGCTCGCCGTGAGCGTGAATTCCGCTTGGCCATCGAGACCGGCGATGACGGGAAAAGACCTCTGCGTCGGTTGTCCTTCTTTGGGTGCATAACGGACGACAGGTGAGAAGTAGGCATAGAGTGCTGTATTTCTCGGATGGGGAGACTGATTTGCTCCAGAGCCATGAACCATCAAGCTGTGAAAGCACACGGCACTTCCGGCTCTTAAAGGGACATCGATTCTCTTGCTGACATCGATGTCATCACGAGAAGTGATTGCATCATCAGTGCGTGTAATCAGGCCCCACTCCTGCAGGCCCCATTTGTGGCTACCGGGGATGACTTGGATGCAGCCATTCTCCGCGGTCGCTTCATTGAGGGCGATGCTGACGGTGACCAGTGTCGGTGGCTCCATCGGCCAATACGCTGAGTCCTGATGCAGGGCGTGGGCTGAACCGTGGTGGGCAGGTTTGAGCATCAGTGTCGACCGATAGAGAAGCAGATCGGGGCCGATCAACTGTTGGATCACAGGAATGAGTCGGTCGTGCGTGGACAGCGTGCGGAAGGGTTCGGAGAATTGGCCCGTGTTCTCTACCTTGCGCAGTAGTGGCAGGCCATCGTCTTGATGCGTCGCCTCAGCGTGAGGTTCACGCTGAAATTGTCGGGCCTCCGGTTTGCCTGTCGCCTCCAGATCGGCGGCGAGCACATGGAGGCGTTCAATTTCGCTACGGCACATGTCCAGTTCATCCGACGATAACAGGTCGTCGATGATGAGATATCCGTGTTCTTCAAAAAAGTCTCGCTGCGATTCAGCGGGCATGCTCTTCTCTCGGGAAGGAAGGATCGTAAGTACATGAGAATCATCGATGCCCATGTGCACACGCTGGAGGACTATCCCTCCATGACACCATTTCAGGATATGGGACGAGTCGATCGCCTGCTCTATCACATGCAGGATGCGGGTGTCGACAAAGCCCTGATGTTACCCGTTGTGGCGGACTCTTCGCCGCAGAACAACGCTGATTGTGGACGCTGGGCCAAGGAGCATCCTGAGCAGTTAGCCGCCATGACAGATGTTCCCCTCGACGCACCGGATGCGCCAGAGCGGATCGCTGCAGCGCGCGCTCAGTTCGGCTCTGTCGCGATCAGTTGTTATCCAAGAACACCAGACCTGGAGTGGATGACAACGACTGAGCACGAGGCGATCTGGATCGCCTTTCAGGTGAGTGGCCTCGTATGCAATCTTCAGGTCACGCCGCCTAATTATGCTCACATTATTGAATTGGCACGTCGCTACCCGAGTGTGCGTTTCGTGATGAACCACTTTGGTCTGCCCAAAGGGGGCGGGATCGCAGCGGACGACGAGAATTTTGGCGGTCTTGATGCGGCGGCGGCAGCGGACAACCTCTTCGTCAAAGTGTCCGCCTTCTACAGCGTCGCCGACACAGCCTGGGATTTTCACTGTCCTACGGCACTGGCGTATCTGTATCGGCTACGGGACGTACTGGGCGCAGATCGATTGATGTTCGGCAGCGACTGGCCCCCTGCAGGGCGCCAACTTACCTATCGACAGATTGTAGAGATCGTGCGCACACAGGCAGTCGATCTGAGTGAGCAGGAGCGAGCTGCGATTCTCGGTGGAACAGCAGCAGGAGTGTATGGTGTCTGAGGCTCAGGCCGATTCCGCGTTGGCCCAGCCACGCAGGCGGTCGATGACCTCGGGGAACTGACTGATCATCGTCTGCACACCGGTAATGTCGAACTGCCGGCTACTGTCGGCGAGGGTTTCCCCCCACTGTTGCAGAGGCGCACACCCGTGGGACGCAGCCATTTGCCCGATGTCTTCGGCGAATCCTTCGGCCTCGGTGATGTCCATCGTGGAGGCAAGTCGCGTCCAACGAGGATTGAGTGCGTCGAGCTCAGTGACGAGCTGGGAGAGTTGGGCTCGGGCAGGGGGGGCCAAGGCATCGATGCTCCACTGATCCGGTGATTCGATGGTGGTTGCCGCGGTGCCTTCAGTGGCTGGCAGGACCTGTAGCAAGGCCTGGCGAGCCTCTTCAAAACAGTCCTTCATCTGTACGAGCAAGTCAGGAACATCGGTCAGGTTGGCGTCACGTCCCCGATCTTCTACCCATTGGCAGATCGCTTCCAGCTTCTTCGCACCCAGGTAGCCGGCACTGCCTTTCAGGGAGTGTGCTTCCAATTGCAGTCGATCCGTATCGGACGCCTCAAGTGCTTCATGGAGGATCGGCAGGATCCGTTCACCATTGTCAACGAAGAGGGTGAACATGCGGTCGACGGAGATGGCGCCACGTCCTTCCATGCGCTGAAGATTGTCCAGCGCCGTCGGATCGAGGACGTCCACATTGAGTGACGTTGTGTCGAGACTGGCTTCCGTCTCGAATGCCTTTGCCGACGGGGGCGCTACGATCTCGTTGGGATCGATGACGACTCCAGTGATCTCCAACTCGACGATCGCCTCACGCAATGCTGCCCAGCGCACCGGTTTTGGCACGTATTCATCCATGCCCGCCTCGATACACGCTTCGCGGTCACCGAGCATCGCGTTGGCCGTGAGTCCGATGATGGGTATATGGCCACCCTCGCTGGCTTCCTGTTGACGAATTGTGCCGGTCGCTTCATAGCCATCCATCTCCGGCATTTGCACATCCATCAGGATGAGGTCGAAAGTCGATTCTGCCAGCGCCTCCAGCACGCGGCGGCCATTCTCGGCCTGGGTAACTCGATGCCCCTGCTCTTCAAGCATGCTCGTGGCGACGTAGAGATTCGTCTCGTTGTCGTCGGCAAGCAGGATCGCCAATGGTGGCAGGCGTTCCTCTGCCTCTATCGAATCACTGCGCCCCTGGAGGCCAACGGCAGGTCCGAGACAACTCACGACGCCATCAAGCAGGTCGGATTGGGTGATGGGTTTACGCAACGTGTGTTCAACACCGACGGCGCGGAAGCGGTCGATCTCCTCCTGCCCGTCCAGCGACGTGAGCAACATCATCACATGCTCAACCACACCAGGTTGACGTCGAATCTCGCGCGCCATCTCAATTCCATCCATCGGTATCGCATGGGCATCCAGCAGGGCAAGGTTGTAGGGTCTGTTCTGCGCATGCGCTCGTCGCAGCTCCACCAGGCCCTCTTCCCCTGAGGCGAAAGCCGTCGCCTCAAGATTCCAGCTGGCAAACATCTCTTCAAGGACCTGTCGGGTGGAGGCATTTGTCTCGACGACGAGGATGCGTGACTCGTGCAGCTTCTTCCATGGCTCGGCAGCGATCTCGTCGGAGCGAATATCAGAGACAGAAAAGTGCGCGTTGAACTGGAACGTACTACCCACGCCCTCTTCACTCTCGATCCAGATATGTCCGCCCATAAGCTCGGAGAGCTGGCGCGAAATGTTGAGACCCAAACCGGTGCCACCAAATTGGCGGGTTGTGGAACTGTCCGCTTGTGAGAAGGCTTCGAAGATCAGTGCCTGCTTGTCGGCGGGAATGCCAATTCCCGTGTCACGCACAGCAAAGCGAAGTTCGATGGCATCCGCTTCCCGTGACATGATCTCGACATCGACGACGACCTCACCTTCGGCGGTGAACTTGATCGCATTGCCGACGAGATTCACCACAACCTGACGCAAGCGTGTCGGATCACCGACCAATCCCTCCGGCACGTCCTGGGCGATGCGGCAGACCAGCTCAAGGCCTTTCTCGTGGGCGCGCATGGCCATCAGATTCATGACCCCCTCCAGCACCTCCCAGAGGACGAAGTCAGTGCGCTCCAACTCCATGCTGCCCGCCTCGATCTTCGACAGGTCGAGGATGTCGTTGATTAGCTCGAGCAAGGCATCGGCTGAGGTGTCGATGACGGACAGATAGTCGGCCTGGTTCTTCTCCAGCGACGTACGCCGCAACATGTCGACCATGCCGACGATGCCATTCATCGGTGTGCGGATTTCATGCGACATGCTGGCGAGGAAGGTGCTCTTCGCGTCGTTCGCCGCATCCGCCTCCAGCCGTGCTTCGTCCGCCTCAGCACGTGCTACTTCTGCTGTGTCGAGTGAGGCAGACAATTCATCACGCGCCACACCAAGTCGCCGATTGCGCTGTACGATCTGGCCCCCGGACCAAACCAGGCCAAGCAGAACTGTCACCAGACTCGCATACAAGACGATGTCACCGTAGGGTGGGTGCACTCGTACTGCGACCCGCACAGGGCTGGCAGAAGCGGTCAAGTCACGGTCGATCGCCTCAACGACGAAGGTGTAGTCTCCCAATGGCAGGTCGACATACTCGACCCGGGGAACACCGGTCAGACGCCACTCTTCGTCGAGTCCCTGGAGTCGATAGCGATAGAGTAACGCCCCAGGGCGAGTCTTGAAGCTGATCCCTTCGAACTCGAAGGCGAGATAATCCTGCGCCGCGGAAATCGAAAGTGTGTCGACTGGACCGTAACGACCGTCGGCGACGACATCCACAAGATGAATCGGTGGTGGCGCAACGCGCGGACGATGCAGAGTGAGGCCACGCGACGTGGCGATCCACACATCACCGGACTGATCTTGTAACAGAGCATGGACGACATTGTCCTGCAGGCCATCGCGAACCAGCACGTCCTGCAGAACTTCACCATCGAAGAGGGTGATGCCGCCACCGTCTGTGCCGAACCAAAAGCGTCCCCGATCGTCCAGCAGGATAGAGCTGACATGGTCTGAGGAAAGTCCGTCCTTCGCTGTAAGCGTTGTCAGTTGCTCATCTTCATAACGACTCACACCATTATCGGTGGCGAACCACATCACACCGTCTTCATCTTCGGCGATAGCCCATACCCAGTTCGCCGCCAGTCCATCATCGCTGGTAAGGCGCATGAACTGATCGTCGTCCAGACGTGTGACGCCACCACCCTTGGTGCCGAACCAAAGACGAGAGAATCCATCTTCATAGATGGTGTTAATCCAGTCGTGACCGACGCCTGCGGTGGCATCGTAGGTGACGAAGGTTTCACCATCGAACCGACTGGCACCGCCACCCCAGGTACCTATCCACAGATCATTGTTCGATGCGACGAGTACAGCATTCACCCAATCATGGGCGAGTCCGTCTGCCGTCGTGAAGGTCGTGAAGCTCCGCTTCCCCTCGTATCGACTCAGTCCACCCTGGGTGCCGATCCAGAGTCTGCCCTCTTTGTCCTCCGTGATGGCATTGATTGCGTCATGGGCGAGACCATCTTCCGTCGAGTAGCGATGCATGTGACTGCCATCGTATCGATAGAGACCGTCATCTGTACCGACCCACACCTGCCCCTGGCCGTCTTCCCACAGGGCTTGACCTGAGCCAGACAGGATTGTGTTGTTGAAGTGGATGAAATTGGCGCCATCGAAGCGGCTGATGCCTCCACCCCATGTTCCGAACCACAGGTGGCCATCTGTGTCCGCCGTGATGACACTGACCTCGTCGTGCGAGAGACCGTCTGCGCTGGTGTAGGTTGCGAAGTGATCGCCATTGAGACGACTCACACCCGCTTCCCACGTGCCGATCCAGAGAGTCCCATGACTGTCGAACGCGAGAGAACTGGCACCATCATGGGCGAGTCCATCGGCCTCGGTGAAACTTTGGAAGACACCGTCCTTGTAGTGGCTGACACCGCCTTGCGTGGCAAGCCAGAGACTGCCATCCGCATCAACCGCTATGTCATTGATCTCGTCATGTGCGAGACCATCGGCGCTCGTGTAGGTGGTAAATCGGGTTCCGTCGAAGTGACTGATCCCACCACCCCAGGTGCCGAACCACATGTCGCCGGTAGCCGTTTCGGCGATGGCTCCGACCTGTTTGTGCGGCAGACCGTCGCGGACGGAATAGGCGACCAATTGCCCCTTGTCGAGACGGTTGAGACCTGATTGAGTACCGATCCACAGGCGCCCCTGAGCATCTGCATGCAGAGCCAATACTACATCGTCGGTCAGACCGTCGGCCGTCGTGTAGGTCGTGAAGGTGTCGCCATCGTAACGACTCAGGCCCCCACCCCAAGTGCCGAACCACAATACACCATCTGAGTCCTCGGCGATGGCACTTACGCCATTGTATGCGAGTCCCTCATCAATCGTGTAGGTCGTGAAATCGGCGCCGTCATACCGACTGATGCCGCCCTGGGTGCCGAACCATAGATAGCCGTCGGTGTCCTGAAAGATGGCGTCGATGATCGTAGAACCAAGCCCGTCGGGTAGACCATAGGTGCGCCACAAACCTTGTTGAATACCAAAACTTGCCTCAACAGGTGTGCCCTCACCGGCTGCGATGACCGTACCAGATCCCAGCCTTCCGACGACCATCGTGGACTGTAGCACGACGTCGAGATTCAAGCCATCAGCGCCCAGCTCACCGGTGACGTTGCCATCGTGAGTCGCGGTTGGGCGCACATCATAACGCCCGTATGGCAGTCGCAAGGCGAATTGGCCCTGGCGATCTGCTTGAAGATCCCAGGACCAATTGCTGAATTGCGTCGACGATACGCGCACACTGCCTCGTGCGACGGGCGTGGCATCGCGTCGAATCGTGCCGGTCAGAGTGGCTGTGCCCAAGTCTGGTGGAAGCAATAACACCTGTCCCAACCCGGTGGCGCTCTGACCGGGCATGCCCCACATGGCCGTGGTGAATCCTTGACGATCTCGATCATTCACGGCGATATCAAAGCCCAACAGGGCACCCGCCGTGATGTCGAGTCCATGGGCTTTGGCATCTATACGCCATTCGAGCCATCGCTTCCCATCCGACTCTGTCTGCTCCATGGAGACACCCCTGTTTCCACCCACAAGTCGATCACCCCACAACGCGACCTGTGTAGTCGCTGTCTCCCGTTCGCCAAATGTCTGCAGGAAGAGTTCAAGACCGTCCTGACTGCGCCAGTCGCCGCCGCTCTGGGCAATGACGTGTTCCTGATCGGTGATCTCAACGGCGACGTAGAGACCTCCCTGATTATCCCAAGCGAGACGGAAGTTTCCCGACAAATCCCGAGCATCAGTGGGCTCGTCGCCATGGGTGACTCGCTTGAGTGGATAGACTGCGGCACTGGCAGGCCAATCGTCGAACCGACCGTCGACGATGATCTGGGAAGAGGATAGGGCGATGGCGACACGGCTGTCTGCCAGCAAGGGGGACCCAGAACAGAGCAACAGGGCAGAAGCGGTCAGGCCCCATGTGTGACGTACCTGTTGCCAGAGATTTCGAAGCTTACAGGTGATAGGTCAGACTCACGGACAATCGGCGCCCAAGCCCTGGAATATCGAAATCACGGAATCCCGGATAGTAGTGCTCTTGATCGAGTACGTTACCGATCTTCCACTTCAGCCTCGCGCCACGGCCGACACTGAGAATCCGGGAACTAAGTGTCAGATCAAACACTAAGTAGTCGTCGAGAGTGTATTCTTCGAGATTGATCGGATCGTGATTCTTGATGTTCTGTTCGCTGGCAATGCGCTCGCCGATGTACATCCCCGCGAGACTTAGCTCTGCCGGCCACCGAAGAAGCTGCCGGCTGCCGCCGAATTTGATCGTCGTCGTCGGGTATAGATTGGTGTCGCCCTCAAGGACTCCTCGCAGGCGATCGACGCGGCGCTCAATACTGCGTTGATACGAGAAGTTCAGATACGCCGTCGAACGTTTGCCGCGGTAGAATGTCTCCTGCTCGAAACCACGCGAGGTGATCTTTGCCACATTCTCTGCCTGCGTATTGGCGCCGGAGGGGACGAGTTCCACCTTGTCAGTCACGTCAGATGAGAAGCCGACGATTTTAGTCGTGAGGCCCTCCGTAAGCCGGCCACCCAGAGCCGCTTCCCAGGTGCGGGCTTCCTCGGGACGCAGCTGGGGATTGCCTAAAACGCCTTGAGGAACAATCAGAGTCGTGTAGAGCTGTGCCGGCGAGGGGGCTTTGAATGACGTGCCATACAGCACCTTTGCATACCAATCATCAGACAACGGATACGCCGCCGCGACACGATAGTTGGTAATGTCATCGTAGATGTTGTGTTGGTCGTAGCGCAATCCGGACGTGAAGCCCAGGTCAGTCAATCCTGGCACGTGGAGCGTGCGAAAGGGGTAGAGGACGGCCTGCACATAGGCACCCGTGTTCACAAAGGCTGTGTCGCCCTGGGTTAGACCTGTCGGCTGCGAGTCCTGGTTGAAATAGTGACGGACATAGGTCTGCAGATCCTGCTGGTCACGACTGTAATCGACACCGGCTGTCAGAATATTGCCCGAGTCGGACTCAAAAAGCAGTTCAGAGGCCAGGTCGATGCCGCTGTAACCGACCTCGCGTGTGATCCAGTCACCAACGCCGGCCTGGTTGATGGCCAGGAATTCGTCTTCGGAGGGGTCACCCTGCGAATAGGCAGCTGTCACATTCGCATCGACACCGAACAGCTTGCGATCGTAACGAGCCCTCACGAACATGTTGCTCAGGCTCACGCGATTGACACCCGTGAGCACTCCCCAATCCTGAAATTCACCAAAGCTGTCGAGGCGCTGCAGGCTCAGATCCAGGGCGAGCTGGCTCTCATTGGCGCCTTCTAGGGCGGCCCTCACATAAACAGACGCGGGGCGGGTCACATCATTGCGACTCGAAAAGCCTGCGTCTCCATAGCGACCTTCTCCTGGGAGATCCCTTGGTCGAAGGCCGGAGCGATCTGCAAACTGCCCACGGACAGAGACGAGATAGTCGACTCGTCCGATCTTCTTCCCCCAAAGCAAACCCAGATCATAGGAGGGATGCCCCTGAACGAGACCCAGCCCCGTCCTCAATTCGATGCCATCAATGCGCTCGCCACGGCGTGGAATCACATTGATGACGCCGAGATAGGCATTGGCACCATAGAGAGCGGATGAAGGGCCCCGCACGACCTCTATGCGTTCCACGGCCTGCATCGGCATTAACTCACCGCCCAGGAAGTTCTCAGAATTCGGGCGGAATGCGACAGACTGTCCCTCGATCATCACCTTGACGATCCGTGACCATCCACGCATGCCGGCATTGATGCCACGCACGCCAAGATTGTACTGCAACTGATCGTGCAGGATGTCCAGACCAGAAAGACTCGACAGAGCTTCTCCCACAGACTCGAATCCGTACTGCTCGATCTGGCGGGCAGTGATCAATGAGATGATCGCGGGTGCCTCGCCGATTTTCTGTTCGCGCTTGGTAGCAGTCACGACCGCCTGCTGCGTCGGGTCGAGCCACGACGCGCGGATCAGATCGAGCAGACGAGCGAACTTTGGCGAGTCGAGAAAGGACGCCTCGTAGTCGGGCCGCAGACGCAGGAGTGACTCTGCCAGTTGCCCCGCTTGATCGTATCGTTCCGTCGCCATCCGAGCCAACACCAGGATTCGATACGCCTCCACTCGCTCCTCTCGCGCCGCTCGCGCTTCCAGGCAGGGCTCCAGCTTGCCGTCGAGTTCGTCGAACAGGCCCTTGCGTAGCAGTTCCTGCGCCTCGACTAACACTGGACCACATGCGGTCTGTGCTGAACTGGGCACAGTACTGCACAGCAGCAGCAGACCGATGGACAGGAGGCGACGAAGGTCGTTGGCGTTAAGGTGCATGGCTGTCAGGGGAAGGAGATGTTTTCAATATCGACGAACCTGCCATTCTGTATTTCCCAGACACTGAAGTTGCCACTGACCACATCGCCATTGGCATTGAGATCGACGGGGCCGGAGGCGCCGACATAGTCGATGTCGCTACCAGCAGTGATCAGCTCTCGTGCACGAGAGAATTCATTGCCAAGAATGGTTGCCCCTGAGACCGAGACAGACTGCAGATTCGCGCCGATCGCCAGGGAGGTAGAGAAAGTTCCCTGCTCGATGGCCAGGGCCAGCAGATAGATACAGTCATAGACGCTATCTGCGAACAATGTCGGATCGATCCCGTAGGCAGCCTGCAGACGCGAGGCATAACCCAAAAATGCTGCCGTCTCAACGGCGGGGGCTGCGAGAATTCCTCGCATTCCTTCTGTCACCGTCGGGTCGGCGTTGGTCAGCCAGTCATCGGAGCGATTGGCAGAGGTCAGCAACTGTGCGTGATAGTCCTCATTGAAGACGCTCTGCAGGCCAATACTGATCTTGTCATTGGCCGATTCGCGAGTGGCGATGAATAACACGTCTGGTTTGTCGGCTGTGACAATGTCGATGTGCTCGCGATAGTCGTAGGCTGCCACATCGGCGGAGGCAAGATCGGGCAGGGCTTCACGGGCGAGGATCTGTCCACCGCGGGCGACGAAATCGGCCTCAAAGGCGGCGGCCAATCCGAGGCCGAAGATATTGTCCAGGAAGAGAATCCCTGCCGTCTGGTTGCCCATGGTGTCATGGGCATAGGCGCCAGCGACTGAGCCGGTCAGTGCGTCGGAGGCGATCGTGCGCCAGATCAATCCGTCCCCTTCAAGGTCGGACACGGCGGCACTGGTCACGGAGGGTGAGATCAGCAGCATATTCGCTGGAATGCTCACGTCCTGAGCCACTACAAGGAAGAATTCTGAGAAGGTGGGCCCGACAATGGCGACGACATCGCTATCGATCAATGTCCGGGCATTGGCCTTGACGGCGTCAGCGTCCGTTGTGGAATGCAGAGAGACAAGCTCCAACTGCCGCCCCAATACACCGCCACTTGCATTGATTTCGCTGATGGCAAGTTGCGCCGAACGCTCGAAGGGGAGACCGAATGGCTCCCACAGATCAGCGAGCTCTGTCAGCAGGCCGATGCGAATCGTCTGTGTCTGTGGATCCGGGCCTGTGGATTTGTCCCCGTCACTGTCACCGCAGCCAAGGACCAGCGCAACGAGCCCGAGACTGGCAATCCATCGAGTATTCATCATCTGTGTCGCCCTTACGGGAAGATGCCTCTAGGGGAAGGTAATCGTCGTCACATCGGCGAAAGCGGCGTTCTCGATCTTCCAAACGCGGAATGTGCCACTCGTAACGTCACCATTGCTGTCAAAGCCGATGGCTCCCGACGCACCTTCGTAGTCGATATCAGTGCCATTGCCAATCAGCGACCGAGCACGAGAAAAGTCAGCGACATTGACGGCGGCGCCACCCCTCGAGACCGACTGCAGGTTTGCGGTGATGACCGCAGCATCCGTCGATCCACCTTGCTCCATCGCCAGAGCGAGCAGGTAGATGGCGTCGTACAAACCATCGGCGAACTGCACAGGTTCGCCACCGTATCGGTCCTGATAATTGCTGACGAAGGAACTGCGGCTGACCGTTGTCGGCGACTGCTGTTCAAGTCCGAGCAGGCCCTCGTAGATCGCAACCAAAGGCAACAGGTCTGCGGACGGGGCGAGTTCGCTCAGAAACTGTGGTCGATATTCGTCCGTCACCAGGCCATCGGAACTGATCATGATCTTCACGCCATCGGCACCGAAGGCAATGACATAAATGAGGTCTGGCTCACCGGCCGCGACGGCTTCGGCATGAGGTCGATAGTCGTAGGTCTCGATCGCATCACCATCGAGTTCAGGGTAGTTCACACGATTGAGTACTTCACCACCGAGGGATTCGAAGGCGTCGATGAACTCCTCTGACAGACCACGACCGAAGCTGTTGTCCACAAAGATCACGCCCGCCCGTCGCGCGCCGATTTCGTAGGCGTAATCAGCGACGATTCGTCCTTTGAGAATATCAGAGGCCGCCGTTCGCCAGACGAGATGGTTGTCCTCTAAGCCCGTGATTTCGGCGGCCGTCGCGGACGGCGAGATGATGGGTATGTTCGCGGCGATTGTTACCTCCCGCGCAACACGCAGGGCTGCACTGGAGATCTGCGGACCGACAATGGCGACAACCCCTTGTGCGACGAGGCTCTGGGCACCGGCAACGGCCGCATCAGGGTCGGTTTCAGAGTCGGCGACGACCAGTTGCAGTGGCCTGCCAAGAACACCGCCCCCCGCATTGATCTCGTCCACGGCTAATGTCGCCGTCGCTCGCCAGGAGCCACCCAGACGGTCGAGGGCCCCGGTCAGCGTCGTCAGCTGGCCGATGAGAATCGGTGTTTCATCTGTTTTCGGGCCTGTCGAACCAGAATCGCCACCGCAGGATGCGATGAGCAATCCCAACAGCCAACAGTGGGACTTAATCCAGCTGCGCATGGGAAGCCTCCGGTAGGTGATCACAAGTGCGTTGATACGGAATGTCATCGCCGACGTACTCTTGCCATTCGGTGACGCTGAGGTTTCGGCGCATGGCGCCACAAAGTGTGTCGGCCATGGCAGGGGCACTCGTCGGCCATAGGCGAACAGCGCGATCGGCCCCGGCGGAAGCGATCATTTTCCCGTCTGGTGCAAACACGACGGACCAGACCCATGCGCCATGATCGATGGTGACCGGTGGCAGATCGGTCCGCGCCAAATTCCAGAGACGAATTGTGTTGTCGAGGCTTCCTGAAGCCAGCCTTCCTCCCGCTGCCACTGCAAGGCTTGTAATCTGCGAGGCGTGGCCGACCAGCTTGTGGAAGGGCGCAGAAAGATCATCGAGATCCCAGATGGCAATGTCACCACCCAAGGTGCCGGCGAGGATCTGGTTTCCTTCGACGTCGACGGCGAGGGCCGTCACGCGACCCAGGCTCTTGCCGATGATCTGCGGTTGACGATCAGGCGTCGAGGTGTTCCATAGGTGAACTCCTCCATCGTAACCAGCCCAGGCAAGCATCGGCGCAGAACCAAAGACGGCAATCGGTTGTGCATGCGCCGCAGCGTTGGACTTTGCCGGTGCCGAAAGAGGGGCGACATCAGGTTTTGGCCAAAAGGAAACGCGCCCATCCAGATGGCCAACGGCGATCTGCTCAGAGCTGGAGAAGGCGACATCGCTGATGTCTCGTTGCGCATCCAACCTGATGTATTGTGGTGTATCACCCATGGTCCACAAGAGCAGCGATCCCTCGGAGCCACCGACGACGAAGTGCCCACGCCGATCTGCACTTAATGCCTGCAGGCGTTGGGGACTCCGATAAAGGACCCTGTTGGCGGCGGATCCATCCAACGTCCAAAAGCGCAAACTGCCATCGTCTGCGGCCGATACGAGTGACTCGTTGTCGAGGAAGGCGACGGCACGCACTTCATCCTCATGCCCCAGCAAGACATGTCCTGCCAAAGCGATGCTGAATTTTGCCTGGCGCAGGGCCTCGAATATCTCTGGATCCGCCGGCGAACCACCGTTCTCAATGGTCAAGCGGTACGCCTGAAGGGCGAGCAGTGTTCCTATTGCACGGTCGCCCTGCTGCAGAGTGCGAGATACTTCGGTGGCCAGTTTTTGACCGACATCGAGCAAGCGCAATTGCTCGGCGACGGTGCGCTGTTGCACGGCCTCTTGCCTTTGTTGCTCGGCATTGCGTCGTTCGCGCTCCGCGACGGAGCGCTGCGCAACCGCCTCCTGTCGCTGCTGCTCAGCATTGAGTCGTTCACGCTCGGCGGCGGACCGCTGCGACAGTGCTTCCAGGCGCTGTTGCTCGGCGTTGAGACGTTGTCGCTCAGCAGCAGATCGCTGCTGCAGGGCGTCTTGACGCTGTCTCTCCGCGATCAGGCGTTCGCGCTCGGCCGCTGCTCGTTGCTCAATCGCCCCCTGGCGCTGCGACATGGCTACATCCAGCTGCGCTGCCAGATGCAGTCGTTCCTCGTCGGCATTCTGCCACTGTCGATGTAGCCAACTGGCACCGACCGTGACGGTGATGGTCACGGCCAGAAGCAGGCCGAGGAGGAGACGCAGACGGGACATAAGTTTTTCGTCGAAAGGGAATGTCGCAAGCAGTTACCATGCATCGACTTAGGGACTGTAAATAGATTGCAGGTGAAGGTTAGATGTCGCGCTGTAATTGAACCAACTACCCCCCCCCAACACAACCTAACAATCTATAGAATTGAGACGGAATAGGCGAGATTTCAGCTGATCGTCCGATTATTCCATCAGATGACTGACCGCCTGGCGCATCGCACGGTAACAGTGCTCAGCAGTGGACCAGGGATCGTAGTCAGGCCTCTTCCATATCTGCCCAGTGACCTCGGCCGTGATCGGCAGACGAAGCCCAGCTGCGGTGACGGCACTGAAATACTCATCCAGATCGAGACTGCCCTCTCCGGGAAGTTGAAAATGCACCTGACCGGCGTCATCGAGGTAGCCATCCTTTAAATGCGTGTGCACCGACCACGGGGCGCACAACTTGACGCAGTGCTGCAGGTCCATTCCCAAGACGTGGAAATGGCTCTGGTCGAAATTGAGTCGCACAGAGTTGTGGTCGAGGGTTTCGACAAGCCACACGGCCTTCTCTGGCGAGTCGAATTCCTGTCCCACATGGGCCTCGACGGCAATGATCGCCCCATGATCGGCGGCGATTTCGGCATAGGGGTGCAAATCTGCAGCGACCTGGTCTCGACAGGATTCCCAGTCCACACCATGAGAGCCGAGGGTTGTGGTAACAATCGGCGTCGCATCGTCGACGCGCAGATCAATCGCCAGCTGACATGTAGCGGCAAGTGCCCGGGACTTGGCCGCCGTGTCTTCGCCCGGTGCGCAGAGATTGATCAGGTGCATGAGCACGGGGGAAGGGAAGCCTGCCGTATTGTATGCCTCGCGCAACTTCTGTCGCGCGTCGCCATTCAGCTTGGCTGCTGCCGACGGCCAGTCATCGCCGACATTGAGTTCCAGCCCATCGTAGCCGATTTCGTGGACTCCGTGTACGGCTTCCAGTGGATCGATCGTCTGCAGAGCGTATGTGCTATAGGCGATCTTCATCGTCTCTCCCGTGGCGCAAGTAGTGAAGGTGGCTCAGATTGGGCCTACCGATCATACAGAACCCAACCCATGAGGGGAAGATGAAGCGACATTACGCTGAGATCGTGAAGGAAGCAGGGTTGCGAATCCCAGCCCTGCTGGAGAAACAATGCCAGGATCCGGAATCTGCTCATCATGGCGGATTGCTCACGCCGGAACGAGGCTATTCTGAACCTGGTCACTCCTCAGGAGCCATCGACAGCCTGCTCAGCGTGTATCTGTGCCCGGAGGCAGCTCTTGAAGGGGATCGTGGACTTCTGGACAGTGCTGAACTCTATGCAGACCACCTGCTAAACGCTCAGCACGAGGATGGAACGATCGATCTGCGCGAGACGAATTTCCACGACGCGACGATGATCGGTTTCTGCACGCAGACGCTGGCGTTCACATTGAAGCTGGTGCAAGCGCATATCGACGCGCGGCCGGAGCTAGCAACGATCGAGTCGAAGATCGAGACCTTTCTGCGACGTGGTGGCGAGGGCATGTTGACGGGCGGATTCCATACACCAAATCATCGCTGGGTTCTTGCGTCGGCTCTGACGTTGCTGTGGCAGCAATTCGACGATGAGCGTTTTCGCCGCGAAGCAGAGCTCTATCTGGCGGAGGGGATCGACTGTACCGATCAGGGTGAATACACGGAGCGCTCGACAGGCATCTACAATGTCGTCAACAATCGTTCGCTGTTGATCATGGCAGAAATTCTGCAGCGACCGGAACTCATGGACCCTGTGCAGCGGAATCTGCGCATGGTCCTGCACTATCTGGAGCCGGATGGCTCGCTGTTTACGGCAGCGTCGCGACGACAGGACCGTGGCCGAACGTCCTATCCGATCAGTTACTATCCAAACTTCTTAGGGATGGCCCATCAAACGCGGGATCCCCTGTTTGCCGGTGTCGCTGATCTCATCCTCGAGCAAGCCAGGGCGGGGCGCCGCTCTGGTGACGGTCTTGGAGCCATGTTGACGCAGTATCTGCTCTCCGCATCCTTACGCGAGGTCGATCTGCCAATGATCGCCCCCGAGCCGACGTACACGCTGTACAACCCGGCGTCCGGGATTGTGCGACAGCGCCATCAGCAGATGTCCATCACGCTTTTGGAAGGCGCGACCACCTTCATGTACATCGCCATCGGCGAAGTACGTCTCAACTTGAAGATTGCTACCACCTTCTATGGTGACCGAGGTCGCTTCACCCCGCAAGAGCTCGGTGGTGGGGTAGAAGACGAGTGGCGACTGTTCGAACACAAGAGATGGGGATTCAAGCGTCCCTTCGCCGAACCACCTGGAACCAGTGACTGGGACCAGATGCCACATGAGACACGCGCGGAAGTACAGATGCGCGATCTCGATCTGGAGGTGAACGTGCGATGGCAACCACAGGAATCCGCTGTGGAAGTCGACTACCGGTCGCAAGGTCTGGAGGGAGTTCTTTACAAGCTGGAACTGGCGATGAGTGCTGGTGGTCAGCTACAGACGGATCAACTGCGATTGCCATGTGACGCCGGTCAATCGGCGGTCTTGCGGGGGGGCGGTGAGGTGATTTACCGGTTGGGATCGGAGGCGGTACGGATCACGGGTGGTTCCGACGAACACAATTCGACAGAGGCGATGCGCGGTAGTGAACCAGCCGACGTATCGGCCTTTACACTCTATTGCACGGATGTCACGCCCGTTGAGGGTACTCTGCGCATCGAGCGTGCCTTATCCTGATCGCGGCACCGAACGATGGGTTAGACGACTGAGGAGGAATATGAAATTTGAGCAATTGCTACTGTGCACCTGTATGGCGCTCGGTCTGATGGCCTGCAGTGACAGTGATTCGTCCCCAACTCAGTCCAAGGCAGATCTGCTGGTAGGCACATGGTATCTGGAGGCGACAGAAGGAGAGACTGCCGTAGCATCTCTCGTCAATGTCTCCTACGCCTTCCAGCCTGATGGTGGCATCCGGCAACGAATCGGCGGCGAGTTTCTGCGCGCCCTGCGCGAAACAGAGGCAGTGCAAGCGGCACTCGAGGGCGAGGAGTTGAGCAACACGGATCGCATCGATGGGGCAAATCTGAACTGGATCGGGCAGTGGTCCCTTGCAGGGGACTCACTGCACGTCGCGTTCAATTTGCTCACAATCGAAGTCTTCGGTGACCTGCCGATCCTCGGCAAGATCACCGTGCCCATCTTCGAAGAGGAATTAGCGCCTGCGGCTCAAACGCAGCTCGACTATGTCTGCCAACTTGTCGATGGTGTGTTAACCTTGCGCGGTGCATCTGCAGCGGTTGGCGTCGACGCCGATGGTGGCAGCCAGGATGTTTCGGCGCAGATTGACGGCATTGCCGGTCAGGTGGCGCAGCAGGCGGTCGAATTGCTTGCGACACAGCTTGAAGGGCGCAACACGCAGGTCTACATCCGACGCTGAGGCGTCTGGCTAGGCCAGGGCGTATCGGGAAACGACGTCGACGCTAGCCTCGGCTGATCTTACGCTTTGTTGATCTTGTCGCCGACGCGGATCGCCCCCGACTGCACAATCTTCGTGTTGATCCCACGCAGACACATCTGCTTGCCTTCTTCCGAGTTGACGAAGGTCATCGCATCCATGCCGAAACGTTCGACAAACTTCTTGCAGCCAGGATGTGGCTCTGCCGTGACTTCGACGATCGCGTCGCCGATCTGAACGCGAGACCCAATAGGCAGGTTGTCGCGGCCAATGTCGAAATCGACGTAGAGCTGATCGCCGGCCAGAGCCCAGCGCTCCTTGGAGCCTGAAACCAACTGGGCGGCACGGGCATTCATCAGTGTCAGCTGTGCGTCCGGCTTTGGATCACGAGGCGGCGTCTGATGTTGGCCGCGTGTGCTCCAATCATCCCCGACGAGTCCCTGCGTCGTGTCCAGTTCGCCCGTCTCGATCAGATCCCGTTCGCCAATGGCCGGCCTGCGGGAGATCAACTGAAGTTCACCGTCGTTGTTGGGTGATTGACGAATCTCGGGCAAGCCCGATTCGAGTTCGGCCGTCGTCAGGTGCTTCGCTGCCATTCTATCCGACTCCTGGTTCAAGGAAAGGCGGTTGTCTGGATGACAATAAAGGATCCATTTTCCACGCGCCAGATTCTATATGTAGACTTTGATTCTCCAGGCGCGAGCTGACTCGAGGTCTGAAGCTGCTGTGAAGCCCCTGGTGAGTCAGGAAACCAAAGCAAGCGGGGGGTGGGTGCCAGCACTCACATTCGTAACCCTGACGCCGTTCGAGTCGTCATCATCTGAGACTCTGAGTCCTTGTCGGTATTGCTTCAGGAAGTAGTCGATCGTCTCGACCCGAATGTTGATGGACCCCGATGGCTTGTTCTCGTCCACGTCCTTGAAGCAGAAGTACGGCGTACCGACCCGTTGAAGAATCTGCTCGATGACCGAATACACCGGTGCATCGTGGCCACACTTGAAGCTGGACATTTCGAGGGCAACAAGATTCGGATGGCGGGCAGTGAACTTGGCCGCCCAGAGTTTTCGGTTGGTATTCTCGCTGTAGGAATTGAGCCACACGTCGCTGATGTCGAGGGGATCGTCGATGATCCCTGCAGCCACTTCAGCACCAAATAGCTCGTGCATCGTCTTGGCGTCGCGGGGTAGGCTGTCCTGTGTAAGCACGGGATAACCCCGTCGTTGGAATTGCTCCAGAATGCCGTGACCTATCCCTGGATCGGCGTGGTAGGGTCGCCCCAGTAGCACGATTCCCACGCCATTTTCCTCTTCGAGACGCCGCAGCGTTCGTTCGCCCTGGCCCTGCAGCGTCTCCACCTCGTAGTGCCGCAAGGCTTGGTACCCTGCATCGATGGCATGCCGATTCTCCGCGGCCGAGACACCGAGCAAGGGCTCGAAAGCTTCCCGCATCTGTCGCTCGAACAACTGCGGCTCACCAGGATTAACGAAGGTGTCCACAAACCGGATTCCACGAGCAGCAAACTGATCACCTTCTTTGGTAAAGGCTGCCTTCACTGCAGCAGGTGTTGTGGTCACGGCCGGACACGCCCTGCACGCCTGTGTGCCCACCAGATCAGTGGGTAGACAGTCGATCATCGGCAGGAAGATCATATCCAGTGGGCGGCGCTCATGGTGCTTCGTCAGCAGATTGTGTACGTGGGCAATACACGCCTTTGACGGAAAACATGGATCGATGGAACCTCGTTTCGAACCCTCCCTGAACATGGCCTCCGACGTGTAGTCGGAGTACACGATATTCCGGTCTGTGATGCCGAGACTCTCGAAATAGGCACGGAAGAGTGGGTTCAGACTATAGAGGTTGAGTACACGCGGGACGCCGATACGGATCTCCGGCCGTTTCTCGCGTAGATGGCGACGATGTCGTTGTCGACGGGTCCAGGTGATCTGGCCCGTCTGTGGAACAGGACTCGCGTCGGTTTTGCGCCACACCTGTGTCGCAGCAATGTCCTGCAGATTGGGCACCTCCGCCTCTTGCTCCTTCCACCGCGCGGCGATATGCCGAACCTGATCGGCGTGCTCAACCGCACCCTTCTCGCACGAGTTGCCGACGATCAGACGTCGCGGTCCGGTCGTTGATTCATCGTCATCGACGTCGATGAAGGTTCGCAAGCAACCGTTGGTGCAGAAGTGGCAGCGCGTCTGCTCGTCGCTGCGCAGAGCGTATTGGATATTCTGCACTGCGTCCAAACCGATAAAGCGCGACGGGTGTCCCTGCTGCCAGAGGGTGATCGCCTCCAGCGCCGCGCCGATCGCACCGGACTCGCCGCAGTGTTCGTGCACGACGATCCGTGGTCTCTCTCGCTTGCCGAGGAAACGGTCTTCGATGAAGTCGACCTGTGCTTTTACGGCGGCCAGATTTTTCTGCGTTCCCCCCTGGAGAACGAAGTTCGTTCCCAGTGAGGCCAGATTGGGAATTTGCGCCACGTAGAGCCAGATGTTCTTGGGCAATACCGCCGCCAGCCCCGCCATGATCTCTTCCGCACTCCATCCCCGTCGCTGGAAATCGACGATATCGGACTGCATGAACACAGCACACCCATAGCCGAAATCAGGTTTGACCTGTGCGGTAAAGGCACGATCGGCATAGTCGTCAACGGCGATCCCCAGGCTCTCTGCCGTCGACTGCAGGAAGTATCCATTCCCCGCCGAGCACTGCGTGTTGAGTTTGAAGTCCTTTACGCGCCCATTGGCGAGCAGAATGATCTTGATATCCTGTCCGCCCACATCACAGATCACATCTACATCCTTGTAACTGTGCAGCGCCGAGCGCGCGTGAGCGACGGTTTCCACCAAAGCCACATCCGCTTGCAGTACATCATGCAGGATGTCCTTGGCATAACCCGTCGTGGCCACGCCCAGCACTTCCACAGTTGCTGTCTGCGTCGTCATCTGATCTGCGAGGGTCGAGATCACCTCCTTCGCATCCTCGATCGGATTGCCCTTGGACAGTTGATATGCTTTGAACAGCACGCGACCCTGTTCGTCGAGCAACACTGCCTTCGTTGACGTCGAACCGCCGTCGAGTCCGAGAAAAGCGCTCACTTTCTGGCCAGGTCGTAGCTGTGCTGGTGCGAAGTCAGGCACGGCAAATCGCTCGCGGAATGCGGCCAGTTCCTGGCTGTCTCGGATCAGGCCCTCGCTTCCGGCTTTCCTCTTCTGTTGCACCTGGCCGACACTGACAAACCGCTTGAGCGCAGAAGAACCGAGAAACACCGTGTCTCGCATTTCGTCCTGCAAGCCGAAGCGAGCGGCCCCAAGGGCGGCGAAATACTGCGCACCTGCGGGTACGATGACCTGATCTTCAATCGTCGTCCCTGCGGGCAGATCAATGCCTCGCTCCGTCCACAACCTGGCGATGTTGTATCGCCATGCCTCGGCCAGGCCGCGAATGAACGTATTGGGTCCGCCGAGCAGCAGCACCTGTGGCTGCAACGTGTTGCCACGGGTGAGGATGGACAGATTCTGTGCGACGATGGCCTCAAAAAGAGAGGCCATCAGTTCACTCGACGGGACACCCACCTTCTGCAGAGAATTGATGTCCGTCTCGGCGAAAACGCCGCACTTTCCGGCGACAGCGTGCAACCGCTGGCCATCATATCCCATCTGGGATAGATGCTGAGCCGGAATACCCAGCTTGGCGCTGATCTTGTCGATGACGGCACCGGTACCGCCGGCGCACTTGTCATTCATGGACGAGAATTTCTGCCGGCGCACCGTCTTAGGATCGATCCGGAAGATGATGATCTTCGCATCTTGACCACCTAACTCGACCACGGATCCAGCCTCTGGATGCAGCGCCTCGACGGCGAGAGACACGGCATTGACTTCCTGCACGAATCGTGCGCCCACCTCATCGGCTAAGGTTCGAGCGCCGGACCCAGTGGCGTAGGCTCGACAGTTGTCTGACCGGAGCCCCAGATCCTGTTCGACGGCAGCGATCATCTCCAGTGAACACTGCGCCTGTCGTGTCTCGTGTCGCTCATACGCTTGCCAGCAGATCTCGTGGGTGAGACCATCGATGACGACAACCTTCACCGTCGTGGAACCGACATCGAGGCCTAGCAGATAGGATCTCTGAGTAGTCATCCGGCGGCCCCCTCGATCTGCAGCAGAGGTGTCGGCGTTGACGCCGACACGCCGGACGGACGGACAGCTGGTCGATCCAGCGGGGCCGGGATCTGAACACGATCCATGAGATACGCAACATGAGCGACAAAATTCGCTGCTACACTGACGAGTCGATCGCTCTTCGGCACGCGATAGGACGCGCATCGCATGACAGGGTTGTACTGGACGAAGGCCTCTACTTCAGGCAAGGTGACACCCGACCAGTTCAACACATGGTCCAACTCGTCCCGCGCTCGTTGCCGAACATCTCCCAGGGCCATCTGTACTCGACTGTGTGCGTTGATCTCCCCTTCGCCCGATGTCTCGATTGGCAAGAACACCATCTCAGGGTAGTGGCTCGTCACGGCGGATTGAGCGCCGTCGGACTGGGTGCTCGGAAGACATCCGAAAGGTTTGATGCTCAGCACCATGTGACAAAGCCGATGGCTGTGGTAGTAGATATTCTTGCCCACCTCCAAGTGGCCCTCACCGCCACCGGAGCGATAGTTGTAAAAGGGATCTGCCAATTCTCGAAGTAGAAGTTGGTCAGGCAGTAGTCGCGGCATGTCACCGAGAATTCTGCGCAAGCGGCGCCACTGGGCCATATACAGACCGTCTACTGCGACCAGCAGGAGAAAGGATCGCAGGCGTCTCCAACGTTGGCTGAGTTGCTGGCGCAATGATCCACTGCTGAGCATGAGGCGGTCCCGCGCCTTTACCCGGGCCTGGTGCACGGAAAATGGCAACCATGCACCCACGGGCTCAGCGACTACTTCGGCGCCTTCACGCTCCAGAAAACCAAGGAGCCCGTAGTTGCCATCCCCTTCGGTCGTCTGGGCCCAGAATTCTCCCGTCGTCTTCACGATCGGTCGTGGTCGCGTTCGATCTATCTCGATATCACCGAATCGATGGCGAATCTGTTCGAGTGCATCAGTGAGTGCGGCGGCACGAAACCAATACACGAGTCGCGCCATGAGGTGGACCGTGCCCGTCATGGGCAAGCGACTCTTGCGCACGGATCTGGCGGCCTGTCTGTGGGCGAGATCCTTGATGACGGCGGCCAGTTCATCGATCGATGTCGCCAGAGCGGCATCGGTCTCACCATCGTTGACTTCGTAGGGACGGATCTGATAGGAGATGTCATTGATCAGGTCGGCGAGGGCGAAACTCATGATCAAAGCCATGACGAAGTCGGCGTTGACGTGCAGGCCCGCTTCCTCGCCTGCTTGATTCAGACCATGCTGTTGAAAGAGGATGACCCGCATGTCAGCAAACCCGGCATTGGTCAGAGCGAGGCGAAACTCTGCCTCATACATGCCGAACCGACAGGGCCCACAGGCGCCCGCTGTGATGAAAACATATCGCTGTGCGATCTGCTCACGAGACAGGCCATCTCGCTCCAGACCTTGAAGAAACTGAATCAGACAACCCGTGCTGAAGTAGGTCGGATTGCACTGCCCGGGATTGCCATACTCCTTGCCAATCTGGAAAGCGGCGCGATCCGGATCGGGCAGTTGCTGGCATTTGTAGCCAAGCCCTTCCAGGCTGGCTTGGATCAGGCGTCCGTGTTTCCAGGTGAGTCCGATGAAGAGGATCGTCGTCGCCGCGCGCTCGCTGGCGACAAAGGCATTCTGCGTGGGTCTACGATAATGCGAGGCAGGAGGCTTGTGCGGCGGTCGCGGACCGCTAGTAAGGCCTGCCTTCGACGCATCGGCCACATGCCGGTCGCGACCATTGCTTTTCGGATGTCCAACACTCGTGTCCATTCGACCATCCCACCGGGGCAGAAGATCAGCCCATACGACGTGTCAGTGTATCCAGACTGGTGGCCTTTGGCAACCAAGGCACCGATCGGTCTTACGGGGTCCACTGCAAGGTCAGTGCCAGACTACCGGCTCTCTTTGAGGAAAGGGGGAAGCCGTTGTCGTTCACGGAGTTACAGCCCTCGTCGCACCCATGCTAGTGAAAGACGATCGTTGCGCCGGTTTGCTTTGGATTGCGCGATACTTGCGCCGCCTGAGAGCGTCACGCCCAGCCGCGCACCATGTAGCACTGCGACTCTCCTGATTCATCGGAATTGAAGAAACCCGTCTTGCCGTCCGGGGACAGGAATGGATGGATGTGCGTGTGCTTCTGCCAGGAGGATCCGGGATTCATCAGATAGGCCCAGTCTTGGATGGCCTGTGTTTCGTCGCGCGGAATCGTTCCCAGCCACAACCCGCCGCCACCATCACGTGGACCAGAATCGGTGATCAGTCTGGTTCCGGCAGCATCGGTGGCGAAGTGATAGAAATCGGGCTGTGGGTGTTGGCGCGATAGATCATTGCGCACACCACCTGGCGTCTTCAATCCTTCGTGCCCGACATGAGGCACGGCGCGCGCTTCGATGAGCTCCGCACACTTCGGCGCGCGTTTGCCTGTCGACGTGAGGGCTCTGTCGCTAGCGCCGATCCAGCATTGATGTCCCTGACAATATTCGTTGCCATCCCGACCCCAGGGCAGATCACGGAAATTCGACCCATCGTCGGCGATGACGTGAATGTCCGCTCCGTCACCGCCGGTCAACTTCGTAAACTGCCCCAGACGCATCGCACTCATTGCCGTGATTCTCCTGCACGAGCAAATCGTGCGACGCTGAAGACTCTTTAGATCGGCAATACTGGGGATGAACATTGCACCAGGTGGAGCCCTGCAGAATCAACTCTACGCGCCCGGAGGGCACATCAAACACGAGCAAACCCCAGGGCGCGTCAGCGGCCGAACCATCGCCCAGAAATCCGGAGATCGCTACACGCTGCCCGTCGGAGGATACCGTGGACAATGGGTAGGGGCGCGAAAACGGTCCCGGTGCACCGGGCAACACGCCATCGACGACGCAGATCTGTTCGCGCTGCGTGCCATCAAGGTTCACCCGCTTGAGTGTGAGTCGGCCGCCCTGCGCGGGTTCTGTCTCATTGGTGAAGTAGAAGAGAACGTCGCCTGCCGGTGCGATCGAAGGCGCCGTGGCGCCCAGCTCCGTTCTATATGCGGCGCTGACCGTCAGCACGTATCCGGAACCCTAACCTCATTCGAGCAAGATATGACACTCCATGTTATCGATCTACGAAGATGGCCGTTGTTATGATCTGATGTATCCGGAAAAATCGACAGAGTCTGACTTCTGCATCGGTGTGGCTCGCGATTTTTCTGATACAGCCCCATTCTGGAGACCGGCTGCGTCACGGGCTACGTCTGCCTGCCACTGGCGCAGGCGCCCGAATTCGGTCACGTCGACATGCGCGTCTACTTCCCACAGGAACTGGATCTGTTGCTCGAGACACAGGGGTTTGATATCATTCACAAGTGGGGCGATCTGGAGCGGTCCAACTTTGGTCCCGATTCCCATGACCAGAAGGTCGTGTGTCGGGTCTGCAACTGAATCATGGTGCGACAGATCGCGTGCGAGGGGGTTCGAACGATCCGCGCGAAGGCAGTGGGATGGTACGTTTCTTCGGAAAGTGTGATAGATCGATGGCAAGAGCACAAACGATTCTTCTGCTGGCGTTTCTCATGGCCGCGCCTGGGTACACCGGTTCCAATGGGCCGGGATGGCTTCGCTTCGAGCCGGAGTTGCTGCTTTCTGCAGAGGGCTTCCGCGATGTAGCCTGGTGTACCCGATCCGCTGACATGCCCTGGAAGATGCAAGGCACCTTCATCCACGGTCTGCTGCG
>Ga0233434_1000891_pt1 | contig 31789 bp, 32 predicted proteins | sample SI_122_August201_4_FD_182738 | JGI IMG/M metagenome (GOLD analysis project Ga0233434, IMG submission 182738) | Seawater microbial communities from Saanich Inlet, British Columbia, Canada - SI_122_August2016_120_MG | ecosystem: Environmental > Aquatic > Marine > Inlet | place: Canada: British...
TAGTGGCAGAACGTCTTCTTTGAAAAAATCAAGTTAATGTTAAATGTAGTATTTTGATATTTTAAATAAATTGGGAGAATTTCAAGAATTTACAGAGGCATTGTTTGCACAATTATCAGTTGAAATTGATGAAGAGAAAGAAATTATAAAATTAGCAAGTAGGGCAAATGACGACATAGGTCAAAAAGCGGAATTTAATAAATTAGAAGACATTGCTGCAGATATTTTTTCAAACTACAAAGAAAAAGTAGAGGAATTTCTAGGAATAAAAATCCCCAAAAATATCGAATTAAAATTTCCAGAACTAACAGATTTAAAAATATTGAAGGGAAAAAAAGTATTTGCAGACAAACAATCTAAAGAATTTGTAACCGACCTATTCGGTGCAGTTGCAAAAGAAAATAAAACAAGGATTGCAGAATTAATGCAAGAAGACACTGCAAAATATTTGGTGTATTCCACATATGCAATTCAATACATTTCTAAAATTACGACAACATATGGGGACTATCTGGACTCAATAATTTATTTGAATAAATTTATTCTGTCCCGGTACCCAAAAATAATTTTACATAAACAAGGTGAGCCATATGAATCAAAATTTGATAGTGTAAACTCTGGATACATAGGAGCAGTAAAAATGACCGTTATTGAGGAATTAATTCATGCCATACAGGAAAATTTACAACAAGTAAATAAAAATGCGGCAATGGAAGTAAATAAAATAAATGAAGAACTAGCAAGCATAATCCTATCCTTAGACACTGAAACAATAAACAAACTTTCAGAGTATTGCCAATTACAATCTGTTCCAGATGATTTTCCATTTGCAAAAAAAGCAAATCTGTTTTTCTTTTTGAATCCAGATCATTTCTTAATTGAACAGATAGGACCCGATGTGATGACATTCACTCACGTGGAAATAGATCCAAAAATAGGAGAATCAATTCCACAACTTTTAGATATTTATAAAAAATGGCTAGTTCCAATACAGCAACACCATGCAGCATTTACAGCAATGGAGGGAATGGCAGCTTTTGCAATTGAAAATATCTTAAAGGACGATAAGGATTTTCAAAACTATCTTACCACGTTTATGGGGACTGATTTTTCAGCATACCAAGTACGAAAAAGTATGGGCAAAGACTTCACCAAGACGGTGTATGAAAAATTAGGCACAACCACATTCAAAAAAATGATTGAAATTCCTCCAAACACAAAAGAATTGAAAGATCCTCAATTATACCTAAAAAAACTGAGTTAGTAATATTGAGTGAAAAATTTGATCCACTAGTTGCAGAATGGATATCCTTTGTAAAAAATCCAAATTTTAACTTGATTGAAAAATGTTTGAAATTTTCACAATTAATAGAGTATCCTGATTTGCATGTTGAAGAATATATTAAAAAAATTAATTGGATTGGAACGTCATTAAAAGAATCCCTTAACGGTGTAAAAAATCCAACATACCTAATATCCATGTTAAACGAGCATCTCTTTGAGAATTTGGGCTATAGTGGGGATGACGATGATTACTATAATCCAAAAAATAATTTTCTAAACGAAGTAATTGACAGGAAATTGGGCATTCCAATCACAATATCCATTCTCTATGTTGAAATTGCAAAATTAATTGGACTGGATCTTAAAATTGTAGGATTTCCAAGTCACATAGTAGTAAAATACAATGAAGAGATGATTTTAGATCCATATTATGATGGGCGTTTATTGGACATAGACGATCTTCAAGAAATTTTAAATGCAAATTTTAAAGGAGAGTTGGAATTTAAACCAGAGTTTTTAGATGAAGTAACATCAGAACAATTGCTTATCAGAATGGTTCGTAATTTAAAAAATTCATACATACAATCATTTGTGTATGACAAGGCATTGCGCTGTGTAAATATGGCATTAGCAATTGAACCTGAAGCTCCCGAGGACATCAGAGATAAAGGGATTTTAGAACAGAGATTACTAAATTCTGAAAAAGCATTAGAGTATTTGAATAAGTATTTAGAAATAAATCCTAATGCCGATGATGTGGATTTTATTTTAGAATTGATTAGAAGTATAAAGACAAAAAATTAATCAAAGTATAGAATCGATATCTTTTCCTTCTTTGATCAGAGATATTTCATGACGAGCAATTTTATTTTTAAATGCCCCTTTGATAATGTCTAATTCACTACGAAGTAATGCAATTTCATCTTCAAGTTTTGCAACTCGTTCATAGATAGTTTCAGCTTCTGAACTCATAATTACTTATGAATAAAAAATTCTCTTAAAAAGTTATTGGTGAATCGTTTGATTATTACAAAAATTGTAGGTTATAATTCAAATTCTTGACGACATTTTTCACATTTGGCTCTTTCTTCCCCAGGTGAGCCTAAAAGGAATATTTTTCCAATTGTATGACATAGAGGACATAATCCAGTAGTGGCATTTTTTGGACCTGTACGAATAATTTTTTGACTTTTTCTGCGTCCCATAAAAAATCACACTAAACCGGTCTATTAAGTTTTAATGGCGCGAGGAGAGGGATTCGAACCCACGAGTTCTTGCGAACATGAAATTAGCAATCTCACGCCCTACCAGGCTAGGCGACCCTCGCACAATAAGGATTGGGGGTATCTGTAAATAAATTGATTCGTTTCTCTAACTGACTGTGAATTCATTATTTTGGGAATATGTAGAATTAATTAGAAGTGTATGTAAATACTGCAATAGTGAGTAAAAAATCAGTAGTAATGAAAGGGGATGGTATTGGTCCTGAGGTTGTAGATTCCATGTTAAGGGTTCTAAAGGAATGCAACTTTCAATCAGAATTAATTTTAGCAGAAGTAGGATCCGAACAGTGGGACAAAAATGGAAGAAAAGATGCGTCATATATTCCAGAATCCACTATGAATGCATTAGAACAGGCAGATTGCTGTTTCAAAGGTCCAACCACCACAATTCCTGTTCCGGGAGCACCACGAAGTGTTGCAGTTACATTAAGACAGAAATTTGATCTTTATGCAAATATTAGACCAACTAAAACTTATGATAGATTAACACCAAACAGAAAATTAGATTGTGTCTGTTTTAGAGAAGCAACTGAAGGACTCTATACCGGCGTAGAAACAAAAATTACAGATGATGCGGCAATAGCGATTAGAAAAATAACTCGACCCGGAAGTAGGAGATTGGTTGATTCTGCGGTAGATTGGGCAAATAAATTTGAAATGAAAAAAATGGTTGCAATTACAAAAAGAAATATTTTAAAACAAACAGATGGAATATTTTGGGAAGAGACACAAAAAGCAGTTGAAGGAACTGGAATAGAGTTATCAGAAATTTACATAGATAACATGGCACAGCAAATGGTAATTGCAACGGAACAGTTTAACGGTTCAGTGTTAGTTAGTACCAATTTATTCATGGATATTATTTCAGAACTTGCATCAGCTTTAGTAGGTTCAATTGGATTAATTTACTCTGCAAATATTGGAAAGGATTATGCAATGTTTGAGGCAGCACATGGAAGTGCTCCACAATTTACAGGTCAAAATAAAGTTAACCCCACAGCAACTGTGTTATCAGGAGCTTGGATGGCAGATTATATGGGAGAGAGAGACGTGAGGGATGCAATTTTTGGTGCAACTGAACAAGTGATTAATGAAGGAAAAGTAGTAACATGGGACATTGGCGGTAATGCAACAACTACGCAAATGACCGATGCGATTATTGAATATGCAAAAGATAGGTTAAAAAAATAATTAATTTTTTAATTTCTAGATAGGTTTCTGTGTTTTTAATTAATCTGGATATTTTATTTTAGATTTTTCCATTCTACTTCCTCATTTTTTACCCAGAGGAATTTCTTTTGTAATGCCGCTGTGTATAATTTCTCCCATTCAGCTCCCACTTCCTCAGTCCATGCTTTGAAAACACGTGGATCTATGTAGTTTCTAAGAGAAGTTCCGATGGCATAATCTTTGGTTTTTTCTGATAAATCTAATTGAAGTTCTAATTTCTCTAATCTTTCTTTGTGTTTTGATTTTTGTTTCTTAATTTGTTGATTTAATGTCTTGATTCTCTTTGTTTTACTTTTCTTTTGAGTATCTGTTTTCGGTTCAGTTGACTCGACTTTTTTCAGATTTTCTTGAGTTTTTTTCCATGCCTGTTCTTTTTCTAATTTTTTAAGAGTATCTCGTTTCTTTTGTAATGTCAGTTCGTATGTTTTAGGTATAGTTCTTTTATGGTTGCACATCATTGCAGCTTCCAAGTTTGCTAATTTGGCATGGTATAGTTTTTCATTTGCTGTTTTCCCCTTTATGTTATCATGCTCTACCAGGTATTTTCTTACAACTGCTGTTGCCAGATACGTTCTAAACACTTTGGCAGTTAATCCTTTTACAATTCCTGAATAGTATTGATTAACGTGTCTTGATGTAATGTCTTCAAAAATTTCATCTTTTGGTTTTTTCTTTTCAATTATTTTTTTAATATTTTCGTGGAATTGCTTATCGTGACCTTCAGCTACTACTGTTTCTTGCCATCTGACACTATCTTTACCTAGAAAATCAAATTCAATTGTTTTTGCTGTAATTTTGATGTGCTCTTTTCTAAGAGTTGTGGCACCCACAGTATCTGCCTCGTCTGGGTCTTTTTCATCCCCTACTCTCATAGCAGTTCTATAGATCAAATAACATGCAGTGGATATTCTGTTAATTTTAGGATCTTTGCTTTTCATGTCTTTTACTATTCTATCTTTAATTTTTTCAATTTCGTTTCCTAGTTTGACTGCTTTTTCATATTTTTCTTTATCTCTATCTTGTTTTAGTCCTGAAGTGTCTGCAAGCCACACGTATTTTCTTTTTTCTGTAAGGACATCCATCCAACTGGCTAACCACATGGAATCATTATCATGAACAATTTTACCCCAATCTCCTTCTGGTATTTTTGCATCTTTTCCAAGGTTCAATGTTACATCTTTTGCTGTAACTCTAGGTTTCCATTTCCCTCTTAGTGGATGTTCTCCTCTACCTATGAATATTCCTGGAGGTTCTGCCATGTAATTTCCAACTTCGACATCTTTTCCATCCATAACTGCAATGCCGTATTTTATTTTTAATTTCTCTCGTAGTTCTTTTCTTTTTACAGATAATGCTTTTCTATCTTCCTTTGTCATCATTTCTTTGAGGTCTTTTTCTTTATCTACGATTTTGTAGGCGTTTGAAAAATCAATATCTTCGTATAGTGTTTTTTTAAATTTTGAATCTAATGTTTTGGCAAAATCTTTTGTAAAATTCTTTTGAAAAACCTTGTCTTGCGCATATGGTGTATCTTTTTTCTTTGCCCACTGATAGATCATCTCTTCTTGATTGATATCAAGATTTATGGTGTCTCCTTTGACTTTTATCGTAATTCCCTGTTTCTCATATTTTGGAGGGAACAGGATTCCATTATGTTGTAATTTTTTCCATTTCATTTTATCATTGTGGACTTTGACAAAAACTCTGTTCCATCTGTATATAATTTAACGCACAGTACCTTTTAGCCTGGAAATAGCTCTTTACTCATATATTTTTCAAATTCTATATCTGTTTTAGACTGTTTTGCTTCAATAAACATGGCTGCATCTGTTCCTACAATATATCGTGGTAGAATTTCATCACTGTGTATTGCTTTCATGATTACATCTGCAACTTGTGATGGGGCTGTTCCCATTTGTGCCATCATTTTAAGACCTGCTAAAATATGATCAGTTAATTCTTTGTATTTTGGATCTGTTTTTGATTCTGGAACTTTCATAGCATTGAAAAAGTTTGTTTTGATTACACCTGGCTCTATTAACATGACTTTAATTCCAAATTGACCTAGTTCGTATCTTAGACACTCACTAAATCCTTCTAATGCAAATTTTGCGCTAATGTAAGCTGACGATCCTGGCAATCCTATTTTTCCGACAACTGAACTCATGTTGACTATGATTCCTGATTTTTGTTTTCTCATAATTGGAGATACCTCTTGAATTATTCTTACGATGCTGAAAAAATTTGTCTCAAACTGTTTTCTAAAATCATTTAATGATATGTCTTCAGTACATCCAAATTGACCGTACCCTGCATTGTTCACCAAAATATCTAATCTTCCATGTTCTGTAGATATTTTTTTAATTACTGAAATTATTGATTCTTCTTTATCTACGTCTAATTCTATAATTTTTATTTTAAGATTTTCTTTTTTTGCCGCATACTCTAATTCTGTTCCCTTACTTACATCCCTCATACTTGCAAATGTTTCGTAGCCATCTCTTGCTAGTGCTAACACTGTTTCTAATCCGATTCCTGATGAACTACCTGTTACAAGAGCAACTTTTTCCACAATTATCTTGTTTTTTTCTTATATTTATCCCATTTTGATTTTTCTATACTAACAGTATGATCCACACACGATTACTATCGTGTGCTGTTTTCATGTTTTAGATTAGGATTTGAGGTATTTTAGATTTGATCAAGACTATTTTTTTTAGAATCGTTTCCTAATTCCAATTACAACCCTGGTTATTTCCATCAAACCCATTCCGTTTTCTAAGAATGACTGGTATTTAGGAAATTATTTCTGATTTTTGTGCCTAATTTTCAAGAATTATTCATCGAGAAAGATAATTTTCAATAATTCGTCGCAAGAAATATGATGCATCCTAGTCTTGTTCTGAGATAACATTTAGAGTCATACTAGTTTTGATGTGACGTAATGATCTAATGGTCTTTGTAATCACTTTTTCTAAAGAAGCATAATCATCTGATTCAATTTTGCATAAAACATCATAGAATCCAAACACCACATCTGCTTCCCTTACTTCTGGAATGTGACTTAAACTTCGCAAGACGTCGTATTCTTCTCCCTTGTCTGTATGAAGCACGACATATGCTTGAGATGAATTTTTTGCAGGATTTTTATTGATTATTTTTTCTACTGATGGAAACAAGTCCTCGCATTCTGAACGAGTTAAAGTCATTGTGGAATGTATTTCAGACATTTGTCGAATTACATGAGTTACTATTTTTTGAATTTCTTTCTCATCATCCGATTCAACTTTGGCAAATATGTCATAAAGACCAAAAGTACCATGAGCTTCTGTAACCCCATTAATTGCATTTAATGTAGAAATTATGTTTTTTTCAGTACCCAAATCACAATTCATTAAGACGTATGCTTTTGCCAATACTTACTCTTGCCCTTCAATTCCCATTAGTGTTAATGTCGAACGAATCTTTTCAATTTTTCTAATCTTCCATGTAATTGTCTCACGTACTTTTTCAACTAATTCGGCTTCTACTTTAGCTAAAATATCATAAGCACCAAATGTGCCATGAACTTCTACAACTGCCTCCATTGATTTCATTTCTGAAATTACTTTTTCTTCTGAACCAAGATCACAATTGATTAACACATACGCTGTAGTCATTTTTGTAATGCTCCAATTTTCACATCTTAATTATGTAGTTAACATATTTAAATAATAATCTAATTTTACTTAAAAATTAAATCATAAAACATTATTAAATTAAATAATTTTTTACTAAAATGATTATTTTATTAATATGTAGAATCCTACTGAGAAAAATCAAAGCCAACTATTTCACATCCTTTACGTAGCATAGCAGGTAGGCTTACACCAGTAACACGATGGGATGTTATTTTGACAATTGAATATTGTGTTGGCTTCAAATTACTATGCGTTAACATCATATAAAAAAATTAACAATATTTACAAAATTAAAACAACAAGAAAGAACTGGAAAACATGGAGAACGTAAACGCATCCTAACATGAATTGTTTTCCTTACTCACCACTCTACGACGCAGACATGGTGGTTTCTTGTTAATACTAATTACATTCATATGATATTTAATGATGATCAGAAATCTTTAAAAAAAGAATTTTTTTTAACATGTTGAATTTCTAGATAATTATCACAAAATTGATTTGTGTATTCTTTGGTCGAATATCTAATCTTGTAAGAAATGTTTCAGTAGTCTTTTTCTTTGTGATGATACTCCTAGTATTAGCTCTGCTGAATTGCTTAAGACTTCGGAGTTTTTGAGCTGTTTTAGCTTATCATGTTCACATTGACCTATACTAATGGTTTGTCTCCTTCTACGGGATCAATTAATTCTGTTTTCTCTCCGTTGTTGATCCTTTCTAAAATTTCCAGCGCTGAATATTTATGTAGAAATTCATTATTATTTCCACATCTGTATGAAAATGTACATCGTGGACATCCTGCTTCATTTTTACAAGGACATTCTTTTACAATGTGCATACTTCTTTCAAGTACTTTTTCAAATCTGTCATACAATGCTTTACTTGCACCGCTACCTCCGATGGCTCCATCATATATGAAAATTAAACCTGAAGTCCCTAACGATATTCCTCCTAAATCTTGAGATACTCCGCCTGTGATCATGTTGCTACCCTCAATTACGATGTGTTCTGTAGCATGATATCCGCTTGCTTCTGTGTACTCCTCATCTTCCGATTCATTCATAATTTTTAGTGGCCTTGGAGCATGAAATACAATTCCTTTTGTAATAAAATCATATTCTAGAGGTTTATCTAACATCACTTTTTGACCTTGTGTCACTTCTTGCCCTAATTCTATATTCACATAGCCATAGACTTTTTTCTCAATATGTAATTTACAAAATGCTATTTCAATTCCACCCGCATTTCTTTTTTCAAATACTGTTTCAATTGTTGGCCATTCTTCTGTTAATGATTTTGTATAGTACGGGTAGTCTTTTGGAATTCTTTCAATTTTGGCATAATTTTTTTCAGGATAATTCAATTCTTTTACTTTGTAACGTGAACCTGCTAGAAAATAAATTGCATCTTTGTGCAGTTCTTCTAATGCTATTGGCAATGTTCTATCCCCTACTTTTTTTCCATTTAGAAAAATATCTATTGATTTACCAATACCTCTTATGCTGTAATCATTTAAAATTAAATTAATTTTTTCAAAATTTGGAATAATTCTATTATTTGATTCTATGACATTCTCTTTAATGATATGATGTTCAATTACCTCTTGATGTTCTTTTAATTCATGTTTTGAAATTGGCTTATCACATGCCATTGCTAAAATTTGAAATTCTTCTACAAATGGATTATTTGGATCAATGTATGTTTTTTCAACATCTTCAAAATAATCATCAGAATGATTTTTGTAATATTGGGAAATGGGATCATTTCCTAACACCAAAAATGCATATCCTCTTTGACCTTTTCTTGCAGCTCTTCCTATTCTTTGAGTTAGTCTGTTAACTGGTATTGTAGATGATATGACACAATCTACATTTCCCACATCTATGCCTAATTCAAGCGTAGGAGTGCATGAAATTGCTTGTAATTTATCCTCCTTGAATTGTTTTTCTACTGACATTCTATAATTTGCCATTAGTCCTGCTCGATGTACTTTGATGTTAATTTTTTGTTTTTTTGCTTGCATTGCTAAAAGTTCTGCATTCAAATGTGAATTGCTAAAAATCATTGTTTTATGATTTTTATCTGTTAATTTTTTTGTTAATTCTACCATTAGTTTTCTTTGTGTTCTAAGTGATGGAAACAGCATGACAAAATCTGTTTCCCCTTTTTTACCTGATCCTTTGATAATTTGCATTTTCTCTCCAAATAATTGCTCACAAAATGCTTTGGCGTCTTCAAGTGTTGCTGACGCGGCAATAAATTGTAATTTACTATTACAAATACGTTTTAGTCTTTTTATTATGTAGTGAACATTTGAACCAAAAATTCCTGAATAAACGTGTGCTTCATCTACTACTAAAATTTTTGCTGAATTTAATAAAGATGAAAATTTTGTTTGATGCCATAAGTGATAATGTAAAACATCAAAATTAGTAACTAAAATTTCTGGTGGGACATCGTTGATTTCTCTCCTCTCTTCTATTTTGGTATCTCCATCAAAAACTTTAACATTAATTTTAATTTTATCTGCAAATTTCTTAATTTTTGGGAATTGATCTCTGGCTAATGCTTTTGTTGGATATACGAAGATTGCAAATACTTTTCCTTGATGGGATTCTTTTTTTATTTTTTCAATTACTGGGATTAAAAATGCCTCTGTTTTTCCTGATGCTGTTGGTGCTTCAATTACAATATTTTCTCCAAATACTATTTCTTGAATTGCATCCTCTTGAAATTTATAAAACTGATTTATTTTTAATTCCTTAAGATAATCTGAGATATTTTCATTTAATCCTAATTCTTCAACTTTACATCCCATTTTAGGCTCAGAATTCTTCAAAATTTTATAATCTGAAATAAAATCTTTTTTTGAAAATAAAATTTTCTCAATAAATTTTTCTGGACTAGTTTTTCCAATCATTTCTTTAATTTCTTTTTCTGATCTGATGATCCCTTCGTCTGTCAATCCTTCAGTGAGCCCTTTTTCAGTAACTAATCCTTTATCAAATCTTTCTAGAAATTCTAGAAATACTTCGTCTGGATTTTTTGAAAATTCTAGTATGTCTTCAATACCGCATTTACTGCAAGACACATGCATTTTTTTGTTGAATGTTTTTTGAATTTCAATTTTTGATTTACATTTTGGACATGAAAATTTCAAGATCTAATAAATAAGAAATATCATGTGATTTATTGTTTAATTTTTTTATAACCAATGAGATTATTAACCTAGAAACAATCTTCAATTTAAAAATGAAAAAAATAGAAATTAATCATATTTACAATCAAAATTGTATTGATGGGATGAAATTGATTCCTAAAAATAAAATTGACCTTGTAATTACTGATCCTCCATTTGCTATTAATTTTAAAGCAAAAAAAGCCAATTACAATCGAACTACTTCCAATGTGTTATCTGGTTATAATGAAATCAAGCCTGAGGATTACTATGATTTCACATTCTCTTGGATGAGTGAAGCGTTTAGAATTTTAAAGGATTCTGGCAGCATGTATGTTTTTTCAGGCTGGAATAATCTTAAGGACATATTATCTGCTTTGGATGATGTTGGATTTACAACTATCAATCACATTATTTGGAAATATCAATTTGGAGTTGTGACAAAAAAGAAATTTGTTACTTCCCATTATCATTGTCTTTATGTTTGCAAAGATGATAAGCAACGAAAATTTTTTCCTTTTTCTAGATTTAAAAAAGAGGATAAATCTGAGAATGGTCGTAGTCTTCATTATCGTGATAAGGAGGATGTTTGGGATATTAAAAGAGAATATTGGACTGGAGATGAAAAAACTCCTACTAAACTTCCCTCAGAAATAATTAAAAAATTATTGGAGTACTCTAGTGAAAAAAAAGATATTGTGTTTGATCCTTTTCTTGGTTCGGGACAAACTGCTGTTGTTAGTAAATCTCTTAATCGTCGTTTTATCGGATTTGAAATTGTTCCTGATTATTACAAATTTGCTAAAAAGAGATTGGATAAAGACATGTATCGAATTAAAAAAACAAAGTAATTCTTATTTTGTTTTACTAACGTCTGCTGTTTTTTGAGTGGTGTCTGCTGTTTTTTGAGTGGTGTCTGCTGTTTTTTGAGTGGTGTCTGCTGTTTTTTGAGTGGTGTCTGCTGTTTTTTGTCCCATCTTTAAAGAAATTTCTTTTTGAAGTTCTTCGTCTGTTTTGCCTTCTGTTTTAATTCCCACTGATTTGGATATCATTTCTAATTTTTCCCTTTCTGTTTCTACTGGCCCTGATATTTTTGGTATTTCTTCAGTCACTTCTTTCATTTGTTGTTGAATTTCATTTTTTGCATTATTGTATTCGCTCATCACTTTTCCCATTTTTTTAGCGACTCCTGGAAGTTTACCCGTTCCTAAAACTAACACAACTGCAGCAAATATGATTATCATCCATTCACTTCCACCTATGTTCAATGAATGCTCTAACATGTTCAGTTATTTTTTGATTTAAAATTAAACGTAATGTTTCATGTTGTGCCTAATTTACTTGTTACTATAAAAAAATTATTTACTCACTAATTTTTAATGGCTCTAATTTCTTTCTTGAAATTATTGCTAGTATTGTAATTCCTACTCCTATGATTGAAAATATGATGTATGGTGTTTCATTTCCAAATGACTGTGTTATTGGTCCTCCTATGGTTGGTCCAACTGCCCATCCTAATCCAAAAATTGTTTCATATGCGCCAATGATTTTCCCAGATATGCCTTTTTTTGTTTTACTTAAAATAATTTCTAAAGTTAATGGGAAAAATATACTAAATCCAAATCCCATTAAAACTAGAGCAATTCCAAACATGATGATTGAATCTGCAACAACTGATATTGCTAATCCTATTGAAACTGCTAGTGTAGCTGCAATCAAAGTTTGACTTGTTTTTTTTGCAAATTTCCCTGCTAATGCGAGTGAAATTACTCGTGAAATTCCAAAAGCAAAATATAGATATAAAATATCTGTTGCACTCATACCTTTATCATTAAGAAACGCCGGAAAAATTGTTAAAATTATGCCGAATGCTGATGTACAAAAAATTAATAATGTAATTACTTCTGGAAATTTTTTCATGTCTTTAATTGATGAAAAAGAAAATCTCTCGTGCTGTTTTTTGATCTTTTTTCTTGATGCTAGTAGTGCAGTAATTACTGCTGCAGCTAAAATGAATGCTGCAATTTGGAATAATATTCTATATGTAATCTCCATATTTTCTAAAAATGCTGTACCTATCAGTGGTCCTATCATGAATCCCATTACAAAAAACATTGTAAACCATGAGATATTTTTCACTCTGTTTTTTTCCGTACTTTCATTTGAAATTATGGCCTCGCATGGTGGCCAGAAAAATGCATGAGCTATGCCTGTCATTATCCTAAATCCCATTATTTCTGGAACTGACTGTGCAATTGATAGAAGATAAATTGATGCTGAGTTGATTGCTGCTCCTACTGCTAGTATGTATGCATTGTTTATTCTATCTAACAATATCCCTACAAAAAGTGGAATGAACATGTATGGCACAAAATTTGCTAATCCGATTAAACCTAATTCTGAATATGTTGCACCGACTACATTTTTTGCAAAAATTGGAAGTATCGGGCCGTGAAGACCATATGATATGCCTATGATTAATCCTGTTATGTTTACTAAAATTAAAACTCTATTCATTTGTATGCTGCAACCATTATTGCGCCGCCCATAAGATCTTTCTCGAATTCAACCCGTGAAAATTTTTCTAATAGTAATTCTTCTAGTTTTTTATTTTGAGGCCACCTTTGGAATGTACCGTATAGTGTTCCGAACTTTAATCCTAATCTTCCTCCTGCACTAAATGCCAGAATTGGTAAAATGCATCTTAGGTAAAATGCAACTCCTGCTCTGATAAATCGTTTATCTGGTTTTCCTAAATCTACTATTACCATTCTTCCTTCTTTTTTTAATACTCTGTGAATTTCAGAAATTGCAATTCTTAAATTAATTGCATCTCTTAATGAATATCCGCACAGCACTGCGTCAAACTCTTCATCTTTAAATGGAATATGTTCAAAAATGCCATTTGCCATATCTGGGGTTTTTTCAAAATGTGAACCTGTGTTTTTGAGCATAGGTACTAGAGGATCATAAAGTGTAATCGCAATCTCTCCATCTGTGATCTTTAGTGCAGTTTTAGACATATTTCCAAATCCAGAACCTGCATCCAAAATTTTATTTCCTTTGAATACCCTTCCTGAAATTCCTCGATTTCTATGTTCTACATCTTTACCTAGTGATATTATTGAATTAACTTTGTCATAAATTGGAATGATTTCTCGAAGTACCTCTATAACTTCACTCCAGTAACTACTTCCTAAACCCAAATCTATTTTCTCCTTATATGTAATTGAATATATTTCAAATCTAAAATTTTTATTCGTTTGTAAACTTTGATACGTTTTTAGAATAGTTTTGTAAATCTGCATCTGAAACTTTTTCAAACACTTTTGATTCTGATGTGACTTTGGCCATTTTTACATTTTTAATTTCATCTTTTACTTCTGCTTTGATGTTGATTGATGCAATAGCTAATGCTGCTGCATCTTCTAAACTCATATCTGGATTGTAATTTTTTTCTAAAAATGTATTTACTTCATCAGCTCCTGCGCCTATTGCAACTGCTGTAAACTGTACATAAGTTCCACTAGGATCTACTACGTACACTGATTCTCCTTTTTGATCAATTCCTGCAATGATCATAGAAACACCATTTGGACGTACTCCTCCGTATTGTGTAAATTGATGAGCCGTATCTGCTAAATATTTTGCAACTGTTGCAATTTCTACTGATTCATCATATGTCATTCTGTTACCTTGTGAAAATGCTCTTGCACTGTCTACTTGAACACGTGCATCTGGAATGTATCCTGCCGCTGCAACGCCAATATGGTAATCTACTTGAAAAATTTTCTGTGTAATATTTTTTGTTTGTAATGCTCTTGCTTTTTCCTCAACTGCCATGACAACTCCTTGTTTAGTGCTGATTCCAATTGCTAATGTTCCCCTTTTTACTGTCTCAATAGCATACTCTACTTGATATATTCTGCCGTCTGGAGAATACATTGTAGGTGTCATATCGTAACCTCGTGATGCCATCATGATATCACAACTTTATTCTCAGTCAATTTAAGGGTAATTGTCTCTATTTTATTTTTTTAAAAATTTTGATCTATTTTCTTGAACCAAACTTATATAATCTGAATACTATTTTTATCGTAATTATGGTAAAGTCCGATCCGTTTGCAAATGCAACTAAACAAGTCAATGACGCTTGTGATGTTTTAGGCATTACCGATAAAGGCATTCGTGAATATCTTGCAATGCCAAATAAAATGTTGAGAGTTAAAATTCCCGTTAAAATGGATAATGGAAAAATTAGAGTGTTTACTGGTTTTAGAAGCCAACACAATAACGATAGAGGTCCATACAAAGGTGGTATACGATACTTTAATCCTGAAGGCGGTGTTGAATATATGGAAAGAGAAGTTATGGCACTTTCTTCGTGGATGACATGGAAATGTGCAATTGTTGATGTTCCTTTCGGTGGTGGAAAAGGTGCAATCTATGTTAATCCAAAAACTGAAAAACTCAGTGATGGCGAAATGGAGAGACTAACAAGAGGGTTTGCTTTTAAAATTTCTGAAATCATTGGACCTGAAAAAGATATTCCTGCTCCTGACGTATATACAACTGGTAGAGAGATGACCCAAATTATGGATACTTTTAGTAAATTAAATGGAAACAAATATTCTCCTGGAGTGATTACTGGAAAACCAATTTCAATGGGTGGTTCTTTGGCAAGAAATGTTGCGACCGGATTGGGAACTGCGTACACTGCAAGAGCCGCAGCAAAAATTTTGAAAATTAAATTAAAAGGTGCAAAAGTAGTTTTACAAGGATTTGGTAATGCCTCTACGTTTGCTGGTGAATATCTAGAAAAAATGGGTGCACTTGTAGTTGGTGTCAGTGATTCTAAGGGTTCTATTTTAATTCCAAAAGGTGCTAAAGTCGGTAAGATTTTAGAACATAAGCAAAAAACTGGCACTGTTGTAGATTATCCTGGAAGTAAAAAAGTTTCTACTGAGGAATTACTAACTGCAAAATGTGACATTTTAATTCCTGGAGCTTTAGAAAATCAGATTACTGCAGCAATTGCAAAAAAGCTTAATTGTAAAATTATTGCTGAAGCTGCAAATGGTCCAACATTACCTGAAGCAGACCCTATCATTGAACAGAAAAAGATTCTTGTCGTTCCTGACATTTTAGCTAATTCTGGTGGTGTTTGTATTTCTTATTTGGAGTGGGTTCAAAATAATATGGGATATTATTGGAGTTTTGATGAAGTTGCATCTAAGATGGAGAGCAATATTACACAAGGATTCAAAGACACATACGCATTATCTAAAAAACACAAAATTGACATGCGCAAGGCTGCAATGGTTTTAGCAGTTGAACGTGTTTTAGAAGCATTTAATCAAAAAGGCATCTGGCCTTAATTCAATTCATCTTCGTAATTCGTATTTAATTTACATTATGTCTGATGTTCTACTAGTACAAAATACTACATCTGAAGGTTCAGGATATTTGGGTAAATTGTTGACTGATGACGGGTTTGATATTGTTTCAATTAATGCAAAACACGAGAAAATCCCTGAAAACAAATTTTCCCTTGCAGTAATTTTAGGCGCTCCTCAAAGTGCTAATGATGATTTGCACTATCTCCGAGAAGAAGAAAAACTAATCCAAAATTATGTTCAGAATGAAATCCCTGTTTTGGGAATTTGTTTGGGGTCACAACTAATTGCAAAAACTTTTGGCGCTACAGTCTACAAAGGCCCCAAAAAAGAAATTGGCTTTTATCATGATCTTCTGTTCTCAAACCATTCTAAATTATTTCATGGATTCAAAAACCCCTTTACTGTATTTCATTGGCATGGAGATACTTTTGATTTACCTGTTGGTGCTACTCGATTGGCATTATCTGAAAATTATCCTAATCAGGCATTTCAATACAAATCTGCAATTGGCCTCCAATTCCACCTTGAAGTGAATGAACAAATGGTGAATCTTTGGCTTGATAAAACTGAGGAAAAATTACGCGAAACCCCCTACATTGATCCTCTAAAAATCCGATTAGACGTTGATGAACATATTTCTATTGTTCAATCCAACATGAAAATTTTTTACAATAATTTTAAATCTGTATTTGGGCTTTGACCAAAGTTTAATATATTGAGTTTTGATTTCATCGATCGAACAATGACTGTTGTGAATAAACTTTTTGAAGAAACAATCCAAACCGATCACAAAGTCATTACTGAAGAATTATCTAAATCTATTCTCAAAACTTATGGAATTAAAGTCCCGCCTTATGCCCTAGCAACATCTGCATCTGAGGCTGTAAAACAAGCAAAAAAAATCGGTTTTCCACTTGTAATGAAAGTAGTATCCCCACAAATTTTACACAAAACTGATGTTGGTGGAGTTAAAGTTGGAATTAACGATGTCGCAGATGTTAAAAAAACATTTGATGATATGTTTAACCGTCTTTCTAAAAAGAAAGGTGTTGATGTTAAAGGAATTCTTTTGGAAAAAATGGTTCCAAAAGATGGTGTTGAATTAATTGTAGGTATTCAAAATGATCCTCAATTTGGTCCAATGATTATGGTTGGATTAGGTGGAATTATGACTGAAGTTTTCAAAGATGTTGCATTCAGAATGCTTCCAATTACCACTTCTGATGCAAAATCCATGCTCAATGAACTAAAGGGTTCAAAACTTCTAAAAGGATTTCGTGGCAGTGCTCCAATTGACTTAAACATGATTTCAAAAGCACTTGTACAAATTGGAAAAATGGGTGTTGACAATGCCAATTATGTTAACAGTATTGATTTTAATCCTGTAATTGTATATCCAAAATCTTACTTTGTAGTGGATGCAAAAATTATTCTTAATAATGAATTAAAAAAGAACTCGATATCAAAAGCAAAACCAAATACAACATCCATGGAGTCTTTCTTTACTCCAAAATCTGTTGCGTTAGTTGGTGCATCTGCAACACCTGGAAAAATTGGCAATTCTGTGTTAGATGCACTTGGAAAACAAGATTACAAGGGTAAGGTGTATCCAATTAATCCTAAACAAACTTCTATTCTTGGACTAAAGTGTTATCCTTCCTTGGATGCAATAACTGAAAAAATTGATCTTGTTGTTATCTGTGTTGATCTTTCAGCATGTGGGGAAATTATGAAAACTTGTGCAAAGAAAGGAATTCATAATGTTGTAATTGTTTCTGGTGGCGGAAAAGAACTTGGTGGAGATAGAGCTACAATGGAAGCTGAAGTAAAAGAATTATCATTAAAACACAAAATTCGTGTAATTGGTCCTAATTGCATTGGAATGTTTAATGCAGCAAATAGACTTGATTGTGCATTTCAAGGACAAGAAAGAATGGTACGTTCAAAATTGGGACACGTTGCATTCTTCTCACAAAGCGGAACTATGGGAATTAGCATGTTGGAAAGTGCTGATTTGTTTGGTTTGTCAAAAATGATCAGCTTTGGTAATCGTTCTGATGTTGATGAAGCCGATATGATTTGGTATGCTGCAAATGATCCTCAAACTAAAGTAATTGGATTATATGTTGAAGGATTTGGAGATGGTAGAAAGTTCATCAATACAGCTAAACGTGTAATGAAAATTCATAAGAAACCTATTGTTATTTGGAAAAGCGGTAGAACTAGTGCTGGTGCAAAACAAGCTGCATCCCATACTGGTTCTCTCGGTGGTTCAAATGCAATGATTATGGGTGCATTCAAACAAGCAGGCATTATTTCAGTTGACAGTTATCAGGAATTAGTTGGAGTCTTAAAGGCACTAGCTTGGCAACCTGCAGCAAAAGGTAATCGTGTTGCTATGACTAGTAATGGTGCTGGTCCGATGATTGGTGGAATTGATCAATTAGAAAGACTTGGTCTTACAATTGGAAACCTTTCACCCAAAATTCGTAAAAACATAAAGGATCATTTCCCGCCTGCTGTTCCAATTCATAACGGTAATCCTGCAGATGTGGGTGGTGGCGCAACTGCTGATGATTATAATTTTGTCCTTGAACAATTTTTGGATGAAAATAATATTGATATTGCTATGCCTTGGTTTGTATTCCAAGACGATCCTCTTCAGGAAACAATTGTTGATTATCTATCTACTCTTTCAAAGAAACAGAAGAAACCAATTCTTGCTGGTGGTAATGGTGGTCCGTACACTGAAAAAATGATAAAATTAATCGAACAACATAATGTTCCAGTTTATCAAGACCTTAGAACTTGGGTTGCAGCTGCATCTGCATTAGCTCAATGGGGTAAAACCCGCGGCAAATAGATAACATTTAAGTTTCGTATAATCTCCGCTGTAACTATGTCACTAGTTACCACATCTACTTCTGATGGCATTTGTACTGTCAAAATCAACAGACCTGACAAACTCAATGCTATGAACACTGATGTTGCAAAAGAACTAATCACAACTTTTGAATCTCTCAATCACAATGATGATGTTAAAGTTATCATTTTGACTGGCGAAGGCGAAAAAGCATTTTCTGCAGGAGCTGACATTGAATACATGTCTAAAATTTCTGCAGATGAATCTGTCGAATATGCAAAAACCGGACAACTTGTAACTGCAACTGTTGAACTTGTTAAACAACCTACAATTGCAGCAATCAATGGATTTGCGTTAGGTGGAGGTTGTGAGCTTGCAATGTCGTGTGATATTAGAATTGCAGCTGACACTGCAAGATTGGGCCAACCAGAAGTAACAATTGGAATTCCTCCTGGATGGGGTGGAACACAAAGATTAATGAGAATTGTGGGAATAGCAAAGGCAAAAGAACTTGTCTATACTGGAAAAATGATCAAAGCTGATGAGGCAAAAGAAATTGGTTTAGTTAACCAAGTAGTACCTCTTGCATCATTACAAGAAGAAGCTTTGAAAATGGCACAACAAATTGCTGGATGTTCAACTATGGGTGTTCAGATGTCTAAAGTTGCAATCAACAAAGGAAGAAATGCAGATCTTGATACTGGTCTTGCTATTGAACTCCTTGCTTGGAGAAATTGCTTTACACATCCTGATCGCGAAGAAAGAATGACTGCATTTGTAAATAAATCCAAAAAATAAGCTATTTCTGACTCTTTTTTATTTTTATTATTTGTTAAACCTAGCAAGTTACTAGTATGTTAAATAGGAAAAACTTATTATATTTTAAAATCGATTTCTGATCATAATGGCAACTGAACAAACACAAAAAATGGTTACAGTTACTGCAAAAGCAGCTGAGAAAATTCATGAATTCATGAAAGAAGAAGCCGAATCCCCTGAATACTTACGAGTATATGTTCAAGGTGGAGGTTGTTCTGGACTATCTTATGGAATGGGCTTTGAAAAAGCACCAGAAGAAGATGATTTAGTTCTTACAGAAAATGGAGTGAAACTCTTAGTTGATAGCTACAGTGTTGATCATTTACAAGGTGCAAACGTTGACTATATTGAAAGCCTAATGGGATCTGGATTTAAAATTAACAATCCAAACGTTACAAAATCCTGTTCATGTGGTCACTCATTTAGTACTGAATAAATCAGTAATTTCATTTTTATTTTTATTCTGTTTAGCATTTGCTATTTTTAAAATTTAGTCATTATTTTGCGATACCCTCATATATCGTAAATTGGAATTTCATTTATAATGATAAAGGAGATCAATAATTTATGCCTCAAACAGGTATTGTCAAGTACCACGTAAAACTTTCATATGAAGTAGATGGACTCGTTGAACGAGCCGATATAATCGGTGCCATATTTGGACAAACGGAAGGACTCTTGGGTCCGGAAATGAATCTGAATGAACTACAACGAGTTTCAAAAGTAGGTCGTATTGAAGTCGTTAGTAAATCTACTTCTAACACTACTGCTGGTACTGCATTAATTCCAATGAGTACTGACATTGACACATGCGCATTAATTGCAGCAGGTATTGAAAGTATAGATAAAGTTGGTCCGTTTGATTGCAAGTTTACTTTAGATACCATTGATGATGTAAGAGCTGCAAAGAAAGATGATATTGTAAAACGTGCAAAAGAAATTAAGCAAAAATGGGCAACCAAAACTGTTAGTGAAGGTGAAAATATGTTAAACGATGTACATCAGGGTGATTCTGGTAAACTTTCTACATACGGTCCGTCAAAATTAACTTGTAGTTCTGGTGCATTTGATTCCAAATGGATAATTCTTGTTGAAGGCCGAGCTGATGTAATTAATCTATTACGAGCTGGATATGACAATGTTCTTGCAATTGAAGGTGCAAAAATTGATGAATCCATTAAAGAATTATGCGCTGAAAAAGATACTGTTGTTGCTTTTATTGATGGGGACAGAGCTGGCGGATTTATTCTTAAGGAACTCAAATCTGTTGTCACACTTGATTATGAATTACAAGCAGACGAAGGTGTCGAAGTAGAAGAGCTAACTCCTCAAAGACTTGATGAAATTTTAAGACCTATTGTCGATGAAATTAAAAACGGTAAACCTGCACCAAAACTTGCAAGTGCAGATGATAAATCTATTTCAGAAGTTGCATCCAAAGTTTTTCCAACCCTGAATGAAACTCTTGAAGCTGTTGCCTTGGATGGTGATCAAAATGAAATTTTCAAAGTTCCAATAAGTGAAGTTGTTAGCAAACTGTCCTCACAATCTGGTATCAAGTATCTTTTATTGGATGGTATCATCACAAAGAGACTTTTGGAAGGTGCAAAGAATGCTGGAATTGAATGCGTAGTTGGACACCGAGTTGCAAAACTGTCTAATTCTGACGGCATGACCCTAAAAACATTCGCTGACTTAGGCGTTTCTTAGGACTTTAGATGACTGAACTAAAAATTCAGCACCTCTTAACTCTCTCTTATCTATTATCTAAAGGAGCAAAATACAACTATGTCACTCTTACAAGTTCTTCTTTAGGAAAAAATATTCACAAATCACAACAAGCAGCATCTAAACATTTGCTTGAACTAGAACAAAATAAATTCATTACACGAATAATTAGCGGAAGAAAAATTTCAGTAAAAATTACCAGTAAGGGTTTTTCTGAGATAGTAAAATTATCTTCTACTTTGCAAAAAAGCTTAGATTCTTCGCCCTCTCATGTTGATCTTAAGGGTACTTTAATTTCGGGAATGGGTGAGGGTGCATACTATATGGGGTTGAAAGGTTATAGCAAACAATTCAAATCTAAAATTGGTTACGTTCCGTTTCCTGGAACCTTTAATGTTAGATTGGATCAAAAAATTCATCAAGAATCAATTAAACAATTTGAAACTCTAGATGGAATTAAAATTAAAAGCTTTTCTGATGGTAAGAGAACATATGGTTGGGTAAAATGTTTTTCAGCCAAATTAAATAATACAATTGATTGTAAGTTAATCGTACTTGAGCGTACTCATCATGATGACTCTGTAATTGAATTAATCTCAAAAGTATGTTTACGTAAAAATAGTAAATTCAAAGATGGTTCCAAAGTTTCAATTAAAATTGAAATTAATTCTTAGATTCCATGGATTGATTCTCCGTACTCTTTTTCGATTTTAGAACTAGAACTTTCTGGCATTGGAGATTGTAGTCTGGCAACCCTTGCATTTAATTCAATTTTTTTACACCCCTCTGTGATGTATCTCTCTTGATGAATTTGATCATATCCTAATGCGATGATTTGTGGCTTCACGTGATTTACTGTTTTAAAAATATCGTTTTCTTGTCCAATCAAACAAAGATCCACAACTTCTAAGGAGTTAACTAATTCTTGTCTTTGCTCTTGACTGTGTATTGGAGTTCTTTTTTTCATTTTAACTGCCGTATTGTCAGTTGCCACAACCACCACTAAAACATCCCCTAGTAATTTTGCAGCATTTAATGTGTGAATGTGCCCTGGATGAATAATGTCGAAAACACCTCCTGCTAATACTATGCGTAATGAATCCCTTCCCATTTCTGTAAGTGTGATTTTATCTTCATTAACCATATTTTTTTCAATTAATTCTTCAATTTTATCATTAAATTGATTATCTGGCAACATACATTTTTTCTTAATTATGTCTGTAGGGTTATTTTCATTAATTTGACACACATACATTGTCGAGAGAATTGTTTTTTCAATTAATTCCAATATTCTTTGTACCTTTTGACCTATTCTTTAATTTATTGATAATTTCACATTTTAAATTCAAGGCCTTTTGCCAATCTTAACGCGTCAACTAGACCGTCTGCGTACCCTATGCTCAAAATTGCATTTTCATCTCGACCTTCGTCTAGGAATATCTCTGCCTGCTCAATGTATAATTCTGCATTCTCTAAAATCACTTCAAATTCTTTTTGATTTTTATAAAGTGGTATGATTTCTTCTAGAGCTTCTCTTACCATTGGAACATATTTTTTCATCATTTGTTTTGAAATTTTTTCTGTTTTTTCAGAATTGTCAAATGGTTCATCTAGACACTGACCAAATAATTTGAGCGCATCTGATTCTGTAAAATGTAATCTTCCAGGAATAATTACTGTGTGGGGAGGTTTTCCAAAATCTATTTTTGCTAGACTGGATATTTTACCTGAAACTATTGACTGATCTTTAAAACCAATTCTTGAAGCAACTATGACATAACTTGATTCTGTGAGGACTTTTCTTCCTTGTCCTTCTTCCGTTTCCAGTAATCCTTTTAGTGCGTCTTTAGGATCTAAGAAGAAATCTTTGTTTTGATTATATTCTAATAATAATACTGTGTGATTATCTTCTACGATGTTTTTATAAATTACATAGTATGGATATGTGAGTGATTTCATTTCACTCATTATGGTTGCAATTTTTCCAACTTTGTAAAAATGTAAACCGCATTCTCCTATCATAGATGTCAGTGATGATGATGCGTGTATGGAGCGTGTTTTTATTTTTAATTCAATTGCCCTTGCTCGTAGTTCGATATGTGTCGTTGCAATATACGGATCACCATACGCTAGCAAAACTACGTTTTTTCCTTTTGACTTTTCTAAAATTTCCTTACCGTCTTCCACTAGCCATCTTTTTGCATGTATGAGTTCTCCTTTTATTGCATTTTCAATTTTGCATACATCTGATTTTCCAATGGGACTGGTAAATTGTTCAAGATATACGATATCTGCATTTGATATTATTTCTAATCCTTCAACTGGAATGGATTCAAATCCTGAAATTCCCAGACCTACAAACGATAACATTATTGTCTTTTTTTATCATGAAGTCTTTTTAAATGCTGTAAAGTTGCTTTAAGAATTTCTATACCTTTTAGATACTCCTCAATTGAAACCTTTTCATCTATTGTGTGGGCTTCGTGCGGATCCCCAGGACCATACGTTACAACTGGAATTTTCCATTGACTACCTAAAACATTCATGTCTCCTGTACCTGTTTTTCTAACTAAAGTTGGTCTGGATTTTACTACTTGTATTATTCCTAGTGTGAATGCTCTAACTAATGCTGAATTATGTGGTGCTTCAAATGGCTCAGTTTCATCTAAAATTGAATAAAATGCTTCGACTTCTCTATTTTGAGATATTTCTTTAACTAAAGTTGCAATTTTCTGTTCAATTGTTTTACAATTCATATCTACTGGAATTCTTATGTCAAAAAGAGTTTCACACTCTTTTGGTGTTATGTTGTGACTTGTCCCGCCCTTGATTTCAGTAATGGTTGCCGTTAACAACATTGATTTAGTTTTTCCATCTTGGTCTGCTTCCAATTTTTCTTTTAACTCTTTTACGAATATTATTGATTCTTCAATTGCATTTTTTGAAAGCCACGGTGCACTTGCATGTGAGCTATCTGGAACGCTAATTTTTAGATTAATTGCTAGTCTACCTTTGTATGCAATTGTTACTTGTTTAATCCCACTTGGTTCTCCGAACACTGCATAGTCGATGTTCATTTCTTTTTTTACGATATTTTTAATCCCTATGGCATTCCCTTCTTCATCCACCGCCCCTACAAAAATTACTGTTCCTTGATTTTTTTCAATTGATGCTGCAGCAAATAACATTGCCATTAATGGTGCTTTTGCATCTGATGCCCCGCGACCATATAGTGAATCACCTTCTGTTCTGACTTTTACTTTTCCTGGAACCACATCCATATGACCGCATAACATTATTCGTGGTGATCCTGTTCCTTTTTTTGCAATGACGTTTCCTACTTCGTCAATTTGTATATCTTCAAATCCCAAATCATCACACTTATCAGCTAAAAATTCTGCCATTGGTTTTTCACTAAGTGACGGTGTGTACAATTGAAGTGCTTTTTCTAACATCTTTGTTGCAAACTTTGGGGTTACTGTGAAATGATTGTCCAATTTTATCTTTCTACTTTTAGTGCATAATCTAGCATTAGAGATGGTATGTCTACATCGCATACTCTTACAGTATTTTTGTACTCTGTTGTATTGTTAACTTCATGAACGACAAGCCCTTTTTCTTCACTTTCCATTAAATCTACCCCCACAATGTCTCCTTGAACTGCATTTTTTGCTTTAATGCACATTTCTTCCATTTCCTGCGTTACTTTGCACGGTTCAGCAGTTCCGCCTAATGCCATGTTTGTTTTCCAATGTTCTGAATTTCTGTATATGGCTGCAACTATTTTATCTCCTACCATAATTGCTCTGATGTCTCGTGGCGGTCTTTTGACAAATTCTTCCAAGTAATGAATTTGATAAATTGGATACATTGTTTCTCTACTTTCAATTATTCCTTCAGCTGATTCTTTATCATTTAATTTTGAAATTAATCTTCCCCAACTACCTACTGTTGGTTTTATTACTTTTGGATATCCGTTAGTTTCTAATGCTTCTAACGCTGCATCCTTAGAAAATGCTACTGTGGCATCTGGTGTTGGAACTCCGAATTTCTTTAGTAACATATGTGTAAATAATTTATTTCCTGCAAAAACTCCTGTGTTTAAACAATTGATTACCTTAACTCCTAATCCTTCAAGAGCTGCAGTTGCATGTAAATTTCTATAATAGCTTACACATCTTTGAATAACTACTCCATAGTCTTCGGGCTTTTTTTCTAAATCTAATGATAGTTTTTTACAATCTACCATCTGTATGTTGATGTTCTTTTTTTTACCTGCTTCTAAAAGAGATTTTTCTTCCCAACGTATGGAATCATAAAGAATTGTAACATCGGTCACTGTCCCCAATCCTCACCAACTGTTTGGGCTGGCTTTAGATCGAAACCGTCTGCGTTTTTTGCTAATTCAAAACTTGCGCCACATTCTGGACATGTTACAATTTCGCCTTCAAGTGCATCACTTGGTAAGGATATCTCTGCATCACATTCTTCACATTTTGACATACTTCTTACCTGTTTTTCCTCTTTATTTATCTTCAATTATCTTTTTTTCAAGTCTATCTTCAAGTGGAATTTCTATCAGATCACCCATTCTTAGATTTTTTAGCCCTGCTGCCACTGCTTTTGCACCTAAATCATCTTTTTCTAATCCTAATAGTGACATTAAGTAGGCTGCACCTGTTTTTCCTGCCAATTCTCCAAATACTATTCTTCTTCTATTTCCAACAGATCTCGGTGGTATTGGCTCATAAGCTGCTGGATTTTTTAAAATTGCCGCAAGATGTGTGCCTGCTTTGTGTTTGTATGCTGACGTTCCTACAATTGGTTTTGAATCATATGGTTTGATTCCTGTATAATCTTCAATTAATTTTGATAAATCTAATAGCATATCTAATCTAAAATCATTTGGAGATTTATACAGGTACGTTAGTGCTACTGCAACTTCTGCAAGTGCTGGTATGCCTGTTCTTTCCCCTATGCCATCAATAGTGGTATGAATTTGATCAACCCCTGCATCACATGCTGAAAATGCATTTGCTACTGCAAAACCGATGTCGTTATGAACATGTGCATCTAATGGAACATCTACAACCTCTCTGACTTTTTTTACAAAATTATACATTCCAATTGGACGTAAAATTCCAACTGTATCTGGAAGACTGATTCTATCTACACCTGCTTCTTCAATTGCTTTACATACGGTTAGTAAAAATTCTGGTTCTGCTCTACTTCCATCTTCTACTGTAAATCTAATTTTTAATCCATGAGACTTTGCATACTCTACTGTTTCTACCGCTCTTCTCAAAGCTTCTTCTCTGGATATTCTTAATTTGTCTTTTAGATGTATGTCTGAAATTCCTAAATAGGCTGCACACCATTTTGCATCACAGTCCAATGATGTATCTATGTCTTCCTTAAGTGCACGTCCATGCGATACAATGTCTGCTGTTAGCCCTTGTTTGATGATTGTTTTAGTCGCTTCCTTGTGATCTTTTGATACTATTGGTGATATTTCTATTTGATCTACTCCAAAATAATCTAACATCCATGCAATCTGAATTCTTTGTTTATTTGTAAATGAAACACCTGGATGCTGTTCGCCTTCTCTTAATGTGCTATCTAACACTCTAATCTTTTTTGGATTTTTTTCATATCCGTTGTAGACATTTGCATAGTGATTCGGATCTTTCATTACTGAATTCGTTAACCTACATTGATGATATAAACATATTCGTACTATTTTCGTTGGAAATAATTCTTATTGATACTAAATTAGTTTTTATTTAAAATTTTAAACCGAAACTCGTTTTAGATAACTTTTCTCAAAATAATCACAGTATTGGTATCCACTACTCCTGTAATTTTTCTTAACGCGTCTATGGTGTTATTAATCTCTGCAATATTCGGTGCGCTAATTATTGTTGTAATGTCATATTGTCCTGTAATCTCATAAACCGTTTTTACCCCTTCTAACCCTACAAGCTTAAGAGACACTTTTGATGTGTCTGTTGCAGAATCTACTGAAACTAAAACAATTGCACTTGTGATGTTTTCTTCACCTAATTCTACTGTGAATTTATTAATTGTTTTACTGTCTACTAAATTTTTAACTCGCCTTCTCACTGCTGATTCTGAGAGTTTTAATTTTTTTCCAATATCTACAAATGATTCTCTCGAATCTTCTTTTAGATATCCTACAATTTTTTCATCAATTTTATCTTTAAACATTTTTCTTTTCCTCTTCCTTACTTATTACAACATCCAGTGCACCTAAAACTTTTGTTACATCTTCTTCGGTAATTACTAATGGAGGTAATATTCTGAGAATATTCCTTCCTGAATATAGCATTAAAACACCTTCTTCAATTAATTCCATTAAGATATTTTTTACTTCAAATTTCAATTCAATTCCAATCATCAATCCCTTACCTCTAATTTCCCTAATCATTGTGTGTTTCTCTTTCAGTTTTTCTAACCCTTCTTTGAATAATTCTCCCATTTTTTTAGAATTTTCAATTAGACCGTCTTCTGTAATTGCCGTTAATGCTGCAATTCCTGCTGCACATGATATTGGATTTCCGCCAAATGTTGATGAGTGTTCTCCTTTGCTTATTGATGCTAAAATGTCTGGTCTGACTAATGTTGCACCCATTGGTACTCCGCCTGCAATTCCTTTTGCAAGGCATAGAATATCTGGTACCGTATTCCAATGCTCTCCTGCCCATAATCGACCTGTTCTTCCAAGACCTGCTTGTATTTCGTCAAAAATTAGAATGATTCCTTTTTCATCACATAGTTTTCTTACTTCTTGTAAAAATCCATCTGGTGCGACAATTATTCCACTTTCTCCTTGAACAGGTTCCAAAATGATGAATGCTGTATCTTCATCAATTACGGAACGAAGTGAATCTATATCTCCAAATGATGCAAATGAAACTTTTTCAACTAACGGTGCAAATGCTTTTCTGTATTTTGGATTAAATGTTAATGATAACGCTCCAAATGATTTTCCATGGTATGACCCTTTCATTGCAACCATTCCCTTCTTTCCTGTAAACTTTCTTGCAAATTTCATTGCAGCTTCAACTGCTTCTGCCCCACTGTTGTTAAGGTGAACTTGTGTCAATCCCTTTGGAGATATTTCAATTAATTTTTTCAAAAACCCTTCTCTTGTTTTATTGTATAATGAACTATGCACCGTAATTATTTTATCCACCTGTTCTTTGATTGCATTGTTAACTCTTTGATTTTGATGTCCTACTAGTGCAACTCCGTACCCTCCCATGCAATCGATGTACTCTTTTCCTTCTACGTCCCAAACATGAGCTCCTACACCTCTTTCAATTGTAACTGGAAATCTCTGATAGAGATTTCCCATGTGTTGATCTTCACTCATGTTCAATCACCGTGCAGTTGTCATGTGCAATAGCTGAGGAAACAGGATTTTCTTTTTGACCATTTGCAATAAAAGCTTGTTTAACTCCCATGTCTAATGCTTCTGTGGATGCTAGGATCTTCTTTTCCATGCCTGGACCTATTTTTGGTCTGATTTCTTTTGCTTCTGCTAATGTCAATTTTGCTACTACTTCATCATCCATTAAAAGTCCATCTACATTTGTAATGAATAATACTTTGTCACTTCCTACACTTCCTGCCACATATGCTGCAGCTCTGTCACCATCTATGTTGAGAAATTCTGATTCTTCACTAATTGCTATTGGTGAAATTACTGGTGTTAGACCTTGTTTAAGTAATGATTTGATAAATTCTGAATTAACGTTTTTAATTTTACCTGTATATCCTCCGTCAATTGCTTGTTTTCTTCCTTTTTCATTTACAATCAATAATTTTTTCTTTCTATCTGCTTCTATTATTCTTGCATCAACTCCCGATAGTCCTATCGCATTAATTCCGTTTTTTTGTAACATTTGAACAATTGTTTTGTTTATTCTACCTGACATCACCATTGTAAAAATTTCGGCAGTTTCTTTGTCTGTATATCTGCTCTTAATTCCACTTGGGGATGTTACAAACTTTGGTTCTTTCCCTAATTGTTTACAAACTTTTGTAACTTCTTTTCCTCCTCCGTGAACTATGATTACTCCTTCTGCATCTGCAATTTTTTTAATATCTGCAATTGTGGATGGGTGTAAATCATCTACTACACTTCCGCCAATTTTAATTGTGATCATTTCTAAACCGGTGTTAATGGTGTGTATCTTAGTCCGCTCATTTCATCAAAACCGCACATAACATTCATGTTTTGAATTGCAGAACCTGCTGCACCTTTCATTAAATTATCTGATGCTGATAGAGCAATTAATCTATTGTTGTCTTCATCCATGTCAAATCCAATATCGCAAAAGTTTGAACCTACTAGGAATTTTGGATCTGGGAATTTGTATAACCCTTTTTTATCTCTAATCAGTCTAACAAATTTTTCATCACCGTATGCTTCGCGATATATTTTCCATAATTCTTTTTCAGTGACATCCTTTTTCATAAATGTGTGATTTGTACATAAAATACCTCTAACAACATCTACTGCATGCGGGCTCATTGAAACACGAATTTTTTTCCCTGCAATTGAACTTAGTTCTTGTTCAATTTCCCCTGTGTGTCTGTGCTTTGCTGGTTTGTATGGTCTGATGACCCCTGCTCTCATTGCATGTGCTGTACCTGAACCAGAACCTGCACCTGATGATCCAATTTTTGAATCAACGATAATGTGTTCTGTATCTATTATGTCATTTTTAATTAATGGTGCAAGTGCTAGCATTGAAGTAACTGCCATACATCCTGGACATGAAACAAGCTGTGCTTTTTTAATTTCTTCTCTGTGTAATTCTGGAACTCCAAAAACTGATTTTGGTAAATAATCTGGATGTGGATGTTTCCAACCATACCATTTGTCGTATGCTTCTTGCTCATGTAATCTATAATCTGCACTCAAATCGATGACTTTGATTCCTCTATCATAAAGTGCTTTTACAATTTCAGTTGCAGTCCCATGTGGCACTGCTGTAAAAACCACGTCACATTGGTCAGTTATTTTTTCATAATCTAATTCCGAAAAAGTAAGATCTGTAAATCCCTTTAAACTTGGTTGAATTCTATGTAGATATTCTCCAACATGTTGTCTTGATGTTACCATGCTGATTTCGACTTCTGGATGGTTTACAAGAAGACGAAGTGTTTCTCCTCCTACGTATCCTGATGCTCCTACTACTCCTACTTTCATGATAAATCTTCTTTTAATGGAGTATAATTTATTTTGTTATGTTGTTCTTAATTCCTTAATTTTCGTGCTAAACAGCTTAATTATGTGGTAAAATAGGTTAAAAAGTCATAATTATTTTAGAAAATTCTATTTTAAAATAAATTTATAGGAAGTATGATGAAAATTTTGTTATGATTGATGTGGGTCGTCCCGTAAAAGACATGGAGATAGATTCTAGCACTTCTATAGAGCAAATTTTTCAAGAATTATCTAAATCTGGAGGATTTGAATCTGTCAATTTATCTGACGGTTTGGAAATTTTAACTGAAATGATTTCTGATGACAAATGCCTCAAATTCGTATCCTTTGTTGGAGCTGTAGTGTCAACAGGGTTAAGGGGAATTATTAAAGATATGATGAAAAATAAATGGTTTGATGTTGGACTAACTACATGTGGAGCTTTAGATCATGATATTGCAAAACACTTTTCACAATACCATGAAGGATCATTCACCATGGATGATTTGGAATTAGCAAATCAAAATATCCATAGATTGGGCAATGTACTTGTCCCAATGGATAGTTACGGTCCCCTTATTGAAGAAAAAATGACTGCATTTTTAGAAGAAGAATACGCTGCAGGAGTTCGCGAAATGAACACTGCTGAAATATGTAAAATGATTGGAAAACATTTGGGTGAGGATTCTTTTCTTTATTGGGCTTACAAAAATGACATTAGCATCATTGTACCTGGAATAATGGATGGTGCAGTTGGAAACCAAATTTGGATGTTTTCGCAATCACATGGTGATTTTAAATTAAATTTATTTGGAGATGCAGATTTACTTTCCGGATTAATTTTCAAAGCTGAAAAATCAGGAGCCTTCATGATTGGAGGTGGAATATCCAAACATCATACATTGTGGTGGAATCAATATCGTGATGGGTTAGATTATGCGTTTTACATTACAACTGCCCAAGAATTTGATGGAAGTCTAAGTGGTGCATTAGTTAGGGAGGCAATTTCATGGGGAAAAGTCACACAAACTGCAAAACAATCTACACTGCATGCTGAAGTTACAACCGTTTTACCTTTCATTTATGC